>Ga0306926_10008569_pt1 | contig 11188 bp, 7 predicted proteins | sample flu12Cox44000178_FD_203759 | JGI IMG/M metagenome (GOLD analysis project Ga0306926, IMG submission 203759) | Lab enrichment of tropical soil microbial communities from Luquillo Experimental Forest, Puerto Rico - flux8day.12C.oxic.44.000.178 (v2)... | ecosystem: Environmental > Terrestrial > Soil...
GAACCTGCTCAAACCCGCGCTGTCCCGGGGCGAGCTGCGCTGCATCGGCGCCACCACTCTCAACGAATACAAGAAGCGTGTTGAGAAAGATGCAGCCCTAGCCCGCCGCTTCCAGGCGGTGTTGGTTGGTGAGCCCAGCGTCGACGACACTATCGCGATCCTTCGCGGTCTCAAGGAAAAATATGAGATCCACCATGGCGTGCGGATTAAGGACGCGGCGATCGTAGCGGCGGCGGTCCTCTCTCAGCGCTACATCGCCGACCGCTTCCTGCCCGACAAGGCCATCGATCTGATCGACGAGGCCGGTTCCGCGCTGCGCCTGCAAATCGGCTCGATGCCGCTCGAAATCGACGAGATCGACCGGCGCATCGCCCACCTCGAAGTCGAACGAATGGCCCTCAGCAAGGAGAAGGACGCCGCCTCCCGGGAGCGGCTCCGCCATGTGGAAGACGAACTCGAAGCCCTGCGCGGCAAGGCGGCTGGTCTCAAGGAGCGCTGGAACCGCGAAAAAAAAGCGATTTCCCGCGTACGCGAGCTCAAAGAAGAGCTCGACAACCTCCGCAAGGACGAGGACAAAGCTCGCGCCGCCGGCAACTGGGAAAGAGCCGCACAACTGCGTTACGGCCGCCTTTCGGAGATCGAGAAAGAGATTCAAGCCGCCGAGCAGGAGCTGGAGGCCGTCAAGGAGAGCGCCTTGCTCAAGGAAGAAATCGACGAAGACGATATCGCGCGCATCGTGGCCAAGTGGACCGGCATCCCGGTGACCCGCATGCTCGAGGGCGAAGTGCAGAAGCTCGTTCACATGCCCGAGCGCCTCAAAGACCGTGTGGTCGGTCAGGATGAAGCCGTCCGGCTGGTGTCGAACGCCATCCTGCGCAACCGCGCCGGGTTAAGCGATCCCAACCGTCCCATCGGCAGCTTTATTTTCCTCGGGCCTACGGGTGTGGGTAAAACCGAGTTGGTGCGCGCCCTAGCCGAGTACCTCTTTGACGACGAAAAGGCCATGATCCGCGTAGACATGTCCGAATACATGGAGAAGCACGCTGTGGCGCGCATGATCGGGGCGCCGCCGGGATACGTTGGCTACGAAGAAGGAGGCCAGCTTACCGAACAAGTGCGCCGGCGCCCTTATTCGGTGGTTCTTTTCGATGAGATCGAGAAGGCCCACCCGGAAGTCTTCAACATGATGCTGCAGATTCTCGACGACGGCCGGCTGACTGACGGACAGGGCCGCACGGTGAGCTTCAAAAACGTGGTGATCGTCATGACGTCCAACGTCGGGACCGGTATGGTCGAGAAGAATACCATCGGGTTCTCGGTGCATGGCAAGGACAAGCGCACCGATGAGACGCGCCGGCGCCTAATGGACGCGCTGCGCGAGCAGTTCCGACCGGAATTTTTGAATCGTGTGGACGATATCATCGTGTTCAATTCGTTGACGACTCAACATCTCGGCCTGATTGTGGATATTCAGCTGCGCAATGTGGCCAAGCTGCTAAAGGACCGCAACGTCGGCCTGGAGGTGACCCCGGCGGCCAAGGATCGGCTCATCTCGGAAGGATACGACGCACAATACGGTGCGCGTCCCATGAAGCGCGCGATCCAGCGCCTGGTCCAAGATCCGCTGGCTCTGCAGCTGATCAACGGCGACTTTAGCGAAGGTGACACGGTGCTCGTGGATGCCGGCACCCCCGAGGGTGGCTTGGTCTTCACCAAGCGGGTGCCGGTTGCCGTTTGAGGTAATACTATGACCACTAACACATTGAAAACAGCTTTGTTACTCGGTCTGCTGACTGCCGTTCTGCTTATCGGAGGCCAGGCTTTCGGCGGACGGCAAGGACTCTACATCGCTCTGTTCTTCGCGATCGCGATGAACTTCAGCGGCTATTTCTTCTCCGATCGAATCGCGCTCTCGATGTACTCGGCGCAACCCGTGACGGACGCCGACAATCCGGAGGTCTACCGGCGCGTGGAGCCGATCGTACGCAACCTCACCCAGCGGATGGGTCTGCCCATGCCGCGCTTGTGGCTGATTCCGGACGATTCGCCGAATGCTTTCGCCACGGGGCGGAACCCGTCACACGCTTCGGTCGCATTCACCGCCGGAATTCTGCGGCTGATGAACGATTCGGAGATCGAAGGCGTGGTCGCGCACGAACTTGGCCACGTACTGCATCGCGACATTCTCATTAGCTCGGTAGCGGCGATGATCGCCGGCATGATTACCTTCCTGGCCAGCATGGCGCGCTGGGGCATGATCTTCGGCGGCGGATCGCGCCGCGATGACGACGACAGAGGTGGCGCGCTCGGCATGGTATTCATGGCGATCCTGGCGCCCATTGCCGCCCTGTTGATTCAGATGGCCATTTCCCGCTCGCGCGAATACGACGCCGACGCCGCCTCCGCTAAGTACATCGGCTCGCCGTACCCGTTGATCAATGGCCTCGAGAAGCTGGAGACCTGGTCGAAGCGGATCCCGATGGAAGCAACGCCGGCCACCGCGCACCTGTTCATCATCAAGCCGTTCACTGGGGGAGGCTTCATGCGGCTGTTCTCGACGCACCCCTCCACCGAAGACCGCATCGCTCGCCTCCAGGGCATGCGATGAACGAAGTCCGAGTGAACCGCAAGGCGGCCGACCGCGTCGCCTCCGGCCACCCGTGGGTCTTTGCCAGTGACGTGACGGACCGCGACGGCGCTCAGCCTGGCGAAGCCGTAAGGGTTGCCGATGCCCGCGGTCGTAGGATCGGTACCGCGCACTACAGTTCCTCTTCGCAGATCGCGTTGCGAATGCTTTCGGACCAGGTGGAAACCGTCAACCGCGACTTCTTTTTTCGGCGCCTGCGCGCTGCCGAGGAATATCGCTGCCGAGTCGTCCACCACAGCGACACCTATCGCGTAATACATGGGGAGGCCGATCTGCTCCCTGCCTTGGTCGTCGACCGTTACGGCGAATACCTAGTGGTTCAGACCCTGAATCAAGGCATGGACGGCGCCAAAGGCGAGATCGTATCCTGCCTAGGGGAAATTTTCCGGCCGCGCGGTATCGTGATGCGCAACGACGTCCGAGTGCGTGCGAAAGAGCAACTGGCCTCAGAATCGGCGGTCGTGGCCGGGGAAGTGCCGGAATTCGTACCGGTCCACATGAACGGGTTGGACTTGCGTGCAGACCTGCTACGCGGCCAGAAGACCGGCATCTACCTCGATCAGCGTGAGAACTACCTCGCGGCCGCCCGCTACGCGCGCGGCGGCGGCGCACTCGATGCATTCACGTCCACTGGCGGCTTCGCCCTCCACCTCGCCCGAAAGTGTGAGCGCGTCGAAGCCGCGGACAGCTCCGCGCCAGCGCTAGCCACGGCACGGGCCAACGCCGCGGCGAATGCCATCGCGAACATCGAGTTTCGCGAAGCCGACGTCTTCGATCTATTGGCCAGCTACGCCGCCAGCCACCGCCAATTCTCGCTCGTGGTGCTGGACCCGCCGGCCTTCGCCAAGTCCGGGCGTAACGTGCAGGCCGCGGTCAGCGGGTACAAGGAGATTAATCTGCGCGCCCTGCGGCTGCTGCCGTCTGGTGGAGTGCTGATTACTTGTTCGTGCTCGCATCACGTGAGCGAAGCCATTTTCCTGGAGCTGATCGCCCAAGCCGCACTGGATGCCGAACGCACGCTCCGCGTGCTCGAACGCCGCACGCAGGCGCAAGATCATCCGATTCTGTTGACGGTGCCCGAGACTCACTACTTAAAGTGCTTGGTCCTTGAGGTCCTCTAGAACTTGCGCCTTGCGTCCGGCACACGGTGGAGCCCGGGGTCAATGCGCACGGTAGCCTCGAGACTGTCGAAGTTTAAGGATGCCCTCCAATCCAGGTGGCCGCTCTTGGCGGGGAAACCCTGGTCCTCGATGTGGAGTTCGCCGAACTGGCTGTCTCTCGTGCTCGCGGATGGTGCAGACGAGGTTGATCCCGTTCCCATATCCGATGTCCGCATCGCGGATCGCGGGCCCCGCCGTCCGGGGGGGATGCGGCGATCTGTCCGGCGTTCTCGGACATTTCGGACATCGTGAACCGGGCCGTCTTCGGGATAACCGCCTGCTCGCTGTAGATCACTTTGAAACCGGCCTGCTCAATCGTGCGCCCGGTTTGCCATCCTAAATCCCAGGCGCGGTAAGCATCCCGTCAGGGGCAACGAGCTTGCCGAACCAGCTGCCGGCACAACCGTTAGCTGTCGCTAAACCCGGCCCACCATTAGGAAAGGGTCGGGGCTCCCAGCTGGAAGGATTTCGGAGTTCTGCCGCCGGCGCTGCCACTTCCTCACCTATGTGCCGTACTGGCCAATCGGCCGTCGGACCGGCTTCCTTCGGGCCGATCGGAGGAGTAGACTCGGTCGCATGACTCCTCGCACGGTGCTTGGCCTCATGTTGGCAAGCCTGCCGGCGTTTTGCGACTGGAATCCGCAGCTCGCCGCCAACTACCTCGATGGGCGGCAGAAGGAATGGTTTGCGTGGCCGCGAGCAAATACGGCCAAGGGCGTGTGCGTCTCCTGCCACACCGGCTTGCCCTACATGCTCGCGCGGACCGCCCTCAGGACCGTCCTCAAGGAAGGCGGGCCCTCGCCCTACGAAACCGGCCTTCTCGACGCCATAAAGAAGCGTATCCCGACTTTCGGCACGACGCCAGCCGAACCCGTGCTAACGGCGCTTCTGCTTGCGCAGGAGGATGCTCGCCGGGGCTCCTTGAGCAGGGAGACCGAGCAGGCCTTCGAAAGCCTTTGGCCGCTACAAATAGCGAGCGGACCCTCCCAAGGTGCCTGGAACTGGAACAACACGGGTCGTGATCCTTTCTCAGCACCGTATGGGCAATTCTATGGCGCAGCGCTGGCCGCGCTGGCGGTAGGCGTGGCTCCCGAGGGTTACCAGTCGCGGCCTCAGATTCAGGAGAACTTGGCCGCCTTGAAAACCTACCTCGCGGGTCAGGGGAAGGCACAGCCGCTACACAACAGGGTGGTTTTGGTCTGGGCTTCGAGCAAGCTTGGCGGTCTGCTTACCCATGCGGATCGCGAGGCGATTGTGAACGAGCTTGCTGGGAAACAGCAGGCTGACGGCGGGTGGACGCTAGACTCTCTCGGCCCGTGGTCCAAGCACGCCGACGCCCCACCCGCCGAAGGTTCCAATGCATATGCCACTGGCCTAGCGGCGTTGGTTCTGGAGCGCGTCGGCGTCTCAGCGGCTAATCCGAAATTGGGACGAGCTCTCCAATGGCTCCGCGCGCACCAGGATAAATTGGGATTCTGGGAAGCGCAATCGATGAACACGCAGTATGAGCCGGGCACGATGCCGTCCCAGTTCATGCGGGATCTGGCCACCGGCTACGCAGCCGTCGCACTGATCGAAGCCCGGTGATCCTGGGTCAATCTAGACAGGCCTGGGTGACGGTGAGGCTGTAGACCTGCGAGTAGGAGCGGCGGCGGCGCATGAAACTTTCGGCTTCCATGTCCCATCCGGCGCGTGCCAGCACCGCATAGCGCTCAGGTTGCCTTAGCAGAGATATCTTTGCGCCGATTGCGGCAGGGCTCGGACGCCCGCGGGCGCCTGGCGGCGAAGCGCGTCCGGCACCACGGCGCCGCCTTCCCTCAAGCTCACGACCAATCATCGTTGATGCCACTGAGCGCCAGGAGCCCGATCATCGAAGTGCGATCAACGGCAAAACCTTTTTCGGATACATGCTCAGAACCGCTATTCTAGGAACGTTCATCACAAGGAGAACGGCCTATGTTCCAAAATCTCGGTCCAAATTACGGCTTGAGGAGATCCCCATTTTTGGCCTCCTTTCTTGCTGCGAACATCACCATTGGCGCACAACGTCAGGCGACAGCGAAGTTTCATCTACAGGACGCCAGTATTAGCGACATCCAGCAGGCTATCGTGGCCAACCAGATCACGAGTGTGGGGCTTGCGGAGCTGTACCTGAAGCGGATCCAGACCTACAACAACACTTGCGTCAGCGAGCCGACGGGAATTCTCGGCCCGATTACGACGATTTCGCACGCCAGGCAGATCAACGCGCTCTCGACACTGAACCTGCGGCCGTCGGCACGCAAGACCCGGGGCTTCGATGAGCGTAAGGCACGCAGCATGACGGACACCGTTGATAACGATCCGAACATGCCCGACGCGCTAGAGGTTGCAGCCGCCGAGGATCGGCAATTCAAGCAGACCGGCAGGCTCGTTGGCTCGCTGCACGGCGTCGTCATGGCGATCAAAGATCAATACGACACATTTGACATGCGTACAACTTCCGGGGCCGACGCCCCTTACGCTAACGACCGCCCGCCGGAGGATGCCACGTTCGTCAGACGGCTGCGCGACGCCGGAGCAATCATTCTGGCAAAGGCAAATCTGGCCGAGTATGCAACAGACGGAGCACGCAGCTCTTTTGGAGGTACTTTCTGCAATCCATACGACACGGAACGCGAGCCCGGTATGTCGAGCGCTGGCTCGGCGACTTCGGTATCGACAAACCTAGTGACGTGCGCGATCGGTGAGGAGACGGTCGTGTCCATCCGATGGCCGGCATCCGTCAACAGTCTGGTTGGGCTGGCGCCGACGCAAGAACTGGTCAGCCGGAAAGGAATGATGGGCGCGGGCCTGAGCATGCGCACCGGTCCTATTTGTCGCAACGTGCAAGACGCGGCAAAGATACTGGACGTAATCGCCGGCTACGACCCCGCCGACGAGATGACCGTGTTTGGCATCGGACGCAAGCCGGCACAGCCGTATGTCAGCTTCGCTGCCGCCACGCGACTCGAAGGCGTCCGTATAGGGGTGATTCGTGAGTACATGGATAAAAAGCTCTTCTCCAAGGCCGACGAAGAAAGCATTGATATCGTCGAGCACGCCATCGACGACGTTCGCAAGCTCGGCGCGACGATCGTGGATCCAGGTCCGGAAGGCGCCTTGTTCCAAAGTTGCATTGCGCGTTATGCGCCAGAGCTTTTGAACACGGCGTTTACGCGCCAGTATCGGGCGCTGTTCCCGGTCGATGCCGGCGGCCAACCCCAATCCGATCACACGGCCACGCTTCTGGACATGCACGCCGATCCGTCGCGAGTGCCGCAGAGTCTTTCCCTGCGCAGCCTCAACGGACTGGGTGTGGAGGGCGAGGGCAAATACATGATGAACCGGTATCTGCGAGAACGTGGCGACACCAATATCCGAACCAACGCCGACCTGATCGCGAAGTCAAGGTTCTACGAAGATCCTAACTTTCCCGATCGCAGACAGGCAAGGCAGGCCGCGGAACGCGCCACTACGCTAGATACCTCGGCACGCCTTCAGGCGCGCTTCGCCCTTCAAAACATTTTGCTCGAGTGCATGCAGGAACAGCGGCTCGACGCGCTCATCTCCCCGATGTCCACTGTCCCACCACGAAAGCTCACCGCTCCGCGCGAGCCGAGCGCGAACGGCCGCTCTCCGATCGGCTGGTCGCTGATTGGTCAGCAGGGTTTCCCCGCGATCACAGTACCTGCAGGCTTTACAACGGAGATCTGGGATCGCGTTGGTGATCGAAACGGCGGCACCCGGTTGGTCGGACCAATACGTGCCAGCTTACCTGTTGGCGTCGATTTCATCGCGCGCCCATTTGACGAAGCGACGCTATTCCGCATAGCCTCCGCTTTCGAGGCGGCAACCCGGCATCGCCGGCCACCGCCCGACTTCGGACCATTGCCTAACGAACCGTAGCTTTGATGAGCCTCCAGCCGTCGACCTTTCGAGCTACCCCGGTCACGCCCATGAACGCCAAAACAACAGGAGAGGGCGAACGATTTGCCTGCGTTTCTCGCCGGCGCATGCTGGTCGGGAATTCGCAACTGCGTTCAGGCCGTTTGTCGTGCCGGTCGATCTCGGCTGCAGGGTGGGCGGATCAGCACTTTTCCGCAAACCTAGCTAGGCACCGCGAGAGGTGGCAGCGTCTTAGGCGGGGCGGATATAGGCAAAGGGTTGAGAGCGTGGCACCAGTTCGCCAGTCCTATCGAGCGGTGCGACCCGCCCTCCTCGCCCACGCATGACCGCGAAAAACTGGATTGCGGCCTCCATGTTCTGTTGGCGTACATCGGGGTTGGGGTCGAGCGACCAGTTATCGCGCTCCATCATATTGCCCACCACAATGCCATCACTACGGGGGCTGATGCTGGCCGCTACCGTGCTATTTCGTAGCCGGCCAAAGGCACGATACTTCACCTCGGGCTGCGGGATGCATAAAGTGAGCTGGCCTTTGATCGGGACGAGCTCGTTGTCGTTGAATAACGTCTTCGACCCCAGGCCTGTGCAATTCACAACGAGGAATTCGGGAATTGACGTCAGATCGCGCGGTGTGTCGAACTTGCGGATCACGATCTTTCCTCCGAAGAGCAGGAAATCGGCTACGAGCTTGTCCAAATAAATAGAGGGCTCGATGGCCAACGACGACGTGCGCACGGCGTATCGGGTCGGGAAAGGATGCTCTCCAGGGCCGAATACTTCGCGATCCCGTTCAGGACGCATAGACTCGGGCAGCAGGTCGTCTTCACGCTCGCTGGGACGCTGCTCATTCAGCTCGTCGGTGGCGTTGAAGCTGTCGATCCAATACACTCCCCAACCGGGCGCTCCGGCCAGTAGCTGAAGTTGGCGGTAGGAAATCTCGGCCGCGCGCCGGAATTGGACATCCCACGCCGGGGTGCGCTGCTCGTTGGTGATGAGCGCTGTCGTGGGGGTAAAACCGGCGTAGGACATGTTCGACGTTGTGTCAGGAGGCACGCTCATCGCATAGATGGTCACCTCGAAACCTCGGCGTTGCAGTTGCCGCGCGGCAGTCAGGCCTAGTGAACCACAGCCCAGCACGGCGGCCTTGCGATCATTGTGCTCTAACGCCATATCTGCAGCCATCGCGCCACAACCCCATGCCAGCGACATTCCCGCGCCGCCAAATCCGTAATCGTGAATGACGGTCTTTTCGCCGAATTTCTCCGCCTTCAAGACGAAGCCGGAATCCCGATGTGGGCGAAGGCCCACTGTGGTTCGAATCACGCGCTCCCATGAAATGCGCGGCGCGACCAGGTTGAGAGACACATGAGTCGGGCTTGCCGCCGCCAGGGAGCCCGCCCTCGCCGATGGGGTCGCGGATACCTTGTCGTTTCGGACTGCGCATCCTGAAGCGAAGCCTGCTGTGGCAGTTACACCAGCCAACTGGAGAAAGTCTCGTCGTCTCACCGCCATTCGACCGAATCCGCCTTTGTGGATAGTAACGGCCCGAAGACCCCAAGTCAATGCCGGTTTAGATCCTCGCACGCACGGTCCAGAGCGATTAGAACTCTATGGTCCACGCATCGAGCCGGCAATACGTCCTCGAGCCCGGAGTGTGCTGGGAGCGGTCGCAAGACTGGTCGTTGATGGCCTGCCGCTATTGCGGGTTGACTAGACTGAGACGGTCCGCACTGGGAGATGAGGATTCAATTCGCGTATCCGAATCCGATAGCCGCAAACCCAGGGCGACGGGCTTTTGTCCAGTTCACGGATATTCTGCTTCGGCAGGCGCAAAAACAGATTTAGCCTGACGTAGCGGACCAGATACGCACCACCATGTCGCCGGGGCGGCAGTTATTGAATAGCAGAGCGCAGCGAGCGAACTCGGCAGTCCGCCGATCGAGGTTCTCATGATGGTTACATGGGAAAGCCATTGAGAATTTGGCCCGGCCCGTTCGGACGGTTAAAGGGGGGGCGCGATATCGTCCCTAGGCCGGCGGCGCGAACCCGGGGAAAAGACCACGGCACCCTTGGGGGTAAACAATAGAGCACCCTGTTGTTGCCCCACGCCCCTGGATGCGGGGGGCTCGGACGTGCGCTCTTTTTTGGGACCGAACCCGGCGCGTGGGCGCGCACATTTTTGGATAGGACGATCGGGCGCGAGCTTGCTCGGACGGGTAAGGGCACGCGCTTTTTTGGTCAGGTAGACAGAGCCGGGCGCACGCGGGCGGAGATCGCGCGAATCGGGCGCGCGCTAAGATCGCCTCTTTCTTGGAGGCTAAGCGTTAACCACTCCGTGCACCTGGCATGCCGGCTTCCGACCTAGGGACCCGAAGAATACAGGATATTTTTCGCATGCCCGTCGTGCGATCGCTTGCCCTGGTAGGCGGCCTTCTTATTTACAGGGGCACGCTTCCATGCACTAATCCAGTCGATATCGGGTTCTGTCACGTCAACAACGGTACACCGATGTACACAACCGATGTACACACGACAAACGTGGCCCGGCGTTGCGAGGTGTGACATGTTTACATAAAAAGCATCTGTTTATAAGTGATCTAGGCAGAGAATACGAGAGGCTTGGTCGCGGGAGCTATTCTTGGGGATCTCAAGAGGCTGTGTTAGGCATTTGGCAAGGCGAATGCGATCGCGTGCGCAAGAGCAAAAACGAGTAGCTTTGTTACCGGATTCCTTCATTCAGTTCATCCATTTGAAATGACCAGTTAGTATACTTCGCTGGGAATGACGGAATGAACTGCCTTGACAGCGGATTTATGGCTTTTGCGCTTTGCCTCCTGGCTGACGTTGGCGCTTTGGCGCAAGGGCCTCTGGGAGTCGTAGCAACTGGGGGGTCTGCTCTTTCGAGCGATTTGGTGGGTGCGGCGACCGGAGCGTTGAGCCAAGCTCAAGTCTTCAGCGGGCCATTTAGTCTAGTAGCATCGGACCCGGCCGGAAGGTTTGTCTACGCGGCCGCCGGCACGACGCTATATGGGGGCACGATTGACAGTGGCACTGGCATCTTGACACCGATACCGGGATTCCCGTATTCACTCCCTGGGGCAATCACCGCGCTAACGGTAGAAGCAAGAGGGCGTTTTCTTTACGTAGGATCATCCGGCGACGTGCAGGCTGCTAGCATCGATCCGGCGACGGGAGCGTTGACCCTCATTGCCGGCTCACCCTTTAACGTTGGCATTAACGTATCCCCGGGTGCCTCAGTCAGCGGCTTAGTCAGCGACGGAGCCGGGAAGTATCTGTATGCCACTGGAGTTACCAGCACAGAGCCTTTTTTTCCGGCTCTCCGCAAGAATTCGACGGGACCCGCATTTTTAGGCCGCTCTCCTGAAGACCACAAATTCGGTCTTGGTCGCCGCTATGCGCTGCGCCTTAAGCAGCAGGTAGCGCAGGTTCTGGT
>Ga0306926_10008570_pt1 | contig 11188 bp, 10 predicted proteins | sample flu12Cox44000178_FD_203759 | JGI IMG/M metagenome (GOLD analysis project Ga0306926, IMG submission 203759) | Lab enrichment of tropical soil microbial communities from Luquillo Experimental Forest, Puerto Rico - flux8day.12C.oxic.44.000.178 (v2)... | ecosystem: Environmental > Terrestrial >...
GCCGATCCCCGCCTCGATGCCTTGGCGTCGTGTATTGCCGACGTTTTGGAAAAAGCCGGTGCTGATAATCGTGCTGGGGACGCTGAAAATCTCGCCGGTTGAATCCGTGCGGAAAAGGCCGAGATTCCAATCGATCGTGCCTGCTGCCTCACTCGCGCTGGTGCGGAAGGTGCCGCGCAGCCCCGCTTCGTAGGTCGTTGCCACGATCTGCTGCAGACCGGGCGGGTCGGAAGTCAGAAAAAGATCGAGACTGCACGGCCTTGTGGGATCGGAACAGGCGATCTCGCCCGGCGTTGGCGCGCGGTTCGCCTGCGCGAAATTGAAATAGCCGGTCACATTCGGCGTGATCTTGTAGGTGGCGCCGACAGACGGATTGAACCGGGTGAACCGGGCGCTGCCGCTGAGCGCGGTGCCGATCTTGTCGACGAGAGTGATGAGGGCAAGGTTGTAGCGGCCACCGAGAGTCACCGCAAACTGAGGGGTGACATCGAAGGTGTCGCTTGCATAGAAACCGTAATAGTTGTTCGTGGTATCCACGTGAACCGGCCCGAGCGCACCGTCGGGCTGGTCGATGAAAACGCCCACCCCTCCCACTTCGAGGGTGTTGGGATCGATGATGCCAAGCTCACTGCTGGAGTTAAAGTTGACATTGGCGTGATCGAGGCTGGCGCCGAAGACGAGGTGGTTGGCATGGTCGAACACCGGTTGGGTCCAGGTGCCCTGCAAGGAGCCACCCAAGCCCTGCGAGTTTATCGAACTCCGGTCGTTCTCGCCCGGCGTTCCGCCGCCGAGCACGCTCGACATCACTTGCGCGCCGGTCGTGTCGATCAGCGGTGTCGTGGCATCGCCGAAGCAGAGCAAAGTCGGATCGTCGCACAGTTGCGCGTCCGTCGTGTTGCCGTTGATGACCTTCCGAGTGGCGCCGCGGTAGTAGAAATTCGCCTGAACTGAAAGCGTGTCGCTGACATTATAGTTGGCGTTCAGCACCGGCATCAGAACGGTGTTCTGGAAACTTTGCGGTGAGGTGAAGACCGCGCTCCGGTCGATGTCGGCGAGTTGGATCGGCGTCGGCCCGATACCGGAGAGCGTGTTGTTGGCGCCGGTAAAGCTCAAATGCAGACTGCCGTGCTCGCTTTCGGCGCCGATATCGGCGTAGAGCTGGCGCACATGTGACGGCGAGAGTTTGCGAAAGCCGCCCTCGTTAAAGAGGTTGCCGCCAATATAGGCGCCGACATTGCCGACCTGTTGGCCATATTGCAACGTGGCTTGGTTTTGGCCGAATGAACCGCCCGCGAAATCACCTTGGAAACCGTGAAAGTTGAAACCGTTTTTCATCTCGATGACGAACGCGCCGCCGAGGGCGTTGAGCCCATAGACCGGGTTCGTCGGGATAATGCTGGAGCTATTGATGGCAAAGTTGGGGATAAGATCCCAATTGATGTTGTCGCCGAAGGGTTCGTTGAGCCGGACACCGTTCTGGTAGACTGCAATGCCGATGGGCGTGCCGAGGATCGGCGAGCCCTCGAAACCGCGGTAAAGCACGTCCGGCTGAAACGGATTGCCTTGGTTTTCGTCGATATTGACGCTGCCGACCCGCTGGTTGAGCTGTGTCGTGAACGATGTCGGCCCCTGTGTCGTAATGTCGGGTGCGGGCAGGCTTTGCGCGTTGGACGGCACCTTGTCGCGATCGATGCCTAAACCGGGCAGCGGACTGGCAGCGATGACCTGGACTGTCGGCAGGACCGCGGTCGCCGGCTCTTCGGCAACCTCGGGGGCGGACGGTGCCTGCGCCGCTGCCGCCGCGGGCAGCAGAGCAAGCGCCAGCGCTCCCGCTGGCATGACCCGCATCAGGTTGGCCATCCTCCCTCCCGTCGCCGTTTCTCAGCCAAGCGATTCAGCCAAGCGATTAAGACAGAGGACGCGCCGCGGCGCTTTCCCGATCTGTCCGCGAAATCTTCCCGACGAATGCCGGGAAAATTTCCCGCGACCTCGGGCTTTGCTCCATGGCATGCTGTAACCAGTCGGATCTTTAATGCTCGACGGGGCTCCAATGTCGCTGCGGTTCCGTTTGATCGGCTTGGTTTGCCTCGTTCTGCTGATCAGCCTCGCCCTCGGCGCCGCAATCGCCTATTCCAATGCGTCGCGTTCGGTTCGCACCGAGATGCGTGCCGCCTTGCTGGTCGGGCGGCAGACCATCGAAAACACCGTTGAACGGCTGCAGACCGCGCGCGATCCGTTGCGCGACCTCGACGATCTGGTCGCGTCCTTCAACGGCAACCGGCATCTTCGGGTTCGGCTCAGCGGGGAAGCGGCGGCGTTTGCCGCTCCGGCCACGGAGAAAGCGACATTGGGCGGGGTACCGGAGTGGTTCGTCCGCATCATCGGCGTCGCGCCGCAGAGGGTGCAAATCCCGGTGGCGGTCGGTGCCCGCGATTATGGGACGATCGTCATCGAGACCGATCCATATAATGAGACCCGTGAAGTCTGGAACGAGTTCACCGGCAGCCTCGTGACGCCGGCTGTGTTCTGCGGCCTGACCATCCTGCTGATTTACATTTTTATCGGACGCACCCTGCAGCCGCTGAACCGACTGGCGGGGGCGCTGGAGGAGATCGGCGACGGCCGGTATCGGACCCGTATCAGCGGCAGGCTGGCGCCGGAGTTGGCGCGCCTGCGCGACAGTTTCAATCGCATGGCGGTGCGCCTCGCCGAGACGGACGCAGAGAACCGGCGTCTGAACGAGCAGTTGCTGACATTGCAGGAGCAGGAACGCGGCGAAATCGCCCGCGATCTCCACGATGAGGTGAGCCCCTATCTGTTTGCGATCGGTGCCGATGCCGCGACCGCATTGCGTCTCCTCAAGGAATTCCGCGCAAGCGAGGCGCGTGAGAATGTCCAGTCGATCGCCGATGCAGTTCGCCCCATGCAGCGGCAGGTCGGACGTATGCTCGGCCGGTTGCGCCCGATCGGACTGTCGGAATTTGGCCTAAAGGAGGCGATCGAAAATCTGGTGGCTTTCTGGCGGCGCCGGCGCCCGGAGATTTGCTACGAGGTGACGATCTCTCCGCAGTGCGAGGATCTCGGAGATTTGCACGCAACCACGATTTGCCGGGTCGTCCAGGAAGCGCTCAGCAATGCCGTGCGCCACGCCGGTCCCAGTCGCGTCGCTATTTCGATCGAGCACGACCATGACGAGATCAGGGTCGCCATTACAGACGACGGCCCAGGAATGCAAGAGCAGAGTAAATTGAGCTACGGCCTCGTCGGTATAAAGGAGCGCGTCACCGCAATCGGCGGCCGCTTGACCTTTTCGAGAAAACTAGGCGAAGGCTTCGCGGTGATCGCGGCACTGCCAGTCGTGATTTTGGCCACCGCCCCGACGGCCGAGACATGAAAATCCTTATTGTCGATGATCACCCGATCGTTCGTGCCGGGCTGCGGCGCTTGATTGCCGCCGAACCGGCAGCCGAAATCCATGAGGCGGCCGACGGAAAAGTAGCGCTGAGCGTATTCAAGGAGCAGCACCCCGCCCTCGTTATTCTCGATTTGAATTTGCCCGGAGCGAGTGGGCTCGAGGTGATCGCGCGCTTGAAGGCGGTTGACCCCGCAGCGTGCATTTTGATCCTCAGCATGCACGGCGACCTAGTCCACGTAACGCGCGCGCTGCAGGCCGGTGCAGCCGGTTATGTCAGCAAAAACGCGCCGCCCGATGAAATTCTGGAAGCGATCCGGCGGGTCGCCGGCGGCCGGACCTATATCGAACACGAAATTGCGGAAGAGCTCGCATTCTCGAACATTCGAACGCCTTCACACCCGCTGAAAGACCTCTCTTCGCGTGACCTGGGGATCCTGCGGCTGCTGGCCCAGGGATGCACGCTCTCGCAAATCGCCGACGCGATCGGCATCAGTTACAAGACCGCCGCCAACAACTGCACCCAGATCAAGGCTAAGCTGGGGACGGCGAGCACCGCCGATTTGATCCGTCTCGCGATCCAGTCCGGTCTCACTGGCCGCCTCCCCTCGTCTCTCTCATCCGAAGGGGAGCCTCAAGGAGCGTTAAAGTAGGTCATTGGCTACAGTCGCCGGCGATGCCGGCGGCGCTCTCGATCCCGCCCCATAGATGAAGCCGAAACAGCGGCTCCGCGTAGGATTCCCTGGTATGGCCCATTGCGGTGTACCAGCTGCGGCCGCCATCGACATTCTGGCACCACGCAATTGGGTGATCACTGCCCATCGCTCCGCCGGTATAGGTCGATTCATCGAGGCTCGCCAGGACATGAACGGCACCGCGGGGATCGCTGCGGAAATTGTACCATTCGTCGGTCCGCTCCCAGCTTGCAGGCAGGTCCTTGGTCGAAGGGTGATCGGCGTCCTCGATGCGGATCGTCGCGTGCTGGATCTGCGGATGGCTGGCGAACCAGGCGCCGACGAGGCGGCCGTACCACGGCCAGTGATACTCGGTATCGCTCGCCGAATGGATGCCGACAAATCCGCCGCCCGAGCGGATGTAGCGTTCGAGCGCAGCCTTATGCTGCTGATCGAGGATGTCCCCGGTCGTGCTGAGGAACATGACAATCTTGTATTGCGCGAGCGTCGCGTCGGTGAAACGCCCGGGGTCTTCCGTGTCATCCACTCTAAAGCCGTGCTCGGCGCCGAGCGCCCGGACGGCGGCGATGCCGTCCGGTATCGAGTCGTGACGAAACCCAGCGGTCTTGGAGAAGACGAGCACGGCGAAAGAAGGGATGGTTGTCTGAGCGGCGCTACTGCCGACAAGTAAGAGGCTGGGGATCACCAAGATGATCGGCAGCCATCGAAAGCCTCTTGCGAATGGTCCTGCGGGCGCGTTGACAGGGTTTGGGCCCGGCCTTAATCTCCGGTTAACAACAAAGGAGATCGCCATGAAGTGGAAGACGCCGGTCATCATCGAGATCGCGGTGGGGCTAGAGATCAACGCTTACGCCTGCGCCGAGGTCAAGTAAACTCTGCCACTGGCCGGCCGAGTCGGCCGCCGATGTGCCACGCAACCGCCGCGCGTTGGGCGCCGGGGCCACGTCGCGTGGACACCGCGCTCGCCATTCGCAGAAAAATTTTAGGGAGGTCTCGATGATTAAAGTTCCGATCGCGTTGGTGGCGCCGGTTGTGACTATGGCGTTGTGGGTCACGCTCGCGGCCGCCGCCATGACCGATAAAGAGAAGGCCGATCTCGCGCCAGTCGTCGCCGGCTCCAAGATCACGCTGGAGCAGGGTATGGCGGCGAGCAAGAAGAACGGCAAGCCGGTCTCCGCCAAATTTGAGATCGAGAACGGCAAGCCACAGCTGTCGGTCTACACCGTCAAAGACGGCTCGAAGTATTTCGAAGTGATTGTAGACCAAACCTCGGGCGAAATCGCCAAAGCCGAGCCGATTACCGGCGGTGACGACCTCACGGAGGCGAAGAAACAAAACGACGGCATGTTCCGCGCGACGCGCGAATTGAGAGAGGCAGTCAAGGAAGCCAAGCGCGACAACCCTGCCTATTCCGCGGTCAGCGTGTCGTCGGAGATGAAGGACAACCATTCCGTCGCTACCGTGTTGCTGGTCAAGGACAACGACTGGAAGGCCGCGGTGGTCGACCTGACGGTCTACAAGACACTGATCAAAGACTAGCCCCGCGAATGCCGAGCCGCTTCGCATTTGCTCCCGCTTTCGCGGCGGCGTTGGTCGTCGTCCTCCCGGCGGTTGCGCAGAGCTCCGGCGACATCGGGCTGGGCAAGCGCCTCTATCAGGAAAAGGCGACCTGCGGCTTTTGTCATGGCTGGTCCGGCGATGGCGCCGGCGACCCGCAATCGCCGGGCAAAGCCGCCAATCTGCGCGAGACTAAGCTCGACCACGACCAGCTGGTCGAGACAATCCGCTGCGGCGTCCCCGGCGGCACCGCGATGCCGCATTTCGACAAGTTCGCTTGGACCAAGGGCGAGGAGTGCTTTGGCATGACCGCTGAAGAGGTCGGGGACAAAAAGCCGCCGACACCAACAGTCGGACTGCAGAAGCGCGAGATCGACGCGATCGTCGCCTATCTCGAGGGCAAGGTCATCGGCAAAGGCCCGCCGACCGTGGCCGATTGCGAAGACTATTTCGGTCAGGGCAGCACACGCTGCAAGGAAATGGCCGCCGGCAGGAAAGAGTGAGTGTTCATTTGGAGCCAAGGGAGGGACCATTGGCATTGAAACCCGCGACACGTGGTCTTTTTTCAGCCGCCGCAGGCGGAATCATTGCGGCGTTGTTGTCGTCGCCGCTGACGGCTGCGGAAGTGACGTTTGACCGCCTAAAGAATGCCGAAAGCGAGCCTGGCAACTGGCTGACCAATCACAAAACCTACGACGCCAAGCGATACTCGCCTCTCGACCAGATCAATCAGTCGAACATAAAAAACCTGCACGTTGCCTTCGTCGTGCAGCTGGGCGGTGGCGAGCCCGGCGGCGATAAAGCGCATTCGCGCGAGCAGTCGACCCCCCTGGTCGAGGACGGCTTCCTCTACATGACCGACGGTTGGGATGACGTTTATAAGATCGATGTGCGCGACGGCAAGAAGGGCCGCATCGTCTGGAAGATGGACCCCGGCGTCGACAAATCGACTGTGTGGCTGCCCTCCAACCGCGGGGTCGCGCTTTACGGCAACCAGGTGATCGTGCTTACGACCGACGGCAGGGTCATCGCAATCGACAAGGATACCGGCAAGGTCATCTGGGACAAGAACTATCAGATCGCCAATACCGATGTCTTTACCAGCGCGCCGTTGATCGTTAAGGACATGATCATTGTCCCCGGATCGGGTGCCGATATCGGTGGGCGGTGTTGGCTGGCAGCGCTCGACGCTAAAACCGGGAAGGTGCTGTGGCGCATCTACTCTGTACCGGCGCCGGGCGAGCCGGGTCACGAGACTTGGGCGGACGACCATGACGCCTGGAAGACTGGCGGCGGCGCGTTCTGGTACGTCGGCGCCTATGATACGGCGACCAACCTGATGTATTGGGGTACGGGTCAGCCGACGCCGATGTTCGATGCCGAATACCGGCCGGGCGACAACCTCTACACCAACTCGACGCTCGCGATCGACGCCGATAGCGGCAAGATCGTCTGGTATTTCCAATACACGCCGAACGACGTCTACGACTATGACGAAGTCGGCTCACAGATGATCCACGACGTGACGATCAACGGCGAGCCGCGCAAGGTATTGGGCCACTTTGGCCGCAACGGTTTCTTCTACACGCTCGACCGCACCAACGGCTCGTTCATCAGTGCCGCCCAGTACGTCAAGAACCTGAATTGGACAAAGGGCATCGATCCGAAGACCGGCAAGCCCATTGAATACGATCCGTCGAAGAAGCTGCAGCATTATGCCGTCGTCAGCGACCGGGCGAGCGGCCAGGTCGATGTCTGCCCGGACGTGCAGGGTGGGGTGAACTTCTTTCCGACCGCGTGGAACCCGTCCAAGCATCTCGCCTATGGTGCCGGCATCGACGGCTGCGCGCAGCTCAAGGTCGATGAGACCCGCATGGGCGGCCCGTTTTGGAATGGTGGGGTGCCGACGCGCGGCAAGCGCATGGGCGGTTTGATAGCGGCGGTCGACATGACGACCGGCAAAGTCAAGGCCACGACCCAGCTCGATTATCCGAACTATGCCGGGGTGCTCTCGACGGCCGGCGGCCTGGTCTTTACCGGCACGATCGACGGCACTTTCACCGCCTTTGACGATGAGCAGCTGAAACCGTTGTGGAGTTTCAATGTCGGCTCTGCGATGGCCGCACCGCCGATGAGCTATTCCGTCGGCGGCAAGCAGTACGTCGCTATCCATGTCGGCGGCGGCGTTCCGTGGAATATCGGCCTACTCAAAGCGGCCCCCGAAATGGAAAACCTTGAGGGCGGCTCGTCGCTGTTCGTTTTCGCGCTGGATTGACCACATATTCTGGAGAGTGCGTTCCTCGTCAGCCCGGTGGGGCGTTCAGCCCTCGGGCTTAGTCCCGTGAGAAAGGCCGCGGCGCGTGTTTCCGCCACGCAGATCTGCCGTCTTTCGAACGGACTCCGATTGGTTATTAATTTCGGAAATGCTGAGTGCCAGAGATTATTGCCATTGTATGGATGACCGCAATCTATTCGGGCAGAGTGGTGGGTGGCATACCGAGCTTATTTTATTGACAATATATAGCGGTTATGATAATCTTGCTTGCGATGCCGGCCTCATCGCGCCGCCTCGCCGTTCGCGGGAAAAGTTAATGCCTGTAGATTTCCTGCAAAAACAGGAGCCCGGTTGTATTGGGGGCACTCGGGGTCCCAATTGAGCGGATAATGAGTGCACTTTTTTCCTCAGTCGGGGGAACCCGGCCCTTCGCTGAGACGACAATAAACAAGACCCTATTGGCCTTGGCTGCCTCCATGCGCGCGATCACCGCTGCGGTACTGATCCTTGGTCCCAATATTGCCCGTGCCGATGATGCGCCTACCCGCGCGGACATATGGACGCTGAAGCTCGGCACCCCCGTGTCTGCGCTGCCGCAAGATGCGTTCGTCGAGTATGCCTGCGGCAGCAATGGCGGCCCGCCGCAGCAGGCTCTCACCGGCTGGTCCGAGTACCAAAAGTGCCAGGCCGAGCCGAACGGTCTGCGCGAGGTCTACTTCCGCTATGACGACGAGCTCGAATATTGGGCGAGGGCGCGTCGCGCGCGAACACTGATTGCGCAATATGCCGGTACCAAAGTGTTGGATTTTCCGGTGGTCGTATCGGGGCTGTTCGACGCGAGCGGCACGCTCGCCGGCCTGCGCGTCGTCACCGACCCGGAAGCCGGTCCGCAGGACCGCAAGCAGGCCTACACACTGACCAACTTCTTCAAGGCGCGGTACGGCAGCGACGGCTGGGATTGCGCCGACACGCCTCCCGCAGCGGGCGAAAGCCCCGTGGGCACACTCTACATCAACCGGCGCTGCATCAAGCTGGTGAAGGGCGACATGCGCGCCGTGCTCGAGACCCGTTTTTTGCGCAAACCCGGCCAGGCCGAATTCAGCGGCTCCGGTAAGCTGACGGTCGGCCAATTCGAGAGTTCGACGCGGCTCGAACTGTTGCAGCCGGACATCCCTGCGGAGTAAGCGCAGGCTACTCGTGAGTTGTGCCGTCCGGCATGATGGTGCCCGCGAGCTTGGCGCCATTGAGCTTTGCATCGGTCAGCTTTGCCAGGAGCAGGCGGGCGCCTTCGAGGTCGGCGCCGGACAAATCGGCGCCGGTCAGATCGGCATGCATCAGGTCTGCGTTGCGCAGATCAGCGCCTTTGAAATCGGCGCCCCTGAGATCGGCGCGCAGCAGGCTAGCGCCCTCAAGATTAGCCCCCGCAAGCTCGGCGCGGCGCAACGTCGTCTGGCCGAGATCCGAGCGCGACAGATCGGCGCCCTTGAATTTGGCGCCGTGTATCTGCGCATCGGCGAGGTCGGCATCGGCAATATTGGCGGCATCGAGCTTGGCAAAAGTGAGACGGCTAGATCCCATCATCGCACCGGCCAAGTCAGCCCGGGTCAAATCGGCCTCACTCAAGTCGGCTTCGAAGAGCATCGCTTCGCCAAGCCGCGCGCCGGCGAGGTTGGCGTGCTTCAGATCGGTCTTGTTGAGGTTGGCGCCGGTCAGATTGGCGCGGCTGAGGTTCGCGCCGGCAAGCTGGGCGCGATGCAGGATGGCACCGGCGAGATTGGCGCCGGCGAGATCGGCCTCGGACAGGTTGAAGCGTTTGAGTTCAGCGCCGGCAAGAACGCAGCCCGGACAATCTTTGCTGCGGCCGGCCAACAGCTCGCCCGGATCCGCTGCGCGACCGGGTGTAGCCGATGCCAGCAGAAATGCGAGGACCAGAAAACGCGGTGTCATCGCCTCATTTCAGCTCGTCCATGGGGGCAATCGGCGGTCGCCGCGAACAGCAGAGACACGACGTCAATCCTTCAACTATCATCCTTCGCCATGACGGGCAAAGTTTTCCCCGTTCTGGCCGGGATCGCGCTGGCAGGACTCGCATCCAACGCGGCTGCCGAGAACCCGCTAGTCTATCGGGGTCCAGCGGAGGTTGTCGGTCCGGCACTGCTCAGTGTCGCCGGGAAGCGGATTGTGCTCTACGGCATCGACGCACCGGTCAAGGGCCAGCCCTGCCAGGCGGGCATCAAGACGTGGGATTGTGCAACCGCGTCGGCGAAGACATTGCTCAACCTCATCGGGACCCAGGAGGTCGTCTGCGAGCAGCGCCGCGCGGACCCGTTCGGGCGAGTGTTCGCGATATGCAAGGCTGGAGAAGTGGACATCAACCGCGCACTAGTCGAAGCCGGCATGGCCGTCGCGCTGCCAAAGGAGACGACAGACTACGTGGCTTCGGAGGAAGCGGCCAAAACCAAAGGGATGGGTATCTGGCGCGGACCTTTCATGGCCCCCGCCGATTATCGCGAGATGCTCGCCGGCCATCCGCAAGAACGGTGAGCGCGGCTTGATGAGAATTCGCCTGTTCGCTAACGATACCGCGCTTCGCGATTACTTCCCGCTGCTGCGGTGGATGATCTTCACCGGGTTGACGTTGTTCGGCTTTGCGCTTGCCTGGCACTATGGCCTGTTTCAGTTGATGACCGCGCAGGACCGCAGCGGAATATCAGTATTTATTTGTGTTCTCTACGTCGTGATTTCGGGACACTGCCTGGCTTCCATCATCACCATCTCGCGCGAAATCAATGCCGCGCATCGCGTCCGCGAGCGGGTCATGAACGGGGTCTACACCTATCGCATCGACGGCCGGCGGGTTGTCACCGATAACGGCGGGGCCTTGCCGATGGGCCGCGTCAGCGATTACATCCACAACCTTGTCGTCAAAGCCGAGAAGCAGGGCCACGATCGCCGCCTCGACCAGACCCTGCTGTTGCGCGGGCTGGCCGACAAATTGCGCTCGCCAATGCAGTTCGGTGCCTTCGCAGGGGACGCTTTGTTGAAGCTCGGCCTGCTCGGTACGATCGTCGGTTTCATTCTGATGTTGCTGCCGATCGCCACCCTCGACAATTTCGATCCGACATCGATGAAATCCTCGATGAAGGTCATGAGCGGCGGCATGGCGGTCGCTATGTACACCACGCTCGCCGGTCTCGTCGGCTCGATCCTGGTAAAGGTGCAGTATTACATTCTCGACAACGCTTCGGC
>Ga0306926_10008575_pt1 | contig 11186 bp, 10 predicted proteins | sample flu12Cox44000178_FD_203759 | JGI IMG/M metagenome (GOLD analysis project Ga0306926, IMG submission 203759) | Lab enrichment of tropical soil microbial communities from Luquillo Experimental Forest, Puerto Rico - flux8day.12C.oxic.44.000.178 (v2)... | ecosystem: Environmental > Terrestrial >...
ATTGAACTCCGCCCATCACCGCGACGGGCTCGCCCGTTACCACGAACTGCCCCAAGTCAACGGATATCCGTTCCATCCCAGCGAGCAAGACATGATATCCGCCGCCGGCATTAAGGATCAAGAGTTGGCCATAATTGCGGAAGGGGCCGGCGTAAACCACCCATCCATCGCATGGGGCCGTGATTTGGCCCCCCGGGCGGGCGGCGATCGATACGCCCTTTTCGGTACCGCCGAGGCCGTCCGCGGCGCCAAATTCCTTGATTCGGGCGCCGTTGACCGGCAGCGGCAGCATTCCCTTGGCTGCAGCAAAGGCGATGGCCGGGCTTAGCCGCCCCGGATCCTTGAGCGCGGCAAGGTCCGGCCTGCCGCTCGCCGCCTTGCCGTCCTCGCTCGAGCGCGCGGCCGCCCGCGCCGCGCGGGAGGCGGTGTCGAGACCCCGTTCGAGCTTGACGATCAGTTGATTGAGATTTTCCGCCTGACGCGCCAGGTCCGCGGCGCGTTGGCGTTCATCGCTGAGGGCCTGTTCCGCCTCCGCCAGGCGTTTTTGACGCTCGTCGATGAACAGGGACAGACGCTGGCGCTCGTCCGCCAGCACGAACAGATCCCGGGCAAGACGGTCGCGCTCGGCGGCAATCTGCTGACGCAGGCGCACGAGCTCGGCGAGGTCGGCCGCCAGCACCTCGGTTTGCTGTCGCATCTCGGGCAGGACCGCGCCCAGCAGCATCGCGGAGCGCACCGATTGCAGCGCGTCTTCGGCCGTGATCAAGAGGCCGGGCGGCGCCTGTCGGCCGATCCGCTGCAATGCCGCCAGCACCTCCGCGATCATGCCGCGCCGCTGTTCCAATGAGGCCCGCAACGCCTGCTCCCGGTCGTCGAGCGGTTCGAGGCGCTCCTGCGTTTGGGCGATCCGCTCTTCCACGCTCACCACGCGGGACGCGGTGTCGATGATCTGCTGATTGAATTTGCGCCGGTCGTCGCCGATCGATTCGATCTCGCGCTTGAGCCGCGCCTCGTTCTCGAGCGTCCTGCGCTGCTCGGCGCGGAGCGCTTCCAACTCCTGGTCGCGTGCCTTGAGAGCATCGAGACTTGCGGGCGGGGTGTCGGCGGGGGCTTGCGAGGGCGCGCGCGGCGCCTGGGCCGATGCGGCGATGAGCCCAAGCGGCAAAACTCCCACCACCGCCAGCATCAGCGAACGAAGAATGACCGGAGAGGGCAAAGTGACGCGCATCAATTCGTTCTATGCAAAAACGGTTCCACCGGAATACATAGCTATGATTGGCACCGGATTAAGACGAGGGGCAAGGCTTTCGCCATTGGCGGACGCGTAGCGGCGCGATTTTCTTTCTTTTTTACGCCGGAAGGGGTCGATCATGCGCGATGATAGGGATGCCCGGTGAGAATGGTAACGGCGCGATAAAGCTGCTCCAGGAGCATGATTCGAATGAGCTGATGCGGCCAGGTCGTCGCCCCGAAGGCAATGGCAAGACTCGCCTTTTCACGCAGGCTAGGTGCCAGCCCGTCGGCCGCGCCGATGATGAATACAACCGCGGGCTTGTCCTGCCGTTGCCAATCCTGCAGCCGGCCGGCGATAACGGCGCTGCTCAAGTTCTCGCCGCGCTCGTCCAGGATCACCGTGACCGCGCGATCGGGCACGATATTGGCGATGGCGATCGATTCCTCGAGCATGCGCCGGCCGGCATCGCCGGCGCGGCTCTCCTTGATCTCGACGATGTCGAAGGCACTCAAACCGGCGCTGCGACCGGCGTCGGACGCGCGTTTGCGATAGCGCTCGGCAAGCTCGCGCTCAGGACCTTGCTTCAACCGGCCGACGGCGGCGACCACGATGCGCATGCGTGACGATACGCATGGACCGCACGCCTGCTCAAGCCGCTAACGGATTGCGCCAGCGGCCCTCAACTTGTCCGCCGCCCATGCGGTCGAACCGGCGCCCACATCTTCTCCAGATTGTAGAAGGCGCGGACTTCCGGCCGAAAGACATGGACGATGACGTCGCCGGCGTCGATCAGCACCCAATCACAGTGCGGCATGCCTTCCACCCGCGCGTCAGGCAGGCCGGCGGTGGCGAGGTCTTCCAGCACGCGATCCGCGACCGAGCCCACATGGCGGTTCGACCTGCCGGAGGTCACAACCATGGTGTCTGCGATCGACGATTTACCGGTGAGATCGATGGTGACGGTGTCCTCAGCCTTCATGTCGTCGAGGCGGGCGAGGACCAGGCGAAGAATCTCCTCGGCGTCAGGCCGCACCTTGGAGATCGGTTCGGCGGCGCGATGAGCGCCAGCGCGAGAGAGTACAGGTGTTGGCAGGGTCTTCCTTTCCTTTCGCATCACCGCCCCGCGCGAAGCAGGGCAACCGTAAGATAGGCACGGCCGGTTAACGGTTTCAACCTGCCGCCGTTCCACAATCTCCATACTGTGGCGCTTTGGCATCACCTTTATGACGGGCGGCACGTAGCGCCGTCGACGACAGCGGCGACTTCAGGCCATGGAGGTAAATCCAGGCCGGTGGCTTGCGGTTGGGCAGAGATTTCGCCGCCGTCTCGGGAACGCGCGCGCGCGCCAGCGCCTGGCCCGCGGGGCTGGCACTGGCGTAGAGGCTGGGTCCGAGCCGGTCGACCACCGCGATCGGCACCATGGCGGCGATGCCGCGCCACCTCTGCCAGCGGTGGAAGCTGCGCAGATTGTCGGCGCCCATGATCCAGACGAAGCGCACGCCGGGACAGTGGCGGCGCAAATAGGCGATGGTCTGATAGGTATACCGCGTGCCGATCTGCGCTTCCAAGCCGCTGATCTCGATGCGCGGATGGTGCACGAGCGCCTTGGTGGTGATGATGCGCTCTGTGAGCGGCGCAAGCCCGCGGGTGTCTTTGAGCGGGTTGCCCGGCGTCACCAGCCACCAGACCCGGTCGAGATCGAGGCGCTTCATGGCGATCAAGCAGGCGCCGAGATGCGCCTCGTGCGGCGGATCGAACGTGCCGCCGAACAGACCGATGCGCATCCCGGGGGCATGGGGAGGGAGCACGATGCGTGCCGCGGCCGCTTTACCCTCTTCCTTTGTAGGAGAGGGCCGCACCTGCACGAGCGGAGTTTTCACGGTCTGATCTGCCCCGAGCCGCGCACGCGATACTTGAAGCTGGTCAACTGCTCGACGCCCACAGGCCCGCGCGCATGGAAGCGGCCGGTGGCGATGCCGATCTCGGCGCCGAAGCCGAACTCGCCGCCGTCGGCGAATTGGGTCGAGGCGTTGTGCAACACGATCGCGGAATCAATCTCGTTGAGGAATTTTTCCGCCGCCGCATGATCTTCCGTCACGATCGAGTCCGTGTGGTGTGAGCCGAAGCGTTCGATATGCTCGATCGCGGCATCCACACCGTCGACCACCTTGGCGGAGATGACAGCGTCGAGATATTCGGTCGACCAGTCCTCCTCGCTCGCCGGCTTCACGCGGCGATCGACCGCGCGCGTAGCCTCGTCGCCGCGCACCTCGCAGCCGGCCTCGAGCAGCATGGTGACGAGCGGCTTGAGGTGCGTCGAGGCGACCGCGCGGTCGACGAGCAGCGTCTCGGCTGCGCCGCAGACGCCGGTGCGCCGCATCTTGGCATTGAGCAGGATCGTGCGCGCCATGTCGAGCTTCGCCGCCCCGTCCACATAGACGTGGCAAATGCCCTCGAGATGCGCGAACACCGGCACGCGTGCCTCCGTCTGCACGCGCGCGACCAGGCTCTTGCCGCCGCGCGGGACGATGACGTCGATCGCGCCGTCAAGGCCCGCGAGCATCATCCCGACCGCGGACCGCTCGCGGGTCGGTACCAGGGCGATCGCAGCCTCGGGCAGCGACGCCCTGCGCATCCCCTCGAGCAGCGCGGCGTGAATCGCCTGGTTCGAGCGGTAACTCTCCGAGCCGCCGCGCAGGATGGCGGCATTGCCGGCCTTGAGGCACAGCGCGGCCGCATCGGCGGTGACGTTCGGCCGGCTCTCGTAGATGATGCCGACGACGCCGATCGGCACGCGCACGCGCTCGATGATCATGCCGTTCGGCCGCGTCCAGCGCTCCGTGACCGCGCCGACCGGATCGGCGAGGGCGCGCACGACGTCGAGGCTGTCGGCCATGGCGGCGATCCGCCGTGCGTCGAGCGCGAGGCGGTCGACGAAGGCCGCCGTGGCGCCGGCGGCCTTCGCCTCGGCTATATCCTTGGCATTGGCGGCGAGGATGTCCGCCTGGCGCGCGCGGATCGCCGCGGCCATGGCCGCGAGCGCGCTGTCCTTCTGCGCCGTGGGCGCGAGCGCCAGAACGCGCGCGGCACTTTTCGCCCGCTGGCCGATCTCGTGCATCAGGGCGGCGATGTTGGAGCCTTCCACGGTCTTGAGCGGCGCGGCCATGGCGAAATCCATGTTCTGAGCATTTCTCCTACCATGTTCGCGGCAATCCCGCGAGGCCGCCCTTGTTGCCGCGTTCCCTTGGTAAATGTAATGACGGCGGGGCGAGGACGATGGGGCCGACCGATGAAGCTCAAAGATCAGGTTGCGATCGTGACTGGGGCCGGACGCAATATCGGCGAGGAGATCGCCAAGCTGTTCGCCGCCGAGGGCGCCAAGGTTGCGATCGTGGACGTCGACAGGCCGCGGGGCGAGCGCGTCGTGGGCGCGATCAGGGGGGCGGGCGGCGAGGCCGAACTGTTCACCGCCGACGTCTCCAAGGGCAGCGACGTCGCCGCGGTGGTCAAGGCGGTGGTGGAACGCTTCGGCCGCATCGATATTCTGGTCAACAACGTCGCGATCTCCGACAACAAGCACATTTTCGACATCACCGAGGAAGAGTGGGACCGGGTGCTGGCGGTTACGCTCAAGAGCCAGTTCCTCATGGGCAAGCACGTCGCCCAGCAGATGGCGGCGCAGGGCACGGGCGGGCGGATCGTCAATATCGGCTCGACCTCCGGCTTCATGGGCAGAAGCCGCGCCGTCGCCTATTCGGCCGCGAAGGGCGGCGTTGCGAATTTGACGCGCGCCATGGCGGCGCAACTTGCGCCGCACAAAATCAGGGTGAACGCGATCGTGCCGAACAAGATAGGCTCGCCGGTCGGCAAGGACGAGTTCGACCCCGCGCGACCGGTGCCGAACATGGTCAAGCGGCCGGGCCAGCCGCTGGAGGCCGCCAAGGCGGTGCTGTTCTTGGCGAGCGAGGATTCCTCGTTCGTCTACGGCGCCAATCTGTTCGTCGACGGCGGCGTTTCGGCGATGGATTTGTCGTGACCAGGAATCAGTCATCAGTGGTCAGTAATCAGATGCAGGCGCTTTTTCTGATCACTGATTACTAATTACTGATCCCTGATTCCCGTCCACTTCGGCGCATTCGTCGCCTTGATGCGGCGCGCGTCCTTGACCAATTCCTTGATGGCGCCGGTGATCGGCAGCGACAGGCCGGCCTTGTCGGTCAGGTCGGCGACGATCTGCATGTCCTTGAGCGCCCAGGTGAAGGAGATCCTGTCCCATTCCTTGAGCGCATCGGAGGCGCCTGAGCTCATCAGCAATGCCGCGCGCAGCTTGCCGAGATCGATACCGGTGGTCTCGGCCAGCCGGCCCGCTTCCAGCAAGCCCACGGCATTGATCCAGAGCAGCAGGTTGTTCATGGTCTTGCCGACTTGGCCGTGGCCGACCTCGCCGAGATGGGCATAGTCGGAGCAAAAGCAGCCGTAGACCGCGCGTCCGCGCTCGACCACGTCGGGTGTGCCGCCAACGAGCGCGAGCAGCGTTCCTTCATCGGCAGCGAAGCGGCCACGGCAGATCGGCGCATCGAGGATGGCGACGCCTGCCGCCCGCGCGCGCGCATCGAGCGCCTTGACGGTGTCGGGCCTGGCGGTCGAGGACACCGCGATGACCGCGCCGGGCGCAAGATCGGCGAGCAACCCGTCCGTCCCGAGCACGACCTGATTGACTTCGTCGTCATAGCCGACGCCGATGATCACGAAATCGGCCGCGCGCGCGACCTCGGCCGCAGTCTTGGCGGTGGCGGCGCCGGCATCGCGCGCCATGGCCAGTTGTTTGTCGTCGATGTCACAGGCGGTCACCTGGTAGCCGTGCTTGACGAGATGCTTGAGCATCGCAAGCCCCATGCGCCCAACGCCGACGATGCCGACGCGCTCCTTCTTCCCGGTCGTCATTGCTGTCCTCTGTGCATCATAGATGCTCGTCGTCATGCTCTGCGATGGCGACTATACCTTCGCCTTGAGCATGGCAGCGAGCGGCTTGGCGGTATCGGCGAGCTCGCTGGCGTCGACCGGCACCCCGCGCTCGATCAGCCGCCGCGCCATCGCCATGTCCCGCTGCGCATTGATGCCCAACGCGTGCGCGAGGCGGGCGCCGTCGAGCTCGAACATGAGCACGGCAGGTGCGTCGAGCGGCCGGCGCACGCGCGCGCTCGGGTTCGCGACCGGCCAACCCACGCCTTGAATATACATGTCGTGTTGCTCCGACCAGAACGAGGGTGCGACCTTGTAGACGACGTCGCCACCGGCGGCATTGCGGCCAGCGATCGCGCCGTGCTCCTGGGCATGGCGCCAGTTCTCCAGCCGCACCGGTCCGTGCGGTCCGGGAAAGCGCGTGCAGTCGCCGGCCGCGAAGATCGCCGCATCGCTGGTGCGGGCATGGTCGTCGACGATGATGCCGTCTTGCGTGGCGAGACCCGCGGCCTTCGCCAGCCGATCGTCGGGCGCGACGCCGGTCCCGACCACGATGAGATCGGCTGCGATCGTATCGCCGGTCGCGAGGTCGACCGCGAGCCGGCCGTCAGGCAATTCGCGCAGCGCAGACACGGCGGTGCCTACGCGGATATCGACGCCGCGGGCGCGGTGACGCTCGTGGATCAACGCGGAGATCTCCGCGTTGCAGACGCGAGCAAGGATGCGCGGCGCGATTTCGACCACGCCCGTCTTGACGCCGAGTTCGGTGGCGGACGCCGCCACTTCCAGCCCGATCAGTCCGCCGCCGATGACGAGGAGCGATCCGCCTTGATGCAGGCGCGCCTTGAGCGCGCGCGCCTCCGCCTCGGTGCGCAGATAATAAATCCCCTTCCGTCCCGCCGGGAACATGGGCAGCTCGCGATTGATCGAGCCGGTGGCGAGCACGAGCGCGTCGTAGCCGATGCGCTCGCCCGTTTCGGTGATCACCGCGTGTGCGCTGCGATCGATCGCCTTGACGGGCGTGCCGAGCGTGAGGCGCACGCCGCTTCCGGAAACGCCTTTCGGGCCGGCAATCGGCGCGTCATGGGGCATCGCCTTTCCCGTGAGCACGGCCTTCGACAGTGGCGGCTTCTCGTACGGCTCCTGCCGCTCGTCGCTGAGCAAGATGACCTCGGCGGCAGCGTCCTGCTGCTTGGCCGCCAGCGCCGCTGCGACACCCGCCGGCCCGCCGCCGACAACGACGATCTTGCGCACCGCATCCATGCACCTCTCCGTTTTGTGCGCGCTGGCCCGCGAATTATTGACACGTCCGCGACACTACGCCTAGATGCCCGGAACAATGGTCCATGGAGCGGAACGAGCGGTTCGGGCCCGCGCCTTGACGCTTACTCCGATGGCGAGAAAGAAAGCAGCCGGCAAGACCGACGGGCGCGAACGGCGCGAGCGGCTGTCCTCGGTCGCGACCGCGATTCGACTGCTCAAGGCGTTCTCGGAGGACGAGGTCGAAATCGGCATCAGCGCGCTCGCGCGCCGCCTCGCCCTGGCGAAGAGCACCGTTCATCGGCTCGCGGTCACGCTCGTCTCCGAGGGTCTGCTGGAGCAGAACCGGGAGAGCGGCAAGTACCAGCTCGGGATCGCGCTCTTTCGGCTGGGCGCGCTGGTGCGCCGGCGCATGAACGTGTCGAACGAAGCGCGGCCCTACCTCTACGATCTGCGCGAGAAGATCAACGAGAGCGTGCATCTCGCAATCCTCGACGAGACCGAGATCATGTACGTCTACAATCTCGAGGGCACCCATGCGATCCGCATGCGCTCTGATATCGGCGTGCGCAAGCCCGCCTATTGCACGGCCGAAGGACAGGCGATCCTCGCCTTTCAGCCGAATGAGGTCGTCGATCGCGTGATCGAGGCTGGCCTCAAGCCGCGCACGCCGAAGACCATCACCAGCGCGGAGAAATTCATCAAAGCGCTCGGCGCCACGCGCCAGCGCGGCTGCGCCATCGAGGACGAGGAGAGCGAGATCGGCATGGTGTGCATCGCCGCGCCCATTCGCGACGACAGCGGCGACGTGGTCGCGGCGGTGGGCATCGCCGGACCGCAGACGCGGCTGTCGAAAAAATCGATCGCGGCCGTCATGCCGCACGTGATCACCACGGCGGATTTGGTCTCGGCGCGGCTCGGCTATCGCGGCAGGACGCAAGCATAGCACGCGTCGCGCGCAACGCGCGAAGCGGGCCTACGCCCTCAACGCCGCCAGCATCTCCTCGATGTATTCGTCGCCGCTGGCGATGACGAGCATCGATGCATAGGGTCGTAGCGTCGCCAGCGTCTTCGACAGCTCTTCGTTTGATCGCTGTTCGCTGCCGATGATCAGCGCCATGGTCATCACCTTGCGTACGGCGCAAGCTTCGCCGATCACCGCGGCGGCCTGTGCGCTGGTGCCGGCGCTTGATACCATCACCACGAGATCGGCGGCCGCCACCTCCTCGACCAGCGCCTTGGTGCGGCCGGCAAGATCGCTGAGCCAAGCCTGCATCGACCAGCTCTCGCCGCTGCGCGGTGCGCCCTCGAACTTGATCGAGGTGAAGAACGTCGCGCGCTGCCATCCCTGCTGCGCCACGCGTTTGACCACGCGTTCGCTCGCTTCATCGAGCGCGACCACCTTGACCACGCGCGGCTTGGAATTGGGATAATCGATCCGGAACCGCGCCTCCGCGGCGGAGCTCATGCGCGCGCTTTCGCTGTCCATGGTCGCATCCTATTGACGCACGCCACCGTCCGGTCAACGGGGCTTAGCTCTCCCGCTCGGGCCATAGAAGTGGCATCTTTGCCCACCCGGCGTCAACGCGGAATGATTTGGGAAACGTGAAAGGATCGCCGCAATGAAAGTCATCTGCACCAACGGCGTCAAATCGGTCATGCTCGACCTCGTACCCGCGTTCGAGCACACCAGCGGTACGAAAATCTCGATCACCTGGGGCTCCACGAACGGCCTCCTCAAGGAGCTCGAAGGCGGCGCCGGCGGCGACCTCGCCATTCTGACCGCCGAGGCGATCGACGACCTCATCCGGCACGGCAAGGTGGTCGCCGGCAGCCGCGTCGATCTCGCCCGCTCCGCCATCGGCGTCGCGGTGCGCAAGGACGCGAAGCGCCCCGACATCGGTTCGCCCGAAGCGTTGAAACGCGCGCTCATCGCGGCCAAATCGGTCGCCCACTCCAAGACCGGCTTGAGCGGCATCTATTTTCCCACCGTGCTGGCGCGTCTCGGCATTGCCGACGCGATGAAAGCGAAGATCGTGATCCCGGATCCCGGAACGCCGGTCGGCGAGGTGGTCGCCAAGGGCGACGCCGAGATCGGCATCCAGCAGATCAGCGAGCTTCTCCCGGTCGCCGGCATCGAGATTGTCGGCCCGCTGCCGGACGCGCTGCAGAAGATCACGATCTTCTCAGCGGGCGTGCTCACGGCGGCGAAGGAGCCGAGCGTCGCCGCGGCGCTGTTGAAGTTCGTGGCGGCGGAGACCCCGCGCTTGCTCAAACACAAGGGCTTGGAGCCGGCCTGACGTTCTTCCCTCGTCCCGCCTCGCAGGGAGATGGGCCAATCACCTGTGCTGCGTGATGGTGTCCACGAGTGCGAGCCGCCCCTTCTTGACCTCGGCGAGTGCGCGCAACAGTGCGGGACGGATGTCCTGCGGCTTGTCGATCGGTCCCTCGCCGTAGCAGCCCATGGCGCGAGCAAGCGCGCCGAAGTCCGGCTCCGGAGCGAACAAGTCCATGCCGATATGGGCCTTGGCCTCGTCGGTCCCGCGCAGCTTGGCCATCCGGATCTGGTGCTCCCAGTCGTTGTAATAGGCGCGATTGTTGTGCATCACGACCAGCATCGGGATTTCATATTTCGCGGCAACCCAGAGCGCGCCGGCGTCGAACATCAGATCGCCGTCGGGCTGGATGTCGACCACGATGCGCCCCATGCCTTTGTGCGCAAGCGCCACGCCGAGCGAGATGCCGATCTGGGTCGAGGTGCCGAGCTCGACGCCGGGATGGCGGTAGGGCTTGTCGAAATCCCACAGCTTGCGCACCTGCTGCTTGAGCGTGTTCGCAGACAGCACCCAGTCCTCGTTCTTGATCACCTCCCACACCTCGAGCGCGAGCCGCGAGAAGGTGATGGGCGAGGCGTCCCAATTCTGATGCGCCTCCTCCTGCCATTTTGCCCAGACCTCGTCGTGGCGCTTGCCGATCGCGGCTTTGCGCTCGGCGACGCGGGACTTAAGCTTGGCGTCGCCCGCGATGCGCTCCTTGCAGATGCGGGTGAGCGCCGGAATTGCGAGCGCGGTGTCACCCAGCGCCCGGATCGAGCAGGGCTGCATGCGGCAATAGTCGAAGGCCCATTTGCTGATATTGATCTCGGCGAAGCCAATCTCGACGAAATCGCATGACGGCGGCGTGATTTGCTCGCGCGTGCGCATGGCGCTGTTGAGCTCGGTGAGCTGCTTCTCCCAGTCGTTCACGTCGAGGCCCACGACCAGATCGGTGCGCCGAAGCGACGCCTGGTCCATGCTCAGGCACAGCGGGTGCTTGTTGGGAAAATTGAGCGCATTGTTGACGTCCCACACCGCTGCGCCGGTAGTCTCGGCCAACTCCACTATGCTTTCGAAGCCGCCTGCACGACGGCCGGCATATTCCGCGAGCAGCAGGGGATGCTCGGCCTTGACGAGCTTGTCCGCGATCGCCTCGATCGCCTTGGGATCGGGCGCCATCGCCGTGGGCGTCGCAGCCGCGCCGGCGCGAGGCAACGGCACCTTGCGGGCCAGCGGCTCCTCCTGCAGCGCGGCGTCGTAGCACATATAGACCGGGCCCTGCGGCTCCGTGGTCATGATCGAATAGGCGCGTGCGAAGCTTTCCGGCACGCCCTCGATCGAGGTCGGCTGGTAATCCCATTTGACGTAGTCGCGCACGGCGTTGCCTTGAACGAGCGCCGAATGCGTCCAGTCGA
>Ga0306926_10008577_pt1 | contig 11184 bp, 11 predicted proteins | sample flu12Cox44000178_FD_203759 | JGI IMG/M metagenome (GOLD analysis project Ga0306926, IMG submission 203759) | Lab enrichment of tropical soil microbial communities from Luquillo Experimental Forest, Puerto Rico - flux8day.12C.oxic.44.000.178 (v2)... | ecosystem: Environmental > Terrestrial >...
ACCGTCAACCGCCTCGGCTTGCCTGTAAAGCTCAGGCGCTCGCTCGCCTGCACCAACTCAATTGAGAATATGATGGGGACCGTGCGCCGCGTCTGTCGCAACGTAAAGCGGTGGCGAAATGCCGCGATGGCGTTGCGCTGGACCGCCGCCGGCATGATGGAGGCAGCAAAAGGCTTCCGTCGATTGAAAGCCTACAAGCACCTGCCGGTTCTCCGAGCTGCGCTTGCAGCTCATCAATCCAAGTACGTCACCCAACGAGTTGAACACGACGCTGACGCCGCATAGCATGATCCACGGCGATGCCTGCTTCGCCTACTTCAACAAAATCTGGGGCATCCCCAGTGACGAAGAGGAGCGTGTAGCCATCTGGCGGTGACCTCACAACCGCCTCGGCGGCGATATTGGTGGCAGCACCCGTCCGGTTCTCGACGACGAATGGCTGGCCGAGCCGCTCGGACAGCCATTGCGCGATCAGGCGTGCGACGATGTCGGCCGGCCCGCCGGGCGCGAAACCGACAACAATGCGCACCGGCCGCGCCGGATAGGCTTGCGTCCATGCCGTGCGCGACACGGCCGGCAGCGCGGCAGCGCCTGCGACCAGATGCAAGAATTGTCTACGGTGGGGAAGTTTCATGTTGAACCTCCCTTCACATCATTCGATCACCTCGTCGGCGCGGGCGAGAACAGGCGTCGGAATTTCGAGGCCGAGACTTTTGGCGGTCTTGAGGTTGATCACAAGCTCGTACTTGGTCGGCGCTTGCACCGGCAGATCGGCGGGCTTGTCGCCCTTGAGAATGCGGTCGACGTAGCCCGCCGCGCGGCGGTACGGGTCGACAAAGTCAGGCCCATAGGCGATTAGGCCGCCATCATCAACGAATAAGCGTTCCGCGTAGACCGCGGGCAGCTTGAGCCGGGCTGCAAACGTGATGATCAGTTTGCGATGGAGGACCGTCAACGTGGCCTGCGTCACGATCAGCCCGCCATGCGGGGCGCCCGCGAACGCAGTGATGGCATGCTCGATCTCGCCGGGGTCGCGCACGTCGACCGGGCGCAGCTCCACGCCGAATGACGGCGCCACCGCCTGGATTGCGCGCCAAGCACGCCGGTCCCGGAGGTAGCGCTGGAATTCCGAAGCACCGCCATTCGCGCCCAGGCCGCAAAATCGCGTCCCGACCGGAATGCATCCCGGGGATCGGCGTCCTGGGCGCGAGCGCCATCACCGCCACGGCCACGGACCCCAACGCATGCTCGCAAGCCGCTTGCTCGACTCGCTCGCACGGTGTTGCGCGATCATCCGCTTCTCGATTGATCCGACCAGCGTCTGCAGCGCCTGAAGCTGCGCCGCCAGGACGATCAGGCTCACTCGCGCATCGACCGGCAAGCGTTCATCCCCAGCATCCGCAATGATCGCCAGCAATGCCTTGGTCCCCTCCCGCCCTTGCGCCGCCACAATACCGAGTTCGGTCATGTGCGCCCGTAAGGCATTGATCACCTGGGTACGTTGGCGCATCAGCAGATCGCGCGTTCGATGCTGCATCAACTGACCCTGCTGCTCAGCCGACTTGACCCGTACAAAACGCATGGTGGGGCGTCTGACCGCTTCGCAGATCGCCTCGGCGTCGGCAGCATCATTCTTGTTACGCTTGACATAGGCCTTCACATCCTTCGCCGGCATCAGACGCACCTCATGGCCGAGCTTGGTCAGTTCGCGCGCCCAATAGTGTGATGTGGCGCAGGCTTCCATGCCGATCAGGCATGGCGCCAGCGCTTCGAAGAACGCCATCACCTGGCTACGCCGGAGTTGCCTCCTGACGACGACCTTCTCGGCCGCATCAATGCCGTGGACCTGGAACACGTGCTTGGCGAGATCCAAACCGATCGTGGTAACTTGCATGTGGACGGCTCCTCATGTGATTCGTCTAACAACGATCACCCTACGGCACTTCGGTGCCGGGAGCGGGCGCCGTCCACCACACCACAAGCGGACACAAGGGGTGGTGGCAGCGTGGTGGCGAAAGACTTAAACCGAAGTTGGGCGACTGCCGATCCAAAACGCCCCGCCCTCGCATTCAGCGATACACCAAAACGGGGGTTTTCGTGTGCGTTAGGACTTTGGTGGTTACACTGCCGAGCACGACTGCGGCCAGCCCGCCGCGCCCGTGCGATCCCATGACGATGAGATCGCAGCCCCTGTCCGAGGCCGCTGCAATAATGGCTTGATAGGGTCGGGCGTTCTCCGCCTGCATCGTGTCGCAGGGCACACCGGCCTGCTTAGCTGCATCGGCCGCCCGACTCAGCACACTCGCGGCGTGCTTCTTGACCTGTTCGAGTGCATCAAGTGCTCGCCGCTGCGACGCTCTCGTTTCTGAAACGCTGACCCAGTCGAATGGGTCCTCGGCGATAATTACGGTTACCTTGGCTCCCACGGATTTCGCCAATGACAATCCATTTGTCACTGCATGCTCCGCCAACTCCGACCCATCTGTTGGAATGAGAATATGCCGGTACATGCTCCACCTCTCGATTGCTCGCGCGATTACTTCAGATATCCGAACTGTCCGGCATGGCCGCGAGGCCGCTGCCCGCCATCTGTGCGAGCTCCGCCAGCCAGCGGTGAATCTCCTCGGGGCTGTGCGCCGGCACGGGCAGCGCCTCCACCACGACGGATCGGGCGGCCCCAACCCCACCACGGCCGCAAGGTCGGCCTCGAAGTCACGGCCAAAATGGCTTCGCCTCAGCGAAGGCGAGGTAGGCACGCTCCGCATCCTTGAGCACGGATGCGATGCGCGCCTCCTCACGGCCAGAAAGACGACCCGCAGCGAATGCCTTCTTGGCGCGGCCCTCGCGCTGATCGCTGCTGGCGTCCTGCGCATCGACGATCTGTTCGCTCAGTCCCTCATGCACCGCGATGTCATTCAGGTCGCCGAGGGCGTCCTGCAGTTTCTCCAGTCCAGCCACAAAACCCTTCCGTCGCCGCGTAGCCTTCTTGCCAGGGAACGCGCCGCCAAAGAACTCCGAAGCATGCCGGAGTTTTTTAGCTTGAATGCGCATCTTATGTCGCCGCTGGGGGTCAAGCTCGCCGAGCTGCGCACCCGCTTTCAAAATCTTCTTCCAGCGTCGCCTCAGCTCGTCGGCGGCAGCATCCACAATCGGCTGTTCTCGCAGCAAGCGGGTGAGATCGTCGGGGCTGCACGTCCAGTCGCCGGCTTCGATCCAGCACGCAGTGTCGAGAACAAGACTACGAAAGCGTGTGGAGTCGACGGCCGCGCAGGCGCGGGCAAACGCTTCCCCACGTCTTCGCTTGAGGTCGTCGGCGAGAACCGCCACTCCCGGTCCATTCGGCTTGCCATCCGCGACCGGCCTCACAACGCGCTCGATGAAAACATCAAGTTCGCGCGCTGGGCCCAGTTCCTGAGTGATCCACTTGAATTGGGTCTTCATCTCCTCCGTCTGCCGATCAAGAAGAATGTCGGCAAATAGCGAGACCCCCGCCCGCAGACGCCGAAGAGCAACCCGCATCTGGTGCAATCCCTCTGGGTCGCCGGCTAGCATGGCAGGTTGGTTGGCGACGAGCTGGCGCAGGCACGCCCTGGCGATGGCTTGAAATGCAGCTTGCCGGCTGCAATCGGGCGTGAGCGCGACCGGTGCCGCCTTTACCGCCTCAGGCAGCTCGCCGGCGATGAGCGCGTACCCGCGCTCGGCCTTGCTCTTGAGCCCAAGCTGAACTGGCACTTCCTCGGCAAGCATGCGCGCGAGTTTGAAAAGCTCAGCAGCTTCGCCACGCTTGAGCTCCAATTCCACCTCGCAAAGGGGCGAAGACTGGCGACCCGCTTCGACCTTTCCCTTGTCGATGGTGAGCTCGATCTCGCTGTCTCCACTTTGGATCGGATAGACCGTACGGCGCACGCGCGTCTCGAATATCGGCTTCAAGCCGCGCCGCACCTTCTTGCCGAACACGGGTCCCGGGGCGGTGTCATGCGCGACGTCGAGGTCGGGTTGCCTGCTGCCGATCGGGTGCTCCCATTCGTCGCGGGTAAATATCGCGGCGCTTTCGCCGCTTTCCTGCTTGATGGTCTGAATGTGACGACGGCCTATGCGCCGTACTCGCAGCGATAAACCCTTGCTGCGCAGCTTCAACTTGTCGGTGTCAAAGTAGACCGACACTAGGGTTGCTGGCTTGGACGACTTCTTCCGCGCCGCCCGCAGTAACGAGCTGCGAGCCAGCCGATAGAAACTATGGGCCGGCACTTCGAGCTTGAGCTCGACCTCACGCGCGGGCGACATAGGAAAATAAGCTGAAATCGGTATCCAATTTAATATAATTGCCGATTTCGTCCGCAATTTCTAGAGGGCGCCGTCTGGATGGCGGTTGGGACAATCGTGACCGCTGCGGTGCCCAAAGAGTCCAGTAAATTCTTCAGGCAGTGGATAACTCACGCGAGTGTGCTGAGTCGGGCGGCCGACGCAGCTAAGCAGGCCGGCGTGCCTTGCGACACGATGCAGGTCGAGAACGCGCGACCCTATCAAGCCATTATTGCAGCGGCCTCGGACAGGGGCTGCGATCTCATCGTCATGGCATCGCACGGGTGCGGCGGGCTGGCCGCAGTCGTGCTCGGCAGTGTGACAAACAAGGTCCTAACGCACACGAAAACCCCCGTTTTGGTGTATCGCTGAATGCGAGGGCGGGGCGTTTTGGATCGGCGGACACTGCACCTAACCGTATGAGCAGAACACACAACAGTCGCCCGGCTTCGGTTTAAGTCTTTCGCCACCACGCTGCCACCACCCTCGTGTCCGCTTGTGGCAGATTTTGTTGCAAAAGTCGTTGATGGCTTCCGCGTGGAGTGATTCGCTCGTTGAGATGCGATTCGCTGCGAAGGCGGGCGATGATGTGGCGGCTCAATCACGAGCAGGGACAGCTGTTTTATTCGTTCTGCCTTGAGGAGGCGGTACCGGACGATCATCCCGTTCGCAGGATTGCTGCCGTTCTCGACCTGTCCTGGGTCCATTCCGAGCTTGCGCCCTATTACCCCCGAATCGGTCGGCCCTCGATCGATCCTGTGCTCATGATCAGGATGTTGATCATCGGCTACGTGTTTGCGATCCGCTCGGGACCCAGGTGCTCGAGGTGCTCGAATGCACTGCCGACACCACGCAATTGCCCATACTCGTATATGGCGATACCGGCTACGGCAACTTCAACATCGCCGGGGTCTGCATCGAGGACAAGCTCTTTTCCAAGACCAACTCTTTCATCGGCGGCAAAAGACTCCATGTTGCCAGCGTAGGAAGCGGCAGCGCCGGAGCCGCGGGTGGCCGGCGCAGTCGGTACCTCGGCAGCGGCTGCTTGCGCAGGAGACGGGAGGGATGGCGAGATGGATGTGCAATGCGCGCTCGATTGTCGTTCGCTCCTCGGCGAGGGGCCGGTCTGGGACGTGGGGGAGCAGCGCCTCTACTGGGTCGACATCAAGCGGCGGCAGATCCATCGCTTCGCGCCGGACACCGGCGCCGACGAGACCTGGCCGATGCCGGAGGATATCGGCGCGCTGGCACCGCGCGAAGGCGGCGGTCTCGTCGTTGCGCTGAGATCCGGCTTCCACTTCTATGATCTCATCGATAGGCGGCTGGTCCCGGCGGCGCTGCCCGAGGACGAACCGGAGCACAACCGCTTCAATGACGGCAAGGCCGATCGCCAGGGCCGGTTCTGGGCCGGAACCATGGACGAGGGCGAAAAGCTGCCGACCGGCGGCCTGTTCCGTCTCCAACCTAATCTCGCCTGCCACAAGATGATCGACGGCATCATTTGCTCCAATGCGCTGTGCTGGAGCCCCGACAGCCGTGTCATGTACTACGCCGACAGCGGGCAGCGCACCGTCTGGGCGTGGAATTTCGACGCGGCAACCGGCGAGATCGACAATCGCCGCGTTTTCGTCCGGATCGCCGCGGCGGACGGCGTTCCCGACGGCGCCACCGTCGACAGCGAGGGTTTCGTGTGGATCGCGCACTGGGGAGGTTGGCGCATCGTCCGCTACGATCCCGCGGGTCGCGTCGCCCGGACGATCATGCTGCCGGTTGCGCAGCCGACCTGTCCGATGTTCGGGGGCCCCGGCCTCGACATCATGTTTGTCACTTCGGCCTCGATCGGACTCGGCGCGGAGGCGCGCGCGGCGCAGCCGCAGGCCGGCAGCCTCTTCGCTGTCGAGGCCGGGGTGAAGGGGCTGCCCGAAGCGCGCTTCAGGGGCTAGACGCCTGTTGGGCAATGAGTTCTATCGCCTCCGAACGGCGACAGACGCGCGAGTATCCATTCCGGCGTACTAAGCTAAGCAGCGATCGTGTTGACGGGCGAGAGGGCGGGAAGGCCGCTCAACACACGTACGGCCTCCTCGGCTGCGATCCGGCGCACGGCGCCAATCGACTCCTCCGAGTAGTATGCGGCGTGCGGTGTGATGATGACGTTGTGAAGCTGAAAGAGCGGGTTGGCCGGGCGCCAGTCTCGCTGTTTGGCCGGCTCCTCCTCGATGTCGTCGAGCGCCGCGCCGGCAATCCATCCTTCGGCGAGTGCCTGATGGATTGCCGCGTCCTCGACGATCGGGCCACGCGCCGTATTGATGAGGATGGCGGTCGGCTTCATCCGCCGCAGCGTCACCCGATTGAACAGGTGGCGGGTCTCCGGCGTAAGCGGCGCCTGGATGACCAGATAGTCCGCGGCTTCGATAAGCCGATCGAAGGAAACGGCCCGCACATTTTGCTGTTGCATGTCGGTCGGATCGAGGAACGGATCATACGCCCAGATGTCGACGCCGAATGGCCTCACGCGTTCCGCGATGCTGCGTGCGATTGCGCCGAACGATACGAGGCCGAAAATGCGCCCACGGATGCGCCAGATAGGGTGACCCGTCTGCCAGCGCCATTCGCCTCGCCGGACTGCCCGGTCGTATTGGCAGATCTTGCGGATAGCAGCGAGCCAGAGCGCGACGGCGTGGTCGGCGACCTCCTCGGCACACCACTCGTTCGGGGCGTTCGTGACCTGTATGCCGCGACGTGTGGCGGCGTCGACATCGACAATATCCACGCCGGTGCCGTACCGGGCGATCACACGGCAGCGCGTGAAGGCGTTGATGGCGCGCGCGCCAATAGGCGCATATTGGGCGAGGACGCCGTCGGCCTCGCGTCCGTGCTCGATGACTTCGTCTTCACTCTTGCACTGCGCGGCGAGAATCTCGAACCCCGCACCCTCGATGATGGCGCGCTCGATGTTCACGTCGCCGAAGTCGTAGTCCGCGATCAGAATCGTGCCCTTGGATTTTGCGTCCTTCTTTGTCTTCATTGGGTCCTCCTCCGCTCAACTCGCCACATCCGGACAGTGTCTCCGTAGAAATCCCGACGAGCTATCTCTCCGTCCCGGAAGAACACGCATGCTTCAGGATGGTAGCGCCGGCGGTCCGTCCGAGCCGGCCGCGTACTCTTGGAGCGGAACCAGCTCCTTCGACCAGGCATCGAGTACGGGGGTGACGACGCGCCAGGACTCCTCGGCCTCGTCGGCTCGGATCGACAGAGCGGAGTTGCGTGTGAGAATGTCGAGAAGCAGCTGCGCATAGGCCGGCAGTTCGGCCGGCGCGAGATGGGTTGCGAGGGTGAGTGGCACGAGCGTGCCAGTCCGCGGGCCGGTACCGGTCAGCTCCAGGACCACGCTTTCGGGTTGGAGCCCGAACCGGAGCACATTGGGTCGCGCCTGTGCCTGACGCTCGAACGGGATGTGGGGTACGGGCCGGAAGCGCACGGCAACCTCCTTACGGTCGCGCCGCAGTGCCTTGCCGGTCCGGAGGCGGAAGATCGTGCTGGCCCAGCGCCAGTTGTCCAGCTCGAAATGCACTTCGGCGAAGGTCTCCGTGCGATGTTCCGGCTCCACTCCGTCCTCTTCGGCATAGGCAGGGACAGCTTGTCCGCCTATTTCGCCGCCGGTGTAGCGGGCGCGGCAGGTCCAGCGGACCGCCTCTTCAGGGCTCAATGGGCGAATGGAGCGCAGGACGTCGACCTTGCGGTCGCGCAGATCACGGTCACCGAGGCTGATCGGCGGCTCCATGGCGACCAGACACAAGAGCTGCAGGAGATGGTTCTGCAGCATGTCCTTGAGCGCTCCGACGCCGTCGTAGTAGCCGGCTCTGCCCTCCAGCGCCAGCGATTCGTCCCAGATGATGTCCACGCTGGCGATGTGGGCACTGTTCCAGATCGGCTCGAGGACGCGGTTGGCAAGCCTCGTCCCCAGGATGTTCTGGACAGTTGTCATCGCGAGGAAGTGGTCGACGCGGAAGATCGCCTCCTCGGGATAGAGGCTGGACAGAAGGCGGTTGAGCTCGATCGCTCCGGCCAAGTCTTCGCCGAACGGCTTCTCCAGCACGACGATGCTGCCCGGAGCGGTGCCCGCACGATGCAGGCTCGACACCGCCCCGGGGAACACGGACGGGGGAAGCGCCAGGTAGGCCGCTATCGGCTTGGGGCCCTGGACCACGGCGGTCATGCTGGACGGATCCGTGACGTCCGCCTGATGGTAGCGCGAGGTGGCCGCCACGGTGCGCTTCGCCGACGCCGGGAGCTCCGTCGCGTGCCGGTCGAGCTGGGCCGCCGCCCAATTCCTGAACGTCTCGTCGGTCCAGTGCTCCCGGCCGACCGCGACGAGCTGAAAGTTGTCGCTCAGCTCACCGGCGGCGCGCAAGGCCGCGAGTCCGGGCAGGAGGTAGCGCGCGGTGAGGTCACCGGTCGCCCCGAGTATGGCCAGCTTCCGAATCATATCCTCAACCTGCCTGCGCTCGGGCCAGTGTGACGCCGCTGGCGATCACGCCGATGTGGCTGAAGGCCTGCGGGAAGTTGCCGGCAAGCTCGCCCGTCGACGGATCGATCTGCTCGGACAGCAGGCCGAGCGGGCTTGCCCGCGCACAGAGCGAGCCGTAGAGGTCCTGCGCTTCGTCGAGGCGGCCCTGACCGACCAGGTTGTCCACGAGCCAGAAGCTGCACAGCAGGAACGCGCCCTCGTCGCCGGGTATGCCGTCGGGCGAGTGGTCGTGGCGGTAGCGGTAGAGGAGACCGCCGCCCGCGCCGAGGCGGTTAGCGATGGCCTTGGTCGTGGCCACCATGCGGGGGTGGTCGGCGGGCACGACGTGGCGCAGCGGCAGCGCCAGCAGGCTGGCATCCACGCCTCCACCGCCGAGGTGCTCGCACAGCGTCTGGGCGTCCTCATCCCACGCCTCCTCGAGGACGGCGGTGCGGATGGTCGCGGCCACAGATCGCCACTGGGCAATGGGTCCGGGCAGGCCGAGCCGCTCGGCGATGGCGGCGGCACGGTCGAGGGCGACCTGGCATAGGGCCGCGGAGTAGGTGAACACGCGTCCTTCGCTGCGTATTTCCCAGATGCCCTGGTCCGGCTGTCGCCAGGTGCGTTCGGCGGCCTCGGCCAGTCCGGCCAGCCTGCTCCACAGGGTGGGTTCGAGCTGGCCGCCACCGCGGACCCATTGGTCCGCGCAGTCGAGCACCTCGCCGTAGACATCGTGCTGACGCTGGTCGGCCGCACCATTGCCCCATCGCACCGGTGCCGAGTTCCGGTACCCGGCAAGCTCAGTGTCCTTCCGTTCCTCGGGCACCGGCCCACCGCCAAGCGCGTACATGATCCGAGGCCACCGGCTCTGCTCGAACGCATCCAGAACCCAGCCGAGGAACGCGTCGGCCTCGTTGGCGAAGCCGATGCGGCGCAGCGCAAACACCGCGAACGAGGCGTCACGGATCCAGGCGTAGCGGTAGTCCCAGTTGCGCATTCCGCCAACCGGAGCCGGCAAGGACGACGTGGGAGCCGCGACCAGCGAGCCGTTGACCCAGTGATCGCACAGCTTCAGGGTGATCGCGGCCCGCCGGACCATCGCCTCCTGCGGCCCGTCATAGCGGAAGTTCGTCATCCACCGGCGCCAGGCTTCGGCCGTTTCACGCAGCATGACGCCGGCGTCGAACCGGTGATGGCGGTGAAAGCGTCCCCACGACAGCACCAGGTCCAGCCGTTCTCCCTCTGCGAGCTCGTGGACGCTAAGCAGACCGGTCAACGGACGGTTGGCACGAAGATGCAGGCGCAGGTCCGGTCGCGAGAACGCGCGCACCTCGAGGCCGCTGAACGCCGGGTCGGCCCGCGCTCCCCCGCGGGGCTCGACGCTCACCTCGATCCGGGCAGTGCCCGCCAGGGCGGCCACGGACCGCACCAGCTCCCCACGATCGGCCGAAGCATCGTCCGTGAGGTCGGCCCGCGAACGCAGAACCAGCGCGTCCGTGATCCGCACCAGCCCGGTGGCGGTCCGCAACTCAGTCGTCAGCACGCCAGTATCGGTCTCGTATCGCTGGCGGGCCTCGAGCAGCCCTTCGGGCGTCACGCTGAAGTGTCCGCCCCTGGCATGATCCAGCAGGCCGCAGAACAGAGGGTTGGCATCGAATCCGGGGACGCACAGCCACGGCATGCTGCCGTCCCGGCCGACCAGCGCAGCGGTCGCCCCGTCCCCGATCAATCCGAGGTCCTCCAGCGGAAGGTAACCGGAGAGCCGCCGGACCGGACGGAATCTCGGGTCGAGCTCGAGCATGTCGTCACTCCGCGCGCTCAACGGACATATGCGGCGGCACGTGGGATCACGCCGCTAGGTCCAGCACCACGCGACCTTCGATGCGGCCCTCGTGCAGGCGCGCGAACACGTCGTTGATGTTCTCCAGCTTGTCGGTGGAGACAGTCGCCTCCACCTTGCCTTGCGCGGCGAAGTCCAGCGATTCCTGCAGGTCCAGACGGGTGCCGACGATCGAGCCGCGCACCGTGATGCCGTTGAGCACCATGTCAAAGATGTCCAGCGGGAATTGTCCCGGCGGCAGGCCGGTGAGCGAAACCGTGCCGCCACGGCGGACCATGCCGATCGCCTGCTCGAAGGCCTTGGGTGAGACCGCCGTCACCAACGCACCATGGGCGCCGCCGATCTCCTTCTTGAGGTAGGCGACCGGATCGCTGGTGCTGGCATTGACGGTCACGCTCGCGCCCAGGTGCCTGGCCAAGTCGAGCTTGGCGTCGTCCACGTCCACCGCGGCCACGTTCAAGCCCATGGCCTTGGCGTACTGCACGGCCATGTGGCCAAGGCCGCCGATGCCGGAGATGACCACCCAGTTGCCGGG
>Ga0306926_10008581_pt1 | contig 11181 bp, 9 predicted proteins | sample flu12Cox44000178_FD_203759 | JGI IMG/M metagenome (GOLD analysis project Ga0306926, IMG submission 203759) | Lab enrichment of tropical soil microbial communities from Luquillo Experimental Forest, Puerto Rico - flux8day.12C.oxic.44.000.178 (v2)... | ecosystem: Environmental > Terrestrial > Soil...
GTGTGCAGATGCTGGAGTCGGGCCCGGCGGCGGGCGTGATCGGCACGCAGGCGTTGTGTCGTGCGCTCGGCCTCGAGAACGCGATCGCCTTCGACATGGGCGGGACCACCGCCAAGGCCGGCGTCATTCATAACGGCGAGCCGCTCACCACCGGCGCCGCCTTGATCGGCGGCTACGACAAAGGACTGCCGGTGCAGATCGCGATGATGGACATTTTCGAAGTGGGCACGGGTGGCGGCTCGATCGCGCGAGTGGAGGAGGGCGGATTGCGGGTCGGTCCGAAGAGCGCGGGCGCCGCGCCGGGTCCGGCCTGTTACGGTCTCGGCGGCACCGAGCCCACGGTCACGGATGCCAATCTTGCGCTCGGCCGGCTCGCCGCCGACCGCTTTCTCGGCGGCGAAATGCGCCTCGACGGCGACGCTGCCAAACGCGCACTCAACGATGGCGTCGCGAAGCCGCTCGGCATGGACGCGATCGCCGCGGCTGACGGAATTTTGCGCATTGCCGCGACTGCAATGTCTTATGCGGTGAAGGGAGTCACGACCGAGCGCGGTCTCGACGCCGGGGATTTTGCGCTCGTGGCCTACGGCGGCGCCGGGCCCCTGCATGCCGTAGCGGTCGCGCGTGAGATCGGCATCCGAACCGTGATCGTTCCGCGAGCACCCGGCGTGTTTTCGGCGTTCGGAATGCTGTTCTCGGACCTGCGCTACGATTTCGTGCGCACCTGGTTCACACGCCTGGAGGATGCCGACTTTGATGGGATCGAGCGCGTGTATCGCGAGCTCGAAGACGAAGGCCGGCGCGGCATTGCCGGCTGCTCGGTCAGGGCGCAGCGAATCGTGCTCAAGCGGGCGGCCGACATGCGCTACGTGGGTCAGGAGCACGCGGTGACCGTGGATTTGCCCCTCAAGGTTTTCGCGAAAGAGGACCGCGCCGCGATCAAGCGCCACTTCGACGCCATGCACGAGCAACGCTACGGCACCTGCGCGCCGGAAGAGCGCGCTGAGATCGTCAGCCTGCGCAGCACGGTCCTCGGCATTATGCGCAAGCCGCGGCTGGTCAACCTCAAACGAGGCAGGCCCATGCCGGATCGGTCCGCCCTCACCGGCCGGCGGCCGGTTTATTTTGACGGCCGGTTTCGGGCCACGCCAACCTATGCGCGCGCCGCATTCGCCGCGGGCAACCGGCTCAGCGGGCCGGCGCTGATCGAGGAACACGCGTCGACCACGGTCCTGTGGCCCGGTGATCAACTCGAAGTCGACCGTTACGGAAATCTGCTGATCAAAGTGGCGGGAAGTCGGGGCACAGCATGAGCACCAGAGCCAGCGGCGCTGGCCGCAAAACGCACTCCCGACACGAGATCGATCCGGTGATTACGGAAATCGTGCGCAACGGCGTTATTGCGGTGACCGAGGAAATGAAAACCAACCTCATGCGCACCGCTTACAACATCATCATTTATGAAGCGCTCGACTTCACCACCGGGTTGTTCACGCCGCGGGGCGAGACCATCTCGATCGGAATCGGCTTGCCGATGTTCATCCGCGGCATGGCGGAAACGGTAAAGGCGAAGATCAGGCATTTCGGCAGCGCCGAGATGCGTCCCGGCGACATCTACGTCACCAACGATTCCTATCTTACCGGCAGCCATCTCAACCATGTCACGCTCACCTTGCCGATCTTCCACCGTGGGCGGCTGGTCGCGTTCTCCTGCTGCATGGCGCACTGGCTCGATATCGGCGGTATTCTCGGCGGGATGAGCACCGATATCTTTTCCGAGGGCTTGCAGATCCCCATCCTCAAATATCAGGACCGTGGCGTCGTCAATCAGACAGTGGTCGACATCATCCGCCAGAACGTGCGCCTGCCCAACCGCGCAATGGGCGATCTGCGCGCGCAGGTGACGGCGGTGAAGACCGGCGAGCGGCGCTTTCTGCAGATGATCGCGCGCTACGGACGCGAGCCGGTGCTCGATTCGATCGCGGCGATCATGGACCAGGCCGAGGCGATGGCGCGCGCACGCACCCGCACGATCCCGGACGGCGTCTACGAGGCAGAATCCTACATGGACGATGACGGCATCGACATCGGCAAGCGCGTCCCGATCCGCGTCCGCGTCCAGGTTCGCGGCGACGAGATGACGGTCGACCTGAGCGAGGTCTCCAAGCAGGTGCGCGGCTTCTACAATTCCGGCATCACCACGGGACATGCCTGCGCGCAAGTCGCCTACAAATGCCTCACCTCGCCGACGGATTACCCGATCAACGACGGCTCATTCCGCAGCCTGAAAACGATCGTTCCGCCGGGGCGCGTGATCAGCGCGGTGCGGCCGGCGCCGATGCGCTGGTGGATGACGTACCCGATGACCATTGTCGACACCATCTTCAAGGCGCTCACGCCGGCAATCCCTGGGCGCGTCATCGCCGGACATCACGCCGATCTGCTGGCGTCGTCATTCCATGGCATCAACGAGAAAACCTCCGAGTTCTTCATTGGCAGCTTCGGGCCGTTGGGCGGCGGCTGGGGTGCGAAGCGCAACGAGGATGGCGTCGCCGGAACGGTTTGCATCAACGACGGCGACACCCACAACAGCCCGAACGAGCAGGCCGAATTCAAGTTTCCCATCGTGGTCGAGCGCTACGCGCTCGTCCCGGACTCCGGCGGCGCCGGCCGCCGGCGCGGCGGACTCGGACTCGAACGCGTGGTTCGGGCGCGCAGCAACATGGTCGTCAACAATCAGAGCGAGCGCGCCCATTGCCGGCCGTGGGGGCTCGATGGCGGCCTCGATGGCACCGGCAACGCGGTAGAGATCCGCACCGGCGGGACGTGGAAAACCGATTTTCCCAACGCCAAGGTGCTGGTGGCGCAACTCAAGCCGGGCGACGCCTTCAAGATTCGCTCTGGCGGGGGTGGCGGTTACGGTAGTCCGTTGGAGCGGCCGGTCGCGCAGGTCGCCGACGACGTGCGGCAGGGCTACATCAGTCTTCGTGCTGCCGCGGACCTTTATAGGGTTGTGGTGGATCCAAAAACCTTCGAGGTCGACGTCGCGGCGACCGACAAACTGCGCGCCGCCAGAGCGCAAGATGTAAAATCGGCTTAGCGCTTGAGTTTCGCGGTGTATGACATTGCGCCGGCGCCGCAGCAGGGGCAGCTCATGGCGATCAGGATATTCTGCTTCTGCTCCTCGTCCAGGTCGGCTCGATCGAGCAATTGCCGCGCCTGCTGCTCGAACAACTCGTGCAGCGACAGGGTGCTCGATGAAATCTGAGGATCGGATTGCGGCGCGCTGGCGCGCTTTGGTGCCGATCCAGCCCTTGTGATGCTACCCGACGATTGTTTGCCCTTTGCCATCGATATTTCCATGGTTGGATAGGAGCATCCGCTCTTCATCGCGTGCCGCGTTGTTCTGCACCAAGCAGCGGCGCATGATACGCTGTCGGAATTTCGAGGGGTAGAAGGCCTGGAGATCACGGGATGAGCGGCGAGTCGTCAGATGTCGCGAGCGTGCGAGCGATCGACGTCCACGCTCACATCGTTGTGCCCGAGGTCTACGCGCTCGCGGCCGAGCACAACATCTTTTCCGAGCTGCCGAGCGACCCCGGCGTGACCGACGAGATACGGGCGAAGATCAAGGAACGCGCTGGCATGGTGTTGCGGCGCATGAGCGACGTCGGCGAGCGTATCGCCAACATGGACGCGATGGGCGTCGAGATTCAGGTTCTGAGCGCGAGCCTGGTGCACCAGGGTTTGGAATGGGCCGACGCGCAGACAAGCCTCCGGCTTGCCCGCACCACCAACGACTGGATCGCCAAGGCGGTGGCGGTGCAGCCTGCCCGCTTCATCGGCCTTGGCACGCTGCCGCTGCACGTGCCCGCCCTCGCGGTTGCCGAGCTGGAGCGTTGCCTGCGCGAGTTGGGGCTGCGCGGCGTGGCCATCTCAACCACGGCGGGATCGATGGAGCTAGGCGATCCCGAGCTGGCGCGGTTTTGGGCCAAAGTCGAAGAGCTTGCCGCGGTCGTCTACATTCATCCCGGCGGCAATCGCGATCGGCGCTTCAAGCGATTTCATCTCTGGAACAGCGTGGGCCAGGCCTTCGAGGAGGCGATGGCGATCGCGTCGCTGATGTATGACGGCGTGCTCGAGCGGTTCCCACGACTCAAAATCTGCATCTCCCACGGCGGCGGATACATGCCGTATTACATGGGGCGCATCGATCGTAACTACCTGGAGAAAGCAAACACGCGGATCAACATGCGCAAGCCGCCGATCGAATATCTGCGCATGCTCTATTTCGATTCCTGCGTCTACGAGCGGCCGGTGCTGCAGCATCTCGTGGGGAAGGTGGGCGCCGATCGAATCCTGCTCGGCTCCGATTATCCCGTCGGTGAGACGAAGCCCGTCGATTTTGTGACCGCAACCGATGCGCTGTCGCAGACGCAACAACGGCAGATCATCCGCAGCAATGCGGCGGCCTTGTTCGGCTTGAATTGAGGAACGACGATGACAGACGAGCGGCTGCTCAATCCGATCTCCATCGCCGAGCTCGAGCGCCGCTGGGCCGCGGCGCGCAAGGAAATGGCGGAGCGCAAGATCGACGCGCTCCTCATGCAGAACAACAACGATTGGCTCGGCGGCACTGTACGCTGGTTCACCGACACGCCGCTGAGCAACGGATATCCGCGCAGTGTAGTCTTCCCTGCCGACGACCTCATGACGGTGGTCGACATGGGTGGCCGCGGGGTTCGCCGCAAGCTCGACGGGAAAGATACGGCCAATCCGGGCGTGGGCCAGATCATATCCACGCCGGCCTTCACCTCGGTTGCCTATACCGACGAATACCAGGCCGAGATTGTCGCGGCTGAGCTCATCCACCACGGTTATGGCACGATCGGCTGGGTGGGTGCCGGCGCCATGCCGCACAAGTTCGTTGCGCGGATCGAGCGCGAGCTCGCCGGCAAAGCGAAATTTGTCGATGGCACCGAGTTCGTGGACCGGCTCAAGGCGATCAAGAGCGAGGAGGAGAAGCGCCTGATCCGCAAGGCGGCGGAAATGCAGGACGAGATCTTCCGTCGCGTGCTCGGCGGCATCCGGCCCGGCCTGACCGACAATGAAATTACCGCGCTCGCCCAATATGAAGGGCGCACCCTGGGCAGCGAGCAGGGCCTGTTTCTCGGCTCCTCGGCGCCGCTCGGGCAGGCCGCGCGGTTTCTCGATCGCCACCAGCAGGCGCGCAGGCTCAAGCCAGGCGATCACTTCACCTTGTTGATCGAGAACAATGGTCCCGGCGGGTTCTACACCGAGATTGCACGCACCATCGTCCTGGGCAAGGCGTCGAACGAGGTGATCGACGGCTTCGAATCGATGAAAGAGGCGCAGGCGCACACGTTGAACCTGCTCAAGCCGGGGGCTTCCTGTGCCGAGATCGCGCAAAGCCACGATGCCTATATGCGCGGGCGCGGTTTGCCGCCGGAGCTGCGTCTTTACGCTCACGGCCAGGGCTATGATCTGGTCGAGCGGCCATTGATCCGTGCCGACGAGACGATGAAGCTCGAAGCGCACATGAATCTGGCGGTGCACCCCGGCTACGAGACGTCGTCGATTTTCGCGGTGATCTGCGACAATTACTTCATCGAAGCCGACGGGCCGTCCGCGTGCCTGCACAAGACGCCGAAGCAGGTGTTCGAGTTTGCATGAAGATCGACGTGCTGAGTATCGGCTCATTCCCCGAGGCGACCAATGCCGAACTCGCCAAGCGGTTCGGGGTGACCCACCATTTTCAGCGGCCAGCGGCGGACGCGCTGAGCGCAGAGCTCAAGGCCCGCATCCGCGGCATCGCAACCGAGGCCAATCGCGGCGCCGACAGCGCGCTGATGGCGGCGCTGCCCCAGCTTGAAGTGATTTCCGTATTTGGTGTCGGCGTTGACCTCGTCGATCTCGCATCGGCCCGCGAGCGCAATATCCCAGTGACGAACACGCCCGGCGTGCTGGCGGACGAAGTCGCTGACCTAGCGATTGGCCTGATGCTTGCCTCGGCGCGGCAGATTCTGTTTGCCGACCGCTACGTGCGCAGCGGGGAGTGGCAGCGCAAGGGCCCGATCCCGCTCGGGCGCGGGGTTGGCGGCAAGACCATGGGCGTGCTCGGACTTGGCGGCATCGGCCGCGCTATCGCCGATCGCGCCGTCTCCTTTCGCATGTGCGTCATCTATGGCGGGCCGCGCCGCAAGCCCGAGGCGCCTTATGAATATGTGCCCGATCTCCTCGAGTTGGCGCGACGCAGCGATTATCTGATGATCGCCTGCAAGGGCGGGCCGGAAACCCGCCACCTCGTGTCGGCGAAGGTCATTGAGGCGCTCGGCCCGGATGGCACGCTGATCAACATCGCGCGCGGCAGTGTGGTCGACGAGCGCGCGCTGATCGACGCGCTCGCGCAGGGACGGCTCGGTCATGCCGCGCTCGATGTGTTCGAGAGCGCGCCCAACCCGCCGGCTGAGCTGTTGCGATTGCCCAACGTCATCGTGCAGCCGCATCATGGCAGCGCGACCGTTGAGACCCGAACCGCGATCGGCCGGCTCATGATCGACAATCTCGTCGCGCACTTTGCCGGGAAGCCTCTGCTCACGCCTGTGGCGTGATTTGTGCGCGATCCGGCCGCGGCCAGACTTTGCCACGCCTTTCCATTTGGCTAGCCTGCGACCGCCATGGCCCAGGCGCAAATCACGATCGAAGGCGTGAGCCACCGTTATCGCCCCCCAGTGGGGCGTCCGGTGCTCGCGCTCGAAGACGTATCGCTTGAGGTCGGCATCCGTGAATTCGTCGCGCTGCTTGGCCCTTCCGGCTGCGGCAAGTCGACGCTTCTCTATCTGATCGGTGGATTTCTGCCGACCGAGAGCGGACGGATTCTGATCGAGGGCAAGCCGGTTGCCGCCCCCGGCCCCGACCGCGGAATCGTATTTCAGCATTTTGCGCTGTTTCCCTGGAAAACGGTGCGCGGCAACGTTCTTTATGGACTCGAGCGCATGAAGCTTCCACGCGAGGAACGGGAAAAGCGCGCGCAGTCGTTCATCGATCTGGTCGGGCTCACCGGTTTCGAGGACAGCTATCCCGCGCAGCTTTCCGGCGGCATGCGCCAGCGCACGGCACTCGCGCGGACACTCGCCTTCGATCCGAAGATCCTGCTGATGGACGAGCCATTCGGCGCGCTCGACGCGCAGACGCGCGGGCTGATGCAAGCGGAGCTCCTCAGCATCTGGCAACGCAGCCGTAAGACCGTGCTCTTCGTCACCCACGACGTGCAGGAGGCGGTTTACCTCGCCGAACGCGTCGCCGTGATGTCGGCTCGCCCAGGCCGCATCAAGGCGATCGTCGACACGCGGTTCGAAAAGAACGACACGAATATTTTCAAGGCCAAGGCTTTCGTCGACAAGGTGGACGAGATCTGGAATCTCGTGCGCATCGAAGCGATCAAGGCGCAGGGAGGCCGCGCGTGAAGGCAGCGCTCCTGCGCTACGTGCCCCTCGTCCTGCTCGCGCTCGCTTGGGAAGCGAGCGCCCGCAGCGGTCTTGTCTCGACACTCGCCCTGCCTCCGCTGAGCGCAGTGGTCGCAGCTTGGATCGATCTGCTCCGGGATGGCGAGCTCATCAGCAACGGCGCGGCTTCGCTGTGGCGCGCCGGCGCCGGTCTGTTTCTGGCGATCGGGATCGGAGCAACGCTTGGAATCTTCATGGCTTGGTGGCGACCGGTGAACGTGGTTCTCAGTCCGCTCGTGGAAATGTTCTACCCGATGCCGAAATCGGCGCTGATCCCCGTGACGGTGCTGTGGCTCGGCTTCGGCAACGGCTCGAAAATATTGCTGATCCTGCTCGGCTGCATGCTGCCGGTGACGATCGGGGCGTTCAACGGCGCGCGCTCGAGCGAGCAGGCGCTGGTCTGGTCGGCGCGCAGCATGGGCGCCAACCGCTTGCGCATGCTATGGGACGTGGTGGTGCCGAGCGCCATGCCGGAATTGCTCAATGGCATCCGCACCGCGCTCGCGCTCTCCTTCATCCTGCTGGTGAGCTCCGAGCTGATCGCGGCGCGCGAGGGCTTGGGCTATTTGATCGGGTTTCTCGGCGCAAGCGGCACCTACGATGCGATGTTCGCAGTGGTGCTCACGGTCGCGCTGCTCGGGTTCTTCGCCGACCGGAGCTATCTCTTGGTGATGCGAAGGATATTGCGGTGGCGCGAGTAGCCGGCCATAACCGGGGCGGAGCGTTGCCCGAGCTCGAGCGCAAGGGCGATGGGCGCGCGGCCGTCCGTTGGTTGCGAGCCGGCGGCTGGGGGCTCGCGCGTATGGGCTCCATTCTTGCACTCGCGCTCGCCTGGGAGCTTTTGGCGCGCTCGGGCGCATTCACGCCGTTCATGCTGCCGTCGCTGAGCGCCGTGCTGGAGCGAATCTGGAGCGATCTGATCTCGGGCGATCTTCTGCTCAACACGGCGGTGACGCTCTATCGCGCCTTGGCGGGCTTTCTCATTGGAGCGGTCGCCGGGATCGCGCTCGGCATGGCGATTACGCGCAGCACGGTCGCGCACTGGTTCTTCGATCCTGTTGTGTCCGTGGGCTTTCCCATGCCGAAGATCGCGTTTCTGCCGGTGGTGATGCTGTGGCTTGGAGTCTACGATCTTTCCAAGATCACGATGGTGTCAGTCGAGGCGGTCTTTCCTGTTGTGACCGCTACGATCATCGGCATCCGCGGGGTCGAGCGCGAGTTGATCTGGTCGGCGCGCAACATGGGCGCTGGCGAGCGGGAGCTGCTCTGGCAGATCGCGTTTCCTGCGGCGCTGCCGCAGATCATCACTGGTCTGCAGGTGGCGCTGCCGATCGCGCTGATCGTGGCGATCGTGACGGAAATGTTCATGGGCGGCTACGGCCTGGGCGGCGTCATGAACACCGCCTCGCGCTTTGCCGATTCGCGCGGCGTTTTCGCCGGCATCGTCGAGATTGCCGTGGTCGGCTACGCGCTGGTCAAGCTGATGGCGCTCGCGCGCCGGCGCTTGCTGCTCTGGCACCAGGAGGCAACGCTCGATTACTTCGGGTAACCCCCAAATCCCAGCCGGGGTAACCAATGGGGTAACGTAGAATGCCCCGCGCTGCCCTTGGCGAGCCTGCAGGCGCGTTTGCCCGGCCCGGGCAGCCCCCAAAAACGCGCCTCCGGCCCTCCTATTTGGTCGTCCCTTTCGCGCTGGCGGGGTATTCTAGAGGTCCTCCGAGCACCCAGCCCGTCCTGGAAGCTTCAGCCCGATGAGCCTGAAACGCCGCGCGTTCATCACGCTGCTCGGCGGCGCCGCAGCCGCGTGGCCGCTCGCGGCACGCGCGCAGCAGCGGGCGATGTCCATGATTGGGTTTCTTAGCAGCCGCTCGCCCGGCGAATCAGCGGGCGTTGTCGCAGCCTTTCGCCGCGGCTTGGACGAAGGGGGATTTGCCGAGGGTCAGAATCTGGCGATCGCATTTCGCTGGGCGGAAGGCCACTATGATCGACTGCCAGAACTGGCAACCGAACTGGTTGATCTGCGAGTGGCGGTCCTGTTTGCAGCAGGCGGGCAGCCGTCCGCGCTAGCGGCCAAGGCGGCGACTTCGACAATCCCAGTCGTCTTCTCGGCGGTCGGCGATCCGGTCCGCGAGGGTCTCGTTGCCAGCTTCAACCGGCCGGGCGGCAACGTCACGGGGATGAGCGTCATAAACTCGGAAATGGCGGGGAAAAGCGCCCAATTGCTCAAGGAAATCGTGCCCACGGCGAGCACGATTGCGTTTCTCGTGAACCCAGGCAATCCGAGCGCGGAAATTTACGCCAAGGAAGCGCCGACGGTGGCGAGTGCTCTGGGGATTCGAGTCCCCGTGCTCAAGGCCGGCAGTGAGCACGAACTGGATGAAGCCTTCGCCAGCTTGGGAAAGCTGGGCGCAGACGGGCTTGTCGTGCCAGCTGAACCGTTCTTCGACAGCCAGCGTGACCGGATCGTCGCACTCGCCGTACGCTATGCGATACCCATGATCTCCACTTTCCGTGAATACGTCGTGGCTGGCGGATTGATGAGCTACGGAGCGAGCCTGCCGGATTCATACCGCCGGGGCGGCATTTACGTCGGTCGGATTCTCAAGGGTGAAAAGCCGGGCGACCTGCCGGTCATGCAGCCGACCAAGTACGATTTGGTGCTCAATCTCAAGACCGCCAGGGCACTGGGCATCGAGGTTCCGCCGACGGTGCTCGCTCGCGCCGACGAGGTGATCGAGTGAAGCGGCGCGCGTTCATCACGCTGCTCGGCGGCGCGGCAGCATGGCCGTTCGCGGCGCGTGGGCAGCAGCCGGCAATGCCGGTGGTCGGGCTGCTCAGCCCGAGTTCAGCCGATGCAAGTGTATCTCTTATCGAGGCCCTGCACCGTGGTCTTGCGGAAGCCGGATATGTCGAGGGCCGCAACGTTACCATCGAATACCGGTGGGCGGACGGCCGCTATGATCGATTGGCTGAGCTCGCGGCCGATCTTGTTCGCCGTCGCGTTACGGTGATTGCCGCGTTCGCTTCCTCAGCGCCAGGGCTCGCGGCAAAAGCCGCAACCTCGACAATCCCGATCGTGTTTCAGACGGGTGCCGACCCGATCTCAGACGGACTCGTTGCCAGCCTGAATCGGCCAGGCGGCAATATCACGGGCGTAAGCCGGATGACCGTTGCAGTCGAGCCGAAGCGACTGGCGCTGTTGCACGAGGCCGTGCCCAAAGCGACCGTGATCGGCTGTTTGATAAACCCAGGGAGCCCGCGTGCTGAAGGCCAAATCCAGCAATTGGAGGCTTCTGCGCGTTCGCTCGGATTCGCCCTGATGGTTGTCAAGGCGAGCGCCGAGAGCGATTTGCAGGGTGCCTTCGCGGCAATGGTTAAGGGCGGAGCTACCGCACTCTTCGTTGCCGGCGACCCGTCCTACACGGCGTTCCAAGGACAAATCGCGTTATGGGCGATACGCCACGCCATGCCGACAATGTTCGCCACCCGCTCTGCGGTAACCGTTGGCGGGCTCATGAGCTATGATTCCAGCATCGCTGACTCATATCGTCAGGGCGCTGTCTACGTCGGCCGCATTCTCAAGGGCGAGAAGCCCGCCGACCTGCCGGTCGTGCAGCCCACCAAATTCGAGCTGATCATCAATCTTAAAACCGCC
>Ga0306926_10008583_pt1 | contig 11180 bp, 10 predicted proteins | sample flu12Cox44000178_FD_203759 | JGI IMG/M metagenome (GOLD analysis project Ga0306926, IMG submission 203759) | Lab enrichment of tropical soil microbial communities from Luquillo Experimental Forest, Puerto Rico - flux8day.12C.oxic.44.000.178 (v2)... | ecosystem: Environmental > Terrestrial >...
AGGCCCAGTCCCGGTCTTATCGCCTAATCCCGCCACCGTCATTGGCGCGCGGTCAGCCGGACCACTGTTGCAGCCGGATCGACCTTACCGCTCCCGACGACCAGAACCTCCGCGTCCCGCAGACCCAGCCGCTCGAGCGCCGCCTTCGCGTCCCGGACCTCCGCCGAGGCCCTCGCGCCCTTGACCGCCAGCACGATCCCGCCCGGCTTGAGCAGCCCCACGGCCAGCGCTGCCAGCCGGTCAAGGGGCGCCACCGCCCGGGCGGTCACCACATCCACGGCCAGGTGGCCGGCCATCTGCTCGGCCCGGGCCCGCACCACCCTGGCATTGCCCAGTCCAAGCTCGGCCACGCATTCCTCAAGAAAGTTCGCCCGCCGCAGCATCGGCTCCAGCAAGACCACCTCACTGTCAGGCAACAACATCGCTAGCACGATCCCGGGCAACCCTGCCCCGGACCCAAGATCCACCAGCGAGCACCCATCCGGCACCAACTCGGCCACGACGGCGCTGTTCAGCAGATGCCGCTCCCATACCCGCGGCACCTCATTAGGCCCAATAACCCCCCACTCAACCCCCACCCCAACCAGCAACCCCGCATACCGCTCCGCCTGTCCCGCAGCTCCCCCGAAAACCTCCCGCGCAGCAACGGGCATCGGCGGGGCGGTCATATCCACAGCATCCCCAGATACGTGCAGGGGTCCGGCCACGCAGCGCACGGCACGCGCTGCGCGGCCACGCGTGGTGCGGGGTGGAACTCGCGCGCGGGGTGGGGGGCCGCGCGCGGTGCGGCATACAAGCTCGGCTGCAGCACGTAAGGCGGGGTCACATGCGGCGCGCGATGCGGGCCAGGCCGCAGCGCGCCGCTCAGACTCGGGTGCAGCACGGGTCGTGGTCGCGACCGCACCGCCGGTTGTGGTCGCGACTGCAGCGCGGCGTGCAGGTGCGAGCGCTTTGTGGGCTGTAGATCCTGGGGCGGTGCAGCCTCCGGGCTTGGGCGCGGTGTCAGGAGCGGGTGCCATACGAGCTGGGGGCCGTGCGGGGCGCAAACGCGATGATCAGCGCAGGCGATCGGAGGCGTAGGTGCGCCATGAGGTGTACCTGAGCTCCCCGGATCCACCTCTCGCTCCACCCCACAACGAAGTCGATCCGGCCTAAAAGACGCACTGAGCTGGCACCTGACACCGGCCGCCAGCTCATCTCTGCGGTACTAGCCTTGCCCGCCGCCGGCCGGCTCCATCACCACGGCAACGTCCTCGGCCGGCAGAACCACGACCCGCCGCGAAGGCTCCTCGCCCTCGGACTCACTCCGGCACCCCGCGGCCGCCACCGCATCATGCACGACCTTGCGCTCGAACGGCGTCATGGCATCGAGTCGCTGCGGCACCCCGGTCCGGCCAACCTCTTCGGCGACCCTCCGGCCCAGTTCGGCAAGCTCCTGCCGGCGGCGTGCGCGGTACCCGCCCACATCCAGCATGATCCGGCTGCGCGTGCCCGTCTGGCGGTGCACGGCCAGACGGGTGAGTTCCTGCAGCGCCTCCAGGACCTCACCACGGGGCCCAACAAGTTCGTTCAGCGTGGCACCGACCACGGACACGACGGGCCGGTCGCCCTCCACATCCATGTCGATGTCGCCGTCGAGATCCGCCACGTCGAGCAGGCCCTCGATGTAGTCGGCCGCGATCTCGCTCTCCTGCTCAAGGTCGACAGGGCTCACCACGCCGTCGCCCGGCTCCGCGGCTTCATCGTCGGCAGATTCCGCTACATCGCTTTCTGGAACTCCTTCGTTACGCTCCGTCATCACAGCTTCGGGTGCACCGTGGTCATCTGCTGCCATCGTCCCATCGGTCCCGCTGCTGTCAGTCGGCGCCGGAGCCCCCGAGTTGTCATCGCCGGTCACGGCAACCACTTTCTCCTCCTGATTCTCGCAGCGGCGAGGCTACGACCCGGCCCAGCCAAACCCGGCCGCTCAAGGCCAGGCCTTGGCCTGCTCATCCTCGCGCCTAACGCTTACCGGAACGCTTGCTGCGCGATTGACGGACGCGCTGCTGCCTGACGAGCTTAACCTCGGGTGTCTCCGCCTGCGGCTCGGGCTCTGGCTTGCTCCGCCCCAGGCGCCGCAGCAGGCCGCCTGAGCTGCTGTCCGAGCCGTTCGGCGACGCCTGCTGCCCGGCCGGGGTCACCGGCCTGCCGGATCGGGCATTTCTGGTCCCCGCAGACCCAGCGTTCTGCGGCTTCTTCCGCGGCGGCTGGCCCGCGGGCGGCTTCTGCGTGCTCTTGCCCGGCGCTGGTTTCGCGGACGACGTGGCCGGCTTGGCGGAGGCAGCGGGCTTGGAAGCCGCGGGCTTCGCCGTGGTGGTCGGCTTACCTGAAGTCACCGACTTCGCCGAGGTGAGCCTGCTGACAGGCCCCGGCTTGGCGGCGGGTGGGGCGAGTGCCGCAGACGCCGCGCCACCGGTCGCGGTCGCGGTACCTGGCACCGTCGGCGGGTACCGCTTGAACAGCACGTACTGCTGGCCGAGGGTCCATACGTTCGTGGTCACCCAGTACAGGACCAGGCCGAACGCCCAGTACAGGCCGGACAGGGCGAAGAACGGCACGATGTAGGCCATGTACTTCTGCGACGCCGCCATCGGGTTGTCCGGCGTCATCTGCGGCGTCATGCCCCGCTTGGTGCTCTGGCGAACGGTCATGAACGTCGTCGTGACGCTGATCGCGACCGCGCAGAGAATCACGATCTTGGCATGCAGCGGCACGTACATGGTGCCGGTGAACAGCACCTTGTCGGAGATGTGCGCGCCCAGGATGTTGGCGTTCTGCGCGCTCTTGACCACCGACTCGCTCAGCCCATACGGCGTCGGGGTCCCGGCCTTCCAGTCCGCGATACCCCGCAGCACATTGAACAGGGCGAAGAACAGCGGCATCTGCGCCAGCAGCGGCAGGCAGCCGCCGAGCGGGTTGACCCCGTTCTCGCGGTAGAGCCGCATGGTCTCTTCGTTCAGCGTCTGCTTGTCGTTCTTGTACTTCTTCCGCAGTTCCATCAACTGCGGGTTGAGCGCGGACATCTTCCGCATCGCGTGCATCTGCTTGACGAACAGCGGCACGAGGACCAGCCGCATCAGCACCACGAGCAGGACGATCGTGAGGAACCACGCCTCGCCGCTGGTCGACGGCATGATCAGGCTCAGCCCGGAATGGATCTGCGCCATCACCCACGCGACGGCGGCGTAGAGGGGATTGAGGAAACTCACGAGCTGACTCCCTCGGGACGGGACAGGCGCCCGTGGCGCGTGCCGGGCGGGACCGGGTCAAGTCCGCCTGGGTTGAAGGGATGGCAGCGCGCCACCCGGCGCACCGCGAGCCACGAGCCTCGTAGCGCCCCGTGCTCGAGAACCGCATCGAGCGCGTAAGCACTGCACGAAGGGTAGAACCGGCAATGCGGGCCGGTCATCGGGCTGATGAACCGGCGGTACCCGCCGATCAGGAGCATGAGGATCCTGGCACCCGCGGAGGGCCGTGCCTCCGCTGACTCCCTGCCCGAATCCGTTGTCACCGTACTGCCCCAACCTGCCGCCGCATGAGCGTGCCCATCACCAGATCCAGTTCCGCGGCGAGATCTGCCTGGCGCGCGGCCGCAGCCTGTGGATGAGCGCGTACCACAAGCAGGCTACCTCCCGGCAGAGCAGGCAGATACCCGCGCACTATCGAACGCAGGCGCCGCCGCACCTTGTTCCTCACCACGGCGTTCCCCACCGCCTTGCTCACCACGAAACCGACCAGCGGAGCCTGGGCCTCGTCCCGGCCGTGGACCAGCAGGTGACCGGTCAGCAACCCGCGCCCGGCACGGCTGCCGCGACGCACCGTGAGCTGGAACTCAGCGCTGCGGCGCATCCGGGATTCTGCGGGAAGCACGCACGACCTCCGCCGTCACGCGGGGCGCCGCAGCGCGGGGGCGGGCGCGCAGCGCGGGGGTGGGAAGAACAGGGTCACACGCTGACCCTGGCCCGGCCCTTCCGGCGCCGGGCGGCCAGAACCGCGCGACCTGCCCTGGTGCGCATGCGCAACCGGAACCCATGCGTCTTGGCGCGGCGTCGGTTGTTCGGCTGGAACGTGCGCTTGCTCACAGGAGGCTCCACATTTGGCGGGGCGGCGGGGTCGGAACTACTTTGGGCGGGGCGGCGGGGTCAGAACTAGCAGGGTGTCATCACTGGCAGCCGGGCCGCGAGGCGCGCCAGCGCGCAGCGGACTGCCCAGGGGAAAGCTTTTGAGTCGGTCTACGTTACGCGCATCACTAAGCACCGGTCAAACCAGGAGCACCCGCGGCAACCGGATGGCCTCATCATAACCGTGAGCAGGAACGGCCGTTTGCTGAACGGAAGGCGGCCGGCGAGCTTAGGCTGTGGATAACCGGCCAGGCCGCGCGGAACGGGGTGGCGGGCCAGCCAGAGCGGTCCAGCGGCGTCCCGGGCACGGCGCGGAGTGCGGCGTGCACAGCCTGTGGATAAGACTGTTGATTCGCATGTGGGGGCGTGAGGTGAACATCCAATGAGCCAGGCCGACCTGGCGGAGGTGTGGGCGAGGTCCCTGGAGGAGCTCTCCGATCTCCAGATCGAACCCCATCAGCGTGCTTGGCTGCGGCTGACCAGACCACTCGGCCTGGTCGAGAACACCGCCCTCATCGCCACCCCCAACGAGTTCGTCAAGGAGCAGCTCGAGACACGTCTTCGCGGGCTGATCACCCACGCGTTGTCCCGGGAGTTCGGCCGCAGCATCCAGCTCGCGGTGACCGTGGACCCGGCGACGGCCGCGGGCGGCATGCCGACGTCGCGCGACGCCGCCCCACCGCACGCCCCCGGCCAAGGCATGTCCGACCGAGGCATGTCCGACCACGGCATCTCCGACCGCGACACCGACGGATCTGGGCACTCTGGTGGCGGGCACGACCGCCGCGGCGGGCGCGGCGACGGCCTGCCCGAGCTCACCGGCCCCATCGGCGCGGCCGCGGCGCACGGGGCCGGGCACAGCGACCTGCCGGCCGAGAACGGCGGCTACCCGCACCCGTTCGGCTACCCCTCCCACGCCTACCCGCCGCCGTCCGGGCACGACAGCCCTCCCGGGCCCGCCACGCATCCCGCGCACAAGCGCGACGCCACCGCCGGGCTGCTCGCACCGGGCCACCTGGGCGCTCCCCCGGTCACCGGCGGGCCCGCGATCACCGGCCGGGACACCCGGGACCAGGGCGCGCCGCCGCTGGACGGGCTTCCGCTGTCCGAGGGCACCAGGCACGGCGGCGAGCCGCCGCACCGCCAGCCGGGCTTTCCCGGCCTGCCCGCGCCCGGCCTGCCCCGCCCGGCGCAGGCGCGGCTCAACCCGAAGTACACCTTCGAGACGTTCGTCATCGGCTCCAGCAACCGGTTCGCGCACGCCGCGGCGGTTGCGGTCGCTGAGGCGCCCGCTAAGGCCTATAACCCGCTGTTCATCTACGGCGACTCGGGACTGGGCAAGACCCACCTGCTGCACGCGATCGGCCACTACACGCAGAGCCTCTACCACGGGGTGCGGGTCCGCTACGTCAGCTCGGAAGAGTTCACCAACGACTTCATCAACATGATCAGGGACGGCAAGCAGGACGGGTTCCGCCGCCGGTACCGCGACGTGGATGTGCTCCTGGTGGACGACATCCAGTTCCTGGAGAACAAGGAAGGAACGCAGGAAGAGTTCTTCCACACCTTCAACACGCTGCACAACGCCAGCAAGCAGATCGTCATCTCCAGCGACCGGGCGCCCAAGCGGCTGGTCACCCTGGAAGACCGGCTGCGCAGCAGGTTCGAGTGGGGCCTGCAGACCGATGTGCAGCCGCCGGAACTGGAAACCCGCATCGCGATCCTCCGCAAAAAGGCAGTCCAGGAGGGCCTGAACGCGCCGCCGGAGGCGCTGGAGTACATCGCCAGCCGCATCTCGACCAATATCCGGGAACTGGAGGGCGCCCTCATCCGGGTGACCGCGTTCGCGAGCCTCAACCGGCAGACCGTTGATCTCCAGCTGGCCGAGATTGTACTTAAGGACCTTATTCCCGAGGCGCAGGGCCCAGAGATCACCGCGTCGACCATCATGGGCCAAACCGCGTCCTACTTCGGCATGTCCATTGACGACCTCTGCGGTACATCCCGGTCACGCGTTCTGGTAACCGCCAGGCAGATTGCTATGTACCTGTGCCGCGAACTCACCGACCTGTCGCTCCCGAAGATCGGGCAGCAATTCGGCGGCCGCGACCACACCACCGTCATGCACGCGGAACGCAAGATCCGGTCCCTGATGGCCGAACGGCGCTCGATCTACAACCAGGTCACAGAGCTGACCAACCGCATCAAGCAGCAAGCGCGAACCGGATGAGGCAGCACACGGCCCGGATGAGCCGCCACGTATCAGCGCCGCCCGTAACAATCGGTACACACAGGCTGTGGATATCTCTGTGGACACACTCGGGACAGTGCGAGGACAACACCGGAAGTCCGGGGGGTAACCAGCAGGCATCCGGTGGAGAAAGGAAGGCCGTCCACAGCTCTCCCCCGCCAGGCCATTGCCGGCACACAGGGGCTGTGGTCACGCAAAGCCACACTGGGCTGGGAGATAGCGGCTTGTCCCCAGGTTCCACCGACCCTACGACGACTACTTATTTCTTTATCACCAAGACTAAAAAACAAGTAGGAGGGGGCTGGCCGGGGAGCCGGAGCCGCCGTACGCGGGATACCCGCTCCGCACGCTGGCAACCCACCCGTGCGACTGGAGGCAGCTTCCGGTGAAGATCCAGGTGGATCGTGATGCGCTCGCCGATGCCGTGGCCTGGACGGCACGTGCGCTCCCGGCACGTCCCGCCATCCCCGTGCTGGCCTGCATGCGCCTGCACGCGGGCGAGGACCTGACCCTGTCCAGCTTCGACTACGACGTGTCGGCGCAGGCCAGTGTCCCGGTCGTGGCCGAGGAGGAGGGCACCGTGCTGGTGTCGGGCCGCCTGCTCGCCGAGATCACCCGCAGCCTGCCCGCCCGCCCCGTGGAGATCTCCACCGATGGCGCACGTGCCACGCTGACCTGCGGCAGCGCCACGTTCACGCTGCTGACGATGCCGGTCGAGGACTATCCCACGCTGCCGGAGATGCCGCCCGCGGCGGGCTCGGTGGGCAGTGACGCCTTCGCCTCGGCGGTCAGCCAGTCCGCCACCGCCGCCGCACGCGACGACACCCTCCCCGGCCTCACCGGCGTCCGCATCGAGATCGAGAACGACACGCTCACGCTGGTGTCCACCGACCGGTACCGGCTGGCCGTCCGCGAGCTGCGCTGGAACCCGGTCCGGCCGGGGCTGAGTGCCTCGGTCCTGGTCCCGGCGCGCGCCCTGCTGGACACCGCGCGCGCACTGACCTCCGGCGCCGAGGTGCTCATCGCGCTCGGCCTGCCCGAGGAGGGCGGCCAGGCCGGCGACGGGATGATCGGCTTCGAGGGCGGCGGCCGCCGCACGACCACGCGGCTGCTCGGCGGCGAGTTCCCGCCGTACCGGGCGCTGCTGCCGGGCACCCCCACGGCGGTGGGAGAGCTTGCCACCGCGCCGTTCAGCGAGGCGGTCAAGCGGGTCGCCCTGGTCGCCGAGCGCAACACCGCGCTGCGGCTGTCGTTCGCGCCCGGCCAGGCCGTGCTCGAGGCCGGCACCGGGGACGAGGCTCAGGCCACCGAGGTGCTCGAAGCCAGCTACGAGTTCCTCGCCGACGCCGACGGCGAGCCCGACAGCAGCGGGTTCCGGCCCGAGGGCCTCGAGGTCGCCTTCAACCCGCAGTACCTGCTGGACGGCCTGGCCGCCATCGATTCCGACACCGCGAGGCTCGCCTTCACCAAGCCGGGCAAGGCCGTGCTGATCACCGGCAAGCCGGGCCCCGAGGGCGAAAACGACTTCCGCTACCTGCTCATGCCGATCCGGCTTGGCGCGTAACAGCCCCTGATTCGCGCCCCCACCCGCCTCCCCATCCCCCTTCACGGGTGACTAGCGTAGGTGCCGGATTGCCCGCGAAGCAGGCGAGGTGGAGACAGCGATGCAAATCGGCATGATCGGCCTGGGCAAGATGGGCGGCAACATGGCGGAGCGCCTGCGCCGCGCGGGACACGAGGTGGTCGGCTACGACCACCACCCGGAGAACAGGGACGTCGCCTCCCTGGCGGAGCTGAGGGACCGGCTGTCCGCGCCGCGCGCGGTGTGGGTCATGGTCCCCGCCGGCGACCCCACCCGGCAGACGATCGAGGAGCTCATGGGCCTGCTCGAAGCCGGGGACCTGATCATCGATGGCGGCAACTCGCACTACGTCGAGGACCAGGAGCACGCCAAGATGCTCGGCGAGGCCGGCATCCATTTCGTCGACACCGGGGTCTCCGGCGGGGTGTGGGGCCTGCAGAACGGCTACGGCCTGATGGTCGGCGGGGACGACGCCGACGTGAACCGGCTCATGCCGATCTTCGAGGCGCTCAAGCCCGAGGGCGAGTTCGGCTTCGTGCACGCGGGCAAGGTCGGCGCGGGCCACTTCGCCAAGATGGTCCACAACGGCATCGAGTACGGGATCATGCAGGCCTACGCGGAGGGCTACGAACTGCTCGCAGCCACCGACGTGGTGACCGATGTCGCCGGTGCGTTCTGCAGCTGGCGGGGCGGCACGGTGATCCGCTCCTGGCTGCTCGACCTGCTGTGCAAGGCGCTCAACGAGGACCCGGGCCTGGAAAAGATCCGCGGCGTGGCGCAGGACTCCGGCGAGGGCCGGTGGACCGTGCAGGCGGCGATCGACCACGCGGTGCCGATGCCGGTGATCAGCGCGGCCCTGTTCGCCCGGTTCGCCTCCCGCCAGGACGACTCTCCCGCGATGAAGGTCGTCGCCGCGTTGCGCAACCAGTTCGGCGGGCATGCGGTCACCGCCTCAGGCACAGATGCGGACACTACGACGGCCCATCCAGCCCCCTGACCCCGCGCACCGGGCCCGGGGCTGGCCCGCAGGAACGAGCCCTGCCCCGGCACTTGATGGCGGTATCCAACGAGTAACCTCGGCGTGTGTACCTGCGCCGCCTCGCCCTCACCGATTTCCGGTCCTACGCCGCGGTGGACCTGAGCCTGGAACCAGGGGTGAGCACGCTCATCGGCGCGAACGGGCAGGGGAAAACCAACGTGGTCGAGGCGGTTGGCTACCTGGCCACGCTGGGCAGCCACCGGGTAGCCAGCGACGGCCCCCTGGTCCGCCACGGGGCCGAGCGGGCCATCCTGCGCGGCGCGGTCAGCTCCGCCGGGCGCGACAGCCTGGTGGAGATCGAGATCAACCCCGGCCGCGCGAACCGCGCCCGGCTGAACCGCTCGCCGGTCTCCAGGCCGCGCCAGGTCCTCGGCGTGCTGCGCACGGTGCTGTTCGCCCCCGAGGACCTGTCCCTGGTCAAGGGGGATCCCGAGCAGCGCCGCCGGTACCTCGACGACCTGCTGGTCGCCCGGGCGCCACGGTACGCGGCGGTCCGCGGGGACTACGAGCGGGTGCTGCGCCAGCGCACCGCGCTGCTGAAGTCGCTGCGCGGCCGGCCGTGGGCCCGCCAGTTGACCGGTGCCGGGCGGGCGGGGCCGGTGGGTCCGCGCCCGGGTTCCCCGGACGAAGGGTTGCCCGGGGAATCCGGCGGCGATGGCGCCACAGAGGGCTCCGCCGCGACCACGCTCGACGTATGGGACGAGCACCTGGCCACGAAGGGCGCCGAGTTGCTGGCCGCCCGGATCAGCCTTACCGGTGCACTCAGGCCGCTGGTCGCCAAGGCCTATACCGCGGTGTCCGGCGAGAGCGCGACGGCGTCTATTGCGTACCGGCAGGCGTTCAGCATCAATATCCCGGGCCAGCGCAATGGCGCAGGTGCCGATGGCCGGCCCGAGCCGGAGCCGGACGCGGAAAAGCTGGCGGCATGGCTGCGCGAGGCGCTGTCACTGGCCAGGGCCGAGGAGATCGAGCGCGGGGTGTGCCTGGTCGGCCCGCACCGTGACGAGCTCGAACTGCGGATCGGTGACCTGCCCGCCCGCGGTTACGCCAGCCAGGGCGAGTCGTGGTCGGCGGCGCTCGCGCTGCGGCTGGCCGCCTTCGAGTTGTTGCGCGAGGATGGGGACGACCCGGTGCTGCTGCTCGACGACGTGTTCGCCGAGCTGGACTCGGGGCGACGGGAGCGCCTCGCGGCCGTGGCGGCGGGCGCGGAGCAGGTGATCGTCACCGCCGCCGTGGCGCAGGACGTCCCGCCGGTGCTCGCGGGCGCCCGCTTCGAGGTCGCGGAGGGGAGCGTGACGCGTGCCGGAGGAGGCTGACTGGCAGCGCCGGGCCCGGCTGGCCGCGGACGCGCTCGCGGAGGCGAAGGCGGACGCCCAGGCCAAGGGCCATTACCCGGTCCCCAGGGGCCGGCGAACGGCACGCCCGCCAGGCGGGACCGCCGCGCCAGATGGGAATGCGGAGCCCGGTGATCCCGTTATACCTAGCGGGTCAGATGTGCCTGGTCAGCCGGTGGCGCTGGGCCCGCAAGGGCCACGCAAACGGACCCAGGTGGAGGGCCCGCGGCGGCCGCGCCGCGGGGGGCGGACCCGGCGGGAGGACCCACAGCCACTGAGCACCGCTCTGGACGGGCTGCTGGGCGATCAGGGTTGGCGAACGGCGGCCGCGATCGGCTCGGTGTTCGGCCGCTGGGACCAGCTTGTCGGGCCAGATGTGGCGGCGCACACCAGGCCAGAGCGGTTCCACGACGGCGAACTCGTGGTGATCGCCGACTCCGCCGCCTGGGCCACACAAGTGAGATTGCTCACGTCCGCGGTGCTGCGCAGGCTGAACGAGGAACTGGGTCACGGAACGGTCACACGAGTGGTGGTCCGGGGACCCGCGCCGCCCCGCCGGATGGGCCCGCTGCGGGTCCGCGGCACGAGCAAACATAACGACGACTACGGCTGAGTCAGACGGCATAACCAGGTAAAATCGAAGGGTAGTGTCCCCGGGACTAGAGATTGCGGGGGCTGACACATGGTCCCGGGCGCATCCCTTTCAGGAGGAGTTTGTTCTTGTCCTACGACGCGCGCTCTATTACGGTCCTCGAAGGCCTGGAGGCGGTCCGCAAGCGACCGGGCATGTACATCGGCTCCACCGGTGAGCGCG
>Ga0306926_10008585_pt1 | contig 11179 bp, 10 predicted proteins | sample flu12Cox44000178_FD_203759 | JGI IMG/M metagenome (GOLD analysis project Ga0306926, IMG submission 203759) | Lab enrichment of tropical soil microbial communities from Luquillo Experimental Forest, Puerto Rico - flux8day.12C.oxic.44.000.178 (v2)... | ecosystem: Environmental > Terrestrial >...
TGTACGAAATCCTTTCTGATATTGGCGATGCGTTGATGCAACTTGCTGATCCGGGCCTGTGCTTTCTTCCAGTTATTCGAAAATTTCTTCTTGCGAGCCAGCCGACGCTGCCACTTCGCGAGCTTCCTGGTGTGCTGCTCGAGCGGCGCGCACTGGCCGACAACTTCGCCGTTGGACATCGTGACGAAGTTGACCACGCCCCAATCGACACCGACCAGCGAAGTGCTCGGGTGCATCATGGGTTCGACTTCTCGCTCCGTTTGGATGGAGACGAAGACTTTGCCGGCGACAATCGATACCGTTACGTTCTTCGGTTGATAGAGCGTAGGACGGCTTAGTTTGCTAACCCGGCCTCTCAAAGGATGGATTCGAGCTTGATACTCGAGTGATTCTGTCTGGAGCGGCTGCGGCAGACGACAAGTCGGGAATACCGCCGCGTAGCGAACTCGCAACTGTCCCTCAATTAGGCGATTCCTTGTAATTTTCGGGAGCGTCTTTCAGAGAAGCGGCCTGCTTCGCCTTCACCAACCCCGCGGCATGTCAATCTCGTAGTGCTTCTCGCCGTCAAACAGCACGAACCCACGCAAATTTGGCATTTCCGCGGCGGCAAATCCCTCGAGCGCCTTGTGGTAATCCTGCTGGCGTGCGGATGTGCTCGCTGGGGTCAGCGGGGTCGGATATTGTTTCGGAATCTCGAGAACGATCAAAGCCGTCTGGCGCGCCGGGACGATAATGGGAAACTGAATCGCGTCTTCGACATTGTCGTGGCAGGGGCTCAGATCTCTCGCGGTTCCGAGCCGTACCGCCAGGCAGACCGTGACCTTGTTCTCGAGGACATAATCGCGGTCCGTGTTGTTCTGGAGGCTGTACTCAAAAACGATGTGGTTGTCCTCACCTGCCGTGCGGATTTCGTCATACTTGGCGGTTATTGCCGTGGTATTCCACGGCTCGGGACGTTTTGCCGCAGGCTTCCTCCAAAGGAAGCAAGCGCTCGCGAGTGCCACCGCGAAGGCGCAGCCGGCCACAATGTAGCAGGCCAGCGTTACCTTTCGCTTCCAGCTTTTCCGTATTTTGCGTCGAGTTTCCATTTTCCTGACTGCAAACTCTCGCTCGCGCTTCGCGGATAGAATGGTTCCAATGCGCAGGGAAATTTCCGTCTCGACCTGTTGTTCTTAAACAGGCTGGGTGAAAGCCCCACTCTAGGCTGCACGAAACAAATCGACCACTGGTCGTGGGTCTAGTTTCGGTACAGAGCACCCATAGTCCGAATTTTGTACCGGTACAGGATAGAATAACCCGGCTTTCCTGCCTTTTCATGGCAGGCGACCATTGTTTTTCGCTTCCAGCTTTTCTTCTTTGGGTGGAGTTCCCATTTTCCTAACTGCGCACTCTCATTTGTCGATTCGAACCATGCAGGGTTATCGCCTCGCGGGAATTTTCCAGCCGGCCCGGCGCCAGGGGCCCAGAGAACGCCGCATTCAATCCAGTTCTTCCTCAATCTTGCGGATATGTTCGATTGTTACGGGCGGCGATCCCGCGGGCAGCTCAATGACATGGAAGCCGTTTACAACACGGGTCCGTATCGGTGCATGCAAACCTCGGCGCACCAATTCGGACACGGCTTTGCCGACGGTTATATCGCGGCTCTCGGCATAGGCCTTCACTTGGGGAATGAGATCATCGTCCAATGAGAGTGTAGTTCGCATGGTTCGCATGGTAATTATGAGGTCATCATCAAGAACAAATCGTGAACATCATAGTACTTCCGCTCACACCGGTCGAAACAAGAGCCGAGTCTGGCTAAGGCTCCCGAAAAAGGAAATCTCCAGCCCGGCCCGGCGCCGGGCCCCGACCATTCACAGCATCAGGGCCCCGATCGCGCCAAGCCGATCTGGATCAGGCGAAGTTAGTCTTTACCGACGATCACGCCGTTCACGTCGATGTTGTCCAGGACGACGAGTCCGCCTCCTGGCTTCGGTGTGGCCTCCGGTCCTTCGTCCAGCACAATCGCGATGCTCTTGATCTGCTGGCCGGGAGCGATCGGCGGGCTCGCTTGTGCCGGATTTGCGGGATCGAAGCGCACACGTATCCAGCCCTGTGCCGGTGCGGTCTGGATTGTTCCCTTCGCGCATCCCGTGAGGACATGAGTTATATCATCGCTGGTCACCACCACGAAGTGGGGCGAGTTAGCCGTGCAGTGGCCGCCCTGGCGGACATCGAAGCCCAGTTCGGTCAGCTTCGTCAGGTTCTCGGCCGGCACAAGCTGTGCTCCGGCCGAAGTCCCCGCCGGCGCGTGTGCCGTTTTCGAGAGTGCGAGAGCCACGTTGCCCGTGTTGCTTGCGCTCTGCGAGGAAACGGGCACGCCTGCCGCATCGAGCAGTGCCGCGCCAACAGTGTCCGAGTTGCTTGGATCGTTAACGATCGGTTGAATCGCGAGCGCGGTTTCGGCTTCTCCGCCACCTCCGCTACCGCTCGTGGCGACGAACACGGTCACGTAGACGAAGGTCTTTCGCGTTCCTGTCGTCAGAGTGATCATGCCGGAGTACGTGCCCATCGAGAGACCGCGAGCGTCCGCGGAAACGGTAAGCGTTGCCGGAGTAGTTGCGCTGGTCGGGCTGACGGTGAGCCACGAGCCGCCGAAGGCAGCCGCGCTGAACTCCCGTGCTCCGCCGTCGCTTGTGACTCGTACGGTCTTGGACCCGGAGTCATTTGTTCCGCTGTAGCTGAACGTAAGCCGTCTCGGCGTTACGTGTAGAGACGAGGTTGTCGGAGTGCCGACCGTCAGTGTGACGGGCACCATTTGCGGCCCGGTGGATGTGCCACTCGGCGTGATGGTGATGGTTCCGTGGTAGATTCCGGAGACAAGTCCTCTCGGATTTACCGAAACCAGTAGCGTTCCTGGCGTTGTGCCTCCGCTCGAACCGAGCATCAGCCAGTTTCCTCCGGACTGAGTGGTCTCCTTCGCGGTATAGGAAACGGCTGAACCTGTGGTGCTCGTGATGGTCAGTCTCTGCGTAGCAGAGCCTTCGCTTGAATCGTCGCCACCGGTACTCGATGGGGTGAAGTTCAGCGAGGTTGGGTTGACCGTGAGGCTCGATGCGCCGGCGGGCGAGGTCACTGTCAGAGCGACCGTTGTGGTGTGACTCAAGCTGCCGGAGGTTCCCGTGACGGTCACGGTGGAAGTCCCTGCAGCTGCCGTGCTGCTCGCAGAGAGCGTCAACACATGAGCCGTGCTGAGCGACGCCGTAACTCCGGTAGGTAGACCTGACGCCGTGAGTGCCACGGTTCCAGTGAACCCGTGCAGCGGCGTGATGTTGATGATGCTCGTTCCACTCGATCCGTCAGCAACCGACAGGCTTGGCGGCGACGCCGAAAGAGTGAAATCGGGCGCTGCGACACCGCTCACGCTGAGCATAACGGTCGTCGTGTGACTTAGGCTGCCAGAGGTTCCCGTGACCGTCACGGTGGAAGTCCCTGCAGCTGCCGTGCTGCTCGCAGAGAGCGTCAACACATGAGCCGTGCTGAACGACGCCGTGACTCCGGTAGGCAGACCCGACGCCGTGAGTGCCACGGTTCCGGTGAACCCGTGCAGCGGCGTGATGTTGATGGTGCTGGTCCCGCTTGTCCCCTGACTGATGGCCACGATACTTGGCGAGGCCGAGAGACTGAAGTCGGGTTGAGCTGTGGCGGCGCTCACGGTGAGAGCCACGGTGGTGGTATGACTTAAGCTGCCGGACGTTCCGGTAACCGTTACGGTCGAAGTTCCGGTAGCGGCCGTACTGCTTGCGGCGAGTGTCATCACGCCGGCTGTGCTGAAGGAGGCCGTAACCCCGCTAAGCAATCCCGAAGCGGTAAAGGCTACGGTCCCGTTGAACCCGTTTTTCGGAGTGACGGTGATTGTGCTGGTTCCGCTGGCTCCCTGTGCAACGGTCAAGGACGTCGGTGCGGCGGAAAGGCTGAAGTCCGGTGTCGCCGATGCTGCCGGAGTTTGGACATACTGGGCCGTGAAAATGCCGTTGCCACTGGTCGCGCCACCACCAGCACCCCCCGCGGCAAGTCCGATCAGGTAGAAGTTAACGTTGCCCGCGTTTGTGGCTGGAGGTGTCCAGTTGAAGCTCCAGGCCTTTTGGTTAATTCCCGAGGCGGTCGTTTCCATGTCCTGAATCGTGCCGCTCGATACAACTGCGGTGTTGACTGTGTCCGTTGCGGTGAAACTGCCCGCTTGACCGCCCGTAAGATTGCTTGCAAGACGTGCCGTCATCTGGAACGACCACGCCGCGTGCGTGGTGTCGTTCACTGTCACGGTCACGTGTTGCGCTACGCCCGGCGTGTAGGTTGTGCCTGGAAACGTGGCCACCACGCTCCCGCCTGTAGATACACCGCTATGGCATGAGTTGCAGGTGCCGTCGCCCGGCGCTCCCGTGTTACCGGCTGGCGGCTGCGGGAACGCCATCATCAGCAGTGGTACCGCAAGCAAGATGAAGGCGACAATCGGCCAAAAACCAAGACGTTTCATTCTTTCTCCTCCGTGGATTGGTCACCGCGCGCCTCGATGGGCTTTGCTCGGGCACACGAATAACGTCGATGCCGGCAGATTGGTGCGTTCCGCCGAGACGTGCCGCGCGCCTCGGTGGAGTTGCCCCGGCTTGAAATCTAAGGCTAGGGAAACGCCTGCCAGAGCCTGCTTTGTGAACTAGGGTTTGGGGTCCGGGCTAGCTGTTTAGGGTGTCATGGGCCGGGTTGCGTCTGATTTCCTGGGTGGCGTACCAGGTCAAGTCCAGGTTGATTTCACGGAGTCCCCCGAGCGCTCTCGACGTCGCTTCCCGAAGGTCCGGCTTGCCTCGAATCCACTGCGAATCGACCAAGCTGTGCCGGCCAAGTGGCACACTTCGCGGATACAAAAGTAATCCTGATTCGCAGGGAAGTCTCCGTCTTCGCAAGCTGCTCTAATCAAGCTGGGTGGGAGCCTCACTGTAGGTTGCGCTCAACGGATTCACTACTGGCCGTCGGTCCAATTTCGGTACAGACTGCCCTTAGTACGAATGTTGTACCGGTACAGGATTGCCCATCAACATAGGTTTTTCCTGACTTTCATGCTAGAAAACGAGCATGACCGACAAATGGGGAAGACGATTGTTCAGGAGCGGCGGCGTGTGGCTGGTGCTCCTCGGTTTGGTGCACAGCATTTCACTCATTCAAAGGCTCGCCCCCGCGAATGCTACGGAACGACAGCTGCTCGACCTGATGACCAACTACAAGTTCAACTTGCCGGGCGCCCTGCGCAGCATGGACAACCTGCTGCGGGGCTTCAGCATTGCCTTTATGCTCGGCGCGTTCGCGATCGGCGCACTCGCCCTCGTGCTGTCGGGCGAACGAGCCGCGCTTTTGAAGCGCGTGGCTCTGGCCAACACACTCTGGCTCGTCGCTCTGACTGCCGTTTCTTTTCGCTATTTCTTTATCGTTCCAACTACCTTTTTGACGGTAGCACTGCTGCTATTCGGGCTAGCCTGGCTGAAACTGCCGGCTGAGGGTGAGTCGCATAACAATCTACTCTGAGGCGGCGCAGTCTACCGGCTCCGCCTGCAACAAATCGATCAGCTCTTTCGGATCAATCCCGACCAGGTAGCCTCGGCGTCCCCCGTTGATGTAGATCTGGGGAAGTGAAAGCACGGTGCGCTCCACAAAAATCGCCAGAGCCTTGCGCGTACCAAACGGCGACGTGCCGCCCACCAGATACCCGCTGTGTCGCTGGGCCACTTCCGGCTTGCACGGTTCGACGCGCTTGGCTCCGATCTGCCGCGCCAGGTTTTTCAGACTGACCTCGCGGTCACCATGCATCAGGATGATGAGCGGCCGGGCGTCCTGATCCTGCATGACGAGCGTCTTGACCACAGAGTGCTCGTCTACCCCGAGCTGGCGCGACGATTCGGCCGTGCCGCCGTGTTCCACATAGTCATACACGTGTTCACTGAAGGGCACACCATGCTCGCGCAAGAACGCCGTGGCCGGTGTTTCCGAAACATGTTCCTTTCCGTTCATGAGGGCTGGGGCACAGGAAAGGCTCTACTTCGTGGAGGCGCTTACGGGCGGCAAATAATCCTTCTGGTATTTCGCGAGGTCCACCTTTTGCCAGTCACCGCGAACGATCCCGTCGCGGATTTGCGCGGGCGTCTTGCCCTTGTGCGCCTGCTCGTAGGAATAGAACGCTTCCTTGATGCAGGTATCGCACCCCGCCCCGTGGCGGCTCGCGAAGCAATCGAGCAAGCTGCCGTGGCCGTTGCTCCGATCGCAGTGGCAGTAGCAGGGTTCCTGGTACAAGACCTTTTTTACGCGCGCCGCAACCGCATAGGCATTGAAGATCAGTTTGTCCGAGTAGATCGACGGCTCCATGGTCGGAGGCAGTTGGCCTTCAGGCGGTTGGGCATGAAACGCGGGAACCGGTTCGCCGGGCTTCTCGGCGCTTTGATCCATGCCCGCCATTTGTTGCTGCCCGGTTTCTGTAGCAGCGAACTGCGGGGAGACCAACAAGGCCGCGCCGATGAGGGCGAGCGTCGCGACCGTTACAATTTTCCCCAAGTAATTCATGGCAACCTCTTTCTGGCTGGAGGATTCCGTGCTTCTTCACTTTACGGCGAACGCCGAGGAATTTCCACCCGCGTGCCTCATCGGGCACGCCAGGTAAACCACAGCGAGCGAGGAAATTTCACAGAGAGGCAGGGGCGTACACCGCCAAATTCACGCGGCAAAGCCGCTCTATCTTGCGACCACCGGGCGGAGCGTTTTCTCTTCGGCCATCGCTGCCCCACGTTCGGCCAGGTGTTTTTCGCGCAAGTGCCGCTGTACGCGTCGCCCCCAGGTCCCGACGAACGAATAATTCAGCGCGCCGCCAATCGCCGAGCTCGCCAGCGGTACAATCCGCCCAATCCATTTTTCGGCGCTTTCTTCACCGATGCGGATCGCCAACCGGCTTGCTAGTCGCGGTGCCAGCTTCTCGACCATCTGTTTTTCCGCGAGGTCTTTGCCGAAGTCAATCCCGGTGGCCGCGGCGGCCGCAAGCCACATTTGGATGCGTCGCTCTTCCTCGTTTTCTTCGAAGCCGTATAGCAAGCAAAGCCGCTGGATCAGCCGCAGCGTAATAATCGTCAAAAAGCTTGCGTCGGGAATCAGTGTAATCACTCCGCCCAGCCCGAAGCCGGCCCCCTCGGCCATGGCCAACCGCTGCGCGTCATGAATCATCCGCTTGGCAATCGCGTCCAGCTTTTCGATCGGAACGTCTCGCAAGCGCCCGAAATGTGGCACCCACAACCCGTGTTTCTCCGCCAGGCTGCGCCGGAAGCGTTCCGGGTCAATCTCGACCGATCGTAGTCCGCGCAGCATGCCGAAGCGCATAAAACGCCCCAAGGTTCGTCCTGCCAACGATCTCGGTGACCTTCCCATGTCTTTAAGCATCCTATGTCGGTCGGATGCGGTCAAGGGCCGTACCATTGGGTTTAGTACCGCCGCCTACCAGGGTGACTGGCTCGCGGCAGCGGGACCACGGTCCTACTTGACGCCGGGAAAGTTTTCGGTAAACTGCGCTTTCGCTCATGGCCACGATCGCCCAATTCGTACCCACCGAGGCCGCTGCGGACCTCGAGTTCCCGCAACGGGAAGCCGCCTTTTTCTACGGCCTGTTTCTCCGCGGCCATCCTCCCGAACAGTTGCGGCGCGACATTGCAGTGCCTGCCTCCGTGCTTGCAAAATGGCACAAGGACGCGGAGAGAGAGCCGCATCTTCGCTGCGTGTTCTCCCGCATGGTCGAATACCGCCGCCACGTCCTCGCCATCTTCGACACGCTCATTGGGTCAGACGGGCAGCATCGCCCTATTCAGTAGCAAAATCATCCGTTCGGCATCCGCAACCCCACCCGGCACTGTCGCCTTGCTCCGGCTCCTAGGCAACTCCCGATTCATCCATAACCGTCTAATCCCAGGGGGCAAGTGTCTTTAATATGAGAAAGATTGGACATTTGACGCGCACTCTTCAGCAGATTAAAATCAAAGCGGCATAAGGGTCTCTCTATGTCTATCCGTTTCCGAAAACTATGTGCCATAGCTGCTGCTTTCCCACTGCTCAGCTTCCCGGTCACTGCGCAACAGTCTCAGGATCAGGGAGCCACTCCCGCTGCCATCCCTCAAAACCAGAAAATCTCCAAGCAGCAAAAGCAGAAGATGAAGAAGACCCTCAAGGAGCTCGAGGGCCCTTACCGCACGTGGCTCGAGGAAGACGTCGTCTACATCATTACCCCCGATGAACGGTCCGCGTTCCTGCAACTCGAGACCAACGAGGAACGCGAGCAGTTCATCGAGCAATTCTGGCTGCGTCGAAGCAGCAATCCCGACCTGCCCGACAACGATTTCAAGGAAGAGCATTACCGCCGCATCGCCTACGCCAATGAGCATTTCGCATCCGGAATCCCGGGTTGGAAAACCGACCGCGGACGCATCTATATCATCTGGGGCAAGCCCGACGAGATCGAATCCCATCCGACCGGCGGAACCTATGACCGCCCGATGGAAGAAGGCGGCGGTTCTACAACCACCTATCCCTGGGAGACCTGGCGCTATCGCTACCTTGAGGGGATTCAGGAAAACGTCATCCTTGAGTTCGTTGATCCCTCGAGCAGCGGCGAATACCACCTGACCATGGATCCTTCCGAAAAGGATGCGCTCACCCACGTGCCCGGCGCCGGCTTGAGCATGCTCGAATCGATGGGCATGGCCTCGAAGGCGGACCGTTTCAGTCGCTCGGACGGTACGAATCTCCCGACGGCTCTTGGTGGAACACCGGCCAGCTTGAATGAGTTCACTCGACTTGAGCTGTACGCCAAGGTTCAAAAGCCGCCGGAAGTCAAATTCAAGGACCTCGAAGCCATCGTGACATCGCGCATGGTGCGCGATCAGTTGCGTTTCACTTACCGCACGGATTTCCTGAAGGTGACGAGCGACACCGTCCTTGTGCCCGTTACCATTCAGGTCCCCAACAATCAGCTTCAGTTCAAATCGAAGGAAGGCGTGCACTCCGCCGAACTGAACATTTTCGGTCGCGTCAGCACCTTGACTGGCCGCGTCGTTCAAACCTTCGAGGATTCCGTGATGAAGGACTATCCGGACTCGCTCTTCGCGCTTGCCACGAAGCAGATGTCTTTGTATCAGAAGGCTCTGCCTCTCCGCCCGGGATTGTACCGCCTGGATCTCGTGGTCAAGGATGTTGACAGCGGTAACGTCGGCGCCGTAAATACGCGCCTGGCTGTGCCTCGCTACGACGAGGAAAAGCTCGAAGCGAGTTCCTTGATCCTGGCGGATCAGATTGAACACGTTCCTGCCAAGCAGATCGGCGCCGGGCAGTTCGTGCTGGGTTCCTCGAAGGTCCGCCCGCGCTTGGATGCGGATTTTACCGCCGACAGCAAGCTCGGCATTTATTGGCAGATTTACAATCTCAAGCCGGACGAGAAGACTCATAAGACGAGCGCCGCCTTTACCTATACCGTGAGAAAAGGCGACCAGCAGATTATGCAGTTCAAGGAAACTTCCGAAGACATGAAGCAGACCGGCGAGCAAGTCACGATTGAACGCTTATTGCCTCTGGCAACTCTTGCTCCCGGGAAGTATAATCTCGAGGTCAGCGCTACAGATAAGCTGGCCCAGGCGACGATTTCGAGGTCGGCGGATTTTTCCGTTAAGAATCCGCCCGAACAGAAAGCAGCGGCGAACGTTACGCCGGGGAGGTAGTTGATTTGAAGCACGGCTCGATCCTGTGCTTCGGTTTTGTATTGGCCTTCGCCCTCGGTGTGTGTCTCGACCCCGTCCCCGCTCGGGCCCAGTCTTCTCCGAAGCACACCTCCGGAATACTCTCGGGCGTCGTCCGCGACTCGAGCGGAATCCCTCAGCTTGGCGCTAATGTGGAAGTCCTCCCGGAGTTGCCGGGAGTTTTCTCGACTCGCCACTTCCTCACCAACACCGAAGGCGTTTTTCGTGGCGAGAATCTCGCGCCGGGTATGTACACCGTTCGCGTCACGCTGGCCGGCTTCCTCCCCGTTCTCGACCGGCACGTGAAGATTGCTTCCAACCTGACGACCGTCATGCGCATTGAGCTTGAGTCCATGTTCGCCTCCATCGAACAGCTGCGGCGTCCGCCCGTGAATGGAGCGGCCGAAGCCGACGACTGGAAGTGGGTCTTGCGCTCCTCGTCTGGTTTGCGCCCGGTCCTCCAGTGGCATGAAGAGGACACCGACACGACGTCCGCCGTCGTGCTCGACACCGTAAGTGCGCGCCCGCTGGCTCGTATTGAGTTAACCGGTGGCGCTCGGCGTCCAGGATCCATTTCGAATCCCACCGGCGCTCCAGGAACGGAATTCGCCTACGATCAGAGAATCGACAGCTCGAACCACATTGTCTTCGCCGGACAAGTCAGCTACGACGGTGACGCGCCGGCCGGAGGCTTGGCCGCCATTTGGCTTCCCAGTGGTTCCGTCCAGAACGGGCCCCAGAGCACCATCGCTTTGCGCGAGGCGAGAATTGGTCCCGACGGACCGGTATTCCGCGGCGTGCGGCTCGATCAGTCGGGTTCCCTGACCTTTGGTGATCGTTATCTGTTGCGCGTCGGCGGCGAATACGATCTTGTGGGGTTGCGCTCTTCGGCTTGGAGTCTCAAGCCGCGCCTCAATTGGGAAACCCGTGTCACGCCCAACTGGTACGTCGACCTGATTTACGCCTCTCTTCCGACCGGCGCGGCGACGACTGATAACGCCGTTGCGGAACTCACTTCGACCGCGTCGACGAATGCCTTGTCCGCCGCCATGAATCAACTCGATGCATTTCCAGCTTTGCTCTGGCGGGCCGGAAGGCCGGTTCTCGAGAACGGCAGGCACGAGGAGATGGCGGTTGAGCGAAGGCTTGGCCAGCACAGTCTTGTCCAGGTGGCTGCCTTCCACGACGACAACTCTCACGTTGCCCTCTTTGCCAAAGGCTATGATTTGCCCGCCGGGTAATACTTTCAGGATTTCTACTCCAAAGGTTTTGCCTACGATGGCGGTTCTTCGGTTTCCTGGGGCGCGCGCGCGGCCCTCCGGGAAAGAATTACCGACGATCTGGAGTTGACTACGATCTATGCGTGGTCTGGGGCCCTGGTTCCCAATGGC
>Ga0306926_10008586_pt1 | contig 11177 bp, 6 predicted proteins | sample flu12Cox44000178_FD_203759 | JGI IMG/M metagenome (GOLD analysis project Ga0306926, IMG submission 203759) | Lab enrichment of tropical soil microbial communities from Luquillo Experimental Forest, Puerto Rico - flux8day.12C.oxic.44.000.178 (v2)... | ecosystem: Environmental > Terrestrial > Soil...
CACCGGCACCCCGCAAGAAGCACAACCGGAAGTACCGGATTACCAGCTACGGGATCACCCTGGACGACTTCGCCCGGCTTCTGAAGATCCAGCAGAACGCCTGCGGCATGTGCCACGAGCCGTTTGATGAGGGGCAGCTTATCCACGTGGACCATGACCACGCGTGCTGCCCGGAGAAGAACCGATCGTGCGGAAAGTGCGTTCGAGGGCTCCTCTGCCATGCCTGCAACGTTGCGCTAGGTCACATTGAGCGCAAGTACGACCTGGCACGCGCGTTCCTCGACAGCCCTCCCTTCTACATCGGCAGCAGGGGCGGGTAGGGCGGCCAGTTCGGAACGGCGGGCTCGCCGGCCGCCTCCACGAACGATCGATGCAGGTAGATGGCATATCAGGCCGTGCTCGGCGGCAGTCTGCGATCGTAGAATTGCGCCTTACAAGCGAGGGGTTCCTGGTTCGAACCCAGTTGCGCCCACCAGGTCAGAGGCAATCCAGGACCTATCGGCACCCGCGGTGCGTCGAGCACCTCCGCAGCGGTGGCGGACAGGCGCAGCCTGCGGCGCTCCGTCAGAGCCGCGCGGGTGTCCCGTTGTCGTTCCGGATCGTCCGGACGAGCTGGGTGCGGCTGGCGACGCCAAGCTTGCGGAAGATCTTGCGCAGGTGGTATTCGACGGTGCTGGCGCTGATGAACAGCCGGGCGGCGATCTCCCGGTTGGTCAGGTGCTCGGCGACCAGCCGGGTGATCTGCTCCTCCTGCGGGGTGAGCACCTCCGCTGCCCCGGGGCCGCGCGGGCGGGCCCGCTCGCCGGTGGCGCGCAGTTCGGCCTGGGCCCGGGCGGCGAAAGCTTCCATGCCGATCGTGTCGAACATCGCGAAGGCGGTGCGCAGCTGGTCGCGGGCGTCGCGGCGGCGGCGCTGCCGGCGCAGCCACTCGCCGTACAGCAGGTGGGCACGCGCGAGTTCTATGCGGACGCGAGTGCGGCCAAGGTGGTCGATCGCCTCGCGGTAGAGAGTCTCGGCGTTGTCACCTTCGGTAACCAATGCTTGCGAGCGGGCCTCGACGCCGAGCGCCCAGTCAGTGCCACTAGCACGGGCGGTTGCCGAGAGCCGCTGGAGGGGCCCGGCCGCCTGCTCGGGTGCCCCGCTTCGTGTCGCCGCCTCAATGAACTCGGCTAGCGCCCAGTTGGCGAACAGATCCGCGGGCGAGTCCTCACTCGCCTGCTGCGCCGCGGCCAGCGCGTCGGCATACCGTCCGAAGCTGTTGCACAGCACCGCGGTCGCCCAGTGAAAGAAGGTCAGTCGTCGGCCCTCACCCCGACGCTCCGCATCTTTGACGCCCGCCTCGATCAGTTCGGCAGCGTCGGCTTCCCGGCCCGTAAAGGCGGCGAGCGCTACGGCCGCAGTGGGTGCTACGCTGCTGCCCGTTGCCTCGGTTACCGAATCCACCTCCGCCACCAGCGCGGCGGCCGCGGCGAACTCCCCAGCCCACATGTGCACTCCGGCGCGGATCGTAGCGGCGAAAGGAAGCGCAGTGAGTGCGCCGACGTCACGGGCGAGCTTGACCCGGCGGGCCGACAGCAGGTCCCAGCTTCCGTAGTCCCACAACAGCCCGGCGCTCAGGTCAGCCAGCGACAGCCACAGCCAGTGCAGCCCCTCCTCCCTCGAGACATCCGCGCTGCGGAAGGCGCTCACCGCTCGCTTGAGCACCGGCGCCCCCGCCGGGTAGCCCTCCGTGACTACCAGCGCCAGGCCATCCAGCAGTAGATCGGGCGCGCGAGCAGGCTGCTGTGGGGAGGCCGCGGCCCGGGCGGCCTCGGCGACCTCCCGCGCGCCGCCGCCAAGGGCCAGGCGCCCGGCGAACAGCGCCGCGAACAACCCCTCCAGGTAGGTCTCCCGGGCCAGCTGCGCGTCTAGTAGTTCGAGGCTTTGTGCGGCCTTGAGCAGCAGTGGGGGTGCGTCGCTGCCGCGGCGGGACGCGAACGCGATCTGCCCGCGCAGCAGGTCGATCCGGGCGTGCTGGAATTCATCAAGCGGCCCGGCTTCGGCCGTGGCCAGCAACTCGAGGGCCTTGGCGAAGGCGCCGGCCCGCATGCTGGCCTGCGCGGCGGCCAGGACGCGTTCGGCGTGCCGGGCCGGGTCGGCGGTCAGCAGGACGGACCGTTCCAGGAACGCGGCGGCGGCGGCCAGGCCGCCGCGGGCCTGGGCCCGGCCGGCGGTGTGCTCGAGGGCGGCGGCGACCTGCTCGTCCGGGCCGTCGGCGGCCTCGGCCAGGTGCCAGGCCCGCCGGTCGGGGTAGGCGGCCGGGTCGGTGACGGCGGCCAGCGCGGCGTGCGCGCGGCGCCGCGCCCCGGCCGGGGCCGCGTAGTAGGCCGCCGACCGGATCAGCGGGTGCCGGAACCGCACCGTCGGCTGCCAGGACACCAGCCGGCCGGCGCCCGGCGCGTCGCCCGCCTCCGGGCCGGCGCCCAGCTGCCCGGCCGCGGCGTACACCAGCGCCGGATCCCCGGACGGGTCGGCCGCCGCCACCAGCAGCAGCGCCCGGGTGCTGGCCGGCAGCGCCCGCACCCGGGCCAGGTACAGCTCCTCCAGCCGCCCCCCGAACCGCAGCGGCCAGCCCAGCGGCACCGCCCCCGACAGCTCCCCGGGGGTCAGCTCCCCGGCCGCCTCCACCAGCGCCAGCGGGTTCCCCGCCACCCCGGCCACCACCTGCGCGCTCACCTGCCCGTCCACCCGCGCCCCGGCCGCAGCGGCCAGCAGCTGCCCGGCCGCCTGCTCCGGCAGCCCGCCCAGCACCAGCTCCGGCAGCCCGGCCAGCGCGGCCGCCTGCCCCTCCTCCCCCTCCCGGACGGTGAACAACATGCCCACCCGGTCGGCGTACAGGCGGCGGGCGATGAACCCCAGCACCTCCACCGACACCAGGTCCAGCCACTGCGCGTCATCGACCAGGCACAGCACCGGAGAGGCGGCCGCCGCGTCGGTCAGCAGCGTCAGCGCCGCCAGCCCGACCAGGAACCGGTCCGGCGGCGGCCCGTCCACCAGCCCGAACGCCGACCCCAGCGCCTGACGCTGCGGCCCGGGCAGCCCGCCCAGCCCGCCCAGGAACGGCACCAGCAGCTGATGCAACCCGGCGAACCCCAGCCCCATCTCCGCCTGCACCCCCGCCACCCGGGCCAGCTGCACCCCGCCGGCCCGCCCCGCCGCCCACTCCAGCAGCGCCGTCTTCCCGATGCCCGCCTCCCCCCGCAGCACCAGCACCCCGCTCAGCCCGTCCCGCACCGCCGCCAGCACCCCCTCCAGCGCAGCGGTCTCCGTGTCCCGGTCCAGCAACTCCGTAATCGTTCAGCCCTTCCGCCGCGCCCGCAACGGGCCAGGCCAGCCGGCCCGGCCGCCCACTCCAACAGCAGCCCACCACCATCATCGCCCACACCCAACCCCGCGAACCAGCAAATCCCGGCCCTGGCAGGCCCCCAAGGCCCGACTGCCTGGCCGGATCGAGGAAGCTTCCGACGGCAGCTCGCTGGCGTGCTGGTAGACCCAAGGGTTGCTGCATGGCGGCGGCCGAGATTGTGGCCGAAACGCGTCGCAACTGTTTTCGGCTGCCGCAGACAGCAAGCCGCTGCCTTTGTCTGGGAACTGCTCTGTGGCCGAGCTCATGTCCTTAGTCATTCCGCAGGCACAACCCTATGGAGTGTCCGCAGGACTAAGGATCTTCCAGGATTCGATCCGCCTGCCGGATTCCTAACGTCTGGTTCATAACCGTTCGTGCTGGCTCCGGAAACGCCGAGCGAGAACTCGCTACAACGGAGCCTTCGCTTCCGAACCGGCACTCATCGGGACTGACAAGTACTGCCGAGGAGGCCCGTGATGTGGCCGGTTAACTCTTACCTCAGCATGGGTGCTGTCTGGGTTGATGCCGTCTTTGCGTCGGGGCTGCAGCGCTGCGATGAGCCCAGCGCGGGTCAGGTCCGGCAGGCCGTTACCGCGGCCATCCGGGTGTTCGGCTGCTCGGGCTGTGCCGGACGGGTGGCGCAGGAATTTGGCGATCATCCGGAAACGGCGGTGATCCGGATGCGCTGGGCGCGTGCCGTAGCCGGCGAGGCGTTCGCGGATCCGGCGCCGGAGCCCCGCCCGGGTGAGGATGCCGGCGGGTTCCTGGTCATTCGTCCCCGGACGCCCGCTGGGCAGGCGTCAGGCTCACCAGGGGCCGGGCAGCGTCAGCCATCCCGGTCTGCCGCAGGCGGGAGGGGCTGATGGAGGAGGAAATGATCCAGGCTCAGGCGATGGCCGCGCGCTTTGCCTGCGCGCGGATGACCATGCTGCATCTGAGCGAGTTGCACGACAGCGTAGAACGGGCTTGCGGCCTTAACGCCAGGTCCCAGTGGGACCGAAAGGCGACGGCGCACGCGGAGATGTTCTGCCTGCTGGCTGACGTGGTGGATGACCCGCTGCTGGCTCCGCTGTTGACCGGGGGCGCCGGGTATATGCGAGAGGTGATGCTGGCGGTCGGGCGAGCGGCGGACGGCATGATCGTCAGCTCGCGGCGGCGGCTGCTGGCGCACCTGCGCGCCGGCGATGACGAGGCAGCCGCGCTGGAGATGGAACGGCACCTCCGGGTCCTGCTCTATATGCGGCGCTTGGCGCTGCCCGGCGGGCAGGCGGCTGCGGGTGAGGCGGTGACATGACCGCGATGATCAGCGACGGCTCCATCGGAGCGCGCGGTGGGATGACACCGCGCGCGCGGTCCGCCGGCGGGGAGGTTATGCGCGGACGTGAGGCGGAACAGAAGATGATCGGCGACCTGCTGCGGCGTGCCAAAGGGGGGGCCGCCGGGGTAGTGCTGGTGGAGGGGGAACCGGGCAGCGGCAAGTCCCTGCTGCTCCGCAGCTCAACCGACCAGGCAGCGGAGCAGGGTTTTTCCCTGGCCGCTGGCGCAGCCGATCTGCTGAGCGAGGCGATCCCGTTCTTCGCGCTGCGCGCGGCCCTGCGAGAGCCATTGGCGGGGCTCACCGCCGATGATCCCGGTCGCGACCTGCCCGATACGACGGCGCGGTGGATCACCCAGATACGTGCGCACCTCGAACGGCGAGCCGCGGCGGGTCCGGTCCTCGTCTGCCTGGATGACCTGCACTGCGCCAGTGCGGCCACCCTGGCCGCACTGCGGGCGTTGCCGCGGGACCTTAAACGGCACCCGGTCGCGTGGCTGCTGGCCCGGTCAAGCACGCCCCAGCGCGATGCCGACTACCTGTTCGGCCTGCTGGAGAAGGACGGTGCCGCCCGGGTCACCTTGGCGCCGCTGGGTGAGGAAGCGGTGGCGGGGATGCTGACCGACGCGTTCGGCGCACCCCCGGATCAGGCCCTGGCGGACCTGGCCCGCGGCGCCGCCGGGAACCCCTCGCTTGTGGCCGAGCTGATCGGTGGCCTGCGCGAGGATCACGCCGTTCAGGTCACCGGGGGACGCGCCATGCTGGCGTCGGACCGGCTCCCGCAGCGGATTCACGGCCTCGCGCAGCGGCGGCTCGATGGCCTCAGCAAGCGGGCCCGGCACCTGCTGGTGACCGCGGCGGTGCTGGGCCCGGCGTTCCGGCTGGAAGACGCGGCCGAGATGCTCGGCGAGACCCCGGCCACGCTGCTGCCCGCGGTCGAGGAGGCGATGGACGCCGCGATAATGACCGCCGCCGAACACGCGTTCGCATTCCGCCACCAGCTGCTGCGCCGCGCAGTCGGCGAGATGACCCCGCAGCCGGCCCGCAAGGCGCTGCACCGCCAGTACGGCGAGATGCTGCTCACCCGGGGCGGCGCAGCGGCCCGGGCCGCCAGCCACCTGCTCCAGGCCGCGCATCCGGATGACCCCGCGTCGCTGCCCGGGCTAGACCAGGCGGCGGCGCAGACGCTGCGCTCAGCGCCGCAGATCGCAGCCCGCCTGGCACTGCGGGCGCTGGAGCTGACATCTCCGGACGATCCAGCGGCGCTGTCTCGCGCGGTGACCGCCGCCGAAGCCCTGACCGCGGCCGGCCAGCTGGACCGGGCCGCCCGGATCGCCCGTGACATGCTGGCCAAGCCGCTGCCGTCGGTGGCCGAGGACCGGCTGCGCTGCGTGCTGTCCTCGGTCTTGTGTGCCGCGGGCCGGGCCCGGGAAGCCGCCGACCAGGCCCAGATGGTACTGGCCCGGCCGCAGCTGCCTGGCGACCTGCGGGACACGGCGCTGACCGGGCAGCTGCAGGCCCTGGCCGGGCTGCGCGACGAACCCGCCGGCCCGGCAGCTGACACCATCCTGGCCGCCCCCGGCCAGCACGACAGCTACGCCACCGCGGCGGCCCGACTCACCCGCGCGATCATCAGCTGGGATAGCGGCCAGATCAGCGACAGCCTCGGGCTGCTTCGTGACGCGGCGCGGCACGGGCCCGGAATCTCTGCCGATGCCCGCCATGTCCAGCCGCTGCTCGCGCTCGCCGCCGCCCTGATCGACCTGCGCCAGCTCAGCGAAGCAGAGGACATCCTCCGCGCCGCGGACAACCCGGCGCTGCAAGACATCCCGGCCGATGCGGCGCTGTCCCTGATGCGCGCCCGCATCCACCTAGCCGCCGGACGGCTGGCTGACGCCGCCGCCGATGGGCAGGCGGCCCTGGCCACCGCCCGGGCCCTCCGCGCGCACGGATACGCCGCGGCCGCGCACAGTGTGCTGAGCGTGATCGAGCTGCGCCGCGGCGACCTCGCGGCCGCGGCCCGGCACCTCGGCTGCCGTCTCGTCCCGGGCCCGCAGTTCGCGGACATCTACGCGCGGCCCGAAACCATCGCGGCTGAGGCCCAGGTCACCGAAGCGCGCGACGGCCCGGCCGCCGCCCTCGGCCAGCTCAGGCAGCTCCACGCCGATCTGGAGGCTTGGCCTGGGCTCCTGCTCGGCGACCCCGCGCTTGCGGCCTGGCTGGCTCGCACCGCACTGGCCGCGGGCGACAGCGAGTCCGCCACTCGAGCCGCCCGCGCCGCCCAGGTCCTTGCGGACGCCCACCCGGGGTTCCCGGCCCTGGCCGCCGCCGCGGCGCACAGCCGGGGTGTGGCCCGCCGCGACCCGGCCCTCTTGGCCGAGGCCGCTACGCAGCACCCCGATCCGTGGGCCAGGGCCTCCGCAGCCGAAGATCTCGGCGTTCTGCATGCCAGGGAAGGCGACCGGGAACAGGCGATCAGCCACCTGAAGCAAGCACTCAGTGGGTACCGCCAGGTCGGTGCCGACCGCGACCAGGCCCGCATCCGGCGGCGGCTGCGCATGCTCGGCATCCGGCGCCGCCACTGGACCACGCCCTCCGTCAAGCCCGTTACCGGGTGGGACAGCCTGACCGAGACCGAGCAAGCGGTCGCCGCGCTGGTCGCCCAGGGACTGAACAACAACCAGGTCGCCGCCCGCATGTACATCAGCACCCACACCGTCGCCCATCACCTCCGCCAGGCCTTCCGCAAGCTCAGCATTGCCTCGCGCGTCGAACTTACCCGCATCGTCATCGAGCACGCTGGGGACGGCGCGCGCCCAGGAGAATTAGCGACGTCGACGATGCGTGCGGCGCGGGGCATGACGATCCTGAGCCTGCCGCGGGCACCAAGTCCCGGGCCGAGCAGGAAAGGAGCTGACCGATCATGAGCAGCCCCATCTCGCGTGGCTTCCGCCACCTGCGCCGTCCCTCGGACGGCGAAGAGGGCCGGGTGCCGCCGGGCCAGTACGTGACCCAGGACTTCCCGGTGCTGTCCGCCGGCCCAACGCCACACACGCCGCTGCCCGAATGGACGTTCTCGATCCGGCAGGGCGGCGACACACTTAAGTCCTGGACCTGGCAGGAATTCCAGGCGCTGCCAGCCGAGACCGTCACCGTGGACGTCCACTGCGTGACGCGCTGGTCCAAGCTCGATACCGTGTGGCGCGGCGTATCGGTGGACATGCTGCTGGATCAGGTCGAGCACCACGCTCCCTACGTGCTGGCGTTCTGCGACGGCGGCTACACGACAAACCTGCCGATCGAGGACGTCACCGGTGGCCAGGCATGGGTGGCATTCAACTACAAGGGCCAGCCGCTTGGATCCGAACACGGCGGCCCAGCCCGGATGCTCGTGCCGCACCTGTACTTCTGGAAGAGCGCGAAATGGGTACGGGGCCTGGAGTTGCTCGAGCACGACGAGCCCGGTTTCTGGGAGACCTACGGCTATCACATGTACGGGGACCCATGGCGGGAACAGCGGTACGCCGGCGACTGACCTGACAGGTCGCCACTGTCACTTCCGCAAGCGGGGAAAGGGACGCGGTCCGCACGATCGGGTTGGACGTACCCGACTGGCCGGGGCGTCGGGCCGGGCACACTCGGACGTCCGGCTGACCGCCGAGGCCGGCTACACCGCCGAACGGTCCTATTCCATCGCTTCGGCCGACGGCGAGCCGGCCGCGATCACGGTCGAATGGCTCGCTGGATGGCAGCGCGTTCCGTGGCCTGCTGCAGCAGGTGTTCGGAAGGGAAATGACCGACGCCCAAGCCACCTGCGCAGCATGCGGCGCAGCCGGCCCGGTCGCCGAGACGGTCGTCTACCTGCGCGGGCCGAGGACTGTGGTCCGCTGCCGCAACTGCTCAGGCATGCTCATGGTCATCTCGCAGATCCGGGGCCTGAACTGTGTCGACCTCCGCGGCCTGGCCGCGCTTGATCCCGCCGGGCGGCTGACCTTGCCCGGTAGCGCTCTTGCTCGCTCAGGCCGCCCCACACCCCATGGGCCTGATGTGTCCGCAGCGCAAACGCCAGGCATTCACGCCGGACCTGGCACCCCGTGCAAATAGCCTTCGCCTCCGCCTCCTGCGCCATGGAGTGGCCGGACGATGATACCGGAAAGAACAGATCGGGATCGGCAGACAGGCAGGCAGCCAGGGAGCGCCACTGGTCCTCGGGAACCAGCAGATCCGCGAACTGGCGGCGGGCGTGTGTCATGGGCTCAGCGTCGGCCGACGGCCAGCCGCCCGCATCACCAGGACCAGCCAGTTCGGCATGACGATCGTGACCCGCCTGGAGCTGCTCCGTGGCCCTGGATGCTTCTGTGCGCGGGCACCTTCCGCAAAATGCGGTGGCGGCGGGGCCGGGCTGGAGATGGCCAGCGCCTGGCACGGTCTGGGTTCCTCGGTCACCCTGCTCGCTCAGGCCGACGGCCTGCAGGGCGACGTCAACCACCACGCGCTGCTCACCCACCAGGGCACGTACCAGGCCCGCATCGCCGGCGCGGCGATCGCCGCCCGCGCTGCCGGGCAGCTTGTCGAGTTCTAGCGGTGTCAGGTGCATGACCCTGCCTCCTTGCCGGATTACTGGCAGGGCTTCAGGGGCGTGCCTCGGCCGCGCCCCCAGAGCCCAGGATCGGAATCCCGCCAGGGCCTGTCGGCTCTGGTCGGGAATGGCCGCGCTGGTGATGTCATCCAGCGAGCCGTCTGGTCGGCCGGCGTAGTCGGCCAGCTTCGGGGCGTCCGGGTAGATCCGATACAGGTCTGACCGCGTGATCGCGTACGCGAGCGCCGATCTCGCCGAGCCTGGTGCCGTCATTTGAGGACTTCGTTGTGGACAGCTTGGGACGCGGTGGCCGACGACGAAGTTTCCGGGGCGGGGGCGCCGTCGCGGCCGCGCACTATAAACACAGGCCGCAGCGAACGGGACGCGACGGCCCCGGCAACGCTTCCCGATACGAGCCCGAGCCCGGCGCGGCCACGGGAACCGAGGACGATGAGGCTTGCCTGGTGAACGTCGGCCGTATCTACGATCGCCTTCCCGATCGGTGTTCCCTCGACCGCGATGGCCTGTGCCCGGAATCCTGCCGCCTCGGCCAGCGACGCTCCGTGCGCCGCGGTTTGCTCGGCAGCCTGCTTCACCTCGTCGGCGCAGGCGGCGTCGAACATTGCCCCAGGCTCCGGGAGGAACCCGACGTTGAATGTTCGCCAAACGGTGAGGACCAGCGCGTCTCGCTTGGCCGACAGTTGCCGGCCGGCCTCTGCTATCGCGGCTTTGGCCAGGTCCGAACCGTCGTAGGCGAACACGACGGGGCCGACGTGGCCGCCGTGCCCGTGGACCGCGTGCCGATGGGGAAGGCTGGTCAGTGACGCTGCAATCCGCCCACCGCCGCCATGGTCGGATCCTGCGCGGGCCGGTGTCCGGTCCAGGACATGCTCGGCTGGGCCATGGCGGACCGCAGCGAGCAGCGGCGGGGACTCCCAGCCCGGCTCCCGGCCGCCCATCCACTGATGCAGTGCCGAAGCAGACGGGCGCACCCCGCCGAGCACGTAGAGCAGGACGCCAGCCAGCGCCCCGCCGATCGCGAGACCGAAGCAGATCCACAAGGCGGTGCTCATAGCCCGGGTTGGCAGGCCGGTCAGCGTCACAGCAAAGTGCAGGAGGACCGGCGCGACTACGAACGCAGCTACCGCACGCAGCATCTCCGAGATCGAGAACACCCGCTGGATGCTGGGCGACCGCACCGAGAACCCGATCAGGAACAGCGCCGGGGTCACCGAAGCGCCGACGCCGACGCCGACCAGCGCTGAACCGGCCAGCGCGAGCCCGGCCGTGGGCGGGACGGCGGCACGGAGCACCAGGATCCCGGCGGCCAGGAAGACCATTCCGGCCAGGACGAAGTAGTGAAGCAGCCGCCTGCTGATCACCAGCCCGAACGCGATCGCGGCGATCACCGCCCCGCCAAGCTCGGGAACGTAAAGCAAGCCCAGGTGCAGGGGCGTGTAATGCGGGGCGAGCACCGTGCCGGTCAGCGTGACCGCCGCCACCGAGGCGGCCGCCGCGCAGACCAGGACCACGATCGCGCTCAGCGGGATGGTGCTGTTTAGGTTGCGCACCGTTAGCAGCGGACGCCTGGTGCGATATTGGTAGACCAGCAAGAGTGTGATCAGCGCCACCCCGCCGAGCAGCGGGACCGCCGCGACGGGATCGAGGAACCGGTGGGTGAGCAGCTCCGAGGCACCCCAGAACGCCGCAACCGAGCCGGCCGCGGCCAGCCCGAGCGCGGCCGGGTCCCGGGGGGCGCTTGGGTTAGCCGGCGGGGCGTCCTCGAAGGTCAGCAGCGACAGTAGCAGCGCCATCACGGCGACACCAGCGACAACCCAGAACAGCGGACGCCAGGCATGGAACGACGCCTGGGCGCCGCCGATCAGCGGGCCTGCCGC
>Ga0306926_10008587_pt1 | contig 11177 bp, 8 predicted proteins | sample flu12Cox44000178_FD_203759 | JGI IMG/M metagenome (GOLD analysis project Ga0306926, IMG submission 203759) | Lab enrichment of tropical soil microbial communities from Luquillo Experimental Forest, Puerto Rico - flux8day.12C.oxic.44.000.178 (v2)... | ecosystem: Environmental > Terrestrial > Soil...
GCGAAAGTTGGTTGGGTGAGTCCGAATAGCCGAGCAACCAGATATCGTTCTTGAGCAGTCAGGAAAAGCGATCAGAAACCAGCGGTCCCGGCGGACCAAAACATGGCCCACGGACGTTCACGCCCTCGGGGAAGGGAGTGTGCGATGGGTACGCCGGCAAGGGCGAGGGCGTTGACCCGCGGCCGAAGCGGTCCTTACCATACCTAGGATGACTCGGAAGCCCCAAATAAACTGGACAACCGGCGCTTGGGTGTGTGCATGGGCGCTGTGGCTGTGCCTGGCCGGTTGCGAAGATGCGGGGAAAAAGCCGGTGCAGGCGCATGTACCGGCATTGGATCCGCCGGCAGCGAAAACGGGCATGAAGCAGGCCGCGCCGAGCAGTTCACTCGGCAACTTGCCGTTGCGAGACCTGAAGACCCAGCCACTGATCTCCCTCGTGCGACCTGCGCCTGGGGGAATTCCCTACCTGATTGCAAAGGTCAAAGAGAAATTCGCTGCGGGAGAGGCGAACTACAAGGCCGGGCATCTGGCTGCGGCGCGGCGCGATTTCGATGATGCCGTCGACTGGATGCTCGAGAGCGGCTACGACCCCAACAGCGACCCGCAATTGAGCGACTTGTTCCACCAGGTGACCGACACCATTTATGCCTACGAGCTGCAAGCGTTCCGCGCGGGAGACGGGTTCAGCGAGGCCCCGGCGGTGCCCGCGCCAATCGATGAAGTGGCTGAACTGACCTTTCCGGTCGATCCGAAGCTCAAAGAGCGCGCCGAGGAAGCAGCCAAGAATCTGTCGCACGACCTGCCGCTAACGGTGAACGACATCGTGGTGTCGTACCTGAATTTCTTCCAGACGGCGCGCGGACGTGCGATCGTCGAAAACGGACTACGACGCAAAGGCAAATACAACGAGATGATTTCACGGATCCTCCACGAGGAAGGCGTGCCCCAGGACCTGATCTACCTGGCGCAGGCAGAAAGTGCGTTTCAACCCTTGGCGCTCTCCCGCGCGGGGGCGCGGGGCATCTGGCAGTTCGTACAATGGCGCGGGAACGAGTACGGATTGAAGCGCACCTGGTGGGTCGACGAGCGCATGGATCCGGAGAAGGCCACGCGCGCCGCGGCGCAGCATTTACGGGATCTTTATGGGCTATTCGGCGATTGGTACCTGGCAATTGCGGCCTACAACTGTGGTCCGGGGAACGTGCAGAAGGGTGTGGAGCGCACCGGATATGCGGATTTCTGGGAGCTCTACAAGCGCAATGTGCTACCGCGCGAGACCAAGAACTATGTGCCCATTATTCTGGCGCTAACACTGATTGCCAAGGACGCGGCGCACTACGGAATTTCGGTGGACCCGGAGCAGCCGAACGAGACCGATATTGTGAAACCGGGTCGCGCGATCGATCTCCGGCTGGTGGCAGAGACAATTGACGTGGATGTGGCCACGCTGCGGACCCTGAACCCATCCCTTTTGAGGATGGCCACGCCAGATGACCCACAGTTTGTCCTGCACCTGCCCAAAGGAACTGCGAGCACCTTCTCCGATGAGATTGCGGATATCCCGCCCGACAAGTGGGTGAGCTGGCGACGGCACCGCGTGGAGGCGGGGGAAACGCTGACTTCGATCGCCAAGAAGTACCGGGTGACGCCGGCTTCGATCGCAGCAGCCAATGATTTGGCAGCAGGGACATCCTTGGATTTGGGGGAGAAGCTGATTATTCCAGCGGCGCGGCCGGTTGAGGACACCAAGAGCCGCCTGGTGCGCTACCGGGTGCGGCGAGGAGACACCATTGGGGGAATTGCCGACCAATTCAGCGTGACGACCGAGCAGATCCAAAAATGGAATGGGCTGAAAAGCGCCAAGGTAAACCGGGGAATGGTGCTGCGCATTTATACAATTGGGGGCATGCCGGAGGCGCATGCGGTCAAGAGTGCAGCAAAGCGCCATCCCAGGAAGCCGGCCAGTGGCGGAAGCCAGACAAAGCCACAGTAAAAATGACGGGAGTGAAAGTGGTTCGTGTCGCGGGCGCGCACTGGAACCCGGGCTTGCAGGGGACCAGGGCGCATTTGTGTCAGGAATGCTTGACAAGGACGTTGGAGTGGGATAACAAATCGCAAGGACGGAGTTGCAAGCCACCTCCGACTGGTGCAGCGTGCCAAGAACAAAGGGTAAGCAGGTTCCCCATGGGGAGGAGAGCATGGATTTCGAGAAAGATCAGTTTGACGACGACGAAGAGCTGTCCCGGTTGGAAGATGATGACGAACTGGGCGGCGGAGGGCCGGAAGGCGCTGTGGAAGAAGAGGAAGAGCTGCTGATCGTGGAAGAAGAGCCCGGCGAAGAAGCCGAGGAACGGCCCGCGGCGAAAGCTGCTCCCAAGAAGGCGGCCCCAAAGAAGGCCGCCAAGAAGACCAAGAAACCTGCAAAGAAGGCGAAGAAACCTGCGAAGAAAGCCAAGGCCAAGCCGAAGAAGAAGGCGGCGAAGAAGGGCAAGAAGCGCCGCTAAACGGCTGCGCCGCGATTCGATCGATTCTTGAAGGCTCCTCGGAAAACCGGGGAGCCTTTTCCTTTTGTGGCGAGCCCGAGTCTGGACAGCCAGGATGCGGCCATGATCGGGGCGAACAGCGCCGAGCGTTGCTGGCGAACCGCTAAACCAAAGGTTCCGACCAGTTTTCGAGGGTTTCCTTCACCTTGTGCAAGAACTGATGAGCGATCGCGCCGTCGACGACGCGGTGGTCATAGCTCAGCGTGACGTAGCACATGGAGCGGATGGCAATGGCGTCGTCGACGACCACGGGACGCTTTTCGATAGCGCCGAGGCCGAGGATGCCAACGTTCGGCTGGCTGATCACTGGCAGGCCGAACAGACCCCCGAAGACACCCGGGTTGGTGATCGAGAAGGTGCCCTCCTGTACCTCTTCCGGTTTGAGTTTCTTCGATCGGGCGCGTTCGGCCAGGTCGTTTAGTGTGCGCTGGATGCCCAGAAGATTCTTCTCGTCGGCGTTCTTGATCACTGGAACGATCAGGCCCCAATCAAGGGCCACGGCCATGCCGACGTTGATCTCCTTGTGCAGGACGATGGTGGTGCCGTCGAGCGAGGCATTGAGCGTGGGATACGCACGCAGGCCGGCGACGGCGGCCTTCACGAAGAAAGGCATGAAGGTGAGCTTGGTTTCATACCGCGACTCGAATTCTGCCTTGGCCTTGGCGCGGATGGCGGCGACCTTGGTCATGTCAATTTCGTCGACAGAATAGACGTGCGGCGAAACGTGCTTGGAAGCCACCATATGCTCGGCAATCTTCTGGCGCATGACGCTGAGGGGCTGCACTTCATAGTTGCCGAAGTAAATGCGCTCGCGCGGCACGCCCAACTGCAGAGCGGGCACGTACTGCGTGCCATGCCCGGCCGGAACACCGGCGGCGGCAACAGACGGCGGAGCTGCTGGAGGGGCGGACGGACGAGGCGCGGCTGCTGGAGCAACGGGAGCAGACGCGGCGGGTGCAGATTGCGCGGCGATCACAGACTCAATGTCTTCCTTGGTGATGCGGCCGCCGGCACCGCTGCCTTCAATGGAGGTGAGATCAATGCCGTGTTCCTTGGCCATGCGACGGACAAGCGGCGAAGAGTGGACGCGCTCGGCCGAAGCTGGCGCTGCAGCGGCAGCCGCTACAGGAGCCGGAGCAGGCGCCGCGGCAGGTTTGGCGGCGGGCCCGGGCACCGGAGCGGGCGCAGGTGCAGCGTTCGCCGGCGCGGCAGCGGGAGCCTGGGCTGGCGTCGCAGCAGCAGCCGAACCGGTGCCATCAATCACGGCGACAATTGTCTGGATAGGAACGGTCTGGCCTTCGGCAATCTTGATCTCTTTCAGAACGCCGGCGGAGGGAGAAGGGATTTCAGCGTCGACCTTGTCGGTCGAGATTTCAAAGAGGGGTTCGTCGCGCTCGACCTTGTCGCCGGGTTTTTTCAGCCACTTAGTGATGGTGCCTTCGAAGATGCTTTCGCCCATCTGGGGCATAACGACGTCGACTGCCATGGGATTGCTCTCCTTCACTGGGTAAGCCTTGCCGGTCTAGGGAAGCGGGATGCCCCCGCCGAGACTCGCCAAACCCTACTAGTTTACAGCGAAAGGCACGGTGACGGAAACGAGGTTGCGCGTTTGGTTTCTGCGGCTCGGCCGCTGGCGCTTAAGATTATAGACAAGCGCGCTTGTTAGGTCGCTCCCTCCGGTTTCAACTCACGGCGAATGAAATCCGCCTCTTGCTGGCTGTAGGGCGTGCCGTCGGTGCGCAGGATTTCGTGGAACCACACTTTCGGTTGGCGGCTGCCGGTGTAGGGCCTCTTCCAGGAATCCCAAGGCAGGTAGGTTTGCGTCTTTCCAGCGACGAAGCCCCAGTTGATGGCCGCGACATTTTCTTTCCTGGCAACCGGCAGGATCGCCTGGAAGGTGCTGCCGCGAGGGCGGGCCATGTATTCAGTGCAAAGGATGGGCCGGTGGTACGCGCGCAGCCAGCGGACGCGTTTTTCGAAATTCTTCGGAGGGCCGTAGTTGTGAAAAGAAATGACGTCGGACTGTTCGAGCTGAATCTTCTCGATCGTCGTTAGCTTTTTCGGCGAGGACCAGTCGCCATTCCAGACGCCGCTGGTGAGCGGCTCTGACGCGCCGGCTTGGCGCGCCCAGGTAAAAACTTTGGGAAGCAGCGCGAGAACAAGCTCGGTCTTGTGCGTGACTTCCGAAGACCCGTAGCTGCTGTTGTTAGTGTTGTCCGGCTCGTTCCAAACGTCCCAGCCGAGAACCCGAGAATCGTTGGCGAAAGCTCCGACAACGCCTTTTACGTAGGCTTCAAGGTGCGGGTACAGCGACGAATCGGAAAGCGTCTTTGCGCCGGGGCTCTGCACCCAACCGGAATTGTGCACCCCGGGTGTAGGATCGTGCTGCTTGCCGAGATGCGGCAGGGGATCCCAACAGGAGTCGAACAGAACAAACAGGATACGGATGTGATGCTTATCCGCGATAGAAAGAAACGTATCGAGGCGTTTCTCAAAGCCGGTTGCATCCTGCCGCCAGAGCAAGTCGTGGAGAAAGACGCGCATAACATTGAGCCCTAGCGATTCGGCCCAGCCCAGCTCGAGATCGATGCGTTGGGGATCGAAGGTTTCCGGCTGCCACATTTCGAGTTCGTTGATGGCGGTTGCAGGAATGTAGTTGCTGCCGACCAGCCACAGCTGGCGGGCATACCAGTCGTTGGCACGCTGCTCGGTCCAGCGCTGCGGCTCGGCCGCAGAGACTTTCACGCAAGCAACAGCGAAAACCACCAGACAGAACAGTTTTTTCATGGCTGGCATGGCCTCCGCACAACCTACAACAAGTTTGTTCCTCTCTATGCGCTAAAACCGGGCAAGTTCTTTGGCGGCGGTGAAGATTTTTTGGGCGTTCGGCAGGAAGGCTTCCTCGAGCGTGGGCGCGTAGGGCACCGGCGTATCGAGCGAAGCGACACGAAGGACCGGGCCGTCGAGATCGTGGAAAGCCTTTTCAAAAAGGATGGCGGCGATTTCGCCGGCGATGCCCCCGGTTTTGGTGTCTTCGTGCACCACGAGGCATTTGTTGGTCTTGCGGATGGACTCGAGAATCGATTCTTCGTCGAGCGGGAGCAGCGTGCGCAGGTCGATGACCTCGGCTTCGATGCCTTCTCTGGCCAGAGCATCGGCGGCTTCAAGCGAAGTGTGCATCATCGCGGCGTAGGAAAGGATGGTCAAGTGCTTGCCCTTGCGGCGGACGATAGCCTTTCCGAGCGGTACGGTGTAATCGGTTTCGGGAAGCTCTTCTTTGATGCGGCGGTAGAGGAATTTATGCTCGAAAAAGAGCACGGGATTGTTGTCGCGAATGCTGGCCTTGAGCAGGCCCTTGGCGTCGTAGGGTGTGGAGGGATAGACGATCTTGAAGCCGGGGGTATGCAGGAAATACATCTCCGGACTGAGCGAGTGAAACGGCCCGCCATGAACGCCAGCGCCAGCCGGCCCGCGCACGGTGATGGGCGCGGGGGCGTTCCAAAGATAATGACCACGGGCGACAAAGTTGGTGAGCTGGTTGAAACAGCAAGCGATGAAGTCGATGAACTGCATTTCGGCGATGGGGCGCAGCCCGAGGTAGCTCATACCACAGGCGGCGCCAATGATGGCGCTTTCGCTGATGGGGGTGTCGATGACGCGCTCCCAGCCGAATTTCTCGAGCAGGCCTTCGCTGGTCTTGAAGGCGCCGCCATAGACGCCCACGTCTTCACCGATCAGCACCACGCTTGGGTCGGCGGCCATCTCTTCGAACATGGCCTGGCGAATGGCTTCAAGGAACGTAACCGGGGCCATGGCTTACCTCCGGGCCTTTCCGCGGGCGGCGGTTTTTGCCGCCGGAGATTTGCCGACGGGAGCTTTCGCTGGGGATTTTGTTCCTGATCTCGGGGAAGCCGACGGTTCTTGCGCGGCAGACGGCGTGTCGCCGAAATGGATAGCAGCATTTTCACGGGAAGAGGACCTTCCACGGCCGAACCCTTCGACCATCCAGACAGGTTCAACGCTGGACTTGGGTGGCATGAGTTCGGCGATGGGCCGCTCCCACTTGGGGCGGATTTTGTGGCAGTCGTCGCCCGTGCAATAGACACCGGTTGAAGCGAACTCCGGTGGCGGGAACGGCGAGCTTTCGGCGAACTCGCGCTCTTTTTCGAGCAACGCGCCGATTTTGTCTGCAATTTCCTTTCTGCCCTTGGCGTCGAGAAGTTTTTCCGAGGTCAGGAATTTTTCGTACAGTTCGATGGGATCTCGTTTTTCCCAGTATTCGCGCTGCTGTTTGGGGACGTATTCGGCCGGATCGTGTTGCGCATGACCCCGGCGGCGAAAGGTTTTCGCTTCGATGAGAATCGGGCCTTCACCGGCGCGCGCGCGATCCACGGCCTCCTTGGCGGTCGAATACATTGCGACGACATCGTTGCCTTCTACGATGTAGCTCGGAATGCCGTAGGCTTTGGCACGGTCGGCGAGATTTTCGACAGGTACCTGGCGGCGCACAGGCGTAGAGTACGCCCATAGGTTGTTTTCGAGAATGAGCACAAAGGGTGCTCTTTGCGAAGCCGCGAGGTTCATGCCTTCATGAAAGACACCGGTCGAGCTGCCGCCATCGCCAATCCAGGTCATCGAGACGATTTTCTGCCCGAGATAGCGGCCGGCCATGGCAACGCCGGTAAGCACCGGGATGAGATCACCGAGCATGGAGATAGGCGAAACGATATGCAGATTTTCGAGATCACCGAAGTGGCTGGTGCCATCCTTGCCCTTGGTGGGCGAGGTGTATTTGGCCATGTGCTGCGTGAAAATGTCGCGCGGAGGAACGCCTTTGACAAGAAGCGCGCCGATGTTGCGGATCATGGGCGCCATCCAGTCCTTCTTCTCGAGTGCATAAGCGCTGCCGACAGAAATGCCTTCCTGGCCGAGACTCGAATAAAGGCCGCCGACGATTTTGTTCTGGCGGAACAGGCGCGTCATGGTGTCTTCGACTTCGCGGTTGAGGCACATGAAGTAATAAAGGTCGAGATACTGCTGGCGGGTGAGCTTCCGCTTCACGGCCGTTTGCGGATCAGGCATGTCGGCAACTCTCCGGAACAAGGTCCGGTTGTCTATCTTACGGCCAACGCGGGATGTTGGCGAACTGGCAGGAAAAGAAATGGAATTCAAGCAGAATAGGCTGAAAGCCAAATTGGCCTAGGATTTATCTAAAGCGGGACCGAATCGGTTTGCGCTTATCCTTTTGCAGGGTATGGGCCTGTCTTGTCTGCTGCGCGGGCAAGTTTATTGCTCGCCTTGCGCTTTCCCCCAAAAGCGCCCGCATTTGCCAGGCGCGCGATCTTGTCGAGCCTGGACGGAACCGATCGAAGCAAGGCCGAAGCGCGAATCCAGGGCAACCTTTCTATTCCCTTGACGCTCGCTAGTGCCGATGATACATAGGTCGCATTTCGCGCAGGTAGGCTCCTTTCAAAGCCAAACGTCGTTCGCCTGCGGTACGTTTGCGCTTCGGTCCACAGCAAATATCCCAGGGTATTTCGCGCAGGCAATGCTTGTCTGTTCAAGGAGAAGAGGAAGATGAAGAAGAAACTCTTGCTATGCCTTGTGGTTGCATTGATGTCTTGCCTGGCTGTGACCGCGCAGGACGCCAAGATGCAACCGCTGACGTTCTGGTACGAATACGCCATCAATCCCGGAAAGGAAGCGCAGTTTCTGGATCTGGTGAAGACAGTCGGCGCGCCGGTGCGCGACAAACTAATGGCAGACGGCGTGGTACTGGCCTGGGGAGTCGAAGTACCACTGTTGCGCGAACCGGGTGGTCACACGCACGCCATCTGGTATTCGGTAGCAGATCTGGCCAGTGTGGAGAAGGTGGACGCGGCAATGCGCGCGCAGATCGCAAAACTCGACGAAGAAGCAGCAAAGACCGGTGTTACCAAAAAGGGTGCGGCTCCCACGGGTGGAGTTTCCTCACGAATTCAGGAAGTGGCGGACATGAGCAAGACGCGGGACTACCTGACACGCGACCTTGTTTTTGTGAGCGGCAGCGGCGCACCGCCGGCGGGGGTTTTGCCCTGGGTGCGCTACAACTTCGCGAAGGCCAAGCCGGGAAAGGCTGGCGAATTCCGCAGGACCTGGGAGAAGTACAACAAGCCGGTGTTGGACAAGCTGGTGGCCGACGGCACGGTCCTGGCCTACGGGCTTTCGATAGAAGAGGTTCGCACCGACGGCGACTTCACCCATTACGTCTGGTATGCCACCAAGGACTTGGCGGGAATGGACAAAGTGCGCGCGGCGTACATGGCGGACCGCGACAAGCGCAGCCAGGAAGAGCAGGATGTGATCACGGCCGAGTTCGCGAAAGTGTTGGATCTAGATGCGTCGCGGTCGGAGATAGGCCGGTCGATCATTTTCAAGGTGGGCGGAATGAAATAAAGCCGCCAAGGAACAAAGTAAAAGGGTAACAACTCAATGACCAGCCCCGGGGGCGAGGCCCACTCTTTCGCCAGCGCCTCCGCGGCCTTTGCATGGAGAGGCCTTCGCTCAAGGCTAGCGAACAGGGGATTCGGATTTTTCGAGGTGAGAGACCAGATCGTCCCTGGTGATCGTTTTCAGAGACAGAGAAAAAAGCTCGGCTAGGTGATGGCTGAGGCGTGGCTGGACCTCTGATGGCGATACGTTCCGGCCGAGAAGCTTTTCGAGCGAAGTGGCTTTCCGGTCGGCAATGCCGCAGGGAATGATGAGGTCGAAAAAGCGCAGATCGGTGGAAACGTTGTAGGCAAATCCGTGCGAAGTCACCCAACGGCTGATGTGCACACCGATGGCTGCGAGTTTTTCTTCCGGAATCTCGCCAGGCGGCTGGACCCAGATGCCGGTCTTTCCCGGTATGCGATGCGCCGTGATGCCGAACTCGGCCGAGGCGCGGATCATAGCTTCCTCGATCGTACGGACGTACCAGTGAACGTCGCGGCGAATGCGGTCGAGATTGAGGATAGGATAGCCAACGATCTGGCCAGGGCCGTGGTAGGTGATATCGCCGCCGCGGTTGGTTTCGCGGAGCTCGACTCCCTTCTGGCGCAGAACGTGTTCAGAGACAAGAAGGTTTTTCTGGTTGGCGTTGCGGCCCAGTGTGAGCACATGGGGATGCTGGCAGAAAAGGAGCACGTCGTCGATCACATCTGCTTTGCGCGCAGCCACAAGGCGCTCCTGCAGGGCGCAGGCGGCGTCCCATGAGAGAAGACCGAGGTCAGCGATGAGCAGCAGAGCCATGGGTAGCGGTTACAGCCGAGCCGTTACATACCAAGAAGAAACAACCTGAAGTCGGCCACTCCAGGAGCTTTCACACTGGTTAAGCGTCACCCGCCGCGAGTCACTACACGTTGATTTGCAGGCCGCGGACCGAGGCGAAGGCGTCGCCCATGGCCTCCCACACCGTGGGATGCGCGTGAATCATGTTCATCATGTCGTCGATGCATCCTTCCAGATTCAGCACGGCAGCGGCTTCCGCGAGAATTTCCGTGGCCAGCGGGCCGATGATGTGAATGCCGAGAACTTCTCCGTACTGCTGTTCGGAAACGACTTTAATGAAGCCGCCGTGACTGCCGAGAATGGTGGCCTTGCTGTTTCCCACGAAAGGAAACTTGCCGACCTTGACGGCATAACCCGCGTCACGCGCCTGCTTTTCGGTCATGCCGATCGAGCCAATCTGCGGCTCGCAGTAGGTGGCGTTGGGGATGCGGAGCTTGTTGATGGCATGCGTGGGTTTGCCGGCGATGTGTGTGACTGCGACGATACCTTCCATCATGGCGGCGTGCGCCAGTTGCGGCAGGCCCGCTACGATATCGCCGACAGCGTAAAGACCCGGTTCATCGGTTTCCATCCATTGGTTCACCTGGACAAACCCGCGGTCGAGCTTCGCTTTTGATTTTTCCAGTCCACAATTATCCGTCATGGGCTTGCGGCCGACGGCGAGAAGCAGTTTCTCGGCCTCGAGAGTCTGCGGCTTGCCATCCTTATCCTTGAAACTCACGGTGACGCCCTTGGCGTCTTTCTTCACGCCGTCGACCATGCAGCCGGTCTGGATAGAGATGGCCTTTTTCTTGTAGGCTTTGTCGAGTTCCGTGGAAATTTCTTCGTCTTCGACGGGCACGACGCGAGGTAGAGCTTCAAGAATAGTGACTTGCGTGCCGAACGAGTTGTAGATGGAGGCAAATTCGACACCCACAGCCCCCGCTCCGATTACGATCAATGTCTTGGGAATTTCCGGCAGTTCGAGGATCGAGCGGTTCGTGACGATGGTCTTGTGATCAGGTTCGATCCCGGGCAGGGACTTGGCTTCCGAACCGCTAACCATCAAAATGCCGCGGGCTTCGACCACGCTCTTCTTGCCGTCCTTCTCGACGCTGATCTTCCCCGGACCTTCGTAACGGCCCCATCCCTGCACCCACTCCACCTTGTTTTTCTTGAACAGGAATTCGATACCCTTGGCGTGCTTGGTGACGATCTTGGTCTTACGGGCCAGGATATTAGGCCAATTGATTTTAACGCCAGGGATTTCGAAGCCAAGTTCGGCGGCATTTTTGAAATGGTCGTAAACGTCTGCATGGTGCAGGAGGACTTTGGTGGGAATGCAAC
>Ga0306926_10008589_pt1 | contig 11176 bp, 12 predicted proteins | sample flu12Cox44000178_FD_203759 | JGI IMG/M metagenome (GOLD analysis project Ga0306926, IMG submission 203759) | Lab enrichment of tropical soil microbial communities from Luquillo Experimental Forest, Puerto Rico - flux8day.12C.oxic.44.000.178 (v2)... | ecosystem: Environmental > Terrestrial >...
TCTTGCCCAAAGACGCCAGCGACAACACTACCGACGACACGATCGCCTTCGCCACCGACGACACCGCGGGCGCGATCCTGACGCCCTCGGTGTCGGCGGACGGCCGCACCTGGACCGGCACGCTGACCGGCGTGATCGGCACGGTCAACGTCACCGCGAACGACGCCACGACCACGGGTATCCCGGCGTACACGGCCCAGCTGATCGTGCAGGCCGGCGCGACCACGCACCTGGTGGGCACGGTCACCGTCACCTGACCGGGGTGAAGCAGTTCACCGCCGAGCACGTGGATGCCGGCACGTACCGGTCGGTGACCACTGCGGGGCTCCGCCAGGACGCCGTCATCGCCCTGCTGCGTTCCCTGCAGCCCGGCGACAAGCTGACCATCGTCCGGACCGCCTGACGTTTACAGCTTTTCCGCGAGAGCCAGGAACCGTCGCGCGTTATTCTCGAACGTGCGATCCGCGATCGCGGCCCGGGCACGGGCAGCCGCGACCTGCCGCAGGGTATTGTTCCTCAGCGCCCACCGGATCTGCTCGCTGGCTTCCTCCGGGCTAGTGAACGTGGGCAGCATCGGCAGGACCTGATCCCCTTCCGGCCTCGGGTCACGGGTGAACCACAGCCCGGTGGCGGCCATCTCCACCTCCCGCGGCCCCATCGACCAGGCTTCCCCGTCCCAGCCTTCGGTAATGGATGTCTCCCGCCGGTAGAGGTTGATGCCCGTCTTCGCGTGCTGGTACAGCCGGACTCCCTGTGCATTGTCGACGCAATCCGGCTCGCCCAGCCCGGAGCCGACGAACCGGGCCACCGGGGAGGACGGGTCCAGCTTGCCCCACTCGTTGCCGCCGAGCAGCACGTCGATTCCGTCCAGGTCCATGGCCTCGAAGAACTCCACCCGGCTCGGGAACGCCGTCCCGATGAAGCACAGATCCGAGCGCAGTGCCGGGTCCGGGGGTCCGTCTAGCGGGTGGTGCAGGCAAGGCCGGCAGGCGTGCGGCATGTACTCAGCCGGCGTGTGCTCGCGGAACATGGCCAGGTTCACGGGGTCATTGAGCAGGTTCAGGTCAGCCAGCTGCCCGCGGATCAGCTGCTCATCGTCCTGATAGGGCGATTCCGTGTGCAACATGACGATCTTGTGGTTACGCGAGCGGATCAGCTGCATGGTCCCGGCGTTGAGAAAGAACCCGGACACGAACAGCACCACATCAGGCCAGAACGTGTAGAGTGCGTGGCTCAGCCCTTCCATGGCGGCATAGTAGACCTGCTCCTCGGAAAACATGTTCTTCACGATCGGATGCCCGGTCTCGTCAACGACATGGGTATCCACCAGTGCGTTGGAATGCGCGATCAGGCGGTCGTTCAGCGCGAACGGAGCGACGTTAGCCGGGCCGAGAAGATCCCGCAGGGCCTCGTGCCAGCCGGTGAAGACGTTAAATCATGCACACTGAAGTCAGGTCCAAGTAAAGGATGCACAATCAGAACGCGCATTTTTGGCATCATCTCCCTTCACACACTCCAGGGAGGCCGGCTCCAGTCAGGCCGCGGCCCGGTATACTTATCCCATTCGGCCCGGCTAACGGGGTTGGCTCCCGCAACCGGGCCTGACCACGACGACCTCTAGGGGGAGGCCACGGTGGCTACGGACTATCTTGCCATGCCCGAGCAGTGGCGGGCGATCCCCGGGCTTGAGGGCTACTACGACGCATCGACTCACGGGCGTATCCGGAGCGTGCCCAGGCTTCGCACACGGGGTAGGATCCGCAAGCTGACCCCGGATCGTAAGGGGTACGCAATGATTATTATCAGTGTCGAAGGCAAGCACACCACCTACAAGGTCGCGACCCTCGTCGCCCGGACATTCATCGGCCCCCGGCCCCCTGGCCAGTATGTACTGCACGGTCCAGCTGGGAACTCAGATAATAACCCCGGGAACCTGTACTACGGAACGCCGGCACGGAATCAGGCTGACAGGTTCCGTGATGGTACTGACTCATCCGGGGAACGTAACGGTTATGCCAGGTTCACCTGGGAAGATATCCGCGTGATCCGGCAGCAGTGGCAGGACGGAGCCCGGCAGCAGGAGATCGCTGATGCATTCGGGACCTCCCAGGGCACAATCGGAGGCATCGTCCGCGGCGAGTCCTGGGTAAACGGACAGGCCTACCAGAACCCGCGTGAGGAGGAAACCTGGAAACCAGTACTGTCGCATGAAATTGCTAACGAGATCCGCCGTCGCTATCAGGCAGGTGAGCCGCAGAAGGTCATCGCCGCCAGGTTCGGCGTATCCCAGTCAAGTATCTCGCTCATCGTCAATAACAAACGGTGGGTTAGATAAGTGGTTGATTACATGCTCGTCGCCCCGATGTCAAGTGAAATCCGGCAGCCGAAGTACATGATACCCCCGTACTCCACCCGGCCATATGACGACACCGTCACCGGCACGCACCACTCCGCGATCCCGCCAAGCGTGGGGTCCTTGAGAATGGCTTCCGGGATCGAGACCGAGGGGTTAGTGGTCTCTACACCGATATATGCGTCCATGCCTCGTTGAACCATCTCCACCGGGGCGGCGTCGGAGATGATCAGCAGCACGACCAGGCTGATGGCCATGCACTCGCCCATGGTAGTGCCGTACCGGATGAACGGCTGGCCGGGGATCACGACCGCGCACGGCGGGGTGACCTGGTCCCGGGCCTGCCCGTCGCACCGCAATCCCGTGTACTGGGTGATCTGGCTGGCCAGCGCATTGCGAAGGGTAATGAGATCGGCCATCAGGCGGTGCTCCTCTCCGGCCCGGTCCAGCCGTCCGGCAGCTCGGTGGCCCAGTCCGCCGGGTCCAGGCCGGCGTTCGGGCAGTTGCTGCCGTGGCCGCCGCCGCCCTGCGCGTAGCAGAGCGGGCATTCCGGGACGTCAAGGTTCCCGTCAGCGCCGCGGCCGACCACCCCGGCATCGGGATCGGCGTACGCGTACGGCTCCGGGGCTGGCGTGGCCTTTCGCTTCCGGGCCGGGCTCACGTCGCAGGTTTCTTGCCGGCCGGCGGCTTCTTGCTCCCGGTGCGGCCGGACCTGGCCTGTGCCCGGGTCCGGTTGGGCGGTGGCTTGGCACCGGGCCCGCTGTTTCCGGACATCGGCATCCCGGGCGGCGGCATCCCGGGCGGCGGCATCCCGGGCGGCGGCATCCCGGGCGGCATGTCAGCGGCCGGACCCGGTTTCTTGCCGAACGGCGGGGCCTGCTTGCCGCCGAACGGGACGGGCTTGCCGTCAGCGGCGGGGTTCGCGCTCCCGGCCGGGGGCTTGGCGGGGGGCTTGGCCGGGGGCTTGGCGGGGGGCTTGGCCGGGGGCTTGGCAGGCGGCATGATTCCTCCAGATGTACTGCGGGGCTCAGTCACAGCAGTGGTGCTTGTGCTTGCACCACGGGCACAGCCACCGGCTCACCAGCGGGTCGAACCAGCGCCTGCAATTCTCATTCTCGCAGCGGATCATCCGCCCTCCCATTCCAGCCACCAGGCTTCCTCCGGGGTGCCGTCGCGGGGCAGGAACCGGCACCAGCTGATCATGCCGCCCGGGGCGGCCAGCGCGGCGTGATAACCGCGGCCGAGCCGGATCCCGTAGACCAGGCCGGGCGCGCCGCAATCCGGATTGCACTGCTCGAAGTACGCCAGCTTCTCCCCGCCCAGGCCCAGCTCGCGGGCCGCCTCGAACAGCTCACCGAGAGTCGTGCCATCCGTGGCCTGCCACAGGGCAATGATGTCCGACGCGGAGGCGACCGCCCCGGTGGCGGCCAGCAGGTGCTCGGCGAGCGCCACCGGGCCGCACACGGGCAGCGCATGCAGCGACACCTCACCTTGTCTGACGTCATACCGGGTCCAGGTGTCCGGTGCCGGCGCGGCTGGTTTCTTCCGGACGGCCGGGGTCTTGCCGGATGCGCGGGCGTGCTGGGCGGAGCGGGCGACGGCCAGGTTCCGGCGGGAGGCGGCCTTCTGCTTCGCGGTCCGGGGCCGGCCTTTCAGCGCGGCCCGGGCCTTCCTCAGGTTGGCGGCATCGGCCGCGCGTTGCTTCGGGGTGATGTGGCTGATCTTCTGGACCGCGGTCACGGTTACCGGCCCCGCCCTCCGCAGGACCCGCCCTTGCCGCACCCGGCCCCGGGAATGACCGTGGGCACCAGTGCGGAGCAGTTCTGGGTGGTCAGGACGAACATCTAACACTCCCACTTTTCTTCTGCCATTGACAAACGGGTGCAACAATTCCACCAATAGTGGATTTGCCTGTACCCTGGTCACACCAAGATCAGAAACCCCGGCAATCCCGAAAGGCGCGTCCTTGCTCTTGAAGATATCCGCGGACAGGATCCGGCAGGCTTCGGGGACCTGCCACGGGATCGACGGCCAGCCCCACGGCCCGAAAATGCGGACGCGGTCCAGGTGGCTGTACGGCCAGGTGTACGGCAGCCACTTGCCGGACTGGACGACCTGGAGCTGGCGGAACGGCCGCGGGATCCCGTCGAAGTTCGGGCTGAACTGGCGGGGTCCGTAGCGCAGCACGTAGTCGGTGCCGCGGGTCCAGGCCTGATCGTAGGTCCCGGTGCCGGTCATGTCGACGGACATCGTGATGGACGGGTCATCGACCAGGTCGTCAATGTCGAGCGTCCACACGTTCGTGGGCTGGTAGGTTCTGGCCTCGGTGATCCGGTTGAAATGCCTGTTGCAGTAACTGTTGATCCAGCCGGTGGCGGCGGCGATCGAGGTCCGCAGCGCGTAATCCTCGGAGTTGTCGGTGATGCCGAGACGGTCTTTCATCTCGTCCAGGCCCACGTAGAAGACCTGGGAGACGGCCTCGGGGAGCACCCGCCAGGTACCGGGCTGGACGTCGGAGACGACCCCGGTGCCGATCCATTCGTACCCCCACAGCCCGTCGACCCCGGCGACGGACGGCGAGCACACCACGGACAGGGTGTACTTGCCGGTCATCACCTTGATGATGTCAGCGGGCGCGGTGCCGGCGTAGGTGTGGGTGACCTTGATCCCGGCCGGCTCGGTGATGACGCAGGACACCGTGGTCGGGTCGGCCGGGTTGCCGCTGGCGTCCGCGAACGAGACGCTGAGCAGGGCCAGCTCGTTCGGGGAGTCGTAGTAAACCGCGGATGTCATGGCCACCTGTCCCTGCGTCCCGGTCCCGCACGCGGCAGGTGGCTGACCTCGGTTCCCAGCTTACGGCGGCGGACCGGTCAGGGCCAGGTCGCGGTGATGGCCCCGTCAACCCGCAGGTGGATGAAGACGGGCAGGTGGTCGGCGTCCCAGCGGATCTGCGCGCACCGCCTGCCGTCCCGGAAATCCAGGTAAGCATCCTTCCAGCCTGTCCCGGGCGCCTCCATCTCGATGACGGCCAGGTCCGGCCCGTCATAGGCGACGCGCAGCCAGCCGTCGTGCAGGTCCGGGTCCATAGCTCCTCCCCTAGGTGAGGACCAGCGTGTCCACTTTCCTGATTATCGCTTCCTTGGCCGTCACGATGAGGATCCACACCTGATAGCTCCCGGGCGCCAGCGCCGTCAGGTTCCCCGGGGGAACGGCGGGCCACGGGCCGGACGCGGCGGATCCGCTGCCGACCAGGGTGACCACGTCGATCTCGCCGGCGACGGCCAGCGGCGGCAGCGGCGGCGTCCCGGTCCCGTCGACCAGGAGGACCTGGGTGAACTGGCTCACGGTCGGGATCTGGTTCGGGTTGGTGTTGACGTAGATCCCGACGTTGATGATGTCGCTGACCTTCCCGCGGGTCAGGGTGATCGCGTTGGCGATGTACTCGGTGGCGTTCGCGAAAAGGCTCGCGCTCATTCAGGGCCTCCTGTTCACGGTAGTGGGGCCGGTCCCGGCACCGTCGCCCTGCACGGCGCCGGCCGCGGTTCCGTCACCCTGGATGATGCCGGCCGCGGTGCCGTCACCCTGGGTCGCGGCTGCGACGGCGGCCTGCGCGCGGGACGTGGTCGGGCCGAGCCGGACGGTGATGTCGATGCCGGCCGGCAGGGGAGGCGCGATCGCCGTGGCCGCGGCCAGCCCGGCCTGTGCGGTGACGTGTGACAGCGTGGCCACGGCCGGGGCAGGCGCCGTGCCCACTGCCGTGCCCGCCGCCGGCCTCATGGACACCTGGACCGCCGGCTGCGCGGCAGCAGCGGCAGCGGACGCGGCCCCGGCGATCGTGGCGGGCGTGACCTCGATGTCCGCGAAGTCGTTTTCCGGGTTGTTGTACGAGCCCGGGTAGCCCCAGGCCAGGTTCGGGCCGTGCCAGGAGTTCTGCCCGGGAGACGACCCTGCCGCGTTCGGCGCGGTGACCGGCCCGTTCACGGCACCGCCCTGCCCGGCCGCGGAGTACGCGCCGCCGGCAGCCCAGAACGGGGTGGTCGCGGTCCGCCACCACTGCCCGGCGGCCGGCCCGGCCGCCCAGACGGCGGCCTTGTAGTCGGTGCCCGCCGCGAGCACGACACCGGATCCGGAGTAATCGCAGTAGACCCACCCGTCCCCGGGACTGGCCGCGCCGCCGGCTGGCTCCCTTTTCCAGGCCGGGGAGGGATTATCGGTCCCGGTGACCACGGTCTGGGAGGTCACGTCCCAGATTCCGCACCGGCCGGGCAGCCGGAGCACGGCCGGCGCGGCTCCGGCCGCCGGGGCGGACCAGAACCGGATCTTGTTCAGGGTGCACGACTGGGACAGCCGGAACTGCAGGCCCATCGTGTACCCGTCGCCGTTGTCGCCCGTGCCGGCCACGTCGGCCCAGGGCAGGTTCGGCCACAGTGAGTAGGCCGCGCCGGCGGGCGCCGTGTCGGTGACCTGGATGTCGAGCCAGCCGAGAAACGAGCTGTTGTCCTGGAGCGGGTACCCCGCGGCCACGGCGGGATCGCTGTTCCCGGTCTGGTAGGAGGTCTGCGGCTCGGAGACCCACAGCGGCGGGTTGCCGGCGCCATTGGCGGAAAACACGTTCAGCGGGCCGCTGGTGATCCCGCCGGCGTAGGGCATGCCCGCGCCGAGCTGGGAGGCGGTGAACGGGAAGTTGTTCTGCAGCGTGGTGACCGCCCGGTACGGCCAGGTCCGGGTGAGCAGCAGCGGGGCGGCCAGGGCCACGTAATTCCACCCGGCGCCCAGGGTGCCGGACGTGACGTGGCTGCCGGGCACGAACAAGCGCCTGGCGTTGTCCGGTGGCACGGACCACAGCGCGAACTCCTGCGCGGCACCGGACTGCGCGGTGTCGGCCCGGTACCACCAGTACCCGGTGAACCAGCTGGTGCCGGTGACCTGGAATAGCGTGCCCGTGCCGTACCAGCCGGTGAACCCGGTGGACGCGGCCGGCGGCTGGGTTCCGGACGAGCCGGTGCCGGGGCGGCCGGACACCCCGTCCATGGCCCGGTAATTCGCCACGCGGCCCGCCTTCCCGTCCGTCCGGGACGGCTCCGGCAGGAGCGCACGGCCGCGTCATCCCAGTTTAGGCACCCCGGTCGGCGACGACCAGCCCGGCTGTGATGCCGTCACCCTGGGTTGCCGCGGCAACGAGGGCCTGCGCGCGGGAAAGGGTCGGGCCGACGTCCAGGGTGATGTCCACGAATATCCGGCCGGAGGGGCCGTTCGCGTCCGGTGCGGTTCCCGCCGCGGCGGCCGGGCCGGTGGCCGGCGCGGCGAACGGGATCCCGGACGGCTCGTAGGTCACGGACAGCGACGCGTAATCGACCGAGACGACGGTCCCGGACGGCGCCGAGCCGGAGTCGGCGTAGATCCACAGCTGCAGCCAGTACAGCTGCGCCCAGGACGGCAGCTGTGACGGGGGCTGGAAGATGACCGTGTCATAATGCGCGGCGGACGTGCTGACGGTGCCGGACTGCCGCGTGCCGATCAGCGCGCCCGTCTTGCCGTCGTGCAGTTCGTAGCCCAGCGGCGCGGTACTGGCGTCGGACGTCCAGCAGTTGACGGCCGCGGTGACCGAGTCGATCACGTCGGACGGTCCCGGGCCGGTGACCGCGAACCCGGACAGCATCAGCGCCGGGGACGTCATCCCTTGCCTACCCCGGATGTCACGTGAGTCTTGCTGCTCACCCCGGCAGCCGTGCTGTACGGCGGGCCCGCGCCGTGCGCCGCGCTGTACGGCGGGTCCGCACTGTGCGCCGCGCTGGCTGCCGTGCCCGTGCTGTGCTCCGTGCCGCCGTGGGGGATGGTCACGTCCCAGGCGGTGATGTACCCCTTGTTCGGGCCGAGGGCAGCGGCCGGGGCATGTCCGCCGGCGAGCGCCGGCCCGGCGGACGCGTTCGCGGCCAGGATCAGGGCCGGCACCGGGGCCGTTCCCGCCGCGGTGCCCGGGCCGGCGGAGTACCCGCTCCCGAGGGCTGCAACGGGGAAAGCCTGGCCCGCGCCGGTGGCCGGTCCGGGCAGCGTGATCTTGCCGGTGCCGCCGCCGGCCTGCGGAGCGGAAGCCGTCGCGGCGGCCGGCCCGGCGAAGGCGTTAGCGGCCAGCGTCAGCCCGGTGATAGCCGGCGCGGCACCGGCTGCGGCGGCCGGCCCGGCCTGGGGACTGGCAAACGCGTAGGTGCCGGCGGTGGCAGGCGGTGCAGCCCCGGCGGATGCGGCCGGCCCCGCGGGCACCTGGACGGCCGGTACCGCCGCCGGGATAGCGCCCTGGGCGGCGGCCGGTCCCGCGCTGGCGGTGACCGCATTACCGGGGATGGCCTGCGGTGCGGTACCGGCTGCCGTGGCGAGGCCGGCATTCCCGGTGACCGCGTTAGCCGCGGCGGGGGCGGGAGCTGCTACTGCCGCCTGCGCGCCACCGGGGAACACGCTGACGGCCGCCACGGCCCCGGGGGCACCGCCCGGGGCGACCGCGGTCCCGGCCGCGGCGGTCACGCCCGCCGTGGCGGCCGGGGCCGCAGCCGGGCAAGCCGCCGGGCCGGCCAGCGCGGTAACCGCAGCGCCCGGCGCCGGGGCGGTGACGGTCGCGGCGGCCGGCCCGGCGGCGCCTGTTCCCTGCGCGAACACCGTGACAGACGGTGCCGGGGCCGTGCCTGCCGACACGGCCGGGCCGGCCTGCGCGGTAACCGCAGTGCCCGGCGCCGGGATCGTGCCCGTTGCGGTGGCCGGCCCGGCGTGACCGGTGGCGGCGTTCGCGACGTTCGCGACGGGCAGCGCGGTGCCGGCCGCGGCGGCAGGGCCGGCCAGCGCGGTAACCGCCGCGCCAGGCCCCGGGATGGTCCCGCCGCCGATAGCGATCCCGGACAGCGCCGTAACTCCGGCGGCAGGCTGCGCGGCGGTCCCGGGCGCGGCGGCGAGGCTGGGCTGGGGGACGGCATACGGGATCCCGGACGGCACGTACGCCACGGACAGCGAGGCGTAGTCGACCGAGACAACCGATCCGGGCGCAGCCGAGCCGGAGTCGGCGTAGATCCACAGCTGCAGCCCGGCCAGCTGATCCCAGGACGGCGCCGGCGAGGCGAAGACGACCGTGTCATAGTGTGACGTGCTCGTGCTGGCCTGCCCGGTCCGGGTGCCGATCAGGGTCCCGGCGGCGTCACGCAGCTCGTACGTCAGCGGGGGCATCCCGCCGACCGACGTCCAGGCATTGACCGTTGCGGTGACCGAGTCGATCTCGTCCGGCGGCCCGGGCGGCGGGACGATGCCGAACCCGGTCAGCTCCAGCGCCGGCGATGCGGTCACGGCACGGCCCAGGTGGCGACGAGGCCGTCGTCGGCGAGGGCGTTACCCGGATTGGCCCAGGTCCCGGTACCGGACGGGCCGTTAGCCCCGGCTCCCGGCGGGAACGGCCCGGCGGTGAGCGCGGCCCGGATGCTGACCGTGCCCGCGAGCGTGACGGCCTGCGCCAGGCCCGCGTACCCGGTGCCGATCGCGATCGACTGGGTGACCGCGACGGGCGCGGCGGCCGTGGCGGCGGGCAGGCCCGGTTTCACGGTGACGGCGATGCCCGGTGCCGGAGCCGTGCCCGCTGCCGCCGCCAGGCCGGCGAGACCGGCCGCCGCGGCCAGCGCGACAGGTGCCGGGGCGGTTCCGGCGGCCGTGGCCGGCCCGGCCGCCGTGGCCACGGTCAGGGTCAGCGCCGGGACGGGAGCGGTGCCCGCCGCGGTGGCCAGCCCGGCCTGGACGGTGGCCTGGGCCGCGGTCTGCACCGCCGGGACCGGGGCCGTACCGGTGGCAGCCGCCTGCCCGGCTGGCGTGGTGACCGCCGTGGCAGCTGCGGGTGCCAGGGCCGTGCCCGTGGCGGCGGCCGGCCCGGCCGGCACGGCAGTAGCGGCCAGCGGAGCCGGGGCGGCGGCGGTTGCCTGTGCCAGCCCGGGCAGCACGGCAGTAACGGCCAGCGGAGCCGGGGCGGCGGCGGCGGCCTGTGCCTGGCCGGCCGGGACGACGGCGGCAGCCGCGACAGACGGGGCGGGGGCGGTGCCGGCGGCAGTGGCCGGCCCGGCCGCGCCGACTACGTTGGATGACGTCGATACCACCGGGGCCGGCGCGGTGCCCGCCACGGCGGCCGGGCCGGGGCGGGCCGTCAGCCCCGGCTGGGCCGCGGAGCCCGTGGCCGCGGCAGCCCCGGCGAGCCCGGTGGCACCTGCCACGGCCGCGGGTGCGGTACCGGCTGCGGCGGCCAGGCCCGGGAGCACGATGACCTGCGCGGCAGTCTGCACCGCCGGGGCGGGCGCAGTGCCCGTGGCAGTGGCCGGGCCGGCCGCGGTGATGACGGCAGCGGCGATGACCGGCGCGGGGGCGGTCCCGGCGGCAGTGGCTAGCCCGGCCGCGGTGACGGCGGCAGCCGCGATCGCCGGCGCCGGGGCGGTTCCGGTGGCGGAGGCCGGCCCGGCAGTGACCGCCGTCGTGGCGGATGGCGCCGGCGCGGTGCCCGATGCGACGGCCGGCCCGGCCGGGACGGCGGCGGCAGCCGCGATCGCCGGGGCGGGGGCGGTGCTCGCGGCGGCGGCCACGCCGGCGGCGCCGACCACGTTGGATGACGTCGATACCACCGGGGCCGGCGCGGTGCCCGCCGCGGCGGCCGGGCCGGGGCGGGCCGTCAGCCCCGGCTGGGCCGCGGATCCGGCTCCGGCGGCACCCCCGGCCAGCACGGTAACCCCGGCGACTGCGACGGGCGCGGCACCGGCTGCTGCGGCCGGCCCGGCAGCGGCGGTGGCCGCGACCGCAGGGGCCGGCGCG
>Ga0306926_10008590_pt1 | contig 11176 bp, 11 predicted proteins | sample flu12Cox44000178_FD_203759 | JGI IMG/M metagenome (GOLD analysis project Ga0306926, IMG submission 203759) | Lab enrichment of tropical soil microbial communities from Luquillo Experimental Forest, Puerto Rico - flux8day.12C.oxic.44.000.178 (v2)... | ecosystem: Environmental > Terrestrial >...
AGCGCTAGCACCTCGGACGGCGCCGTGTCAGGTGAACCGGCATTGAACGGCGGCGCGGGGCTATATTCGAGGCGGAGCTGGATCGCCTGCGCGGTCTTCTCATCGACGAGTTTTGAGACCAAGGTCAGCGCAAAGTCGATACCGGCGGTCACGCCGCCGCCAGTGACGCGGTTGCCATCGATGACGACGCGCCTTGCGGTTGGGATTGCGCCGAAGGCCGGCAAATTGTCCATCGCCGTCCAATGCGTCGCCGCGCGATAGCCGCGGAGCAATCCGGCCGCGCCTAGCACCAGCGACCCCGTGCAGACGGAGGTCACGAATTTTGCGCCATCGGCCTGCTTGCGCAGGAAAGCGAGAACTTCCTCGTCATTTAGGAGATCGTCGCTGCCTGCGCCGCCAGGAACACAGATCACGTCGAGCTGCGGGCAATCGGCACAGGTGATGGTCGGTGTCAGCATCAGCACGCAATCGCTTTCAACCGGTTCGATGCGCTTCCAGATCAGATGCAGCTCGGCACCGGGCACGCTGGAAAACACCTGCACGGGGCCAGTGAGGTCGAGCTGAGTGACGCCCGGGAACACCAGAAGTCCGATTTGCAGCGGTGTTGACATATAACCTCCAAGATTGCGCTTGACGGGGCGATCATGGCATGGTCGGCTTCTGTCTGAAATGGGGGATTTCCCTCAATTTCAGACGTAGGTTGCGGTCATGATCGGCGTCCTCGTCTATCCCGACTTCCAATTGCTCGACGCGTCGGGGCCGATCTCGGTGTTCGAGATCGCCTTCCGCTACGCCAACACCCGAACCCCCATCAAAGTCATCTCCGCAAAACCCGGGCCGGTGCGCGCCTCCTCCGGTGTCGAGCTGCTTGCGAAGAAATTCGGTTCGCCCGCCGCGATCACGACGCTGATCATCGCCGGCGGCGATGGTGTCGAGCGTGCGGCGCGCCAAACATCTACCATCCGCTTCGTGCAGAATGTTGCCCATCGCGGCACCCGTGTTGCCAGCGTCTGTTCCGGCACCATCGTGCTTGCCGAAGCGGGGCTGCTTGACGGCCGGCGCGCCACCACGCATTGGGTGCGCACGCGGCAGTTTCTTTCAGCCTTTCCGAAGGTGAAGCTCGAGCCGGACCGGATTTTTGTGCGCGACGGCAATATCTGGAGCTCTGCCGGCATCACCGCCGGCATCGATCTCGCGCTCGCCATGGTCACCGAGGACTTTGGCGACGAGGTCGCGCAAAAGACCGCGCGCCAGCTCGTACTCTATCACCGTCGCAGCGGCGGCCAGTCGCAGTTCTCCTCACTGTTGGAATTGAAGACGCCGAGCGGGCGTTTCGGACCGCTTTTGACCTGGGCGCGCGAGCATCTCGGCGCTCGGCTTTCAGTGGACGATCTTGCCGAACGCGCCGGCATGAGTGCGCGGCATTTCACCCGCGCCTTTATTGCGGAGACCGGCACCACGCCGTCGAAGGCGGTCGAACGCCTGCGCATCGAGGAAGCCCGCGCCCGCGTGCAGTCCTCCTCCGAAGCAATAGAACGCGTCGCCGAGACCACCGGTTTCCACGATCCGGAGCGGATGCGGCGAGCCTTCATCCGTGCCTTCGGCCAGCCGCCGCAAGCACTGCGAAGGGCGGCGAGAGCGGGGTAGATGGTTTTGAAATGAATAGGTAAAGGCATCAGCGATGGTCAGCTTTTCCACGAGCTACCAAATTCTCTTTCCGTCTCCTTACCGTATCGAATTCTCAAGGCTGCGGCAGCAGCTCGAGGAAGCCCAGTTCGTCTGGAGGACGGAGTGGAAGGCCCGGCAGGCGGATGTCATCATCGAAAACATCCGCTTTAGCCATGATCCGCTGTGGAACAGACGCATCTTCAGCCTGCAGGCGGCGCACGATGGCGAGATTTGGTTCTGGCGCGCTGCACATGTCATCATGGGTTTTGGTGGAGTTTCGGTCTGAAGGCATGCCGCTCTGCTCCAAAAGCTGCCCCCCGCGCAAGGTCAGCATCCAATTCAATGACAAGGAGGAATCCATTCCCGGCAACACCTTCGCGGATGCGGAAACGGACCGGACGACAGGGGGCTGCTGCGGGGTCGGGCCTCCCTTACCTTAGTGCTGCCGATCGCGGAATTGTCGATGCCGCGCTGAATCGTGCTACGATCTGGTCATGACACCGATGCCTGTGCGTGCCCCGCAAAGGGCCGTTGCGGCGGGGTGCGTGTTGAAAGTTTCCAATCTGGTCTTCGGCTGGTTTGCCTCATGCTCAAGGCTGCAGAAACTCCTATCCGGGAACTGAGCCCGCCCGAAATAGGCGCGATCGCCCACCTCTATCGCGGCGAGATCTATCGCAGCACGATCTGGCGAACGCGGCTCGACAACACCACCAACTGGTCGATCGTGACCTTGGGCATTGCCTTATCCTCAACGTTCTCCTCGAAAGAGGCGTCAGCTTTGCCGCTCATTCTGATTGGCATGCTGCTTGCCGTCTTTCTTGGACTTGAGGCGCGCCGCTACCGCTATTTCAACGTCTGGCGCGCGCGGGCCCGCTTCATGGAGACGCATTGGTATGCGCCCATCTTGAATGGCAAGCCTGGAACAGATGACGATAGCTGGCGGACGATCCTCGCCGACGACTACCTGCATCCCCGGCATCATATCAGCTTCGTTCGCGCCGCCGGGCGTCGCATCCGGCGCACCTACATCTGGATCATCGGGATTCAAACCGCCGCCTATTTGGGAAAGCTCGCGATTCATCCAGAAGTCGCAAATCACATCTACGAATTCATTGATCGCGCCGCCATCGGGCCGGTTCCTGGTTTGGTCGTGCTGTGCTGCGGCCTTATCTACAATCTCTGTTGGATCGTCCTTGCGATCTCCACATCTTGGGCCGATCGGCGCGCGCATAAACATCGGACCAGTGCAACGGCCATGGGATAGTCCGATCCCCAAGGCACGGCCGAGCGCCGAGCAGATCGCCGATCCGGGTCATGGCGGCCTCAGCCGCTCTCCAATAGCCCGAGCCTGCGTCCAAGCCATTCCGTCGTTGGAGCCTGGATCAGGATCGTCATCAGGATCGCGACAAAGGTGACGGAGGCAATGATATGGGCGGCCGGCGCCTTGCTGCCGAGCAACAGTCCCGCCAGTGCCGCCGGGATCACGCCAGTCTCGCGGGTCCAGCACATGAACAAAAGCTCGCGGAAACTCCATTGCGCGCGGCGGTCGGGCAGAGCGCAGAGAAACACAGTGATGGGCCGTGCCACCAGCATCAGCACGGTGACGACGAAAACTCCGCCCAGCCAGTAGTGGCCGATTTCGGCAAAGTCGACCTGTGCGCCGAGCAGGATGAAGATGAAGAGGCGCATGATGAAAGACGTGGTCAGGACGAATTCGGCGAGCTTTTGCGCTTCTCCCGGCTTCATCTGGAAGCCGAACGTCTCCTGGTTGCCAAGCGCGATCCCGAACACGAAGACCGCCATGAACCCCGACGCCTGCAGGTCGCTCGCGGCGAAATAGGCGGCGATCACCGCAACCAGCGTCACGATCGGGGCATATTCGGCGAGGAATGCCCATCGTTCATGCGCGATCAAGAGGGCCGCGAGATAGCCGAGCACGACACCTGCGATGATGCCGACACCGGACTGCTTGATCAGGTCGAACATGCCCTGTGCAAGCGAGATGTCACTGCCGCCGCTGGCCAGCGCCAACGCCGCAAAGGTGACGATCGCGCTCATGGCATCGTTGAAGGCGGACTCCGCGATCACGGTCTGCGCGACGCGCTCCCTGATTCGCACCTGGCGGAACACCGGCATCAAGGTCGCCGGATCGGTCGAAGCCAGCACCGCGCCGCCCAGTGCCGCAACCGAGAGCGGCAGACTGAACACGTAGGCCGCGGCAAGCGCGGTGATCGCGGCGGTTATCAGCACGCCAGCGGTTGCGATCACCAGTATCGTGATCCAGACGTCCCTCAAGACCCCGAGCCGCAGCGCGGCGCCGCCATCGAACAGGATGTAGCTCGCCCCAAACAGCAAGATGATCTGGTTCAGCGCGGAGTCGGCCGAAATGTTGATGAGCGAAAGGCCGTGCGGCCCGATCGCGATCCCCGCGAGTAGGAAGATCGCGACGTCGGGAATCCTGATCCGCTGGGCCACGAACGCGGCCAATGTGCCGATCGCCAGGATCAGCCCGCAGGACAACAGTGTGTGCCTGGCGATCTCGATCGAAGAGGACGTTGCCAAGTCAACCGCCAATATCACCGCCAAACGCGATCAGTCGTAGACGTGGATGGTCCGTCTCAGAGTGGATGATCACTGGACGGTTGTCGATGATCACCCGAGCTCCTTCAACCAGGCCGCAATCTCGCTGACGGCGACGTTGGCCTGATTGAGCAGCTTGCCCATGGTGAAAAAGCCGTGGAATTGACCTGCGAAGTGGCGATAGGTCACCGCGACGCCGGCCGCTTTCAGCCGCTCGGCATATTCCTTGCCCTCGTCGCGCAGGGGATCGGCGCCCGCGGTCAGCACATAGGCCGGCGGCAGGCCGGCAAAGGATTTCGCGCGCGACGGCGCGGCCCGCCAATCCTCGATGTCGGCGCCTCCGAGATAGTGGTTCATGAACCACGGGATCACCGTGTGCGTCAAAAGGACCGAGGTCTCGGGCTCGCTGTGCGAGAGGTGCTTCCTGGCAAAATCGGTCGCCGGATAGACCAGCATTTGGCCCGCGAGCTTCGGTCCGTCTTCGCGCGCCTGCAGCGCGACCACGGCCGCGAGATTGCCGCCGGCGCTGTCGCCGCCGACCACAAGGCGTGACGCGTCAAGGCCAAGCCCTCCGGCGTTTGCGGCCACCCATTTGGTCGCAGTGATCGCATCCTCGACCGCCGCCGGAAAGCGATGCTCCGGCGCCAGGCGATAATCGACAGAGATCACAATCAACTCGCCCTCATGGGCGAGCTTGCGGCACACCACGTCGTGGGTCTCGAGATTGCCAATCACCCAGCCGCCGCCATGGAAGAAGACGAGGCAGGGTGCAAGCCCTTCGGTCTTCCTCACTGACTTTGGCGTGTAGATGCGCGCCGCGATCGTGCCATGGGGGGCGGGGATCGAAAGCGGCTCGGCGGACCAAAGCGCCGGCGGCTCGGGATTGGAGACGACGCGCGCTTGCATGTAGTACTCGCGCGCTTCCGGCGGCGTCAGCGTTTCATAGGCAGGGCGGCCGGCGTCTTGAAACGCCTTGTAGACTGCGGCGGCATCGGGATCGAGAACGACAGGCATGCTTGACCTCTTTCGTGGTGCGAGCGGCTCAGGCGGCGGTGCGACCGCCGTCGACAGTGTAGGCGGAGCCCGAGACGTAGCTTGCTTCATCGGAGGCGAGAAACGCCACGATGGACGCAACCTCGGACGCGAGCCCGAGGCGGCGCGCCGGAATCCGGTCGATGATCTTGTCCATCGGCGGCGCGTTGCCGCCGAAACGGCCCTGCATGATCGCGCTCAACATGCGGCTGTCGATCAGACCGGGGCACACGCAGTTGATCCGGACGCCGGTGCCCGTGCACTCGCATGCGGCGCTCTTGGTGAGCCCGACCACCGCATGCTTGCTTGCGCTATAGACGGCGATATGCGGCGATCCCATCAGCCCGGCGATCGAGGCCGTGTTGATGATGCTGCCCTTGTTCTGCTTTAACATCACCGGCAGCACATGCTTAAGGCCCAGGAATACGCCGATCACGTTGACATCGATGACGCGGCGGAACGCCTCCAGAGGATAGTCGGTGATCGGCTTCACCTCGCCCTCGACGCCGGCATTGTTGCAGAACACGTCGATCGTGCCAAATCTGTCCAGCGCGGCGTGGACGTAGTCCTTCGCCTCTTGCTCGCTCGTGACGTCGGCGGCAATCGCGAGCGCCTGCGCGGACACTGGCAGCTCCTTGATGGCAGCCTCGAGATCGCAACGCGTGCGGTCGACAGCAACAATTCTGGCGCCGCGCTCGGCGAGCAGTTTGATCGTGGCGCTGCCGATGACGCCGGCTGCACCGGTGACGACGGCGACCCGGCCGTCCAGTCGAATGCGGTCTGGCATATGGTTTCCTCGTATGCCCCGGGCTGTCCGAAATGCTCTGGTTTTGCGGCTTGCCGGCTTGCGCGCAGTTGCTGATGGGATGGAACTATTTCATCTGAAGCGGTCCCCCGCTAGTGCCGCGGCAGGCCGGAACCGCCCTTTCCCCGCCGTATTCGGTGTGTTAACCGGACTATCGGCGATCGGCGGCTAAGCTTTAACTCCGACAGAAATGCCAAAATCCGATTCGTCAGTTGAAGACCGCGCGAGATGCTTCGAACCATGACCCTGGCCGGAGTTGCGGGCCTCGGTGCCGCTTTCGGTGTCGCCTTCGCAATCTCGGTTGCGCCGCCGGCGCGCGCCCAGATCGGCACGATCTTTTCCGATCCGGTGCCCCGGCCGCCCGGCAATATTCCGCGCGGCCGCGAGGCCCTGCCGCCTCCCGACGAGGACGACGAGGTACCGGCGCTTCCCGAGGGCCGCGTTTTGCCGGCGCCCAACCGGCCCTTGCCGGGGCAGAGTTCAGCCATGCCCGGTCCCGTGCAGTCGCAGCCGCTGGCGCCGCCGCCCGGCACCAGCGTGGTGCCTCAGAACCTACCGCCCGCTGCATCGGCGCCCCCCCAGCCCGGCGCACCCGGCCAGAGCGCCGCACTCCCCCCCGGCGTCAATCCGGCGCTGCCCGGTCTACCGTCCGGCCAGCGCCAGCCCCGCGGCGCGCCGGCCGCCCCCGCGACCTTGCAGCCAGGCGACGAGGTGGTGCAGGAGCCACCCCCGACCAAAATCCTCAACAAGAAGGCGAGCTTTTCGGGTCTCGACAAAATCACCGGCCGCATCATCAATTTCGACGAGGATATCGGCGAGACCGTCCAATTCGGCGCGCTGCGCGTGAAGACCGACGCCTGTTATACGCGTCCGGCGACCGAAGCCGCCAATACCGACGCCTTTGTCGAAGTCGACGAGATCACGCTGCAGGGCGAGGTGAAGCGGATTTTTTCGGGCTGGATGTTCGCGGCAAGCCCCGGCCTGCACGGCGTCGAGCATCCCATCTACGACATCTGGCTGACCGACTGTAAGGGACCTGAGACCACGATCGTGAGCGCCGCGCCGGAGCCACCAAAGCCAGTGGCCGCGCCTGCGCCGCAAGCACCAAAGAAGCCGCCTGGGTCGAAGCAGGCCGCGCCGCGACCCTCTCCGCCGTCGCAGCAGGTCAAGCAACAGCCGCCGCCTCCGCCGCCGCAGCCCGGCGGCCTGTTCTCGATTTTCCGCTAGCTGCCGTCGCTTCGTCGCCAGCGCGCCGCGCACAGATGAGGCTGCGATGGCATTCGCATCAGCCCCGCCCGGCGATCATCGCAAGCGCGTCGCGGCCCGTAACTGGCCGCTCGAGCGGCAATCTCGAAAAATCCGCAGGCTCTCCCTTGAGCGCGCGATCGAGCAGCGCGCTATAGCGCCGCCGCGGGATCTCGATGGCGCCAAAGCTCTTCAGATGCTCGGTGACATATTGGGTGTCAAGCAACTCGAAGCCGCCGGCGATCAGCCGCGCGACCAGATGCACCAGCGCCACCTTCGAGGCATCGCGCGCGCGATGAAACATGCTCTCGCCGAAGAAGGCGCGGCCCAGGCTCACGCCATAGAGTCCGCCTACCAGATCACCGTTCTGCCAGGCCTCGACGCTGTGGCCATGTCCAAGTGCATGCAATCCCCAATACAGATCACCGATGCGCTTGTTGATCCAGGTGTCCTTGCGCCCGTCCTGCGGTGCGGCGCAGCCAGCCATCACCGCCTTGAACGCGGTGTTGACCGTGACGGTAAAGCGGTCGCCACGCACGGTGCGGGCAAGCCGCGAGGAGACACGAAATCCGTCGAGCGGAATCACGCCGCGCATTTCCGGCTCGACCCAGAACAGCGTGGGGTCGTCGGCGCTCTCGGCCATCGGAAAGATCCCGCAGGCATAGGCGCGCAACAGGACTTCGGGGGTGATTTCGGAAGGGCCGGAGTCGCGGGAGGTCATCCCTTAAGCATAGCAGGATGCCCATGGCGGCGCGACGGGCAGGGATCGCCCCGCTCGCCTACATCGCCGCCATGCTAGCAGGCTTGGCCGGTGTGGAATGAGGGAACCGCAGCACGATTTTGGTGCCGGCATGGTTGGGATCGCGCTCGACGTTTGCCTCCAACTTCGTCGCCATGGCGCTGACAATGCGCTGGCCCATGCCGGTCGAGCGCGGGTCGCGGTCGATGCCGCTTGCGGCGTCAAGGCCGATGCCGCTATCGGCAATCGACAGCACGAGCTCCACCCCCTCGCCGTGGAGCTCGACGTCAATGGGGCCTGCGCAATCGGTGTAGGCGTATTTGACCGCGTTCATCACGAGCTCGTTGACGATAATGCCGATCGCGACGGCGCGGTCGGGATCAATCTCGATCGGCTCGGCCTTCAACGTCAACCGCGACATCCGCTCACCCTCGGTCGAGCGGCGCAGATCATCGAGCAGGGCGTCGAGATACTGGTTCAACAGCACGCTCTTCAGATCGTGCGAGGTGTAGAGGCGGCGGTGCACCTGCGCCACCGCGGCGACACGGCCCATGGCGTTGATCAGCGCGGCCTTGACGTCGTCGTCGGCCGACGAGCTGGCCTGCAGATGCAACAGCGAGGCGATGATCTGCAGGGAGTTGCCAACCCGATGGTTGACCTCGCGCAACAAAACTTCGCGCTCGGCGGCGAGCGCAGCATAGCGGTCGCGCGAGGCATGTACCTCCGCTTCAGCCTCGTCGCGCGCCCGTTTCAGCGCGGCCTGGCGCAGCGCGGCGTCGGCGGCGACCTGGAGCAGCGGAATAAAATCACCGCGCGTGTCCTTTACGAGATAGTCGGCCGCGCCCGCTTTCAATGCGGTCACGGCGATGCCGGAATCCTGCGACGCGGTGACGAACACGACCGGCGGTGCGTTCGAAATCGCCAGGATCTGTTCGAGCGTCTCCAACCCGTCGAGCCCAGGCATGTACTGGTCGAGCGCGACGACATCGATGCCGCCTTGCTCCAGCCGCTTGAGACCCTCGCTGCCGTCGCGCGCGTGCACAATTTTAAAGCCAAGCCGTGACAGGCCGCGCTCGACCAGCCGCGCGAGTGCATCGTCGTCATCGATATAAAGCAGTGTCGGGGTTGCGTCTGTCATGAGCTGGTTGACGGAAACTGGATGACCGAGAAGAACAGCCCAAGCTGCCGGATCGCGTTGGCGAAGCTTTCGTAGTTGACCGGCTTGATGATGTAGACGTTGCAACCGAGCTCGTAGCAACGCCTGATCTCCTGTGAATCATCGGTCGTCGTGAGGATCACCACCGGCGCGCATTTCAGATATTTGTTGGCCCTGACCTGTCGCAGGATCTCGATCCCGGTCATGTCGGGCAGGTTGAGATCGAGCAGGATCAACAGCGCCTGGCCGTCGCGCTCGGATCCGCTGCCGTCCCGGCCGAATAGATAGCGCACCGCCTCGGTACCGTTGCAAAACGGAATGATCTCATTGGCGACATCGGAGCGGCGGATATTTCGCTCGATCAGCCGCGCGTGGCCCTCGTCGTCCTCGATCATGATGATGGTCACAGGTGTCTTCATGATTGAGTGTTCCAACGATACCCTCGTTCAAATTTCCAGTTGATGGGAAGCGTCACGACAAATGTGCTGCCGCTGCCAAGTTCCGACGACACCGACATGGTTCCGCCAAGCCGCCGCACCAGCGCGCGCACGTGGGCAAGCCCGATGCCTTGTCCGGGCTTGTCCTGGACGCCGGCCCGGCGAAACAACTCGAAGATGCGCCGGTGATCCTTGGGATCGATGCCGCGGCCATTGTCGACGATCTCGAACACGGCAAAGCCGAGCTTGGTACGGCCGCGGATCGAGATTTGGCCGGCAACGCCAGGCTTCAGATATTTGATGGCGTTGTCAATCAGGTTGGAGAAGATCTGTTCCAGCGCCAGCCGATCGCTCTCGATCTGCGGCAATGGCGCAAGGCTAATTTCGGCCTGAGCCTCGGCGGCCTGATGCGCAAGCGTTGCGACGATCGCTTCGATCAATTCGCGCATGTCGATCCTGACCGGCTCGAACTGGCGGCGGCCTTCGCGGGTCAGGCTCAGGATCGCGGTGATCAGCCGGTCCATCTTGGCGATCGACGATTTGATGAAGGTGAGTGCCTCCGAGAAGTCCTGCGACAGCTGCTTGTCGTCATCTTCAAGTGAGGCCTTGGTGTCTTTGGCCATCACGGCAACAGGCGCGGTCATCGCTGCGGCGCCGCGCAGCGCTGTGATCCGCCGGAAGATATTGCCGCGCAACGCCTCAAGCTCGCTGGTGAATCCCATGATGTTGACGAGTGGCGACCGCAGGTCATGGCCGACGATATAGGCGAAGCGCTGGATCTCGTCATTGGCTTCGCGCAAATCCGCGGTGCGCTCGTCGACGATCGCCTCGAGATTGAGGTTGGCGTCGCGCAGCCGCACCTCCGCATCGTCACGTTCACGCGCCGAGCGCCGCAGCAGAAACATTGAAATCGCAGCGAGGACAATCACGAGGCCGGAACCGGCAATCGTCACGATCGAGGCGCGCCGCTGGCTGCGCTCGGCATTCGCCACCCGGAGGTCGAACAGCCGGTCTTCCTGCGCGCGCATGGCCTCCGCCACGGCTCGAATGGTGGTCGTGGTGTCGCCGGCGGCAGCCTCGCGCACCAGTGCGGTCGCGCTGACCGGCTCGCCGTGCTTGACGAAGTCCATCTCCTGCGAAAACTCCTCCAGACGCGTTTCGATTGCCACGCGTAGCCTTTTCAGGTTCGCGCGCTGAGCCGGATTGTCGCGCGTCAATTCTTCGAGCTTGTTGAGCTCGGGGACAATCGCCGCAACGGCTTCCTCATGATCGCGCAGAAAAACCGCGTCCGAGGTCAGAAGATAGCCGCGCGCCGCACTCTCGGCGCGCCGGACTTCGAGCAACAGCGCATTGGTCTGATTCTCGACCTCGATGGTGTGGAGGACCCAGCCATTGTCCTTACTGGACTTGTCGACGAGCAGGGTGGATGCGGTGCTCACGGCGACCAGCACCAAAAATCCCGCCGCCAGCAGCAGGGTTTGGCCCAAAGCGCGCCTGCGCTTGGCGTCAGGCGT
>Ga0306926_10008591_pt1 | contig 11175 bp, 10 predicted proteins | sample flu12Cox44000178_FD_203759 | JGI IMG/M metagenome (GOLD analysis project Ga0306926, IMG submission 203759) | Lab enrichment of tropical soil microbial communities from Luquillo Experimental Forest, Puerto Rico - flux8day.12C.oxic.44.000.178 (v2)... | ecosystem: Environmental > Terrestrial >...
GCCGCGGCGCGTCGCGGGCCGAAGCAGCTCAAGCCTACTTCCGCGAAGGCATCGGCGATGCCCGCGACCAGCGGCGCCTCGGGACCGACGATGGTGAGGCCGACGCGCTCGGCACGCGCCAGCTGGAGGAGGGCAGCGATGTCGTCCGCGGCGACGCCGATGTTGCGCACGCGGGGCTCGCCAGCGGTGCCGGCATTACCCGGTGCCACCAGCACCTCGGTGACGCGCGCCGCGGCTGCGCATTTCCAGGCGAGCGCGTGCTCGCGCCCGCCCCCGCCGACGATCAGGATCTTCATAGGGCAGTCGTTAGTGACGGAAGTGACGCACGCCGGTGAACACCATCGCCATGTCGTGCTCGTCGGCTGCGGCGATGACCTCCGCGTCGCGCTTGCTGCCGCCCGGCTGGATGACCGCGCGGATGCCGAAGCCTGCGGCAACATCCAGATTGTCGCGAAACGGCAGGAACGCATCGGACGCCATTACCGCGCCCGCGAGCGCGATGTTCTCGTCGCTCGCCTTCATGGCGGCGATGCGCGTGGAATACACGCGACTCATCTGCCCGGCGCCCACGCCGACCGTGGCGCCGCCGCGCGCGAGAACGATCGCGTTCGACTTGACGAACCGGCACACGCCCCACGCGAAGCGCAGGTCGGCGAGCTCCGCGGGCGTCGGCTGACGTCGGGTGGGCACCGTGAACGCTTCCTGCGCTGGATCGCCGCGGTCGCGCGACTGCACGAGCAGACCGCCGGTGACGCTGCGGTACTCGAGCTCGCCACCAGCGTCGGCTGTGAGATCCCCGAGCAGCAGCACGCGCACGTTCGGCTTGCCCGCGAGCACGCGCGCCGCATCCTCCTGCAGCGCCGGCAGCGCCAGCACCTCGATGAACTGACGCTCGGTGATGATGGCGGCGGTGGCCGCGTCCAGCTCGCGGTTGAAGGCGATGATGCCCCCGAAAGCCGAGGTCGGATCGGTTCGGTAGGCGCCCTCGTAGGCGGCGAGGAGACCCGCGCCCACGGCCGCTCCACAGGGGTTGGCGTGCTTGACGATCACACACGCCGGCTCCTGGAACTGGCGCACGCATTCGATGGCGGTGTCGGCGTCCGCGATGTTGTTGAACGACAGATCCTTGCCCTGCAGCACGCGCGCGGTGGCAACGCTCGCGCCCGTCCCGGGCAGCTCGCGGTAGAACGCCGCGATCTGATGTGGATTTTCGCCGTAGCGCAGGTCCTGGACCTTGTCGAAGGCCAGCGGCAAGGCGCCGGGAAAGGGCTCGGTGGCGGGCGCATGCCGTGCCGCGAGATAGGCGGCCACCATGGTGTCGTAACGCGCGGTGTGCGCGAAGGCCTTGGCGGCGAAACGCGCACGGGTGGCCGCATCCGTCCCGCCTGCGTGCGCGGCGAGCTCCTGCAGCAGCAGCGGGTAGTCCAGCGGATCGACCACCACCAGCACCGACTCGTGGTTTTTGGCGGCGGCACGCAGCATCGCCGGCCCGCCGATATCGATGTTCTCGATGGCCTCCGTATAGCTGCAGCCGGGGCGGCCAACCGTGGCTGCAAACGGGTAGAGATTCACGACCAGCAAGTCGATCGGCAGGATGGCGTGCTGTGCCATGACGGCATCATCGATCCCGCGCCGACCGAGGAGTCCGCCATGGATCTTCGGGTGCAGCGTCTTGACGCGCCCGTCCATGATCTCGGGGAAGCCGGTGTAACTTCCGACCTCGTGTACCGGCACGCCGTGCACAGTGAGGAGCTTCGCGGTGCCGCCGGTCGAGAGTATCTCGATGCCGCGTGCGTTGAGCTCGTGCGCGAGCTCGATGAGCCCGGACTTGTCGGACACGGAGAGCAACGCGCGGCGCACCGGCAGCGGCATGGACTCGTTCCTCGAAAAGCGCGCCGGCACGTCCGCGCGCCGCTGAAAATGCTGCTTCAGGAGCCGCCGAGGCCTAACTGCTTCAACTTCTTGCGCAGCGTGCCGCGGTTGATGCCGAGGATGCCGGCGGCGCGACTCTGGTTGCCTTCGGCATAGTCGAGGACCACGCGGAACAGCGGCTCTTCGACCTCGCGCAGAACGAGATCGTAGAGATGCGCGGGGCGATGGCCGTTCAGGCTCGTGAAGTACTCGCTGAGAGCGCGCTCGGCGTGGTTGCGCAGCGGCAGCTCCCGGCCGTTTACCCTCGCGACTATGGCCTCACGGGCCCGAGCCTTTTTTTTCGCGGTCATCAGCGAATCCCCCAGGAAAAATTCTTCATCAGGCCCACGCCAAGGCCTGACTCGCCCAATGGTCAAAATGCTTTACCGCGTGCGCGAACTGTGCCGCCGTGTCCGCAGCCCCCATCAGTTCCCGGCGCGCGTGCGCCGGACTCCCCAGTAATTGCTCGCAATACCAGCCGAGATGTTTGCGCGCTATCCGGACGCCGCTCTGCTCACCGTAGAACGAGTAGAGGGCGTCGAGATGGCCAAGGATGATATCACGCAGCTCGGTGCGCTGAAGTGCCAGCGTCTCAATTCCGTCGTGCAGATGGGCGTTGACAGCGCGAAAGATCCATGGCGCCCCGTGGCTCGCGCGGCCGATCATTACTCCGTCGGCGCCGGTGAAATCAAGTACCTCGCGTGCTTTCTGCGGCGTATCGATGTCGCCGTTGGCGAACACGGGGATGCGAATGCGCGCTTTGATGGCGCGTATGGTGTGGTACTCGGCCACGCCGTGGTAGAGGTCCGCGCGTGTGCGGCCGTGGACTGCGAGCGCCGCGACGCCGCTGCTTTCGGCGATCCGCGCGATGTCGACGCCGTTGCGATGCTCCTGGTCCCAGCCGGTGCGGATCTTGAGCGTCACCGGCACATCGACCGCGCGCACCACGGCCTCGAGAATGCGTGCCACCAGTGGTTCGTCGCAAAGCAGCGCCGAGCCACACGCGCGACCACAGACCTTCTTCGCGGGACATCCCATATTCAGATCGATGATCTCGGCGCCCAGCGCTACGTTGGCACGCGCGGCCTGCGCCAGTGCGCTCGGGTCGGCACCGGTCAGCTGCACCACGCGTGGTGCGGGCTCGCCCTCGTGGTTCATGCGCTGGCGCGACTTGGGCGTGTGCCACAGGCGCTGGTCGGCGGTGATCATCTCGGAGGCCGCCAGGCCGGCCCCGAACCTGCGGCACAGGACGCGGAACGGCCGATCAGTCACGCCCGCCATCGGCGCGAGCACCACGCGCGAAGGGAGCGTGTAGGGGCCAATTCTCACGAGCTCATGTTCCTCAACGCGCAGCGAGATCGTTTGCACAGGTGATGCCACCGCCGCTCGCGGGCAGGCACGCATCGATCTCGAACCCCACGGCGTTGGCACCCGGGTCGACGAAGCCCATCTCGGCGTCGATGCGCTGGCCACCCGCGAGGTATGAAGATTCGGGCATGGTGCGTGGCACATAGAAGCGTGGAGCGACGTCACGCGCGGCGATACGATTGCCAAAACGATCCTGCAGCGTCACGCGCAGCAGCGGGAGCGGCTGGGGCCGGGCTGCGGCGTTCTTGATGCTGGCGCGCACCGTGATGACACCGCTCCCCGCCGGATCGGTCGAGGCGCCGAGCTGACGTACGTCATAGGCGCGCAGGTCCCAGTGGGGCGCGAGCTGCACCCCGAGTGATGCGTACAACGCCGTCAGTGGCCGGCCGAAGCGAGGCGAGGCAGCGAGCTCGTCGCGGTAGTGATTCACGATCTGCACCGTGAGTATCAGCAGCGCAAGTACGGCGCCGGCCCCCCAGACTTGCGGTAGCTCACGCGCAAGCCGCAACCGATTCGGCGGCTTCTGCGGCGTTGTTGTTTCGTCGCTATCGAGGCCGAGCGCTGCCGACGTCGCCTCCTCGGTGGCCGGGGGCGCTGACCCGTCGTGCGGCGGCGGCTCTGGTCCACGCGCGGCTGCCGGCCGAGGTCGGGCGTTGGCCTCCAACGGCGGTCGTGTGTGAGGTGCCGCGTGACGCGCAGCAGCGCGCGGGTCTGCGCCGGGAAGCGCAGTCCTGCGCGTGGCGGCACCTGCAGCCGCCTCTCCGTGCCCGGGCGTGCTCTCAGGTTTCGCGCGACTTGGTGGCTGGGCGGACGGCGGAGCCGCGCGCGGCTGCGGAGCGCGCTGTTGGGGTGGAGGCGCGGCGCGCGGTGGCTCTGGCGGTGCAGGCTCGGGTGGCGAAGGCCCAGGTGGCTCACGCTCGCCCAACATCCCGGCGAGGAACTCGGCGTCGATCTCCACATCGAGCTGCCCGTCGCCGGGCTCGGTCGTGGATTCCTTGGGGGTCGGATCCTGGCTCGCGGCTCGCATCGCCTTGAACGATCCAGCCGCCGCGGTCCACTGCGGATTCGGCGGCGGCTGGACGAACACCGCGCCGACATCGGTGGTCTCGGGATCGAACTCCAGTGCATCCTCGGACACCGGCTCATCGGCTGTCTGCGGCGACTCGGGCGTCGCACCTTCTTCCCGCTGGGTCAGGGCCTCATCCAGGGGGCTGAGGTCAGCGCTCTCTCCCTGCGCCGCCTCCGCCTCGGGCTCGGATGCAGCGGTAGCCGCCAGCTCACCCCCCGCGGCCGCGGCCTGCCGCTCGTCGCTGAGTCTTGCGAGCGCGTTGAACACGCTCGAGCAGCGACCACAGCGTACGTAGCCCTGTGCAACGCGCAGATCCGCGGCGGTCACTACCAGAGTCAAGGCACACTTGGGACAGACTGTGAACATTGCAGCCCGGGCGTAGTCGCTCGCCATCAGCGACGCCGGCCGGTGAGGCAGGCCCAGCCATCGCGCTCGCCGAAACGGACAACATCAAAGCACGGGGCGTAAGCGGCTGTCACCTCCGCCGCCTCGTGCGACATGAGCCCCGCGAGCACCACCTGTCCGCCCGGGCGCAAGAGCGCAGCAAACCGCGGTGCCAGAAGACACAGTGGCGCGGCGAGGATGTTCGCCAGCAGCACGTCCGCGCCGGAAGGGAGCGCGGCGGCACTTGCATGCACCTGCAGTCGCGCCTGCACATCGTTAGCGCGCGCGTTGTCGGCGGTGGCGATGAGTGCCTGAGGGTCGATGTCGTAGGCGTACACCTCGGCAGCGCCGAGTCGTGCTGCGGCGATGGCGAGCACGCCGGAGCCGCAGCCGTAGTCGATGACGCGCGTTCCCCGCGGGAGCGGCGCTTCGAGCCCTTGCACTTGCCCTTTGCCGAGGTACTCGGCTGGCGCGGGTGATGCAAGGAAATGCGCGTCAAGGAACTCGAGGCACAGTGCGGTGCTTGCGTGGGTGCCGGTGCCGAAAGCGAGCCCTGGATCGAGCGAGACGATGACAGCATCCGGCGCGCTCACGCGCTCGTGATGCGGACACACCCACAGGCGCCTGCCGAAGCGCATGGCATGAAAGTCCTTCAGCCACTCGCGCTCCCAGGCACGATCTGCCAGTGACTGCGTCTCGATCTGAGACGCATCGATCCCGAGTGTCGCTGCAAGTGCCGCCGCAACGGTTGCTGGCGCGTTCACACCGAGCGCCGCCGCGTCTGCGAACAGGCACTTCACCCGGGTCGCCGGCCAGAGCGGCGTCTCCCCGGGTGCGGGTTCGAGCACCGGCGAATCGTCGCGCGCATCGACGAAGGTCACGGCAAACGCGCCGCAGTCGAACGCTGCACTCTCGGCGGCGTGCGCATCCAGCGCCCCGAGATCGAAGGACAGCTCGAGAAACGCAGCCATCGATAGACACCCGCGAAACGCGGCCTGTGCGCCTGGCGCGGCTCAACGCAGACCGAGCCGGCGCTCCAGGTAGTGAATATCGGTACCGCCTTTCTGAAAGGCCGCGTGGTTGAAGATCTCCTGGTGCAGCGGCACGTTGGTCTTGATGCCTTCGACCACCATTTCCGCGAGCGCGTTCTTCATGCGGGCTATGGCTGTTTCCCGGCTATCGCCATGAGCGATGACCTTGCCGATGAGCGAGTCATAGTAGGGTGGCACGTTGTAGCCGGAGTAGACGTGGCTGTCGACGCGGATGCCGGGGCCGCCCGGCGCGTGCCACAGCCGGATCGGTCCGGGGGAGGGCATGAAGGTCTTGGGATCCTCGGCGTTGATGCGGCACTCCATCGCGTGGCCGCGGATCTGCACATCACTCTGCGTGTACGCCAGTCGCTCGCCGCTGGCGATCAGCAGCTGCGCTTTCACTAGGTCGATCCCGGTGACCAGCTCGGTCACCGGATGCTCGACCTGGATGCGGGTGTTCATCTCGATAAAGTAGAACTCCCCGTCCTCGTAGAGGAACTCCATGGTACCGGCGCTGCGGTAGCCGACCGCGCGACACGCTTCGACGCAGCGCTCGCCCATGAGGCGCCGTTGGCGGATGGTGATGCCGGGCGCCGGGGCCTCCTCGATGACTTTCTGATGGCGCCGCTGCATCGAGCAATCGCGCTCGCCGAGGTGGATGACGTTACCTTGTCCGTCCGCCAGCACCTGGAACTCGATGTGCCGCGGCCGCTCCAGGAACTTCTCCATGTAGACCTGGTCGTTGCCGAACGCGGCGCGCGCTTCGGCGCGGGTGATTCCGATGGCGTTGAGGAGCGACGCCTCGGTGTGCACCACGCGCATGCCACGGCCGCCGCCACCGCCGGAAGCCTTGATGATTACCGGGTATCCGATGTCGCGGGCGATGCGCAGGTTCTCATCCGCGTCCTCACCGAGCGGACCGTCCGAACCCGGCACACACGGGACGCCATGCCCCTTCATCACACGGATGGCGGACACCTTGTCCCCCATGGTGCGGATGGTCTCGGCCCGCGGGCCGACGAACACGAAGCCGCTGTTCTCGACGCGCTCGGCAAAGTCCGCGTTCTCGGAGAGGAAGCCATAGCCGGGATGGATGGCGACCGAGTCAGTGACTTCCGCTGCCGAGATGATTGCCGGCATGTTGAGGTAGCTTTGCGAGGAGGGCGGTGGTCCGATGCATACCGACTCATCCGCAAGCAGCACGTGCTTGAGGCTGTAGTCGGCGGTGGAGTGAACGGCCACCGTCTTGATGCCCAGCTCGCGGCACGCGCGCAGGATCCGCAGCGCGATCTCGCCGCGGTTGGCGATGACGATCTTTTCGATCATGCCGGTTTATTCGACGACGAACAGCGGCTGGCCGAATTCCACCGGATCGCCGTTGCTTGCCATGACGGAGGCGATGCGGCCTGCCCTGTCGGCCTCGATCTGGTTCATCATTTTCATTGCCTCGATGATGCACAGCACCTGGCCGACCTTGATCTCATCGCCGATCTCCACGAAGGGCTTCGCACCCGGCGATGGTGAAGCGTAGAAAGTGCCCACCATCGGCGCGGTGATCACGTGCTCGCTCGGTGTGGGCTTCTGTGCGGCGCCTTCTGCGGCCGCGACTTGCGTGACGACCGCCGGCGCCGCCGCGGTCGCGGGCGCCGGCGCCAGGTGCATCACCTGTGGCGGCTGAGCGATGGCACCCGCCGGCATGCGGCTGATGCGCACGGCTTCCTCACCTTCCTTGATCTCAATCTCTGCGATGCCGGATTCCTCCAGCAGCTCGATCAGTTTCTTGATTTTTCGAATGTCCATGCCAGGACTCCCCCCCAGGAGAATCGATGACCCCTGACACCGTTTGCGGTATCAGGGCGTACGGGCGAGGCGCTGCGCGGCGGCACGGACCGCCGCTTCGTAGCCGAAGACGCCGAGGCCGCTGACCACACCGACCGCGATGTCCGAAAAATATGACCGCCGACGGAACGCCTCGCGGGCGTGCGGGTTCGACAGATGCACCTCGATGAATGGCAGGCCCGTGGCAAGAATCGCATCGCGCAGCGCGATGCTCGTGTGAGTGAAGGCCCCCGGGTTGACGATGAGGAAGGCGACACCCTCTGCGCGAGCCTTGTGGATGCGCTCGATGAGCTCATGCTCGGCGTTGCTCTGAAAGGTGACCAGGTCGTGCCCCGTCTCACGTGCCACGGCCGCTGCGCGTTTCTCGATAGTCTCCAGGGTGTCCGTCCCATACACGGCCGGCTCCCGGTTCCCGAGCAGATTGAGGTTCGGGCCGTTCAATAACAGCACTCGGGCCATGACCCTGGGGTTCTTGTGTTCGACCGACGCTTGCGACCGGCGGCGAATGTAACCTAATCCGCGGCCATTTGGGTACTTCTTGTGGTTATTTTCGAGGAACGTGCAGGATTTGGGCCAGACGGCCCTATTCAGAGGCGTGGGCCGTCCGTAGCCGGCTGACGCCCTCCGAGATCTGTTCCCGCGCGACGGGCAGGGTGAGCGTACCAGCATCCACGGCGCGTACCCGATCCAGGATGAGCTCCGCTTCGTCCCGATGCAGCTCGCCTACCTTGAGGGTCACGATCCGTCCCTGCCGATCGGCAAAAACGCTGAAAGGCAGGACGGTCTCCATGCCGAAGGCATTGACCGCTTCCAGACCCCTCTGGTCCCCGACGAGCACAGGATAGTCGATTCCGTGGGCGTGGGCGTATTTACGTACTTCATCCGGATAATCGACCGCAATGCCGACAATTTCGAGGTGATCTGCTGCATGTTCGCGACGGAGGGCCTTCAGCAGCGGGATCTCTCGACGGCAGGGATCGCACCAGGTTGCCCAGAAATTAACTACGAGCGGACGGTCCTTGAAGTCCCCGAGGCTCTGAACGGCACCATCGATGCCCGGCAGCCGGATCTCGGGAAGCTGCTCCGGCACCTTGGCCGTGGGCGCCGGAGTCCCCTCGGGAGGGACTTCAGTGCCCGAGGCGCCGGGGGCGGGCTTCGCTGGTGCGGCGATGGTGGCGTGCACGCGGGTAGGCCGCAGCAACAGGCGGTAGGCGATGAATCCGACGGCGGCCGACGCGAGAAGCACGACCGTCAACGCCAGCAGGCCGAACCAGGCTTGCCGCGAGCTCGGTGCGCGCTGATCGCTCACGAAGCCGAGTGCAGTGCTTCGCGAGTGCGAGCTGCGAAGGCGTCGGCTTTCATGTAACCCACGACTCGATATGCGGCGCGCTCGCGCCCGTCGGTCCCGTAGAACGCGATCGTGGGCGGTCCGAAGATGCCGAAGTGCTGCAGCAGCGCCTGGTCGTCGGCGTCGTTTTGCGTGACGTTGGCGCGCAGCAGTACGGTGTTGCTGAGCGCCGCCTGGACGGTGGGGTCCGTGAAGGTATAGCGCTCCATCTCCTTACAGGAGGTGCACCAGTCGGCCGAGAAGTCCACGAGGACGCTATGGCCCTGCGCGTGTGCCTGCGTGACTTCGCGGTCGAGGTCGGCTACGGAATGGATGGCGCGGAACTCGAGCGCCGGCACCGGCTTCGTGAGTCCCGGTATTGGTGCGAGGGGATCGGTGCCACCGAGTGCGGAGCCGGCGGCGAGCGCCACTCCGTAGAGTCCGGCAGCGATCCCAGCCGCCCGCAGACTGATGGAGAGCACCGAGCGCTCGTGGATCGCGCTCCAGAGCAGCCAGGCGAGAACCAAGGCGGGGACCGCCCACAACGCGAGCGACACCCGGTCCGGGAGAATGCGCGCGAGCATCCAGGCGGCGACCGCCAGCATCAGCACCCCGAAGAGCCTTTTCACGAAGTCCATCCACGGTCCGGGATTCGGCAGGAGCTTGCCGGCGGAGGCACCGACGATCAGCAGCGGGGTGCCCATGCCGATACCGGCTGCAAACAGTGCCGCTCCGCCGCGCGCGATCGCCCCGGTCTGGCTGATGACGAGTAGCGCCCCGACCAACACCGGCGCGACGCAGGTGGTCACGATGAGCGCCGAGAGCGCGCCCATTACCGCCACGCCGCCGAAGGTACCCGCCGACTGCCGATTGCTCAGCTCGGCGAGGCGCGACTGGATGGCAGCCGGCATCTGCAGCGTAAATGCACCGAACATCGACAATGCGAGAACGATGAATACGACCGCAAAGAGTGCGACGACCCACCACTGCTGGAACATCGCCTGCACTTCCTTCCCTGCGGCAGCGCTCGCGACTCCCGCGATCGCATACGTAGCGGCCATGCCGAGCACGTAGGCCACCGAGAGCGCGAACGACCGCCCGCTCGTGATCTGCCTGCCGCTGCCGACGATGATCCCGGAGAGGATCGGCACCATCGGCAGTACGCAAGGTGTGAGCGAGAGCACCAGCCCGCCGAGGTAGAAGCAGGCGAGGGCGACCAGGAGGTTGCCGCGCAGCGCATTGCTGAACCACTCCTGAGAGAGAAACGCCGCGTGAGTACCGGCGGTCGCACCCTGGTCTGAACCGACGGAGGCGCCGCCAGCGGTGGCGCCCGGAAGCCGTACGGAGAGCGTTTTGGTCTGAGGGGGATAGCACAGGCCGGCGTCCGCGCAGCCCTGGTAAGTCACCTCGAGAGGCAGATCGAGCGGTCCGCCCGCTGCACGCGCCACTGGGATGGTGGCGATGAGCTCGTGGTGATAGACCTCCTGTTTGCCGAAATACTCGTCGGTCTTCACCTGCCCAGGAGGAAACTGGGGCGCGCCGAGCTGCGCGCTCGTGCTCGTGGTTTTCACCTTGATGCGGGCGCGATAGAGGTAATACCCGTCGGCGATCTCCCAATTGAGCCGCACCCGGTCCGTGCCCTCAGCGAGCGCATCGAAGCGGAACGCCTGGTCGGGCGGGAGGAAATCATCCCCGCTGGTTCGGGCCGAGCCCAGGACCGCATCGATCCCACTGGCCCCGGCAGGAGGCGCCGCGGCCTTCGCCTGCGGCCCGAGGTGCAGGACGGCAGCAAGCAGCAGCAGCGGCGCGGCGAGAATATGTCGGGTCGGTCGGACGCTCATGCACGGGTACTCTGGCTGCGCCCCTTATAGCGCAGCCGGGGAGTTAAGGGCAGGAACTACGATTGATCCGGCTGCGGACGGTTCCACGGCCCTGTCCAGCTTCCGTTCCTGTCCCCGGCTACCGGGTGGCAGATCCACGAGCGGGGGTAAAAAAACGCCTTCACCGGCTTGAAATCCCAACCTGCCTCCCTATCATTAGCAGCCGCCAGGGGTGAGTGCTAACAAGCACCCGCCAGGGGCGTAAATTAATCAATTCATCAATGTGTTAAGGAGCGTTCGCCATGAAGATTCGTCCTCTTCATGACCGCGTCATCGTGAAGCGCCTGGAGGAGGAACGTACCTCTCCGGGTGGCATCGTCATTCCCGATACCGCGGCCGAGAAGCCGGTGCAGGGAAAGATCGTCG
>Ga0306926_10008594_pt1 | contig 11173 bp, 8 predicted proteins | sample flu12Cox44000178_FD_203759 | JGI IMG/M metagenome (GOLD analysis project Ga0306926, IMG submission 203759) | Lab enrichment of tropical soil microbial communities from Luquillo Experimental Forest, Puerto Rico - flux8day.12C.oxic.44.000.178 (v2)... | ecosystem: Environmental > Terrestrial > Soil...
CTTTGGCGTGCCCTTTGTAATCCGCTATTGCCGCGTTGGCGTTTTAAACGACATCGGGGAACTTCTCGATCCGCACGTGCTCGTCCTGCTAATTGGGGAACGTCCTGGCCTTGCGACAGTGGAAAGCCTTTCCGCTTATTTGGCCTATCGTCCGAGGGCCGGCCATACGGACGCTCAACGGAACTTAATCTCGAACATTCATTCCCGCGGCGTTTCCATCGAACGTGCGGCCCAGCGCATCGTGGCCCTTGCCGAAAAGATGCGAAATAATCAGACTAGCGGCGTGTCACTCAAGGAGGATCAAACTGAGCATGCAACTCGTTAGCAGTCATTGACGAGTTCCTCCGGATGGTCCTCACCCGCAGCGTGTGCGTTCGCTGTGCGCCTTTATGGCCCGAAGGGGAGGGCGGGCCGCGTTTCCTTGGCCCACCCTCCTTCAGATTCCAAGACGATTTACTTCCGCCGAAATGAATGAGTTAGGTGCATTGAGTGGGGGGTGGTGACAGCAGATGATACCGCGCTTTTGGCGCAAAACGACTCTGGATGTGTCTTAATCGACTCGGTCGCACGATCTGGTTGGGCCACTAGTGAGGCGCCCGGTTGATGAACGACTGGCCCGATCAAAAAGGTCCACAAAGAGACCAAAGCGATCCCACGGAAACCCATGTGCATGGCCTCCCGATGGCCCGAAAACCCGTGCTGGAAGTCTGAAACGAATTCCAATGAAAAAAACCGCATCCCTGTTTTAGCAACACACGTGCCAACCAACCGATCAAATGATAAACATATCTGGACATGCCCAATTTGTTAGGAAAACGTGATCTTGGCTGAGCAGCACGCATCTCCAAACTTGTAAATCTAGATTTACAAATGAGGAGCAATCTGGTCCAAAAGAAAACACCCGCGCCGGGCGGTCGCGGGTGGTGGAACTGAGTTAAACTCGGTGTGTTGAGTGTGGGGGTGACTGCTCGGGAGTAACCCGAGACTCTTCTGTTCCGGCCCCGATGGTGATTTCACCCCTTTCCTCTCTAGACAGTAGGTATGGTGTGCAATTAATATGCCATGACATGCCAAACTGGTTCGGATTTGTCTAAGTTATTATTCTGTAGGGCTTTGAGATTCTTCTTGCATTCAAGTAACCTTTTCGACGAGTTTCCAGTTCGCAAACAAAACACTGGAAAAATTACAATCCATTACCATGTCGTACCGATTTGCCAACCAACGCGACGCGAAGGTCCATGACATTGGTCTCCGTCAGACCGGTCTTGATCAGACCGCCCGTTGCTCCGAAGTAATCGTAGGCATCGTGGCGATTTAGGTAGTCGGCCGGATTCAAGTTTAGACGCACTCCGATTTGCCATGAGTCTTCATCGGCAATTGCTCCGGCGGCGTTGGTGGGGCCGTCTTCCCCGTCGGTGCCTCCACTCAGGAAGACTATGTTTCGCAAACCGCTGGCTCCCAATTTGACAGCGGCAGCCAACACCAATTCCTGGTTTCTTCCGCCCAGACCATGCTTTTCTGTCAAGGTCACTGTGGTTTCGCCGCCGCTCAGAAGGCAAACCGGCGGGTGCTCCGGTTGGTTATCCGTGCAAATGCTGCGAATGATTCCCGCCAATGCGATGCCCACCTCTTTCGTTTCACCCTCAATAAAGGAACCTAAATTGACAACGCGGTATCCCAGCTCCTGTGCCTTTTCCTGGGCCTTTGACAGGGATTTGGCGTTGTTGCCGATGACCAGGTTGGTGACATTGTCCGGTAAGCGCTTTGGAGTTTCGCCAATTAACCCAGCTGCCCCTTTTTCCAGGAACGCATGCACCGGCTGCGGAACTCGAGTGAAAAGATCATATTTTTCAAACACCGCCAGGGCATTGGCGTAGGTCGTGGGATCGGGCGCAGTAGGCCCCGAGGCGATTACATCCAGTGGATCGCCAATGACATCGGAAATAATCAAACTGAAAAGGGCCTGGCCGGAGAATTCTTCTGCCAGCCGGCCCCCTTTTATTTTCGATAGATGCTTGCGCACCGTGTTCATTTCATTGATGGTGGCGCCGCACGCATGTAGAAGCCGGGTGACTTGTTGCTTTTGTTCCAAAGTCACGCCCGGCACCGGCGCCGGTAAGAGTGCCGACCCACCACCGGAAAGAAGGCAAATAGCGACATCCTTCGGTCCTGCCCGGCTCACTAGATCGAGAATGCACTGAGTTCCTACCACTGCTTCGGCCGTCGGTTCATTGGTCCCGGCCGGCCGGGCACTGTTCAAACGAATTGCTTTAAGGGGCCGAACACTTTCCGCCGGTACGTTGACGACGCCCTCGACCCGATCGAGAATATCCGCGAGTTCTTCCTCCAACGCCGCACTCATGGCGGCGCCTGCCTTCCCTGCTCCTACCACCAGGATTCGCGCTGCCTGACGAAGCAAGTTGACCAAAGGGCAACGGGCATCGGCGAAAGTTTGACGAATTAAAGCGGCGGGCCGAGCAGCGTCAACACCGGCTTTCCAGATCGCGAATGCATGTGCCCGCAATTGACTGGATTGACCGAACAAGAACGATTTCCTTTTGTGAAAGACTAACCAAAGAATTCGTCCATGGTGGACTGCAACGTTTATCTTAGAGTTTCGTCGCGGAAGATTTAGCCATGCAACACTTAAATGCAAAATCGCAAACTATATTTGATTTGAGACAATAGTACCCATTTTGTTCCAACGAATTAATTATCGGGAATTGCGCGGGGAAGCCGGAACACCGATGGACAAGGTATTCAATTTTGACTATTCGCAGTCGGCTGCTCCGGCCTTTGTAACTATCGGAACCGTGTTTGCATTTTGGGTTTTCGTCTGGACGCGAGACGTAATTTTTCGCCGCAGACCTTCCCCCTCCCCAGGACCGCGCGGAGCCGCCTTCCAACCCGTTTACTCGTGGGAGCGCCGGCGAACGCCGAAAATCCGCGCGGCGCGGAGCGCAGGTTGAAGTTCTGATTTCCGATTCCTGCGGCCAGGCCCCTCCGTTTCGCGGCATCGTGCTGGATCGTTCGATGGAAGGATTTCGCCTCGAAGTCGGCGATGTCATTTCCGTGGGCAATATCATTAGTGTGCGGCCTTCGCATGTGGCCGCAATCGCGCCCTGGGTCCAGGTCGAAATTCGGAATTGCCGCAAGAGAGATAGCGGCTGGGAATTGGGCTGCCAGTTTTTGGGGCCCCCGCCTTCCACCATTTTGTGGTTGTTTGGCTAGAATGCCTGTGCAAAGTGTCGGAAACGCGATAACCCACCGGAGTCCATCATGGGTTTGAAAGCACGTTGCCAGGCGCGCTGGCAAAACCACAATTCGGAAGGCAACCTACAACTGGAAACGGAAAAACTGATCTTTCGGGGCGGCTTCCGGCTTTCCATGCCATTGAAAGCCATTCATGCCGTTGAGGCGAAAGATGGGTGGTTGACCGACCATTGTCCGGAAGGGACGGCAGAATTTGAGCTGGGTGCTCGGGCGGAAAAATGGGCCGCGAAAATCCTGCACCCGGCTCAACGCATTGACAAGTTGGGGGTTAAAGAAGGGCTTCAAGTGGTGCTTTTGGGTATCAAGGATAAATCCTTTTTGAATGAGCTGAAAGCACGCACGAAGTACACGAGCCTTACACCAAAAAAAGATGCCGATCTGATATTTATGGCGGCCCATACAAGTGGGGATTTGAAAAGACTGGAAACCTTGCAAGACGGGATCAAAGCGAACGGAGCGATTTGGACGATCTATCCCAAAGGCGTCCAGTCAATTACGGAGGCGGAGGTATTGGCCGCCTGCAAAAAGGCCGGGCTGGTCGATGTAAAAGTCGTGAGCTTTTCCCCAACTCACACGGCGTTGAAAATGGTAATTCCGAAATCCCGCCGAGCGAAGAACAACTAGACTTGAAGGCAAATTTTTCCAAAGTGTAAGCCGCTTTCCATCAGGCGTAACGCGTCGCGCGCGTCCGTGAACGGGAGAATTCGATCGACCGCGGGTCGCAATTTGTGAAGCGTGATGGCCTGATTCATTGCCTCAAACATTTCCCGGCTGCCGACAAAAATCCCCTGGAGACGGACATTCTTCATCAGAATCGCGACGGGATTCACCTGTCCGCCGCCTCCACTGAGAATCCCAATCAGGCTGATGGACCCGCCGGCGCGCACCGCGCGCAGGGATTGCGGCAGAGTGCCGGCACCACCCACTTCGACCACATGGTCTACGCCGGCCCCACCAGTGAGTTGGCGAGCTCGTTCTCCCCAATCGGGGGTGCTTTTGTAATTGATGCCGTCGAAAGCACCCAATTCCCGGACTCGCTCTAATTTGGTATTGCTGCTTGAGGTGGCGATGACCCGGGCCCCGGCGAGCCTGGCGAATTGAAGGGCGAAAATGGAAACACCGCCGGTTCCCTGGATCAAGACTGTCTCACCGGGTTTAAGTTTCCCGTCTGCAAACAGGGCGTGCCAGGCAGTGACCCCCGAGCAGGGCAGAGCAGCCGCTTCCACGTCGGTTAAATGTTCGGGAACATGTACGACTCCTTCTTCGTGAAGGACGCAATATTCCGCCAGCATGCCGTCGCCGCCGCCCCCGAGGGCGGAGCGCGCCTTGGCTTCGGTCAGCTCACCGGCAATCCACTTCTGCAAGAAGATGCCCGCGACACGGTCGCCTTTCTTGACCCGAGTCACACCTTGCCCGATTTCGGCGACTTCTCCGACACCGTCTGAAAATGGGACAAATGGCAACTTTAGTTTGGGATTATAAAGCCCTTTCACCACCAACAAATCCCGATAATTCAGAGAAAAAGCGCGCATTTTGAGTAGAATCTGGCCGGGTCCAACACAGGGTTGGGGCCGATCCGTTAACTTCAACGATTCCAAACCAAAGGAGTCTTGAATTTCAAATGCCTTCATGATTACAGAGCTGCTTTCGTCAGGATATCCGAACAATTATTTCGGCGCGCCGGGAATTCGTCTTGCCCGCGGATCGCCAGGAGGTTTATCCAGGGAGAGGAAAGCGAACAGGTCGGCAATTTCCTGCGGTCGTAGTTGTTTTTCCAGCCCTTCCGGCATCAACGAAACCTTGCTGACAATCAATTGTTCAATTTCACTCCGAGGAATTGTTTCCTGTTTTCCTCCTTGAATTTTGAGAATGACTCGTTCCGCGCTATCCTCAATGACAATTCCCGTAATAATCCGCTCGTTCTTGGTAGCCACCGTAGTAGCCTGGTATCCGGAACCGATCACCAGGCTCGGGTCGAAGACATTGGAGAGGAGCTGATCGAAGTCGCCGCGTCCGTTTGAAGTAAGGTCCGGACCGACATCCTGACCGTCGCCATAGATTTTATGGCACTGGGCGCAGATTCTGTTGAACACGTGAATGCCGGCCGTTGCGTCGCCGCGCTGTTGATTCAGCAAGGTCCGCATCTGCGCTACAACCTGCTCCCGTTCGGGGTTGCGTTCTTCGCGAATGCTGCCCCATTGAGCCTGGATTTGTTTAATGATTTCGGGATCCTTCGATGCCAGAAGCTTGCGAATTTGGTTGACGTTGAGGACATTGGGAGGGATCTCTTTCTTGCCGATGGCTTGCAGTAGTGGTAACGTCCAAATTGCCCGTTGAGTCAGCAGTTCAATGGCCTTGGGCTGCAAGTCCGGTTCCATGCGGCTATAATTGGCCAATACCAGAGCTGCAACCGTGGGATCATTCCGCCGACCCAAAGCGGCCATTACCTGGCCGCGGAACCGGGGCGAATTATTCTTGTGATCGCCGATTATTTCCGAAACGGCCCTTAGCAATGTCGGATCGCCGCCGGAAATCAAAGCGTCAAGGGCGTGTAAACGGTTCCTATCCGATTGTTCAGCAGAAACCAATGCAAGATGTGCAATGTCGAGGCCCTTGGGATCTTTGAATGTGGCCGCGAGCGCCGCTGCATCGAAATACAAGGGGCTTTCCGGGTGTTGGAGGATCTCCGACCAAATTGGTTGTAACCGTGTGCGCAGCATTTCCCGTGGCGTGTTGGCAAAATCCCCGCTTTGGACTTTGTCCGCCAGTAAACCGAGGCATTGCCGCGCAATGTCCGGATCTCCGAATTTGCCCACTGTGACTGTCTCAATCATCCCTACAAGCGCGTCCGGGTCGTACTGCTTGCTGCCCAGGATCCGCTCAATTGTTCGCGGCATGAGCTGGCGTATGTTGGTATTTTCCAGGAGGTCTTTTGTTGCCAGCAGGCGCAACAATAAATTGCTCTTGGTTTCCAACATAGGGTGCAAGTTTTGCCAAACGATGGCGGGAATTAGCTTATCATTCCCGCAGCCGGACAGTACTTCCAACAAGACCGGGATCGGCTCGATGTCCTGCAGTTTTCGGGCTGCGATCGCGACTTGGAGTTTTACATCCGGGGATGAATCATGGACGTGACCTGCAACGGCCTTGCGAATGCCGGGATCAACATCACGGAGGTCCCCGGCTGCACGGACGGCCCAAGCACGAAAGCCAGGATCGTTGTGCTGTAACAAACGTTTGTGAAAAACCCTTTCAAGTTGCCCGGTGCCGATCAAGGCCCACAGGGCATGCATGCGTGGTTTGCGCGGGGCCTTGTCATCCATCACGAAGTGTTCAAGCTTGACCCTGGTAGCGGGGTCGTTGCGCTCAGCCAGCAATCTCTGGGCGAGCTCGCGAAAGAAGACGTTGTGACTGTGCAGTCGCTCGATCAATTGATCGTCGTTTTCCTTGGCCAGGTCGAAGATTGCTGCTCGCGGAGTGTTTTTGTAGCGCACGCGATACAGCCGGCCATTGCGTCGGTCGATGCCCGCCGGATCGCGGCGGGCGTCCTGATAACAGTGATAGCGGTCGTACCAATCGAGGATATACAGGGAGCCATCCGGCCCGGTTTTCTGGGCCACCGGCATGAACCAAGCATCATTGGCCGTCAGAAAGTCGGGATTGGGTTTTGCAAGATAGGTGGAGCCGTCGCGCTCCAACAAATCGACGTTGATGCACCCTCCGTGAATGTTGCCCATGTAGAGCCGCTCGCGATATTGAGGCGGATAGGCGTCGCTGTCAAAAAAGTGAATGCCGCAGTACGCAGCTTTTTGATGAGTATGCTTGACGATGGATTGGAGCTTCCAGGTGTACGGCGGATAAGGGCCGCCCTGTCGTTGGTAGTATCCGGATTCGGTCAAATGCCAGAGGTGATCGATGACACAAGCACTGACGAACGCGCTCCCCTCATTATCCCAGGCGATGCCCCAAGGGTTACTAGTTCCTTCGGCGACAATTTGGAATTCGCGGGTTTTCGGGTGAATCCGAAAAAGTGCGCAGGTAAAATCAAACACCTTTCCCCGATGATTGATGTGGCAATGGTTAAAGACGCCATTCAAACCGTACAACCAGCCATCGGGGCCCCAGGTAAGGGAGTTGGGGAGTTCGTGGGTATCGCTCCGGCCAAAGCCGGTGACAATGACTTCCGGCTTACCAGCGGGTTTGCCATCAACTTCCCGATAAAACAAGATATCGGGAGCATTGGCCACCCAAATGCCGCCGCGGCCGACCGCGATACCGGATGGAATATTCAGGCCATCAACAAATACGGTGATCTTGTCGTATATCCCATCGCCCTTGGAGCTTTCCAGAATTTTGATTCGGTCCTTACCCGGGCCTGGGGAACTGCGCGGATATTCCAGGCTCTCCGTAATCCAAATGCGGCCTCGTTCATCAAAGGCCATCGCCACTGGATTGACGATATCCGGTTCACTGGCAACCAGTTCGACCGAGAACCCATCCGGAACTTGCATTTTTTTGATCGCTTCAGCCGGAGTCAGTGCGGGGCCGGGCATTTTTGATTGGCCGTGAGGAATGACCCTGGCAGAGTCATTAGCGGGCTGCGGTTGTTGGGCGACAGCAATCAACGGTCCGGACATCGCAATGCCAAGCACCACTGCGATTTTGGGTTGCATATCACCTTCTCCAGTTTGGGTAGCGCGATTTCCCCCACTGCTGACCTCTCGCGAAGCGAGAGGGCTACGTTCGTAGCACATTATTTCAAGGCGGATTCCGCTAAATCATTATGATAGAAGAGAAACCGGAGTTGGGACAAATGCAACGAAGTTTTGCTGGAATTCTGAGTGACGGAGTCGGAGAATCATTGCTATCATCCGACATTTTGTGATTCAGTGGAAAATCAAATGAGGTGATACTGTGAATTTGCGATTATTGCTTACGACCCTGGCTGCGGTGGTTTGGCTAGCAACTCAATGCGATGCGGGCTCTCCCAAAAGGCTGGTGCTTCTGGGCCAGGGGCCGGACGGCCATCCGCCCCGGACGCATGAATACATGGCGGGATTAAGAATATTGGCTAAATGCTTTCAGGAAGTTCGCGGGTTGGAAATAACCACGATTCGAGTTGATGCGCCGTCGAGAGATGTTGAAAAAGTATTGGCAGAGGCAGATGGAATCGTCCTCTTTCTGGCGGAGGGAGCGAAGTGGACCCAGCAAGATTCGCAACGAGCAGAGGCCTTGGCGAAATTGGCGGCTCGGGGTGGCGGCATGGCCGGATTGCATTGGGCCATTGGGACCAAGCAGACCAAACCGATTCAACCGTTCTTGAATCTATTTGGTGGCTGCCACGGCGGAGCGGATCGAAAATACAAAGTGCTGGAAGCAGTGGCTCAAGTGGCAGATCACAAGCATCCCATTGCCAACGGCATCAGTCATTTCAAAGTAAAGGATGAATTCTATTACGAGTTAAAGTTCATTCAACCGAAAGGATCGATCACACCGGTACTGCAAGTTACCATTGACGACCGCCCTCAGACGGTGGCCTGGTGCTGGGAACGTCCGGACGGCGGGCGGTCGTTTGGATTTAGCGGATTGCATTTTCATGAGAATTGGGGCCTTCCGGAATATCGTCGCCTGGTGGCTCAAGGAGTTCTTTGGACGCTGAAGTTGCCGGTTCCGGAAAAAGGGCTTGCGGTACCGGTGGCGGAAGATGACTTGCTGCTGAAGTAAGGTCGGCCATCACCCGGATACCGCGAATGGCCGCTCAAGGGATTAAGTCAAGCGGCGCTGGCGCCAGGTATTGACGGCGGAGACCCCGATGATAATCATGCCGATGATAACGAAGCGGAATTCCATGGGGAGGTCGAGTTTGCTACAACCGTTGCTCAGAACGGTGATCATCAAAGCTCCAACCAAAGTTCCCGTGACGGTGCCTTCGCCACCAGTCAGGCTGCCTCCCCCGATAACCACGGCAGCAATGACATCCAATTCCAACCCCGCTTGAACATCGTGCAAACCTGCCCGGGAGCGGGCGAATTGCAGGATTCCCGCCCAAGCGGTCAGAAGGCCGGCCAGAGTGTACAAAATCACTTTGGTGCGTTCGACATTGATCCCACAAAGCCGAGCCGTCGCTTCGTTGGAGCCGAGCGCGAAACAATAGCGACCGAGAACCGTGAAGCGAAGAATTGCCGCTACCACTACCGCCAGGAGCAGCACGCTCCAAACGGAGGGACCGACTCCGAGCCAGGGAGGGTCGGGTTCAATTGCTCCCAAAGCAGGCACCCAGCGCGGAGGTTGAGCCGATTCGGGAAAAACAATGGGGGTACCTTTGGTGAGATAGCGGGCCAGTCCCCGAGCTACTCCCATCATGCCGAGCGTGACGACGAAGGGAACCACCTTGAGCCTGGTGATAAGCATTCCGTTGGCCAGGCCGGTAAACCCTCCCGTCAGCAACCCCGCCACAATGGCCCAAACGCTTGGGGATTGTGCCAGGAAATCCGAATACGGAATATCGAATTCAAAGTGATGATGAAAAAGTTGCCGCCAGGGTTGTTCGAACGCAAGCCGATAGGTGAGCATCATGGTGACTGTAACCAGGGAGACGACATAACCGACCGACAGGTCGATACCTCCGCTAATCATGATCATCGTCATACCCAAAGCGACGGTCGCGGTGATAGTCGTGTGCACTGTGATTAATTTGAAGTTGCTGACACTGAGAAAACGGTTAAGGTCGCCGCGCTGCCAGGTGAAGTAGCAAAAGAGAAGGAGTACCACCGATAATCCCAGGTATGGGCCGAAAGCGGACCAAAAATCAATTCCGCGCCATTTGGCCGAACTGCCCGAAAGGGATGGTTCAGGCGAAGTAGAACCGATTTCGATCGGGTTCACGAAACGCCCCCTCCCGTGGCGGCGGCCATGATTTGTTCCGCCGTCCATTCTGCCACCGGCCTGCTCGGATTCAGCCGGCCTCGGGCCATGACCGCGAGGCTATCGCAGATTCCCAACAGTTCCGGCAAATAGCTGCTGACAAAGATAATGGCTTTGCCTTGCGCAGCAAGTTCGCCGATCAAACGATAGATTTCGGCTTTGCTACCGACATCAATACCGCGAGTTGGTTCGTCCAAAAGTAAAATATCGGCTTGTTGATGGAGGAGACGTGCCAGGACCACTTTTTGCTGGTTTCCGCCACTTAGTTCGACGACCCTCTGATCAGGTTCGCGGCACTGAATGCCGAGGCGCTCCAGCCAGGATACGACAGCCGTTTTGCGCCGAGCCAAACTCAACCAACCGGCATGGAGATAAGTCCCGAGCCGGCTGTACGTCAGATTGTCCGCAATGGATTGGGAAAGGGCCAAGCCTTCCTTTTTACGATCTTCGCTCAGAAAACCGAAGCCGCGGGCGATTCTGCGGCGCGGGGTGGACCGGGTGTCAAACCGGCCGAGCACCTGGATTTCGCCGGCAAGCAGAGGATCCAGACCGTACAAAGCCCGGAGGGTTTCCGTACGTCCGGCACCTACCAGGCCGAAGATACCAAGAATTTCTCCCTGATGGAGTGTCAAATCGGCCCGGCTGGGGAGAATCTTCCCGCCAAGCATCTGCACCTGGAGAACCGGAGCACCCAGGTGGTGGGGAACTCTTGGGTAAAGATCGTGGATGCTCCTGCCAACTATTTTTTCGATGATGCCTTCCAACGTGGCGGCGGCTGCCGAGCCGCTGCCGACTGTCTGGCCGTCGCGCAGAATGGTATAGCGGTCGGCGATCCGTTGGACTTCTTCGAGGAAATGGCTGATGTAGATGATGCTGACGCCGCGCGTTTTCAACCGATGGATTAATGAAAATAAATGGTTCGTATCGGCGCGAGTCAGGGAGCTGGTCGGTTCGTCGAACACGATTACTCGTGCAT
>Ga0306926_10008596_pt1 | contig 11171 bp, 15 predicted proteins | sample flu12Cox44000178_FD_203759 | JGI IMG/M metagenome (GOLD analysis project Ga0306926, IMG submission 203759) | Lab enrichment of tropical soil microbial communities from Luquillo Experimental Forest, Puerto Rico - flux8day.12C.oxic.44.000.178 (v2)... | ecosystem: Environmental > Terrestrial >...
GCTCCACGCAGTGAAAACGAATTACTCGAAGCCGCCAAAGGAGCCTTCCAAGCGATCTCCACCGCCGACTGCAAAGGCTTCTTTTTTGGCGCCAAATACGCTACATCATTTATGGAAATGCTCTAGTGATTCAGGTTCTCGCTGTCGCGCACAGTCATCGACGACCAGGCTACTGGAAAACTCGCCTTTAGAAGGATGTTGAAACCTGCAACGCTGGTGAACACCTGGTGGAAGAACTAAAAGCGCTCGATATGAGCGCCGCCGAACTTGCGCGTCAACTCGACGTGCCGACAAATCGGATTACGCAGATTCTGAACGGGACGCGTGCCATCATTACCGGGTTGTAGCCAAGCGCAAGGATGTCCGGGGCACACGTCTGCAAAAGTTGAAACGCCTAAAGTCGGTAAGCGCCCGAAGCTTTAAGTTCCCGCTGCCAGGCCGCTGATAACGCTGCGTGGTTGCCAAGTCTTTGTGACCCCAACTACACCAAACTGCGATCCCGACCTGCGGCGTGTACAGGGGAAGACGCTAAGCCAACCCCTTCACTTGGTCAGTCGGGAGCTAACGGTGAAGTTCTTCGTTCTGAATAGCAAGGTTCCTCAACCGGCGAACTGGCAAAACAGCACGAACGGATGTTCCAACACCTTGCGACTGGATTTCCAGAACCCCTCCGAGTTGCCGGATTCTTTCCCGCATTCCTCGTAATCCCACTCCTGAACCATTCCCGGCAGAGAACTTCTCCTGCGTGTCCAAACTCATGCCTCCCCCCTGGTCTGCTACTTCCAATTCGACCTGCTCCGCGGTTTGCGAAAGCCTTACGAGCGCAACCGTGCTGCCGGAATGGCGGAGGATATTCGTCAAACATTCCTGGACGACCCGGAACAAACACAATTCGGAGTCTTTCGGCAACCATTCTAGGTCTGAGGGTAAATCCAAAGTCACTTGAATCTTACTCCGCTCTACAAATCCTGCTACGTATTCTTTGAGCGCGGATGGCAGGCCCACTTCTTCAAGCAAAGGCGGATGTAGCAGATGTGATATCGTACGAACTTCAGAAATAGCTTGTTGAATCATCGCGTCACTCTGGTCGGTGCAGCTTGCCGCACCATCGCTCAAATTTCGCTTTTCACGGCGTACCGTCGATATGTTCATGCTCAAGGCGGCAAGGGTTTGGCCGATGCTGTCATGCAGCTCACGCGCGATACGCCTCCTTTCTTCGTCTTGGACGAGCAGCAAACGGCCGGTTACCTCGACTTCTCGAGCCATTTGTTCAACCTGTTTTTGTTGCGTGATGTCGCGAACGATTTTGGAAGCTCCGATGACTCGCCCTAGCCAATCCCTAATCGGGGAAACGGTTATTGAAACATCAAGGCGGGAGCCATTCTTAGTATGGCGGACCGTCTCAAAATGTTCGATGCGCTCGCCATTTCGTATCCGCTGCAGGATTTCCTTCTCCTCATGGTATCGTTCGGGCGGAATAATAATCCTGATTGGATGGCCAATTGCTTCATCCGCTGTGAAACCAAACATCCGTTCTGCGGCGAGATTCCAACTCGTAATCACGAAGTTCAAATCTTTCGAGATGATGGGGTCATTCGAGCATTCCACAATCGCTCGGAAACGCTGCTCATTCTCCTTGAAAGCTTCTTCCGCTTTGCAACGCTCAATAAAACCAGCCGCTTGACGGGCGTAGAGGTCGATGCGTCGCAGAGACACATCGGCCGGTCGATGCGGCGAAACAAAGTGGGTCGAAATAATCCCTAGAGGCAAGCCCGTACTGCCGACCAGTGGCGTTGAGACAACTGCCCGATAACCCGCCGCACGAGCGACAGCTCGAAATGGCGCAAACGCGGCATCGCTATCGACGTCTTCAATTACTGTAGGTCGGGCAGAACGCAGGGCACGCCCGCAAGCAGTATCGTCCTCTGCTTTTACCTCACGGAAGAATTCGAGGAATTCTTTTTCAAATCCTCTCTGGGCCTCAATTGTCAATATCGAACGACGCTGGTCGAGGACCTGAATGTTGCCCTTGTCGGCCCCCATGAGTTCGATGGCACCGGCCAACATTTCGTCCAGTCCTTCTCTGAGTGAATGACTGGCCCATAACCTAGCACTCAGCTCGTTGAGTTTAGCAAGAGACTGCGCTTCGTCCGCCAATTGAGCCTTGGTTTGAACGAGAGTTTCTTTACTTTGTTGTTTATCGTTCACGAACCCTCGCCATTTGCGAGGGCCAATTCAACGGTTTTCCCCAATGCTTCGGCACAGACCAACCACTTAGGTTCCCCGTTCTTGGCCGCGAAGACATCCAAGGGAGCGACCATTGGACCTCGCTTTCAACCGAACCTAAGGTTGTGCTTAGTTTTTGTTAGGAGATAAACGAAGCAGCGATAGGGAAGTTGAGGCTGACAGATTCGTCTGTTGTTGTCCACTCAATTCGGCTCAGGCCGACGGTTCACCGTGACAGACCCAAATCCCGTGATACTCGGAAACCTTAGTACCGGTAGTACACCGTCCACGCTAATCCTTCCACACCTCAAACTTATTCCGACCCCGCTCTAAAACAGTACTCTCCGAGGGAAAATCTGTAGGATTCCGAACCGAATCGCTCTCTAGCAGTACAGGACTCATTGGTGCTGATTGATTCGCCCCACTTGGATTTTCTCTGACTTACAATGCCAACGCTTACGATTTTTCGGGGGACCTTTCCACTGTCGTCTACGCACGCCCCGCGGCGGCAACGCCGACCTGTATCGAGTCAGAAATAAATCGCACAGGGGCATGTACGGTCTGGAAAGACGCCGACCCCGACACCCCCATCCTGAAGCAAGCAAGGGGGAGTACGCGAAGTTTTAGTGAAGGTCCGCAAACTATTGCAGCGGAATTTTGCGGTAGTGCCCCATTTGTTCTATCGTTTGCGCCTGGTGTCGACATTGAGCGGTCTGTGGGCCCGCGATTTGGTGGCTCACGCCATGAAGGGGTGCAGTATGAAGCGTAAGTCGATCACCTGAGGCACGCGAAATTCGCCGGGCTCCGGGGCGACAAGGACCCGCGTACGGTGGTGAAAGAACCTGCGGGGAAGGCCTAGGCTCGGTGGAATCCATAGTGAAAATTCAGGATAATTCCTTTCAAGGAGGGCCCATGCTTTTCGTGAGTGAATACAAGATCGCTCCGGAAAACCGTGATGTCGCGCAGGAGCGGTTTAAGAAGACCGGCGGAGCGCCCCCTCAAGGAGTGAAGGTGATCGGACGATGGCACTCGGTGGTTGGCGGACGCGGAGTGACTGTCTACGAGGCGAACGATGCCCAATTGATTGCCCAATGGGCGCAGCAGTGGAGCGACGTAATCAGCTTCGAGATCTACGCGGCCATAGACGACGCCGGGTTCGCCAAGGTGATCGGTTGACGCGCATCGCGTGAGACGGGACTTTCCGCCAGCGCTTAGCAATGGCCCGCCATGAGGTGATGTGTCACGTCAAACCCGCGGTTGGAGTATGCGAAGGTCTTATCGCCCACCTCGCTCTGCGCGGGTTGCGGTTGGGGGTGCGTTAGAACATGGCTTGGGCGCGGCGCCGTCTAATCGGCGCAACGGTGAATAGGTTTAACCCTGCCTCGGGCGCGGGGTTAGGATTGCGCGCTTTTGTGCCGAAGGGTATGCTTGCGCCGTTCCCGGGGACCCCAATCCATGAATTCACGGAGGCGAAATGTCTACAGCTCCTAAACCACAACCAGCCTCGGCTGATCCCGTTCACGTTGACTCGAAGCATTACACAATCGACGCGGAAAACGACCGTGTGCGCGTGATCCGCGCAAGGTACGGTCCGCGCGAGAAGTCCGTCATGCACGGGCACCCTTCTCTCGTGGCCGTGTTTCTCACCACCAACCACGGGAGGTTTACCTTCCCGGACGGCCGGACGGAAGAACGCAGCTGGAAGGCCGGTGAGAGTATGATCACGCCCGCCGAGGAACATTTACCCGAAAACTTAAGCGACAATCCCCTAGAGGTCGTCCTCATCGAGTTGAAATAGCAATTCCGAGAATCCTAGACGAAGTCAGACGGGAGGAGATTCGTTGCGAGTCTCCTCCCGTTTTTTGGCGCCCAGCATGAAATGTTTCCTGCCTCTGACCTAGGGCAGTCCTAACTGGGGCGATGCCCGCACCTCCTGCCTCCGCGAGCATCTGTGTAGAAAATACAGAAGAGAAACCCGGAACGTTCGTTTCTGCCTACTGGACCCTTTTTCCATGACCAGGACGTCTGGACTCAAGATGCACAGCACTCGTGATTTACCGGTGCGGCAACCGAAATGCAAGCACCCAAATTGAAACGCATACGGGGTCTGCGAAGGAGAAAAGCCATGACGAAGCAACTCCCCGCCCCAGTAGTGGTGTGTAGCGAGTATCAAAGATTGCTCGAAGAATCGGCAAGGGCCAGAGAAGCGTGGAGCAATCTCCGGCACGAGGTCTGTTGGGCTGAGCTGATTCCGAAGAAGACAATCCACGAGCTGCTTCGATTGCAGGCGAAGTATGCGCGAGCGTACACGCTGTTGCAGAAGCACGTGCACTCTTGCGGGCGATGCCAGCCCCTGCCGAAAACTGCATAGTCCAGACAAACGAAAGACAAATTCTTTACCGCGGTCCTGCAACTTTCTCGCGAAAAGTGTGTCTTCATTATGTAGTGAAGGGAGGGACCAATGTTCATCTCTGGCCCTCAGGAATGCGCTTACTGTCGAGCGCCAATTGCATCGGGTGATCGATGGGTGCGGGAGAAAATTTTCGAATCAACGCCAAATGGCAATGGTCCGAGCTACTTCCGCTATCACGCGGACCTCTTCGCGGGAGAGGAAATTAGCTGCTGGGAGAAACATCAAATGGAACTGGAAATTGTCCGGACCACTACGCGGGCAGCGTAATGCGTAAAGGGAGAAGAATATGAGCGTGCAGCTACCCGCCGAAACAATCGTGTGCAGCGAGTATCAACGGCTGCTCGAAGCATGTGTGAGCGCCAGAGAAATCTGGAAACAACATCGGGCGGAGATTTATCGGTATCGTTTGGTCGGCAAAAAAACGGGCGACGAACTTCTTCGACTGCAAGCAAATTACGCTCGGGCGTACTACGTATTGCAGCGCCACGCGCAGCAATGCCTCCGGTGCCGGTCCGTTTTACGAATTGCGTGAGGGTTGGGCGCAGGCCCGTTCTGTGGTGAAGGAACATGCCGGCGAGGCATGACATCACCTCGACGCAGACATTCCGAGGATTGACCGAATTCTGAGGCGATGTGTGATTTCCCGGGTGCGACCCGGTCTCTCAAGCCACTTCGTAAAATCGGCGATCTTGACTTGATGTTCGACGCGCACGTCAGTGACCGACACCCTCACTACGCCAAATCGTTCTTCGATACCTTCTACCCATTCGTTTTTGCGCAATGCGGCCAGCACCTGAGCGACGGTCTCGACCAGTGAGCTGGCTGTGACCTCCGCTGTATGCGAGGTGCCATCGTCTTCTGAGCTCGAAATAAATTCTCGTCGGTTTGGATTGCCTATGCTACGAAGCGGTGCAGCATGAAGCGTACGTCGACCATTTGCGCCATGCAAAGTTTGCTGTTTTGCGAGACGACAAGGATCCTCGCAAGGTAATCAAGGAGCACGCCGGCGAAGGGTAATCACGCTCGTGACCCTGTCGCTGCCTATCATAGAAGTCGGCAAACCGCCCATGTTGGTACCGTGATGTAAGTTACCGCGAACCTCGTTTAGCAGGGACAGGCCAGTTATGTGGCAAAGCAGGAGCGGCGCGTCAAGGCCAATGGATGGAACCTGCCTATCGAAGCGCCAGCTTAACAGTCTCACCATCCACATACCTTGCAGTTGCTTCCGTCTCGCCCTCTTCCCTGACTTCGACCGGTGTCGCCTGGTCTTTCAGAAAATCAGGGAAGTTCGGCGCGTACGCCGCAACATCGCTTTGGAACTGTGAGTCTACGATGAAAATCCGGTATTTCCCTGGTGGCACCCATCGAAAGGTAGTCCGCGGCTCGGCTAACGTATTAAAAGAACACGATTCACGAAGCGTCAAGTAGGGGTCTGCGGGAGTAAGCATAGCTACGATATCGCCTCGTTGGCTTGGAAACCCACGCACCTTCACAGAAACTATGGATGTCTTCAGGCTGACAACGATTTGTAGGGGCCCTGCATCGCTCGAATCCAATCGAAACGCATCGGGAGCGAGTTCTTTGGAGCCAATGGCAAACGTGCGAATCCGTCCAGGGAAAGGCAACGTCAAAGAATAACGTCCAGGTTTAACGTTCTTCAGAACGAATTTGCCATCTCGGTCTGGCCTAGCCTGAACGTCATAATCAAGAACCAGGGGATGAAGACTGACCATCATTGCTTCAACCGGGGTTGCTTCAGGGGGCCGGTCCACAAGCTCTAGGTATCCAAGGAGCTCGAAAGTCGGCGGGGTTCGGCCAGTTAGCATGGAGTACCCACCTCGTTCTTCTGGACGCGTGGAGAAAAAACCGAACCAACGCGAATCTTACTCGCCGACAGTGGCAGTGGCAAGGGAATAGGAATGGCATCGAAAACTGAGACGGCCCGAATTTGGGTGCTGATCCCAACCTGTCCGGTTACGCCGGTCATGAATATCCTCATTCAATTGAGGGGATAGAGGATAGGAGCGAGCGAAAGTGCCCTCTTGCCGTTCGTAAGTGTTATCCTCGTGTGCATAGCGAAATCTAAGGGCCATCGAGTGAGCGCGACAAAATCCGTGTTGATGGCATTCTTGTTCCTCATCTGCCGAAATACTTTTGCGCAGTCGGTCGATAAAGGAGGGAAAGAATCTGTGGCGGTTCTCGAACTTGGGGGAGCCGCAAGTTGGAATGTCAAAGGCGGTGGGTCGGGATTCGGCCCTACCGTCGCCGTTGAAGTTACGCCTATAGAAAAATGGCTCGAACTTGAGGCAGGCGTTACCGCGCTTTTCAACCGTCACTCCACAGAATGGAGTACCGACCTTTTGTTCAAGAAGCCTTGGACGCTGTCGCCAAAAGTGGAGTTCATGGTCGGTGTTGGTCCCGCGTGGGTTCACACGAACGAATACGGCAAATCGCCGAATTCAGTTAGCGGTGAGGCCATCATCGATGTGATGTTTTGGCACTCCAAGAAGCATAGATTCGGCTGGTACGTCGAGCCGGGGTACGAATACAACTTTGGGCGAGGGCGTGAGCAGTCGCTCGGCATAAGTGGTGGCTTATTGATAGCAATCCCTTGAGGTTCGACTGTCAGATCGCGGGCCAGGACGTTATGAATGACACGTTGGCTAAAGCACTGGCTGCATCGTGCCTGCTAGCGTCTTGTTTGTCGGTTCTATGGTTCTATGGTTCGGGAGATGCTCCCACAATCGGGAGCTAGAGGTTGGTACCGAGAACCCACAAAACTGCTCCGCACAAGCAGCTTCATAGGCTCCCGGCTTACTAACCGTAACCGATTTCCTGGTGATTTCAATCTGTCATGTACCTGTTTTTCGCCGTGGCGGACGCTCAACTTACAGGGGCATGTGCGCCTTAGTTGGAAGTCGAAATTGAAATTTCTAGTACTGCAAGTTGCGACACGCGGGAACTTTTTTCGCGTTCTGTGGGAATACTCTAGATGCCCAGCCATGGGCGTGTTAATGGTTCTCAAATATTTCCAGTCGCAAGAACCAGTCGCTACGGCAATTCAGGAATTTGATGCTCAGCGGTTGCGTCAGAAGTTCCTCGATGTTCTTTGGCCGCCTCGAACCCCGCCCAAGACCTCATGATGCTTGAGGAAGATGCTATTACGAGGGAGGGAGACCGTGACGATTAAGCAGGCGCAAAAGGAAAGGCAGTCTGCACATCGGACCCAATGGGCGGCTCAATTTGCCGTGGCAAGCGAACTCTGCAAGCGTGGATACGAAGCCGCTCTGACAATGGGAAACCATCCTGTCGTCGACCTTATGGTTGTCAGTCCTAAGGGCGTGCCGTTTCTCATTGGTGTGAAAGGGCGGTATAAGAAGAATTTTTGGCCTGTACGGCTGAGGAAAGCTCGGGGGAAATTGTTTTATGTTCTAGCATTCGTCCCTGAGGTTGGTCAAAATCGATTCTTTATTCTTACGCAGGAGGCAGTAGAGAAAGAAATACGGCGTGACTTGCAACACGCTATTGCCCAAAGGAAGGCTAGAGGATTTAGAAGGCGAACCTCTTTCTTTTCGAAATGTCGAATGGGACTTCGCCAAAAAGCATGAAGGCGCTTGGAAAGTGTTGCCGGAATAAACAACAGAAGGATTCCACAGTGCGTGCAGTTAGCAGTACTGGGACGTACTTTTCCGATTTCCCTGTTACCAGTTGCGGGTTCCGAAAATTCTGGCATTCCTAATTCCGGAAATTCTGTCAGACCCAGTACTCGCCGGAAGAAATAGTAGTCTCCTTCCGCTCCTACTCGGAAAACGAGAAGGGCGGAGGGAGGAGGATGCTAGGAATGCTGAAACGTCACGAAATCGAAATCTTGATCAAGGCCGGGCATCCGAAGACGGAAGTGGCTCGTTTGGCGGGAGTGTCTGCGCGATCGATCCATCGCATCGCCGAAGAAAATCCGGTTGTTGATGTCAACGACTCAGCGGAGCGGGCGCTGCGACACATTGGAAGACCCAGTATCGTCGAGGGTTTCCGGAAATTCGTCCTCAATATCCTGAACGAAAAAGCCGATCTGCCCTCTCGGGAAATTCTCCGGCGAGTTCGGGTGGCAGGTTATCACGGTGGTAAGACGGCCCTGTATGAACTGGTTGCTTCGTTGCGCCCGAAGCCGGTAAAGCCCGTGGTTCGTTTCGAAGGATTACCCGGGGAGTTCAGTCAACACGATTTTGGGCAATTCAACGTCAAGTTCGTCGATGGAACCTTCCGTCGTGTGCATTTCTTTGCTTCTCGATTGAAGTACTCCCGATACATCCGTGTGAGTTTGGTGCAGGACGAAACGGTGGAGAGCTTGGTGCGCACTCTGGCCGAACATGTTCATGGTTGGGGCGGGCGTCCCTTGCTCTGCGTGTTCGACCGGCCGAAGACCATCGCTCTGAAATGGAACCGAAGTGGCGAGGTGACGGAATGGAATCCGGTCTTCGCCTACGCCACGCTGGAGATGGGCATTGGGGTGGAGTTGTGTTGGCCTTACCAGGCCCACCAGAAAGGGTCGGTGGAGAATCTGGTGAAATTTGTGAAGTCATCGTTTTTCAAAGTGCGATCTTTCCACGATGAGGAAGATCTGAAGCAGCAACTGGTGGAGTGGCATCAGGAAGTGAATCAGGAGCTTCCGAGTCGGGCCACCGGAGTGATCCCCGCGGTGCGTTTAGCCGAAGAGATGCCTCGGCTTCGTCCCTTGCAGGTGCGACCGGAAGATCTGGCCCTGCGCATACCGGTCTACGTCGGACCCACGGCGACGGTGATGTACGACGGGCATCCCTACTCAATGCCTCCAGAGGCCATCAGCATGCCGGCGACGCTGTACCTGTATGCCGACCGGGTGCGCATCGCGGCCGAGCAATGGGAGGCGGTGCATCCTAGGAAATTCGCTCCGCATGAGGGCTCGACGCTGGCCGAACACCGTGCGGCCCTGGTGGCCGCGGTGTCGGGCAAGCGCGGCAAGCGCTATTTGAAGCGACAACAGCTGTTGGATTTAGGGGTGCCCGTGTTTCTCTATCTGACCGAGATCGTCCATCGCCGACCCAAGGAGTGGATCAGTGAGGTGGATCGGCTGTACGACATTCTCGAGCGGCACGGGTCGGAGGTTTTGCTGCAAGCCGTGGAACAAGGGCTGCAAGAACAGGTCTTCAGTGTCGTTTACGTGGAGCAGTTTCTGCAGCGATCGCTGGCCTTCGCGGAGGTTGAGAAGTGAATCGAGGAGCTCTTGCCAGACATTCTTCGAGGGCAGCTTTCGCCGCGGGCGCTACCAGTTTTGCCCAATTTGGGTCGCCGGGCCAAAAAAAACGCGTTGGCAGGCGCACCATTGCATTTTTCCGACCTGCCTATGGGTAGCGGGGCCTCCCTGGGAGAGATTTTTCTTACGAGCAACTGGCTGCAAGACGGAGGAATCGATGACCACCGAGACGAAGCAAAACACGACCAAGAGTTCGCCCCTCTCGGGAGCTGAGTTCGAGGCTCTGTTCCGCCGTCTCAACTTGGCAAACACCCGCCGGATCTATCAAGAGGTGGCCCGACAGGCCGAACAGGAAAGCTGGTCCTACTGCGATTTCCTCGGTCGCTTGCTGCTGGAGGAAGTCGCACATCGGAAGCAAACACGTCTGCAGCGCTGCACGCGGAACGCGCACTTTCCCTTCTTTCAGACCATCGAGGAGTTCGATTTCACTCCGCAATCAAAGCTTCGGAAATCACTGCTGGGTTCTTACCTGGGGCCAGACTTCGTCACCGAAGGGCGCACCCTGATCTTGCATGGAAACACCGGTCGGGGAAAGACACACTTGGCCGTGGCCATTGCCTATCGTGCCATCCAGAACGGCTTCGAGGCGCTGTTTACCACCGCCGCCGAACTGATCGAAGACCTTGCGAACGCGAGTCAGAAGGGACACCTGCATCAGTCGCTCTCTACCTACACGCACCCGCACGTTCTTGTCGTCGACGAAGTAGGATATCTGACCTACGGGCCGGATGCCGCCAACGTGCTGTTCCACGTGGTCAACGTCCGACACCTGAAAAAGCGGCCTATGATTTTCACGACCAACAAGCTACTGCACCAGTGGGGACGGGTGTTACACGATGAGGATCTGGCTGCCGCCATCCTCGACCGAATCCTCGAGCGTGGCAGACTCCTCCACCTCGACGGACCTTCCCATCGGACGCGCCACCTTCAGCTCGACGAGGGCTTGGCTGGCGGCGCCGAGTCTGCCAGAATTTCCGGAATCGGTCTGCCGGAATATCGGGAACCTACACCAGTACGCACCTGATTCACGGTCTATAATCCCAACGAGCCAACACCATGGCGGATATTCCTCCACCGTTATCCGCAAAGGAATTCTTTACGCCGGAATTCCTGAAAGATCCATATCCTACCTACCGCCGGTACCTTAACGGGCGCGGACTTCAGTACATCGATATTCACGGTGGCGTCTGGGCCGTTTTCAAGCACGCAGATTGCTCAACGTTTCTTCGGGATCCCAGGCTC
>Ga0306926_10008598_pt1 | contig 11167 bp, 7 predicted proteins | sample flu12Cox44000178_FD_203759 | JGI IMG/M metagenome (GOLD analysis project Ga0306926, IMG submission 203759) | Lab enrichment of tropical soil microbial communities from Luquillo Experimental Forest, Puerto Rico - flux8day.12C.oxic.44.000.178 (v2)... | ecosystem: Environmental > Terrestrial > Soil...
CGCCGCCGAGAAGGTGTTCGGCTGGTGCAGTTTCGAGGTACTCGCCTTCTCGACCGGCAACCCCGACAACCCTGTCAACGCGATCCCGCCGCGAGCCAAAGCAACCTGCCAGATCCGCTTTGTCGTCGGCACCGATCCCGAGAACTTCCTGCCCGCCTTGCGCCGCCATCTCGACGCCCACGGCTTTCCGATGGTCCGGCTGGAGCGCTGGAAGAAGGGCTATTTCCCGGCGACGCGGCTCGACCCGGACCACCCCTGGGTGTGCTGGGCGGCGGCCTCGGTCGCCGCCACCACCGGGGTGCCACCGGCAATCCTGCCCAATCTCGGCGGCTCGTTGCCGAACGACATCTTCGCTGTCGATCTCGGATTGCCGACGGTGTGGGTGCCACATTCCTACCCCGGCTGCTCGCAGCACGCCCCCAACGAGCACCTGCTCGCCCCGGTAGCGCGCCAGGCGCTGGCCATCATGAGCGGCATTTACTGGGACCTCGGCGAAGCAGGGGTGCCGGTTTGAGTCGACTCTTCGGTCAGAACCGTCCTTGTAGACGCACTGCCGGTCGCCGTGCTTAAGCGGCTTTTGGCGACGGCTCGAGCCAATTTCCATCGACCGCACGCCGCTCACCAGGCCGCTGCTGGGGAGCGGTTTCGGCCACCAGCGCCATCATTGCATCAAACCTTCGCGCAGGTCCGAGGATCCAACCGGGGAGGAAGGCGGAGTCGACGCCTTTGGGTTGCTGCTGCGTTAGTCGGTGTAGTGACGATAACATCTAAGGCCGCGTTGCATCACTCCACTCATGCTTACGGCTCGCAAATATGGAAATCGGGGATCCAAGCATGTGATTTTAGCCATCGGTAGCCTTGCCGAGCGTGCCTCCCAGCCTCCCGATGTTGCGCCGGAGTTCGCTCGCCTCTCCGCTGGAGGAAGACGGACTGGAACCACCGGTCCCGCCAGTGAAAGAGAAGGCCGTGGAGAGGGGGGATCCGCGGCCAACCAGGAAATGCGCAAACTTCCCGTCCCCGCCACTAGTCACGCTCACCGGAAAACACGCGGTGTAGGTATTGTTCACTTGGCCAGTCGTCAGTCGGCCTTTGCCCTACACCGGGCTGCGTGTAGTCGCAATACGCCTGGGGGAAAATTGCCTTAAGAGCGCGGCTTTGGGTCCGAACGATGCGCCCTCAACCGCGCACTTGCGACAGGCTGGAAAGCCAAAACTTGCCTCTGAGAGCGTCGATCACGCTGAAGCGCGCTTTTGGTCTCTACAGATCCCGGTGGCCCTCGGCCATGCGCGGCGATCGACTTGTATTCCATCGATCGCGGTCGAGCCTGGATCCTCCAGCATCTACAACGCCAAGGTGAGCGATGCTGCTGCCATGCCAGATGCGTTCGTGTGGTGGGAAAATCGTACCGATTCGAGGGTGCTTGGAATTGGCGCGCGCTTCCCCTTAGTCTTGGGGCAGTACCGCCGCGATGCCTGCCGGAGAGGACGCACGATGATCAACAAATTCATGACGGTCTATGCCGGTCACATCGACGTCCCCGACCACGGTCAGAATGCGACCCCGGCCAACGACCGGCGCTATTCCAACGACGAGCTCGCCTCGGTGTTTGACAAGACCGCGGCGATCGCCAAGGTCATGGACGAACTGGGCTACGACACTCTGTGGCTGGCCGAGCACCATTTCCAGCATGAAGGCTACGAGTGCTTGCCCAACATCCTGATGTTAGCGGTGCATCTGGCCCACATCACCAAGCAACTGCGGATCGGCTGCGGCTTCAATATCGCGCCGATGTGGCACCCGCTGCGTTTAGCCGAGGATTACGCCACCGCCGATATCTTGACCAAGGGCCGCACTGTGTTCGGCGTCGGCCGCGGCTATCACAGCCGCGAAGTGGAAACGTTTGGCGCCCCGATCATCGACCAGGAGGCGAACCGCGAATTGTTCGAAGAGCAGGTCGAGATCGTCTTCAAGGCGTTCAACAACGAATCCTTTTCGCACAAGGGCAAGCACTACGCGATACCCGCTGATGTCCCCTATCGCGGCTATCAGCTCAAGGAGCTGACCCTGGTGCCGCGCCCGGTCAGCCTGCCGGTCGAATGCTGGCAGCCGATCGTCAGTGCCAGCACGCGCGGGATCGAGTTCATGCTGCGCCACGGCATCAGAGGCCTCGTCGGCGGCGGCGCTGCGACGATGGCGGAGGGGCCGATCCAGGCCTACCAGCGCGTTGCGAACTCGATGGGCCGTAACCTCAAACTCGGCGAAGGCCTGGCGATCGGCGTGTCGTTCTATCTGGCCAAGACGCGCGAGCAAGCGATCCGCGAGATGCTACCGTATTACGAAGAGCATGTGAAAATGTTTGCACCGCTCGGGTTCGTGCCGGGCATCACGCCGGCGCAGGTCGAGGCGGCCGCACGGCGCGGCGGCTGGGACGCTGCTGGTGTGCCGACCCTCGACCATTATCTGAAGCTCGGCTCATGGTTCGCCGGTTCGCCAGACGACCTCGTCGCCCACCTGAAGAGCTTCGAAGAGCGCTACCCCGGCATGCAGCACATCAACCTGTCGCCACCGCTGACGACACCGAAGGACAAGATGGTCGAGCAATACCGGATGGTGGGCGAGCTTGTGATGCCGCATTTCCGCTCGCGTCCAGCGCTGCAGGCTGCCGCGAAATAGGGCGCGTGCTAGGCTGCGGTGTCCGCGGGGGATCGACCTGCAGTCCCCTCTCTTCCGCGAGAATCAGTCACACCGTCGCGAGAGGGACCGAGGGTTCGATTACGACAGCCTGATTGCGGTCCCGGCAACAATCAGCAATGTCCCAACCAGAGCGCATCTGCCGGCGGTTTAGACGAAGGCGGCGATGACGACGAAAGCCGGGAAGTTAGCGAGGAAGATCCGGGCGGCCGAACTCGATATGGAAATCATGCGGGCCCGGGAGGCTAACGGTCTGCCAGTGATCAGCCCCATGCTCGGTCTGCCCCGGGACAAATGGGAGTGTGAGTTCCGGGATTACCTGGTGGCGCTGGGCGACCCCCGAGTTGCGGATCCCGAGTGGGTGGCGGCTCGTATCCGGGAGGAGCAGCGTCGCGCCAGGTGGTTCGTGAAGTGGTTCGATGCGTGGTTCGAGCAATCGGCGAGCGGTTTCGACTTCGGGAAGGAGGAAGTGCGGCGTCCAGTAGGACAACCTCAGCGCTCGCGACGTACATCCGAAGAGCGCCATGAAGCTATGAAAGCGGCCCATGCCGGCGTCGCGGCCTTCACGGACGGAATTGCGGAGAGCTCCTGTCCCCATAAGGTCGCGACACTGGCTTATTCCGCCTGGCGCAAAGGCTGGCAAGAGGCGCGCGATCGGGCCGGGCCCTAATCAGCTCGTGGGTTGTCCTCGACCGCGAGATAGAGCTCGTATTCATGGCTTTCGCGGCCGCAAAAACTCGGTGCCACGATCGGTCAGCACGCGCGACAGGCGAATGCCGTGCTCGTCGTAGAACGGCACAACACGGTCATTGAGGATCTCGGCGGCGGTGATCGGGGTCTGCCAATCCTTCTGTTAGCCGCAACTGCCTCCTCCAGACTTGGAAGCTCATGCCGGTCTTTGCGCTGGAAGCGCACTGTCCTGATGGTGCGGCGAGCAGAAATAGCGCAGCCGTATTGAGGATCACCCTGAATACGTCGCGACAGCGCCGCGCTGAGTCGGGATTTGCCAATCCCCGGCTCGCCCGAGATCAAAATCACCCGCCCTTCACCGGCTTTCGCCTGCTGCCACTGCCGCAATAGGAGATCGAGCTCCTCGTCGCGCCCGACGAGCGGGGTCGCTTCGGAGCGAAGGGCCTCGAAGCGACTCAACACCCCGCTCTCGCCAATGATCCGCCAGGCGCGCTGCGGTTCGGCAAACCCGGCGAGCGCCCGCAGCCCAACATCTTCGATCTTGAACAGGGCGCCGACTTGCCGTCGCGTGCTATCAGCGATGACGAGCGTGCCCGGCTGCGCGAGCGCCTGCAGCCGGGCGGCAAGATTGGGCGTCTCGCCAACGACCCCGCGCTCCTGCGCGGCCCCCGCGCCGATCAAATCGCCGACCACGACGAGCCCACTGGCGATGCCGAGCCGAACATTAAGCGCCTCGTGCGTCGCGAGCCCGCCAACCGCGTCGATGACGGCGAGCCCGGCCCGCACCGCCCGTTCGGCATCGTCCTCATGCACCTCGGGATAGCCGAAATAGATCAGCACCCCGTCCCCCATATACTTGGCGACGAAACCGGCGAACCGGCCGACCGTCTCAGCGACCGCGCGGTGATAGACGCCGATGAGTTCGCGTAGATCCTCGGGGTCGAACCGCGTCGAGAGCGGCGTCGAGCCGACCAGATCGCAAAACATCACGGTCAGCTGGCGCCGCTCGGCGTCGTTAGAGGCGGCCGCCGTCACCGCGGAGGTGGGCTCCGAGGCGCTGAGCGTAGCGATGGCGTCCAGCAGCTTACGCCGGTGGCCGATCGCCGCAACGCCAATCTCCCTGAGATCCTCCGATGTCAGCTTCGGCAGCACTTCCCAATCGATCTCGTTGTCGCGGAAGGCCGGCACATAGCGCTCAAGGCCCAAGCCCTCCAACCACGCCTCTATGTCCATGCGGTCATCCTCGGCTCCGAGGAGAGGCAGCTCTACTTATTCCAGGATATCGCTCTGCCCATCGACCTGCCAGCGGCCGCCGCGTTGTGATGCTCCTGTCGGGTGGCTGAAAGTCGGCTTGGCGAATCCGGACCTTTCCGCCCTCGCCCAGGAAGGGCGAGGTTCGGAGCGAACTGAGCCGGTTCCCGACAGGTATTGCGAACGGTAGAGCGTAATCGGCCGATCGTTTCCCTGCCGCTTGTCGGGGCGCTGCCACCACTGATAGCATCGGCTTCCTGAACAGTGCCTGGTGGGCGTCGTCCGCCAAGAGAGCGCGACACAGGGAGGTCACGGCATGGCAACATCTTCTGCCGCAGGTTTGTCTGACGCGCAACACCGGGTTCAGCTGCGCCGTGCGGTCGTCGCGGGCACCGTCGGGACGATCATCGAGGCCTACGATTTTCTGCTTTACGTGCAGGTCGCGCCGCTCGTTTTCGCGAAGCTGTACTTCCCGTCATCTGACCCGCTGGTTGGAACCTTGCAGGCTTTCGGCATCTACGCGGTCGGGTTTGTCTCGCGCCCGGTCGGTGCTGCGCTGTTCGGACATTATGGCGACCGCATCGGACGCAAGGTGACACTGATCGCGACCCTGCTCTTGACCGGCCTGTCGACCTTCGCGGTCGGCTTTGTCCCAGGTTACGCCTCGATCGGCATCTGGGGCGCGGTGATCCTGACGATCGTGCGCTTCATCCAAGGCGTAGGCATCGGCGGTGAGTGGGGTGGGGCGACTCTGATCGCGATGGAATGGGCCAAGACTAATGCTCATCGCGGCTTTATCACCTCATGGCCGCAATGGGGCGGTCCGGCCGGACTGTTCCTCGCCAATGTAATGGTGCTGCTGTTTAGCTGGATCTCGGGCGACCAGTTTCTCGACTGGGGATGGCGCGTGCCGTTCTGGCTCAGCATCGTCATGGTCGGGATCGGACTCTACATCAGGCTCGGCATTCTTGAGACGCCAACCTTTACTCGCATCGTCGAGGAGAAGCGCGTCGAGCCCGCGCCGGTTATCGAAGTACTGAAACGGCAGCCCAAGCTTGTCGCTTTGACAGCCCTCGCCCGGATGGGTCAACAGGGCCCGTTTTATATCTTCGCCGCCTTTGTCTTCACCTACGGCACGACGGTGCTGCACAGTTCGCGCGACCTGCTGCTGGCCGCGGTGATGAGCGCCACTGCGCTGTCGGCGGTTACCACCCCGCTCGCTGGGCACTTATCTGACCGCTTCGGTCGCAAGCGGATGTACATCATCGGCATCTCGGCAATTGGGGTCTTCGTGTTCGTCTACTTCGCGCTGTTAAATACGGCCATTCCTGTCGTGATCTTCGTTGCCATCATCCTGTCCTTCATTCCGCATGACATGGCTTACGGGCCGCAGGCAGCGCTAATCGCCGAGTGCTTCCCGGCGCGGCTGCGCTATAGCGGCTCATCGCTCGGTTTCCACTTGGCCTCGATTATCGCCGGCGGCCCAGCGCCGCTGATCGCGACGGCACTCCTCGCCTGGACCGGATCAGGATATTCAGTCGCGCTCTATGTCTTGTTGAGCTGTGTCATCAGCATCGTTGCGACGATCCCACTGCCAGACTACACCAACCGCGACATCTCGGAGGAACCGGCTTATGGGCTGGCCGAGAGCGCGGTTCCGGCGCAGGCCGTGCCCAGCGGCTAGAAGACGTGGAGCACTGGGGCGTGCCACCGGGGGTCAAAGCCGCGGCCGGAACCGTCGGCATGGTTTTCGACGCGATCCTGGCGAAGGCGCACAGCCTCTGTGGCGTCGAATACGGCGTCCTGCTCACATACGACGGCGAGCTTTTTGGTCCGTTGCAATGCTGGGGCACCGCCGTTTCAGGAGAGGCGGAATGGCTTTCGTCCAAGTTCCGGGTTTGCAGGCTTGGTGCGTGGCGAGCGGTTGCTCCACATACACGATATGGCCCAATTTGCGGCGCAGAAACCGGACGAGCCCGTTTACCGCGAGCTCCTCGACTACGGAGGTATCCAGACTCAGCTGGCAGTGCCATTGCGCAAAGAATTCCATAGAAGTTCGGCGGCGATGTAGTGCTCTTTTCACCTACACATTTCCTGAAATTTCAAATAATAAGCGGAGTACAAGGTTGGCTCTGGCGATTTATTTGGTGCTGCCTGCTTTCAGATTCCTGGTGTCGCCCACAGTGGTCAGGCGATCTGCCCACCCTGCCGGTAGATAATCCTTATCATCGGCGACAAAATCATTCATGGTGCCGTTGGGATGTGCTTTCTTCCACCTGGAATATAAATGATGTACATACATTCCGCCAGCGCACCCACCAAAAATACCGAGGAATGTATGGTGGGCCATATGTCCCGCTACGCCACCCAACACCGCGCCTTCGAGACAGCCTTTCGCATTGGCGGATTGAACCATTAGCAAACAAGCCACGGCAATAGCTAATAAGAAGCATTTCACGGCGCACTTCCTTGACCTAACGGGCGGTTCCCGGTGGTTGTTGGACCGAAGATCGCCCGGTCGCCCATCCTGGGCAAACGAAAATTGCCCAAGACGGACGGTAAAACAGCAAAGGTCGCCAGCTTTCCAACTGCCTCGACAACTCCAGGTCAAAGCGAAGCAATTCCGATCATCGGATTATCGCCGTGATCTTGGGCGGCGCGGTGGACGCGACCCCCGATATTGCTGAACGCGTGTGGCACGCAAACCGGCAATCCCATGCGCCTCGAACGCACGCTGCCAGGACAGGAACTCCTCCTCCGTAAGTTGGTAGCGCCGCAGAACTTCCTCGATCGTAATCCTGCCGCTCAGTACGGCAGCCACTACCGCAGCTTTGCGCCGGGCAATCCACCGCGTTGTATTGGGGGGTGGTAGATCGTCCACCTGGGGTGCTCGCAGCGCGGACTGTTCGATGACGCTATTCAGTGGATATTGCAGGATATTGGACGCAGCCAAAACAATCGCTCACTCACAGTGAATTTCGTTGGCGAAATCGGCTGCCTGCCGCCGCATGATTCTGCACGCGGCCACTCTCGCCTCATGGTTGCTTTGATGCAAAATCTCGTTCCGACAGCAGTAAACGACGCTAATCTTTCTTGTGTGGCATCGTTCACGGTATACAGAAAATACGCAATAAAATTATATCGTTAATCGAACGAAATTTGTGATTAAGGGATAGAGATTAACTACACAGGCTCCCCTTAATCATCTCTGGTAGTATAGGCGGTCGGAATGTCCGAGCCCTTGTCGGCCATTCACCAGCATCGAAGGTCAAGGCCGCAAAACGGGATTTGCCGTGGTACTGCTTTGGCGGAGCCGCGTCTCTGCGGTTGGCCTGATATTGCTCTGCCTGTTTGATCTCGTCTTCAGTTCTCGTATGGTCCGCCATCATGCCCCTACGTCCGAAGCTCCGTCAGCCGAGCGTCACATTGCTGGGCTGAATTCTTGGGCTAAAGGGAGCCTCTGATTTTGGTTCCATTGGCCCCGAAACTGTATTACACCAGACGAGACCGGCGAACACGGCGTTCGGTTCTGATGGTCGGGATGGTCTTTGCCAAATGGCCCGTTCTTGATGGAACGATCCACCGGCCATCAATTGGTTTGTACCCGAGGAACCTTTTCGATGATCCAATCGAAGTTAGCCGCGCTCGTGCGGCTGACGCGACGATCCGTTTCGAGGCAACCGCCTCGAACGAAACACGCAAAGACTACATGGACGAGCCGCAACCTGCCGAAGAGATCTTGGCAGAACCTAGCCCTAATCGCGGTACCGGCTGCCGCTCTCGTCGGGATTGAGACATATCATGCGACCGCCATTCTGCCCGATTTGGCGCGCAACCGAGCCGTCGTCGAACACACATTGCAGGTGATCGATGCGGCGCGGATGCTCGACGCGGCGACTCAAGATGCGCAGCGTGGCGAACAAGGCTTCATCATTACCGGACACTCCGAATATCTCGAACCCTATAGGGACGGCATCAAAGAGATACCGGCTAGGCTCGCCGAATTAAAGAAACTCACCGAGGACAATCCCGAGCAACAACGCCGCCTCGGTCTCCTTGAAGAGCAGATCAATATTGAATTGTCCCAACTGAAGCGCTCGGTCGATGCACGCCAAAACGAAGGGTTTGACGCGGCCCGTCAAGTCGTCGCGAACAATATCACCCAAAACACGATGCGGACGATTGGCCAATCGATCGGATTCGTGATTAGCACCGAGTATAGCTTGCTAGACAAGCGAGAAGCGCGCGTCGCTGAGGGTCAGACAGCCAGTACCCGGATAACTGTCCTCGCGGCTGTGCTCGCGCTGACGATTATGATCGCGGGCATCGTACTCCTGATGCTCAATCTACATCGCGTCGCGAGGACGCAGATAGTTTCGAGGGAAAACGAAGAGCGGTTCCGCAGCTTACTCGAATCGGCTCCCGACGCTATGGTGGTCGTAGACCAGGACGGGATTATCGATCTCGTAAATGCGCAAACCGAGAGCCTTTTTGGCTACACCCGAGCGGAGATCATCGGCCAGTCAATCGAAATGCTCCTACCCGAGCGATATCGGGATCGGCACATCCAGCATCGCGGCGTTTTCTTCGCCAATCCGCGCACCCGTCCGATGGCGTCGGGTGTTGAACTTTACGGACGACGCAAGGACGGCACCGAATTTCCGGTAGAAATCAGTCTGTCCCCATTTCGCACCGATGAAGGTGTTCTTGCCTTCGGTGCTGTTCGCGACATTAGCGAGCGCCGTCAAAGAGAACAGGCACTGGAACAGAGCCAAGCGGCTCTCGCCCAAGCGCAGAAAATGGAAGCAGTCGGCCAGCTTACAGGCGGCATCGCGCATGACTTCAACAATCTGCTAACTGCGATACAGGGCAGCATCGAGTTAGTGATGCGCCGAGCCGATCGGCTCGCCCCGGAAACTGCACGGCTGCTCGGCTTGGCGATCAGTGCTGGCGAACGGGGCGCGGCATTGACCCACCGGCTGTTGGCCTTTTCGCGACAGCAGTCGCTCTCGCCGCAGCATATCGACATCAATCGACACGTTAGCAACGTTTCCGATCTATTGCGCCGCACGCTCGGCGAAGCGATTGCGATCGAGACTGTGCTGGCGGTGGGGCTGTGGCCCTGTTTCGTAGACTCCAATCAGCTAGAAAGCACGTTGCTCAACATCGCGGTCAATGCCCGCGATGCGATGCCGGATGGCGGAAAGCTTACCATCGAGACCGGGAACACATATCTCGACGACGAATACGCGGCGATGCACGAGGACGTATCGCCTGGGGAATATGTCGTGCTCGCCGTCACTGATACCGGCACCGGCATGTCGCCCGAGATAATGGCGCGCGCCTTAGAGCCATTCTTCACGACTAAGGAGTCGGGGAAAGGAACGGGTCTCGGGCTCAGCCAAGTTTACGGGTTCGTGAAACAGTCCGGTGGACACATCAACCTCTACAGCGAACTCGGCCTGGGGACGACAGTAAAGATCTATCTGCCGCGCTCTACATCCGTATCGTCGTCAGAGTGGGTTCCAGATCGTTCTGCAACCGTCCTGCCCGGCAATGGCGAGACTATCCTGTTGGTCGAAGACGATGCCGAGGTGCGTGAATTCAGCGCTTCCGCGCTGGCCCATCTCGGCTATCGCGTGCTTGCAGCGCCTGAAGCCAGCGCGGCGCTGAACATTCTAGCCGAGCATTCTGAGATCGCACTGCTGCTGACGGATCTCGGCTTACCGGGTCTCAACGGACGCCAACTGGCCGAGGAAGCTCGACGCCGCGTTCCGAGGCTCAAGGTCATCCATATGACCGGCTACGCGCGGAATGCCGTCGTGCACTATGGGGTACTCGATGCTGGCGCGGATCTGCTAGCGAAGCCCTTCACCACTGAAGGACTTGGCCGCAAGCTGCAAGAAGTATTACGAAGGGATTAGCCGGTCGTCGCATCAACGATTACGCTTACGGCAGCATCTCGGGATGAAAGATCTCGATCGCACCATTTTTCCCGGGTCTTCGGCTATGTTATGGTAGTTCTGAGCCATCATCCGCAATAGCGCCTTGGTTCCTTGCTGCATCTGGCCCGAGCTAATCGGTGGGCGCGGTCAAGTTTGCTCGCCATAAGCAGAGGCTCGATGCATATCGCAGGAAACGCCACGGATTAGGGCGAACGTCCACAATGGTTGATCGCTGGTTCCGGAATCCAAGTTTCCGCTACAAAAGTGCCACAGATGCAAGCGCAATTGTAAAATAACTGTGAGAGTTGGAACTTCGCTCTTGCCCCAAGGTTGCCGTGTTTAGGCCAGCGGGTAAGGCGTATGACGCCAAAAAACGCCGAGTCAACAAAGGTTCTGGTGGTGGAGGACGAACCGACCGTTCGCGCTCTTGCGGAGTCCGTCATCGAGGGTCTTGGCTACACGATTTTGTCGGCAGCGAACGCAAGAGAGGCTATCGCCCTCCTGGAGCAAGATGAGTCCATCGACATCTTGTTCACCGACATCAACTTGCCGGATGGGCCAGAAGCGATCGATGGACTACAACTAGCCCG
>Ga0306926_10008599_pt1 | contig 11167 bp, 17 predicted proteins | sample flu12Cox44000178_FD_203759 | JGI IMG/M metagenome (GOLD analysis project Ga0306926, IMG submission 203759) | Lab enrichment of tropical soil microbial communities from Luquillo Experimental Forest, Puerto Rico - flux8day.12C.oxic.44.000.178 (v2)... | ecosystem: Environmental > Terrestrial >...
TAGCTGCTCGCGCTGCTCGTCTGTCGGGTTGACGATCTCGAGCGCGGCTCGCAAGGAAGCCGCGACTTCTGGAGGCTGAGCATCCCGGGTCTTCAGGTCACCGTCAGCATGATGCGACCCGAGTCCTTCCCCCTCCGAGTGTTCGTACTTATACTTGGCCATGTGCTCCTCACTCTAAAAGTCAGGCCCGGCTAGGTATCCGCTCCAGGCTCCTACCGGTATCCACGGGAAGTCGGCCTCGAACGGCACCACGCTAGCGGCGTACAGATCCTCGAACGGACTACGGACGTGGAGAGCCCGACTACGCAGCCACGAAACCCTCCCGAGGGCCTTCTTGGCAATTGGCCCGATGATCATCGCTTGAGCCTCAATCTTCAAGGCCTGCCGCGTAGTCGGAATCTCCGTTGTCTCTATACGTTCCATGATGTCGGGCTGCGCCGTCATCCAGACGGTCTGGTAACTAACGGCCATCCTTAGATAGTACCAGTCGACCGCGCCGACCTTCTCCCACCAGTTGAACTCGATGTCCTGCCCCGACTTCGGATCGGTCCAAGACATCGAATAAGGCCGTCCTGTATAGTTGTCGATGATGAAGCCGGCAATGGATACCTGCTGATCCGATACCTCCACGCCAGTAATCCTAAGCACGTCAGCACTCGTCGCCCAGGTCGTCTGTGCCACCGCCGGCTACCTCCTTACGGCCCGGATAGTATCGCAGCCCAGAAAGTCACGAAGACTGTCGGAGGCTCTATCCGGAGGTCCTTAACCCTAACGGTCCCTAGCGTCATTCCCAGAGCGGCCGCCTCATCCCTGAGTTCGCTCTCTAGGATAGCCCGCGTCTGATCGTGGAGTTCATCACGAACAGGCTTGACGATGTATTCGCGCGCGAATGTCGGGATCAACCCTGACGGCTCGGGACTCGTCATGGCTTACTTCTTGGCGCCCGGAGCGCCGCTTCCGGTCTTCGGCGGCGAGCTAGTACTTGCCGCCTTCGGCGTCGGGGTCTCCTCGCCCCCAGCACCCGTCGGGCCGACGGTCACGTTGACCACACCCATCGGCTCGTTGGGCTCGGCGCTGAGGACTTCACCCTCCTGACCAGTGTCCATCTCGTACTGGGCCAGAACGGTCTCCTCCTGCATCACCCACGTGTCCGGCGGGTTTGCCTGAACTGCGTAGGTCCGCTCGTCGACTGATTCCGTCACTGGATACGCACCTCCCTTCTGAACAAGGCCCGCTACGGCCTCCTCGGTCACTGCGTGCCCTCGACCACCGACATCGCGAACTCGGTGCCGATCGAGAAGGCCCGGCGCATGCGACCCCGGAGGATCGTAGTGTCGGTGCCGGAGTACATCGGCGGCACGATCTGGAACTCCGGAGTCCCACCCGGGTTGTTCGGCTGCGTGTTCCTCTTGCCGGCCAGCAGGTACAGCCGGTTCGCGAACACCAGAAGCCGGTTGCCCGCAGTACCCGCCGGAGCGTTGCCTGAGGTCGTGGAATACGTGTTCGCCGGCAGCGCCGAAGTCGGTGCGGTCGTCACGACAGCTCCGAGGCTCCAGAACACCGGAATCCGGAAGATGAGGTCAGGCGTCGCACCCTGACCGCCTCCCGGGAACCCGCCCGAGGACTCCACGAAGATCGGACGACCCTGCGTGTCCTTGATACCACGCAGTGCTTGCCGATAGAACGGGTGAGCGATGACGAGCATGTCCTCCTCGTTGAAGTAGTCACCCTGCTCGACGACACCCAGTGCCGCTGACAGAGTGTCGTACGACGGAACGCCAAGCGTACCAGCACCGCTGACGCGAGCGTTCGCGTTGGCCGTATAGCCAGTCGCGGCATCCGCGGTCGTGAGCGCGCGGTAGACCGAAGTGGTCTGCGCGTTCGCCGCGCCAGGAGCTGCGTTGACGCCGATCGACACGTTGTCGTATACCTTCGCAAGCGCGGTGCCAATCGCCGAGGACTTGCTGTTGATGATGTCCGCCAAGGAGTCCATGATGTCCTCTTCAGCGATGTCGATCTCAGTGCCCCACTTACCAGCGGTGAGCAGGACGCTGTCGTCAGTGTTGTCGGAGGTACCTGCCTGCGCACCGCCGAACGGACCGTAGGTCGCGCCCTTCTGCACCAGACCTGCCACGACGCCGCCATCGCGTGCCACGTACCGCGACTGCGAAGCCATCATGACGTTCTGAGCGTAGGTCTCGACCGCGCTGTGCTGGGTCACCTTCTGGATGACCTGTGCGCCGTACTCAACCGGGATCCAGCCGGACACGAACTGCGATGCAGGCCCGACACCGGTCCCGTAACCGGAAGTTGCCACTTGTCCTCCCTATCTGCGGCCCAGCACTTTACTGGGCCGTTATCTGCCCGTACCCGGGGGCGCTACCATCTGCGGATTCAGAACCTGTTCCGCAAGGATCTCGTTCCAAGGCCGAGGCCTTCCATCGTTACCGCTCTTGTCCTGCCGGCGGCTCGAATTCGAGCCGGAGCCCGCATTCGCGTTGCCAGCTCGAGCCTTGCCGTCAGGCGGGGCGGCAAACAGATTCGGGAACTCCTCCTTCAGCCCTGCAATCTGCTCATCAAGGCCGACCGGGGCTCCGTCATCATCCAGATCGATCTGCTCCAGATCAAGCAGTCCTACCAGGCGCGTCGCACCGTTTCCCTGAACCCCGGCTGCACGGAGCTCCGCTGCAGCCAGCGCCCTCAACAGAGGCGGCTTCACTTGAGCCTCACGCTCGGTCGCTGCCGTCTCTCGGGCCTCTATGAGCGCACGCTCCTCAGCGGACGCGTTCTGGCGCCGAAGTGCCGCCATGTCCTTCTCGAGCTTCTTGCGGTTCGCCCGCTCGGCTGCTAGGGCCTTCTTGACTCGATCGAGATCCGTATCGGCCGGAGGCTGCTTGGTCGCAGCCGGCTCATCACCTGCCGGCTTGTCACCACCCTCAGGTTCTCCACTGTCTCCAGCATCGCTAGCGTCATCTCCAGCATCGCCAGTGTCCCCACCAGCATCGCTATCGCTGCTAGCGCTACCGCCCGTGTCGCCAGTGTCGCCACCCGCATCATCGGCGTCCTGTGCTCCCTGTACCAACCAGATCGGACGACCGTCACGGCGATACCCGATCAGTTGCGGTCGTAGCTTCACGCTACCCATCCCTTCTTGTACTTGCGCGGCCTGCGTCCTGGCTTCACGCGTCGCACACGCCGCTTCGTATACCTTCCACCTCTAGTCTTCCTCTGGTACGCCATCACGGCTCCGCATGCGGCATCATTTCCGGCGGCAGGTTCTGCGCAAACAGACCCGTCACCGCCGGCCCCGACTGCGTATGAACCGTAGGCGGATCCGGAGGAATTGTCACTCCCCACGCGTCCAACTGCTCTGGAGTGTATCCCAACTCCAGAAGCAGCTGGCGCGCAGGAACACCGAGCTGGTACTTGATCTGCTGACCCTGCAGCGAACTCAGGTCACTGACAGTTGCCGCAGGTACCCAGTTCACCTGCACCGGGATGTGCTCAGACATCCCATGTACCTTAAGCGAGAACCGCCATACATCACGCCATGTCGCACCAAACGACAACTGGCGCTTCCGAACCTTCTTCGCAAAGGGCGCCTCAATGACTCGCAGAGACTCGCCCGAGACGTTTGAGACAATCGGATCAAGGAAATGCATCGGCGTCGTCGTCACCACAGCCATCGCATGAACGTATTCAGTAAACGGCCGCAGGAACGCGATTGGGTCAGCCGGTGTGAACTCACCGTACTGCTTGATCCCACGCATGAACCAGACAGACGCAGGATCGGCTGTTAGCTGCGACCCCGGATCTATCTCCTGCTGCATCGTCCCGCCAGTGTTCAGCGTGAACGCGTACTCCCCTTCATCCCCGAACGCAGCCTCCGACGTATCAAACCCCGGTTCCATAATCGCATAGCGCTGTGGAAACGCATTGTAGTCAACACTCGCCATATGACTGATGACAAGCTTCTGAATCGAGTCCTGAGGACCGTACGCGTCACGATGCTCCGGCCTCCCGTACGGGAACGCGTTCCGGAAGTGAAAGACCGGGACCTCTCCGAATGGATTGTCCAACGGCCACTGACCATCATCCTCCGGATCAATACGCTTTTGCCATAGCGGCTTGGTCCCCTGCATCGTCTCAGGAGCCATCATGTACTTCTCAATGCGGTCTTCGTAATACAAGTTCACGAACATGTAGTCCGTAGTCTGATCGATCCAGCGCTTGATCGCGTACTTCTTGTGATGCTCATCCTCATCGTCATAGAACAGCCGCATGACACGAGGCGAGCAGTAGAAGATGTCAACCTTCTCGCTGCCATCCTCAAGCTGCTCGTCCGGCGAGGGCCAGATGAACACATACGCATCACCAAACTTGGAAGCCTGCAACATGATGTCCGGAGCGAACAGGTCCAGCTGGTTAGCCTCCCACTCCTCAGTAACAAACGCGTGCGCATCATCGTCCTGAATCGAAACGCCCGAAATCTCCATGCGCTCCGAGACAGCATCAACCGCCAGCTTGGCAAAGTTATAGTTGAACATCACACCTGAAGCACCCATCGCGATCTTCATCCGCAACGATGCAAAGTATTCAGGCTGTGTGCCGAAGTAGTAGTCAGCCGCTCTTGCATAGCCCGGCTGTGAGTTGTTCAGCTCAGTAACCGCATATTTCAGGTCAGCAGTATTATCCGGTGGCGGCTCTGGTGGCGAAGTCGGGCGCGGATCCAAACTCATGATCGACATCACGCCACCTTGACCTTCATCGAACGGCCGCTACCGTCAAACACAATCCTGCAAGCATTACACTTACGCCAACAACAGTTAGGCGAGCCACAATGCGGATGCTCGGACCACGCCCGGCAGTTGGGACAGCGCTGTTTACTCATCATCCCCAACTCCCGTCATGCGCGCGTACGAGTAGGTCCCACCACTAAGACCGCGACGAGGAGGCTTAATGAAGCGCCTCACGCCTACTTCCACAGCGTCAATGAGGTCATTATCCATTCCCGTCTGATGCGCACACATCTCGGTTTCCAACCGAGGCATGACTCTCGAGTGAACTACCTTGCCGCGCTGGTAACAATTCAGCAAACGCATGAACCGGAAGTCCTTCTGCAAGGACGACCAAGACATCTCAAGCCTGACCGGAAGGTCGTGGAAGACTGCCACCCAGGTATCCCCGCCCTGGTTCGACTCAACACGCACCAAACCGATCTCCGGGAACTGCTCCATATACCATAGCGCTGTATCGCGCAGTTTCTTCGGGGGCAGCCGTACGGTGGTAGCGTATTTGACGACCGCGACCTTCCGGACGTCATTATAGCCGATCACTGCTAGACCGGTACTGTGCGACGTCGACTTCGCAGTGACCGCTGGGTCGAAGACCAAGACGTCAAATACCGTCTCAAGGTCCTCGTGAATAAAGTCATCATCAGTCCAGTAGTCACCAGAGGGACTCACTGGCTGGTTCAGAAACTCCTTCTTGTAATCCTGAGTGTGCTCATGTGCGTGAAGGTACTCAAGAGGCCACTTCGTAGGCCAGCAGGACCGCTCAGTCCCGTCATCGTTGACCACAACCGGCGCGTAGTAGTGAACCTTGATGTTCTGATCCTCTATCCACTCCGGCGTATCCTCAGTTGGATGTAGCCTCGACTCGACCAGCTGATGCATGATGGAACCAGGAGCGGTAACCGTCCCGACTATCACAACCCGGGCAAACTCGTTCAAGTGAAACACCGTTTCCAGCATCCAACGAAGCCGGAGCACCATCACGGCCTCGCTGTACTTTTCTTGGCCGGGCTCGATGTCGTCCAGAATGATCAAGTCGGGACGGGACTTACCAGACTTGAGTCCGCGAGCGGCTGTCCCGGACCCCTTCGCCATCATGACGAAGCCATTTGCCTGCTCAATCTTGTCAACCCTCGCACTGACCGTCTTCTTCGCTAGGGCCCCTCCGGTCCTCCGCACCTTAGGCGCACACAGCAGCGGAAAGTCCTGAACAAGCAAGTCGTTAGTGTCAAACTCGCCTCGGATGGTAGCCAAGTGGTTCTTCGCCTGATCCGCCGAGTCCGAGAACGCAACAATGAACCTTATCCAACCGTGAGCGGCCGCCCACATAGGCAATATCAAGAACAGCCACGTCGACTTCCCAGAGCCACGAGGAGCGACATAGCAGTCCCTGAACTGTCGAGGCTCACTACTCCTACGGCGCCAGTCCCTAGCTGCCTCAATGATGTCCCGGTGAAAGTCCGCAAACGACAACTTGTTACGGGTCTCAGGTGAATGCAAGTGATCAATCGAATACACCAGCGCGAACAGAAGCGGATCGTTCTTAGTAAGCTTAACCCGGTCATCTTTGTCGTCCGAAGCGAGCGCCTCCCGATCCAGCCCGCTCAGGTACTCCTGAAACCAAGCTGGACCGGAAGGTCTGTCAATCAGCCGCAATAGCGTGGTCGGGTACTCGTGGGTCTCCTCCTCCGCCGCCAGCTCCGGATCTGGGGCAAAGTAGTAATTGCGATGGAGCTCCCGTACCCGTTCCACAGCTATCCGTACGCGCCCGAGTCCCCACGGAACGACCCGATGGGCACATAGGTCCCGATGTCGTCGGTGTCGTTGTCCCCGTCAGGACTCGACTCTTCCCCGCATCGGAGATCGGTACCGAACCCGAGGTTCTCGGTGTCGTCAGGCGGAGTGAACGAGTGCGCCATCTGAGTGCCACCGCCCCAGTGCGCTGATGCATGTGCGTCCGACATGTTACCTCCAGGACTTGACTAGTATTCGTCCTATAGCTAATTATATCACGAAGACCGCTGGGCTCTCACCGGGACGCATCAAAAAAGATCTTCGAATCCTTTTTGGAAAAGCTTGACTTTCCAGATGGGTTCATGATATAATAGATATAGAACCATATCACAGCGGGCGAACGACCAGTCCCGAAAGGGTACACATATGGCTCAGCGCGTAGACGCCGACCGACCGCGTCGGCGTACTTTTTACCCGTGGCAACAGTGGATGGACGGATCTGTCTGGAGGGCCATTCATGGCGAGGACTTCACATGCGATCCTCACCACTTCCAGACCGCCCTTCACCAACGGGCTCGACAAGAGGGTATGACAGTCGAAACCGGCACTCCCGAGAGAGGAGTTGTCGAGTTCGTCTTTCGCAAAAGGGAAGCCGCCGGTGTCGCGCACGCAGTATGACTGGGATGCGCTCCTGAACATCTCAGTCAACGCCGAATGCGGTCTAGAAGAAGACAACTGGTGCAAAGGTCGTCACGCTCCGATCTGGGAACTCACCCGAGGCGAAGACTTCCCAACAACGATGGGCCGGCACAGTCTCCAAGCAGCCATGCATACGAAAGCCCGAAAGCGCGGACTAAGGTGTCACACAGCAGTACAGCAGAACGGTCTACAGGTCCAGTTCTACAAGAAGGAACACCATGGAATACAGACCAGTAACTGACGCCGAATGGGCATACCTCCAGCGACGCTTTGCAGCTCTCGAACGCCGACCAGGCATGCGGGAGCTGTTCAATAACTCCCTCGAAGGTTCGCCGTACGATGCTACCCAGCGTCGAACATTCCGAAGAGAGATCTTCGAGCAGATCCGAGAACTAGCATCACCAAGGGCTACGTACCAGAACCCATACTTCGAGCTGACCTGGTATCGCGCGGTTCAGGTCAACCCAACTATCAATAACGACTACATGCACAACCGAGCTATCCTCTGGCAAGCGTATTACAACAGACCCGAACCCGACAGCCTTCGCAGGTCACGCATTCGGGAATGGAACAACTTGGTCGGCGTCAGTCCAGAAGAAGCCGGCATGGAGACGATCACCGACGGGGAGGAGCTCGAGGTCTCAGAATGAAAGAGCAGCCAACCAAACTCTTGAGGGCCCGACCAGGCCCCGAGAAGCAGCCACCGAAACTGAACCCCTTCGTCGCCGTTAAAGGCATTCCTTACAACCCATGGTCTCTATGCACACCCGAGAACCGGCACGCCTATCTCGTCACATGCGGTCTCGGGCCGGCAATCGCTAAAGTCCTTACGGCCAACCTGTCGCAATTTGACCGAGAGCGAATAATCAAGAAACGGCGGACACACACATATCGCGACGGCAGACAGCTCGAAATCAAGTACCGTACAATGCATGGCACCAACTCAGTCATCGGGGCATACATACGGCTCCAGAACAGGAGAGGCGTTTCAGTTCAGATCTTCGACGTCCAAAGCTTCTTCCAGACCTCCTGGACCAAACTATGTAGACGCTACAAGAGCGACGATCTCGCAGTCATCATGGAACGTACGAGGGCCTCGCTGGCATCAGTAGGCATAACGTCCTACCAGCAGCAGTGGTGGCTATGCTCATCACTAGCCGCGTATATCTGGAAGAAGCTCGACATCAACCTAGGAAATGTGCCCGCTCTCTCGGCCCCGAAGGGACCAGGAAACCTTCAAGGCTATCACGTATTCGGACATACTGATCATCCCGTCTACTCGTACGACATTCGCAGCGCCTACCTATCCGTCATGGCAGAGTTCGACGCACTCAGGCCGTTCACTGACTACGTATGGCACGCACGCAGGGAGCTCGAACAGGCAAACGATCCCGCCGCTCATGTACTGAAACTGCTAGCGACCATCATGCCCGGGAAGTTCACGAGCGAGCACAAAGGCAACAAGTTCCACCGCCCGGTGCTAGGCCAATACATCAGACAGACAGTTAATCGACGCCTCGAAGAGGCGATGCTTATTACCGATAAGTTCGAAGCCCCTACCCATTTGAACGTCTTCCGCTACTGCGTCGACGGCTTCATAGCATTCAGCGACATTAGCCGATACCTGGAAATCGGCGACGGCCTCGGTCAATGGAAGCCCATTAAGCGACACGAGTACCTCACTATCGCGAAGACCAACGTCTGGTGGACTGACCGCGAATATAAGGACGGCGGCTATCACGTTACTGAAGCGGATCTCCTCAACGGCCTCAGTAATGATCCGTTTAGCATCCGAACCTCACGCACAGTCTTTGATTGGGAACTACTAGAGGAACGCATCGAGCCCATAACACTGCGCCAAAGTCATCAAGGCCTTCTCTGTCGCAGATGCTGGGAAGGCACCGACATAGACCTACACGATCGCGGGTGAGACATGACTTGGTTTGTATGGCTCATCATAGGTGCACTGCTCGGAGCAGCAATCTGCTACATCGACATCATCATCTACATCGCTAAAAGAATCTGGCGGTAACATGGACCCCATCGGGTGGTATATCGCTAACCTCCATCAACTACTCGGTCATAACAAAGCTGCCGCCGTTCTCGGAGTACCAGCCGGAGACAAGACACACTGCATCATCTGCTACTATGAGCACTTCCCAACGCCCGAGAACAAGCAAGCCGTCATCAAGGCACTGACTCCGCGGGAGGGCTAATGTACAATTACGAGGAACACACGTTTGGAGAGTGGTGCTACCCTTTCGGCCCCCATCTGCTGTGCACAACATACAGGCGGCCGCTCTGGCGCCCCTGGCGTAAGATCTACGTGATCCGCTGCTACGAATGTCCAATCCACATAGACGAGAAGGAGGCGACTTACAGTTCCGTTTGATTACTATGTCCAGGAGACGGTTATTAACATACCGCCTCCGGACTACTTGATCGACAACGTACTGCCCGAAGGTCTCAGTCTGCTATCTGCACATCCCAAAGCCGGCAAGTCGCTGGTTGCCCTCGACTGGGCAATGTGCCTGAGCACCGGTCTTGACTGGATGGGAATCAAATGTGCGCAGGCACCCGTACTTTACATCCTGTCCGAAGCACGCGGTACGCTACCCTCGCGTGTCAAGGCTTGGCAAAAACTACACGGCATGCACTCCGCCGAGATAACATGGGCGTGCGGCTTCACTAACTTGCAAGACTACGGCCGGGTTGTCAGAGAACTATCACCACACATCCCCGAGAACGGACTAATGATTTGGGACACTCTATCCCGCAACATGGAAGGTGAGGAATCTGAGTCCAAGACTATGGGAGCAATCATTCGTACTTGTGATACCATCTACGAGTCCATGCATACCAGCAGCCTACTCGTGCATCACAGTACCAAAGAGCACACAATCAACACTTCCGGTGCTACCGTCACTGCCAGTTGGTATCGCGGACACAGTTCTCTTCTCGGGGCGATCGACATGGGGATGACGCTCTTCGAAGACGAGCTCGTCTGTAAGGCAGCTCGCCACGACGAACCGTTCGACAACATTCCACTACAGCGCACTACCGTGGACGGAGGTTTGGCACTCAACTGGCATAGCAAGAAAGTGAGCTACCGATGAGCGCTCCGTCCCTGGATGACCTAGACCGCTGTGAACACGGACGACATGCCCAGGACCCTTGCATAAGCTGTCCTAACGGATGGTCTACCGGCAATCTGTACTTGACTCCAGGCACACGGATCGGCACTACACTGTACGGTGAACCAATACTAGCCCCAGAGAGGCCTACATGAGGAAAACGTTCTGTGACCGATGCGGCGAGGAATGCATCTCCGTAATCGGCCGCATGCACCTCAGCGTCGAGCACTTCCGTCCGAGCAACCGCGAGCGAGTCGCCGAAGACGAGTTCGCCCCGGTCGATCTCTGCAGCGGATGCAAGGAAGCCCTCCGCAGTTGGTTCCGCGAGCTAGGCAAGTCATGGCCATCTATGCCCGCACACATGAAGGAAGATAGCGCATATCCGCAGGACGTACCGGAATCCCTCGGCATGGCCGCTCAAGACCTCAACCACCCGGGGGACATTGACTACATGCCTCCACGCGACAGCCTCGCGGAAGGGCTCCCCCAATGACGCCCAAAACCTTTTTCAAGATCTTTTCAGGATGCACTAGATTTCCACAATGGCGCTGTGATATAATAAAGCTAGAACAATTCCAGTTGGGCACAAATCGGAGAACCGGTGGCAGATAGCGACTTGCCCGAGCGCGCGGACTACAGCGCCGAACTCGAACAAGTTGGCATCCCTCACACCGCCCGAGGCGTTCCTGTCTGGGACATGAACCGGCTAACACACCAACTACGGTACCAGGCCGAAAAGCTAGGCTTGGTAATACACATCGATGCCAACAAGGTAGCAAGGACTGTTACGTTTACCACTAGGCGGAC
>Ga0306926_10008600_pt1 | contig 11166 bp, 10 predicted proteins | sample flu12Cox44000178_FD_203759 | JGI IMG/M metagenome (GOLD analysis project Ga0306926, IMG submission 203759) | Lab enrichment of tropical soil microbial communities from Luquillo Experimental Forest, Puerto Rico - flux8day.12C.oxic.44.000.178 (v2)... | ecosystem: Environmental > Terrestrial >...
CGCTGCTTCGCCGCCGCTGCGAGCTGCTCCAAATTCGCATCCGCCGGAAGCGCCGATCGAACAGGTGCAAGGAGATCCGTCGCGAAGACATCCCAGTTGCGTAATGGCGCCAGGCTTCCGGCAAGCCATTTCAGCTCCTCTTGCAGCCAACGATATTGCTCGACCGGCAGCATCGACTTCACGGCGGAAAGCATCGAGCGAAGGCGCCGCGATGCGACCCGCATCTGATGGACAGCCTCGGCATCGCCCGAAATCGCCGCCGCCTCGTTGCGAAGCAAGTGTCCTACGCACTCGTGTGCGACGCTTTGCAGCACCGCCTCTACCGTCATCGACGGTTCGAAAGCGAGCGGTTTCGACGGGACCGTCTCCAACGCCGCGCCCAATAGCCGGTAGCCTCGCTCGGGCAGACTTTGGGTCTCGATCCGAAATGGCGCCGTATCGAGCAGTCGGAGCGCAATGTCATAGAGAGCGGCGGGATCGCCACGCTTCAGTTCGAGTTCGAGCGCACAGACAGGTTCCGCAGCGTTGCCGCTGGCGGCGCAAAGCTGCCCCTCTTCGAGTGCCACCGCGATCTCGACGGCGGGATCGGTACTGACTTTATGGAACGTCCGCCGCAGCTGCGTTTTGAACAATGGGCGCAGTTCGCCGTCATCGATGATCGCCCGCAGGCGTGAGCCGGTTATACCTGCCGTGGGATCTGGCCCGTCGGCAGCGATAGGGTCCCACCACTCGCCGCCGGCGGTCCCGCCTCCGTTGACATAGCCAAAGCGTCGCAAGCCCTGAACGCGGCGCGCGCCCTGCTCCTGAACACACAAGCTCAAGCTTTGCCGGCGCAGCTTGAGATCGGGTGAATCATAGTAGGCGGCGGTGACAAGCGACGGCTTCCGGTTGGCCTTGGCGCCGGCATTCTTTAGCGCAAGCTTCAATACCGGAAGCTGGCTCGGCGATGCGACGAGTTTGAGCTGGTTAGCCGCCACGAGATGTCCTGTGTCGTTTCGTTAACATGACATTTTTATGACGGCATCTCTGACGGCACAAGGGACGATATCGCGAAGCGCTGATCGGCGCAACGAGGGGGCAACGGGACTGGTGGGACCCTGTGGCCTGTTGCCCCCAGAAATCGGGTTTGATGGGAGAGCCGGCTCGACTACAAAACGGCGATCGAGTGTTCACGAGGGGACCGACGATTGCTCAAAATTTTAGTCGCCAACAGAAAAGGAGGTTGCGGTAAGACGACGGTTGCGACCCAGCTCGCCGGCGCGCTTGCGGTGTCCGGTCACGCGGTTTGCCTCGCCGATGCTGATCGGCAGCGTTCGAGTCTCGGCTGGCTCGCGTGCCGGCCCCCGGAAGCCCCACCGATCACCGCTCTCGATTGGACGAAGGAGATCGGGAAGCCGCCCAGGGGCGAAGGTTTCCTCGTCATCGACGCGGCAGCGGGTCTGCGTGGCAAGCGCGCTGTCGAGATGGTCAAGCTCGCCGATCTGCTCATCTTGCCGATGCTGCCGTCGGCGTTTGACGAAGGCGTCACGCGCCGCTTTCTTGATCGCATCAAAAAAATGCGGCGCATCGCGAGCGGACGTATGCGGGTTGGCATCGTCGGCAATCGGCTACGCGGCGGTACGCACAGTGCCGGCGGCTTTGAACGGTTTGTCGCGGGCCTCGGTGCGCCGATTGTCGCGCGCGTGCGCGACAGCCAGCTCTACGTCCAATCCGCCGCCACCGGGGTCAGTGTGTTCGATGCTCGCGGCAGGCGTTGGCGCGCGCTGCAGGCCGACTGGTACCCGCTGCTGGCCTTTGTCGAACAAGATGCTGCTCGACTGCAAGGTGCCGCATAGAGGTCGCTTCGTCTCTGTGAGGATTCCATCGCGAGGCCAGCGAACCACCCGCTTCAATCCTCCCCCATTTGCGTGGGACCGCGTCTTGTGTTTATAGCCGGATATCGTCCGCATCGGCGCGTCTTTGTGGGCGCGATCGAGGCCGGCAGGATCAACACCGAGGAGCTGAACCCCCGTCGGCTTGACACTGTCCTGGCCGCCCGCCAATTGACCTAGTGGTGAGAATCTAACGTTTGGTACCCTCGCGACACGGCAGAAGCCCGCAGAAACTCTCGAGAACGCCCGGTACCATCTGTTGGGTTCTGACCACTAGGCGCACGAACGCATTATCACCCTCGGGCGTATCTGCCAGTGGGCTGACGGCTGTAACTACAATCACAGGCCATCTTCTGATGCCGAAGCACTTCTCCGCCTTGTCGTAGTGAGGGTCGGCTTGGGAAGCAATGTTCACAAAGAGATTGTCGCCTGTCTTTTGGCCAAGTCGCCGCAGCCCCTTTTCTACCTCATTTGTATCGTCGCTGCCGGCATAAAAAAGAACCAAGATTTTGGGCTTTGTCGGCAGATTGGAAAGAAAGATGTCGTCGCCGACGGTGCGACCAGTAACAGACTCAATCAGAATAATGTCGTACGCCATCGCTATACCTCTCCCCAGATTTTGTCTGCACTTTTCTGGATTCTACTCTGTCGTGCGTAATATTTGGTTCACCGAGACTACTCCAACGAGATCAGACACAGCCACCCCTGTTTTCAGACGATTGATAGGATCCTCGAGCCGAAACCCAACGTTTGGCCTTCATCGAGCCGCTGCACGCTATACTCAATGTACCACAGCGTGGACTCCTATGCACGAATCGGGGCAACAGAAACGGGGCCGCGTGCTCGCAAGGTAGGTTAGCTCTGGCCAACGTTCGAGGGAGGCCTCCGGGTCTGGGAGCGGAAGAGCTCGCCTTCTCGGTAAGCATCGTTCGATACCGCTGGACACCGATCCTTACTCCAACCCGCGCCAGTGACGACCGGAAGCCGTAAGCGATATGGTCGAGCCGGGGGTGGAAAGCAGGATCTCGGCATTAGGGCAGGGCGAAGCCAGGGTTTTGCGGCCGATAAGCACCGTCGGTGCGACACCGGTCGATGACGCTCTCGTCAATTACCTCGTTCAACCCGTTCCCGAGCTTCATGGCTCGAATAAACCGCGGATGCGCCAGTGCGTAAACGCCATGCAGGAATTGGCTGTAGGAATCCGTCGGCCCATGGCGATAATTGAACTCACCGATCAGTGGGATTTCTACCTTGTTGATGACCAGTCCCGCAGCGGAAGCACGGGCCTGCATCCACGCCAAGGTCACGTCGGACAGCAGCCGGCTTTCATAGCCGCCGCCGACATCGGCATGGGCGCCGATAAACCAGCGCTGCTCGACATTCTGGCCTTCTTTGACGACGGGAGCCCAGAGGGTCGCCTGATAATCGACCCGAAACTCGTCGATCGCCAGCGCATGGGCTGCGTTCTTCACGATGCGGCTCAATTCGGTATCGTGAAATCCATATTCTTTTGCATTCACCCATTCCAGCGCGTGGACCGGCAGACCGAGAGCGCCGACCGTGTCCCACACCCCGAGGAATTGGATGTCGATCTCCTGCGAGTATCGCTCGCGGAACTTTTCCGCGTCGCCGGTATCCGGACCATCATCTCGTTGGCGATAAAGAGCATAGGCCTCGCCGACCCGATGCGCGTTCTCCGGTTTCAGCAGGCCGCAATTGCGGATCAGGCCGACGAAACTGCGAGCCGAATAAGCACCCCTGCTGAATCCCAAGACATACACCCCGACGTCGCCCGTATTTGAGGCGGGGTAATTATCGGAGAGCCAGCGGTATCCCTCCTGGATCTTCTGATCGATACCGAGGCCGAAGGCGCCGCCGGCTACCCGGTCGTACCAATTAGTGCCGACGCCCGGCTCGTACCATTTCTGCTGGTTGTCGCCATTCGGCAAAGTCCCGCTCGGCACTGACTCGTAGAACCGGCATACATTGGTCTCAAACCCCGTCACGGGGTCGGGCCGGTTCCAGGTGCCGTCAAAACACACGATCAACCGGGTTGCCATCGCTGCCGCCTCCCGCTTCGGTTCGACACGCGACATTAACCCTATCGACGGCGTCTTGGTAGACGCAGGCTGTCGGTGCTAGGCTCGGCGGCGGGCAAATCGGGGAGAGCGACAATGGACAAGGCGCTGTCGGGCATTCGGGTCATCGACATGACCCACAACCAGGCGGGCCCCGCCTGCGCGCAGATCCTCGGCTTCCTCGGCGCCGACGTGATCAAGCTCGAAGAGCCCAAGGGCGGCGACATCGCCCGCCGCAACATGCGCGACCGGCCGGACAGCGACAGCCTCTTTTTTCTGCTGTTCAATGCCAACAAACGCAGCCTGACGCTCAATCTGAAGACCGGCCGCGGCAAGGAGCTGTTCAAGGAGCTGATCGCCAAATCGGACGTGATGGTCGAGAATTTCAGCCCCGGCGCGCTCGACCGGCTGGGGCTCGGCTGGGAAGTGCTGTCCAAGGTCAACCCGCGGCTGATCTATGCGACGATCAAGGGCTTTGGCAGCTACGGCCCCTATGCCGATTATAAGAGCTTTGAACCGATCGCGCAGGCGATGGGCGGCGCGATGAGCATCACCGGCTTTCCGGAAAACCCGCCGACCTTTGTCGTCCCGGCGATCGGCGACAGCGGCACCGGCATGCACATGGCGATCGGCATCCTCGCAGCACTGCAGCAACGCCATATTTCCGGGCGCGGTCAGCATGTCGAAGTGTCGATGCAGGACGCGGTCGTCAACCTGATCCGGGTCAGTCTGCGCGACCACCAGCGCTTTGGTCAGGCGATGCCGCGCCGCGGCAACCAGATGGGACGCGGCATCCCGAGCACGACCTATCCATGCGCGCCGGGCGGTCCCAACGATTACGCGTTCATCACCGCGCAGCAGCAGATGTGGCCGGCGTTCACGAAAGCGATCGGCCGCCCGGAGCTGGCGGCTGACCCGCGCTTTGCGACCGAGGAGGCGCGCTGGGAAAACCGGGCCGCGCTCAATGCCATCGTCGAGGAATGGACCCGCGCGCGAAGCAAGCACGAGGTCATGCGCATTCTCGGTGAGGCCGGGGTGCCGTGCGGCGCCTGCCAGGACACGGGTGAGGTGCTGGCTGACCCGCATCTCAAAGCGCGCGAGATGATCCTCGATATCGATTACCCGACCCGCGGCACTTACAAGACTGTCGGCTGTCCGGTGAAGCTGTCCGACTCGCCGGCCGAGGTGACCCGCCCGCCAATGCTCGGCGAGCATACCGAGCTGCTGCTCGGCGAGCTATGCGGCGTCGACGCCGACGAAATCAGGCGGCTGCGGGAAGACGGGGTGGTGTGAGCGATGCCATTACGCCTGACAATCGCGTTCTCCGACAACCCGCGCGTCCAACCACTGAAAGATGGCGCGGTAAAGCCGCAGAATATCGAGCTCGATTTCGTCACGCTCGAACCGGGCACGCTGTTTTACCGCAACCTCTTCTACGATGAGTTCGATGTGTCGGAGATGTCGATCTCGGAGACGCTGCTGGCGCGCGAACGCACCGATGGGACGAAATGGGACTGGTCGGCGCTGCCGGTGTTTTTGAGCCGCGGGCATCACTGGCCCTATCTCTACGTCAACACTGGCTCGGGCATTGCCAGCCTCGCGGATATGAAGGGCAAGCGGATCGGCGTGCCGGATTACGACATGACCGCGGCGCTGTGGTTTCGGATCGTGCTGAAGGATCTCTACGGCATCGAAGCCCGGGACAATGTCTGGTTCAATGGACGCACGAGGGAGCTGAGCCATGGCGGGGCGCTGAGCCTCGACAAAGCAGGGCCGGCGGGTGTCGATCATCACTGGCTGACCGCCGACCAGACCTTGGATCAGATGCTCGACCGCGGCGAGATCGACGCGTGCACCGCGATCCGCCCGCAGAGCCGTGTCACCGCCGGCGATCCGACTGTCATCGACCGCTGGGGCGGGACGCAGATCCGCGGCAACCCGCGGCTGCGCAAGCTGTGCGAGGACAATGGTAAAGCGGTGGTTTTCGAGTATTACCGCAAGACCGGCTTTTTCATGCCCAATCACCATGTGATCGTGCAGAACCGGATCTTGCGCGACCATCCCTGGGCGGCGCTGGAGCTTTACGACGCGTTCCGGCGCTCCAAAGAAATCGCTTATGAGCGGGCGCGGCGCGCCGAGGGGGTGTACCTGTACTTCCCCGGAAACGATCACGAGGAGCAGTGCGCGGTTATCGGCGACGACCCCTATCCGCTCGGGCTCAATGCGATGGGCCGAAACATCGAGCGCGCGATCCGTGGTTCGTTGGAGCAAGGGTTGCTGACAAAGCCGCTCTCTATGGAGGACATCTACTACCGGACCACGCTAAAGACGTGACTCCAAAGGACATTACATTCGTCATTCCCGCGAAAGCGGGAATCCAAAGCCCAGGGGTCTCATCGGTGATCCTGGGCCCCCGCTTTCGCGAGGGCGACGATTAGATGCGTGAGGTGAAGCAATGATTGGGTGGAGGGCACGGCTGGGATTTCTCGTGCCGCCGGGAAACCCGACGGTCGAGACCGAGATGATCGCGTTGGCTCCGGCCGGCGTCTCGGTCCATTTCCACCGCATGACCGCGCAAGGCGCAACTGGCTCGCTCGAAGGCCAGGACGAGCGCAATCGCATGATGGTCGACAACATCGACGCCAGCATCGATCTGCTGGCGATGGTGGCTCCCGACGTGATCGTCATCGCCCATACCGCGACCAGCTACCATCTCGGCCGCCAGCGCGAGGCCGATCTGCTTGCCCGCCTGCAGAGCGCCGCCGCCTGCCGCGTAATCACCGCCTTTGGATCGGTACTGCAGGCGCTGCAACGGCTCAATGTGCGCCGTATCGCGCTCGGCACGCCCTATTCGCCGGAGACGACGGCGCAGGGCAAGGCGCACTTCCAAGCGCAGGGCATCGAGGTCGTCAATTATGCCAATCTCGAGGGCGTCAAAAACATCTACGACGAGACCGCCGAACGGGCCTATAAGCTCGCCCGCATGATCGACCGGGACGATGCCGAAGCGGTGTTTCTCAGCGGTACCGGTCTGCCGACATTATCGGTACTGCAGCTGCTCGAGCAGGATCTCGGCAAGCCTGTGATTTCGAGCGCATCCGCAATGATGTGGCATGCACTGCGCTCGGCGGGTGTCGGCCAATCGATCCCGGGCTACGGACGGCTCTTGACCCTGAATTGCTGGGCGTAACAGCAAAATTTGCGCCAAGCCGAAAATTTTTATACCGCTGGGAGAGCCTTGACGCCCGGTATCGATTGTCCTACGTCAGGGTGGCAGACCACAACGGGAGCATGCTCCGGCGGGTCGGAAGGGGACCGGCCAAGAGGCTGCCGCATCGGCATATTTCCCCGCGCCTAACGGCCGATTGAGAATTCGAGAAGGAATTCTGGGTTGAGCCCTCGTGGCGGGGGCGACGTCCCAAATCGAACATTTCTGACGTTGTCGGGTTGCTAGTGGCACCGGATCTGTCGCCGACGGATCAATCGGCGGTGTGTCATTTTCGTGACCGGACAAGCCCTGTGCTGCCGAATATTGAACCTTCAATCGGCCATCAGTCTTGAACCAGCAACAATCCGGTCGGCTCGCTGCACCGGAAAGTGGAGAAAGCTTATGCATTGCACTGAACACCAAGCCGCGAGAACGCGTCTGTTGCGATCTTTTGTAGCCGCGGCGCTGAGCGTCAGCGCGTTGCTCCTGATCCCGGCCGCAAATGCCCAGATGAACCCGCCGCAGGCTCGCCCTCAGGCGCAACCACCACAGACGCAACCACCACAGACGCAACCACCATCGGCGCCGATTTCGGACGACAAGCTGAATGCGGCTGCGGCGGCTATCGGGCAGGTCACCACCATCCGAGAGAGCTACGAAAGCAAGATCGCGGCGGCGCCGGCGTCCGACAAACAACGCCTTACAAACGAAGCGAACGATGCCTTGACGAAGGCGGTGACCGATCAGGGCCTTTCTGTGGATGAATACAACAGCATTATGCGTACGGCCCAGAACGACCCCGCGGTGCGCCAAAAGCTCACCCAACGTATTCCTCATTCAGGACAGTAGAGGTGCTAGATATGGCGTCGACTAATCGTCCGACCGAGGCGCAACAGATGGCCCAAACGCTTGGCGTTGTTATAGGAGCTGCCTCCCGTTGCGAGCAAGTAACGGAAGAGCGTGTCAACGCCGTTTCCGCAAAATTAAGGCAACTCGTCTCCGCGGCTGCCGACGATGCGGTGGACGCTGATGCTGCCAACCAACAGTTTTCTGTCGCGCTCGAAGCCGGCAAAACCGCGGTTGAAATCGGGAGGATCGGCCCCGAACACGCAGAGGCCGCACTGATCGAGATCGAACAGCAACGAAAACTAGGGCGAGACGGAAGCGTCGCTGCCGTCTCGCCGCGTCTTCAGTGTTGCGACAGCGAATCTTCGAGCCCGAACACCGCCTGCGATGCGCTGAAACCGGCAAGGGTGAATTTGCCGAGAGCGGTGAAGTCGCCGGGGCAATAGCGCGCGAATTCCCCGGAAGCGAGGATGGCGCGCCCCAACTGGCTCGCCAGCTTTTCAATGCGAGCGGCGCAATTGACCGCCGGGCCAATGCAGGTGAAATCGAGCCGGTTGCCGCTGCCGATATTGCCGTAGAGAACATTGCCGATGTGCAATGCCAGACCAAAGCGCAATCCCGGCATCGCCGAGCTCGCGAGTGCCGCGATATTCGCCTGCGCCTGGCGCGCAGCGGCGAGGGCGCGCTTGCATACTTCGGTCTCGTCGCCGGCGATCGCCAAGATCGCCAGCAGCCCGTCGCCCATGAATTTCAGCACTTCGGCGCCGTGGTCGAGGATCACCGGCACCTGGCAATCGAAATAGCGATTGAGCAGATCGATCAAGGCCCGCGGCGGCAGACTGTCGGCCAATGCGGTAAACCGGCGCATGTCCGACAGCCAGATCGCTGCATGAATTTCCTCGATATCACCGCGCCGGATATGCCCGGCGAGGATACGCTCACCGGCGTCGTGCCCGACATAGGTGTCGAGCAGGGTGCTCGCCATGCGCCGCAGCGCCAGGACCTCGGCGACCCGCGCCAGCGGGGTGATAATGGCTTCGATGCCGGCGATCTGCTCATCGGTGAAACCGCCCGGTTCGCGTGTCGTGGAGGTCACCACATGGACGCTTCCATCGGTGAAGAAGAGCGGCGAGGCAAGATAATCGGTCACACCTTCGGCGCGACGTTCCGCGAGTATTGGAAAATCGAGCGGGCAATCCGGGTCCGCCAAGCGGCGGCGAATGGGTTTCTCGGTGAGATAGACCCGGGCGATCGTGCTGTCGAGATAGTCGGAAGTTTCGAGCAGTTCGTACGGTGCTTCCCCAGCCTCGATCTCGGCACCCGGCCGCCACACAAACCGCCGTCCCATGACGTTCGGGTGCAATGTGCGTACAAAGACAGCCACCCGCCACAGCGGAATACCGCAGGCGACGAGCCGCTCGCACAATTGCGTCAATACCTGAAGCGGTTGCGGGGCCGAGCGGGCGCCGTCGATCAGCCAATCCACAACCGCTCTGATCTCACGAGTGGGCATCAAAGCACAAATCCCCCTATTTTAAGGACCGGTTCCTGACGGCGCTATGCAGAAGGCAGCATCTTGCTGATCGGCTGGGATACCCGGGACGGAGATTTCGCGCTCGCGCCCCGGCGGCGCGGCGCCTTGCACGCGAAAACGCGACTTCTCCAGAGCGGGAACCGGCGTCTCAGGCGGTGCTTCGCGCTGCGGGACCCAAGCGTAGGGCGCCCGATAGGCCCGATAGACCATATTGAGCCCTCTCTTGCCCCAATAGGGGCTGATATATTCCCAGACCAGTTCGTGATTTCGGGTGACCTCGAAAATTCGGCCATCCGACCCTTCAGTAATCAGCGTATTGCCATTGGGCAGGCGCTGAGCGCTGCTGACGAACGGGCTGTAAAAGCGTGAGGCGTCGAGCGGTATGACGAAACAGGCTTCGGCCGGGGTATATTGCCAGACGATCTGGAGCGAGATCGGGTCTATTTCCAAAACACGCGAATAATCCCGCCTGGCGTTCATGCGACCGGTCGGCGAGGCAGGGTTGGGCTGGCCATAGCCCGCCCAGCCGCCATTGTCGAACACCAGCAAATTACCTTCGCCCGGTAGACCGCGCGGAATGATGTGCGCATGATGCTGACCGATGATCCAGCCTAGTTTGCGCTCGGCTTCGTTGCCGTCATAGTTGGGGCCAAGCCGCCACGCAATACGGCCATCCGTTCGGTCGGTAATGGCGATGATATTCGCCTCCCTTGAATCCCAAATGATATTGTCGGGATGAAAGCGGCCATCGCCCGCGTCGAAATGGCGATTGGGACCGACGAAGGACGCCGAGTTAATGTGCAGCCAATCACCTACGGCTCCATTCGTCAGCTTTCTGACACCGGGGTCACGGAACAGAACCGCTTTTGCCGCATCATCGAACCCCAGCTCGTCAAAATGCTCGTGGGCGCGCCATGACCAGAGAATTTCACCCTCCCAGCTCACCTCGATGAGCTTGTCATCGAGAAGCATCTGATCGGATATTTTTGGATTGCGAACATCTTCGTGCACGAGCAACAGGGTTCTGCCACGATCGTTCATCGGCGTCTGGCCGGGCGCGTAATATCCGACGGGATTGCCGTCGCGCTGAAAGTCGTGATGCTGGCGTGCATACCAGCGCGGCTCCTGCCCCGGATCGGCGATGCGTTCCAGGCGACTGAACCGCCAAACGATATTGCCGTCCCAATCGACTTGAACCAGATCCGTTTGATCCTGGTAACTCTGATCAGGGTCACGAAGCCCCGTGCTGCCGAAGACTTGGCCGTCCGGCAGCAGCTTGTTGGGAAAGCCTTGCAAGCCTTTCCACAACTGCACCTCTGCTCCATTCATATCAATCAGCAGGGCGCCGAGATCGGCTGCCGGAAAAATCGTATACCCGTTCCACGCCTTGGCGGGATCGTACAAGGTGACGCCGGTCGGGTAGATCGTCGGATGGCCCATCTTATCTACAACTCCTCGGGCGGAAGGGTGCGTCGGGAGCGAATTGATCGGTGCTGCCGCGCGGCTCATAATAACGGCGCCCTATCTCCAGGGGGAGCGACATGGCGATCGAGGTAACCGCGCTTCACCCAACGCTCGGTGCCCAGGTACGGGGAGTTGATCTGACCCGGCTGGTGCCGCCCGAGGTAT
>Ga0306926_10008601_pt1 | contig 11166 bp, 10 predicted proteins | sample flu12Cox44000178_FD_203759 | JGI IMG/M metagenome (GOLD analysis project Ga0306926, IMG submission 203759) | Lab enrichment of tropical soil microbial communities from Luquillo Experimental Forest, Puerto Rico - flux8day.12C.oxic.44.000.178 (v2)... | ecosystem: Environmental > Terrestrial >...
GAGGTCAGTTATGCGGGTGGCATTCTCATCCGTCTTCTTATCCACGGCGCCGATCTTGGCTTCCAAGTTAGCAACGTTCGTCTGCACGTATTTCTTCGTTGCACAACCGGCGGTAAAGAAGACTAGCAAAGACATTGTCACCATCGCTCTCAAACCCATGGTTCCTCTCCTTTAAAGCACCCGTACGCTTAAGACTAATACTAAGGAGCACTTGCGGTGCCAAACAGGCTGGCAGTAGTATGTGGTTGAAAAACAAGGTGCGACGAGTCCCAAGGTAGGGTAGGCCCACAGCCTTTCTACAGTCGACGTGTAAAATCTGCTCAAGGCAGCCGACCGGTCGACGGCAAACGCCTCCCCGGGCGGGATGGCCCCTGACCAGCGACTGTCGACCATAAACTGACACCTTGCTGCCGGACCCTCTATAGGTGGAGAATCATGGAATGGAAGGTGGGGTTACGATTTCAGCGGCGCTGATTGAAAACTACCTCCACTCACGGCCGCGCCTTGTTCGCTGGATCGAGTGGTTGGCCGGGCGTCGTTACAGATTAGCCCACTTTGGGGGCCGCCGGACGCCGCTCGTAGTGATTGCCCACTCCTTCCGCGACTCTTCCACCTCGCGACAGGTTGCGCTGGCTGCTGAGCAGGACTGGTCAGGAGTACCGAACCGGTGCCGTGAAGCCTATGACGAAATCCTCTTTAGTGCGCCCGAAATCCTTGTGCTCCAACTCCGACGTAAGAACCTATGCGGATGTCTCGGTCACCGTCACCCTGTAGTTGGAGAAGGTCCTTTCGCCGAGCCCCACGAGGCCTTTGGGGGTGCAGGCATCGGGGAAATCGATATCGCCTGGCGGCGCGTTGAGACGTGGCAAGCCCTTCCCTTGACAGATATCGCTTTTGATGCCCAGTTCCTAGATGGCACGCGCCGGGAGGAGTTCCGGGCCCACCAGTTTCGTCTGAAAACTCTCAGCATCATGCTGCACGAGATCAACCATCTGGTCGCGCCGCAAGAACCTGAGAACGCCGTGCTCGAACGCAGCCTGAGCTTCTATCGCGACACGCTGGCAGGGTACATGGAAGAGACGATGGCGTCCCTCTCACTCACCATTGACCGGTCATTCTCCCGGCTGGAGTGAGAAAAGCAGTCACCACTCTCATCCGAATGCGAACTGCCCGAAGAACCATGAACATTTCACAGATCGGAAAGTCTGGCAGAAATCGCTCTGATCGAATGCTGTACGCGCTACGATTAAGGGTGGAGGTCGCGGAATCACTTTGAATCCAGCTCGCTGCTCGCTGACGACTGCTGACTGTCAACTGCTAGGTAGTAGTATGATGTCGACCGTCAACTGTCGACTGGAGACTTTGACCAAACGTCGGTTATTCCAGCTTGTGGTTATGATCGGCCTGACTGCCACCTGGATCGCTTGCGTTCGGCAAGCTACTCGCCCTGTCACCACCCAGGTGGTGGTGCTAGGATTCGACGGCGCCGACCCCGGTTTGCTCTCCGACTGGATGAAGGAAGGCCAGCTTCCCAATCTGGCTCGTCTCGCACAGATGGGCACGTTCCGACCTTTGCGAACCACCAACCCCCCGGAGTCTCCCGTCGCCTGGGCGTCATTCGCCACGGGCTTGAATCCCGGCGGCACCGGGATCTTCGATTTCCTGACGCGTGATCCGAAGACCTATCTCCCCGAACTTGCTCTTGTCACGCGGGAGAAGCCTGAGTTTCTCTTTGGTTTTGTTCCGCTCAAGCCACCTAAAGTGACCAACGAGCGAAGCGGTATGCCCTTCTATAAGGCGGTTGCCGATGCAGGTTACAGCACCATAGTCATCCGTATGCCACTGGAGTTTCCGCCCACACCGCTACCGGGCGGCAAGCTCTGGGCTGGACTTGGCGTACCCGATCTGCGCGGGACTTGGGGGACGTTCTTTTACTTCGGCTCCGACCTGACGCAGTGGGACGTCGGGGACACGGAGTTCGGCGGCAAGCTGGTTCGCCTCGAACTGAACGGGAACCAGGCTTCGAGCTCGATCGAAGGTCCTGCGGATCCGACCGCCAAGTCGTTTACGCGCATTTCGGTGCCTGTGCAATTCTCGGTCTCGCCCGAAGCGAACGCCGTCACCATCCAACTTGCCCACCGCTCCGAAACCATCATGGAAAAGCAATGGAGCGATTGGTTTCAGGTTAAATTCGCCATCACCCCTTTGCTTTCGGTCCGCGCTACCTGCCGCTTCTATGCGCTCCAAGTCTCGCCGGACCTGCGACTCTATATGTCGCCGCTGAACCTGGATCCCGAATCGCCTCCACTTGCAGTTTCGGCTCCGGCGAGCTTCGTCGCAGATCTTGTGAAGAAGCACGGAGAAATCAAAACCCTCGGGTGGTGGCACGACACCTGGGCTCTGAACGAGGAGAAGATCGACGAAGGGGTTTTCCTTGAAGACCTGTTGAGAACCGACCGGCAGCAGGCCGAGATCACCATCGATGAGCTGAGGAACGATCCGCCCAGCCTGCTGGTTTCCGTCTTCACGGGCACCGATAGCGCCTCTCACATGTTCTTCCGGTTCATGGACCCACAGCACCCCCGCTACGATCCCGAACTTGCCAAAAAGTATGGCGACGCCATCCTTCGGGTCTACCAGGCCATGGACCAGACCGTGGGCCAGGTTGAGCGTGCCATGAAACCGGGCGGGACCTTGCTCATCGTCTCCGACCATGGGTTTCATACCTGGAGGAAAGGTTTCAACACCAACACCTGGTTGGTCGAGAATGGTTTCATGGCGCTCAAAAACCCCGGCGCGCGGGAGAAAACGTATAACCTCGATCAACTTTTCGGGCAGGGGAGTTTCTTCCCCAATGTAGATTGGAGCCGAACCAAAGCCTACGCCTTGGGCCTGGGCCAGATCTATCTGAACCTGCGTGGGCGGGAGCGGTCAGGGATTCTGGACCGTGGTCCGGAAACTGACCGATTGCTGGAGGAGATCCGCCAGAAGCTAGTGCGGTTTCTGGATCCGGACACCGGCGAGCCGGTTATTCAAAATGTCTATCGAGGCGTGGACATCTTCCACGGCTCACGAATGGATCGTGCCCCCGACCTGCAGATCGATTTTCGCGACGGATACCGAACCTCCTGGCAGACGACGCTGGGAGCAGTCCCAGCCGGTATCGTCGTGGCAAACATGAAAAAGTGGAGCGGCGACCATTGCGCTTCCGATCCCACCGATACTTCTGGCATCTTCCTTTCCAACCGCCGGATCTCAACGCCCGAACCCGGCCTCTTGGACATAGCCCCTACGGTGCTGCAGATTCTCTCGGTCCAGAGTCCCAGTCCAATGGACGGTCATGCGCTCGATTTCCGCAAGGAGACAGCGTTGCGCTATTAGTCCGTGAAGGTGTCAAGAAATCGCAGCTCACCGCCGGGCGGATTTACAAGACAACTCCAAGCTACTCTGGATGCCCTGATTCTCCCTTTATCGGCGCTCGGATCAGAACTAGAACGCTGGCCGTGGCCAGTAGAGGGATGAGAGCGGCGGCGAAGAAGGCAGGGTAGTAAGAGAATTTGTCAACCATCCATCCCACCGCGAGGGTGGACAGAAATCCAGCCAGATTCGCGCCCGATCCGCTCAGGCCGGTGACTGATGCCACCACATCCTGGGGGAACAAGTCGGACGGAAAGCTCAGGCCCATGGTAGACCACGCGGCGTATCCCCAAACGGCGAAACTGATGAACGCAATGGCCGAATAGGGGCTATGAGTGGTTGCGGCAGGGATACTGGCCAGCATGGGCAGGGAGGTCACCCCACACACCCATTTGCGGGCGCGCACTACGGGTATGCCCCGCTTGATGAGAAAGTCGGACGCAAAACCACCCGTGAAGTTGCCAATGTCCGCCGCCACGAATGGCAGCCATGCGAAAGCCGCGATCTGCTTTAAGCTGAACCCGCGCGCGTCGCTCAGATACTGCGGCAGCCAGAATACATAAAACCACCAGATCGGGTCAGTGAGGGACCGGCCTAGCACAATGCCCCAAACGTTGGACTGCCCCAGCAGGCTCAACCACCGGCCTGCCCCGCGCCGGGTGGAGGTAGTCGCGGTGTCGCGTCCGGCTACGATCAAGTCCCGTTCCTCCGAGGTGATTCGTGGGTGCCGATCGAGAGGATGATAAACAGCCAGCCAGACGATAAGCCAGATAAAGCCCAGCAGGCCGGAGAAGACGAATGTGTAACGCCAACCGAATTCGATCGCGATCCACGGGATCACGAGAGTCGCCGTTGCTCCACCCACGCTCGAGCCGCTGTCAAAGACCGCCACCGCCACTCCGCGTTCTTTGGCGGGGAACCACTCCGCCACTGTTTTACTGGCGCCTGGCCAGTTGCATCCTTCGCCGATGCCGAGCAGAAAACGGAAGAGTCCGAAAGAGAAGACAGAATCGGCGAGACCCGTCAGCATACTGACTGTGGACCACCAAATGACGGCGAGAGCGAGGCCGAGGCGCGTACCAATCACGTCTAGCAGCACACCGCCGATCAGCCACATGCTTCCGTACGAGATCTGAAAGACTGAGAAGGCTCTGGAAAGCTCCGTGTGGCTCAGGTGCAACTGCTTGGTGATGACTGGCGCGAGCACCGAAAACGTTTGCCGGCTAATGTAATTGATCACCGTCGAGCCGAACAGCGTCCAGACAATCCACCAGCGAAGGTGCCTGAGTGGCTTCGTAGAAGAAGGTGCGCGGCCATGCCCGTGGGGCGTAGTGACTTGATCAAGCGGTTTCATCAATGTGAGCCGCTCATCCGGTCCCGGGCTATCCTTACCAGAAAGCGTAGGGCTTCATTAACAGACTGCGAGTCGGGAAACACCTCTGCAACGTCTGGTGCGAGCTGGACGGTAGATGACCGAGTCTTCCGCTTCGGACCACGCGCGACAACACGCAGGGCGCGGAAGTCGTATTCAGGGCGGAGATCGTTCTGGTACCGTCGGTCAGATTTCTTCTTCATAAGTCGCTCTTTCTCTACGCGTCGCCTCTCGCGCGCTGATCAGACGAATCGTTTTCCCACGCTCGGCGTACGCCACTACCAGCAAGCGGCGCCGCTTCGACTCACCCATGATGATAAACCGGTTTTCACCGTTGGAATGGTCCGGGTCAGCAAAAGCGATGAAGAGCGGGTCATCAAGCACCGTCGCCGGCTCCCCAAAGGATACGTCGTGCTTCGTCAGGTTGCTGGCGGCTTTTCGCAGGTCCCACCGGTACTGCACTGACGCAGTATATCGAGCCTGACGCCCGGCGGGAAGACGAACGGGGTGGTAAAGCACACGGAGTTCGGGTAGATTACTTCATTTTGAGGAGGCCATCGTGAAAATCAGTTGCTGTTGGTTATACGCTATCACGAAATACGGTTATCCACCTTCGCTGGCCGACACTTTTCGCGTCCTGGGAGAGATGAAGGCCTTGGGTTTCGAGAATGTCGAGTTGGAAGGTGTGCGCCGGGATAATCTGATGGCAGTTTACGGACAGCGTCACGAACTCAAGGAGTACTGCGACGGCGAAGGTCTCAAGGTCATTAACTTTTGCCCAGTACTACCCGCTTCCGTGAGCCTCAAACGCAAAGAGCGCGAGGAGTCGTGGAGTCTGTTCAAACGTGGCATCGAAATCGCCAAATTCTTCGGGTGTGCTACGATTCAAGGTGACAGTTTCACTCCGCCGCTGCGTTTTCGCGGCGATTCCCCCTACAAGGAAAGCATCAGCTACGGCAAAAACTTCACAGTTGCAATTGACCCGGCGTTCAGTTGGGAGCGGCAATGGGAGGTGATGGTGGAGAGCTTCTCCTTCATGACGCAAGAGGCAAAGAAAGCGGGCCTGCGGTTCTGCGTAGAGCCGCGGGTGGGCGAGCTATTGAGTAACACCGACGCCATCCTGCGCATGATGGACGCCGTGAACGATGACAACTTCGGCGCCGTTCTTGACACCGCGCATCTGAACGCGCAGAAGGAGATTCTGGCGCTCAGTGTGGAAAAACTGGGCAAGCGGATCTTCTACGTCCACGCGGCCGATAACGACGCCAAGGTGAACGATCACGTGGCTACTGGTCGTGGCACAGTCGACTGGGACGGAGTCTTCCAGGGGCTCAAGAAACACCACTTCTCCGGCTACCTCGCCGTCGACGTAGGAATGGTTCCGGACGTCGACGCCCAGTACCGAGAGTCGTTGGAATTCCTCACCCGGATGGCGTTCCAATACGAGCTATAAGAACCCGCAGCTTCTATGCGCTAAGGTTAATGTGCTTCATGGTAGGCGTACAACAGGTGCGAGACGGCGGGAGGGTTTTGATTGAGGTGAAAAGAGCGGACTCTTTCCCAGACTTGGCGGTCGGCTACGGTGGATCGGTCGTGCTGGCGGAGGTGCTCCGCCCAAGACTCGACTACGAAAGTCTCGAGGTACCGACCTGCAATGGCGACGTCCTCGAAAAGTCCCCAGCGCATGGCCCCGTCCCGGCGGCGTACCCGACCGAGCTCTAGCATGGCCACGGTGAACTCTGGGGCTCGCCGCGGATCGATCCGATACTCGACAGTAACCAGCACGGGCCCGCGCTCCACGTTCGGCTCGTTCGTTACTACTGGCCCGGGTCGAGACGAGGGTGCGAGGTCGAGCCCTTCACCTAAGCCCACGTGGAAACGAGCCGCGACCGTAAGACTCACGCCCAGCGTCAGGGCAGCGATGAGTAGCGCCCGTGCGACACCCACATGCGACGCCACGGTACCCCACAGCGCACTGTAGGCGCCCAACCCAGCGAAATAGGCGAGTTGATAGACCGCGAGGGCACGGCCACGTACCCAGGCCGGGGTGTTAAGTTGAATGCTGGTATTAAAAGTGGAAAGTTCGCTGGTCCAGGCGAACCCGGCGGCGAACATCGCTGCGCAGCCGACGGGGAAGCGGCGCCACAGCGCCATTAGCGCTAAAGCGCTCGCAAAGAGGATGGTGGCTGCGCCCAGTAACCGCTGAATGCCAAGTTCCAATTGCACGCGTGGCAGAAAGGATCCCCCAATCACTGCGCCCGCCCCGAAAAAGCCCAGCAGGACGCCGTAGCCCGCAGCCCCGCGTTCCAAGTTCTGCCTGGCAAAGAGCGGCACCAGGCTCCACAGGGCGCTTGCACCCAGCATAAACAGCGATACACGGATCAAGACGGAGTGGATGGGCGGAGCGTGTATCACGTAGCGAAGCCCGCTGCGCATGGCTCCGATTACGCGCTCCGCCGGTAGGGCGCTTTTGCCCGGCGTACGGTGCCAGTGGTAGAGCACCACAATGACTCCCAAGAACGAGACTGCGTTAAGCAGGAAGACAGCCCCCGAGCCGGCTGCGGCCACCACCAGCCCGCCCAGTGCGGGACCGGCCGCTCGCGCTACGTTGAAGCCGACGGAGTTGAGTGAAACGGCCGCCGGCAGCTCCGTGCGCGGGACCAGCTCGGGGACAATCGCCTGCCACGCTGGGCCGTTCAGGGCACCGCCGAAACTGAGGAGGAAAGTGAATGCCAGAAGGAGATGAGGCGTAGTCAGGCGAAGGACGGTCAGAAAGCCGAGTCCAGCGGCCGCAGCCAGCATCCAGCTTTGGCTGAAAATGAGCAGGCGCCGGCGGTCTAGGACGTCGGCCAGTGCTCCGGCAGCCAGTGCCAGAAGAAAGACCGGCACAGCCTCCGCCGTCTGAATCAGCGACACTGTCAAGGGCGACGGCGCCAGTTGGGTCATGAGCCAGCTCGCGCCGACCTCGTGCATCCAGGTGCCGACATTGGAGGCGACCGAGGCAATCCACAGAGTACGGAAGAGTCTCTGCCGCAGTGGTACCCAGGCGGAGGTGACAACCTCACTGGCCTGAATCGTCAGGCTGGCGCCGGCGACAGGTCTTTCACCTTCGAGCGTCGGGTCAGGCATGATCTTTTCAGAATACAACGGACGGCCTCGCGGCGCGACAAGGCTAGGTCAGCAGTGATACGCTTCACGGCCGGCCCGGTAAAACAATTCATGCAGTTTCAGAAGCCGGCAGTTTGCCTCTCGTGAATTGGAACACGAATGAAGCCCAACTCCATTGAGATTCTCGCTGCTGTGCTGTTCGCCCTGGCAGTGCTGCATACATTCTTCATTAAGAAGTTCCAGCACTATGCCGGGCTCTTCAGTGAAGGCTCGTTTGCGGCAAACCTGTTCCACCTCCTGGGGGAGGTGGAAATCGTCTTCGGTTGGTGGGCGGGACTGCTGGTCGTAGGTATCACACTCCTCAGGGGCGCGAAAGAGTCGATTCAATACTTAGAAGAGGTCAACTTCACCGAGACGATTTTTGTATTTGTCATCATGGCGATGGCCGGTACTCGTCCCATCATCGCTTTTGCCAACGCACTGATCCGAGGGATGGCGCGCATTCTCCCGCTTCCTGCCGCAGTTGGATTTTATTCTGTCGCCCTAGTTATAGGCCCGCTTCTGGGAAGCTTCATCACTGAACCGGCGGCCATGACCGTAACGGCCCTGATCATCCGGGATCGCTTCCTCTCCCAGGAGACGTCGGACCGCTTCAAGTACCTGACGCTCGCCGTGCTCTTTGTCAATGTCTCCATCGGAGGAGTCTTAACCTCGTTCGCGGCCCCGCCTGTTCTGATGGTAGCTGGCACCTGGCATTGGACGATGGAATACATGCTGCTGCATTTTGGTTGGAAGGCTGTGGCGGCGAGCGTCCTGAACGCCGGCCTTGCCGTGGCCATTTCCTACCGTGAGCTCAGTAAAGTGGTATCGCCGAACGCGAGTGCACCTGAGACTTTCGCTCCGTGGTGGATCCGTACTTCACATCTGGTTTTCCTGGGCCTCGTCGTGCTTAGCTTGCATCATGTCGTGGTCTTCGTAGGCATCTTCCTGTTCTTTCTCGGGTTCACGACGGTGACCCGGCAATATCAGGACGACATCAACCTGAGCGGAAGTCTGCTGGTTGCGTTCTTCCTTGCCGGCTTGGTTGTGCTTGGAGGGTTGCAATCGTGGTGGCTGGCGCCTTTGATCAGAAACCTGCGACCGCTGCCCTTGTTCCTAGGCGCAGCCGGCCTGACGGCCTTCACAGACAATGCGGCTCTGACCTACCTGGGCTCGCAGGTTCCTAACGTGTCGGACGCATTTAAGTACGCTCTCGTGGCGGGCGCAGCGGCCGGCGGAGGCCTCACCGTCATCGCCAACGCGCCCAACCCCGCAGGCTTTGCGATCCTCCAGGGCCGGTTCGGGCGAGAAGGGATCAGCCCTGGAGGGTTATTCAAAGCAGCAGTGCTTCCTACGCTGATCGCGCTGCTCTGTTTTTGGTGCCTGCCCTCTTTGTAGAGTGGCGGGAAAAAGAAACGCCCCGCGGGAGTTCAAACCCCGCGGGGCGTAGCTAAGAAACCAGCGAGATTTCCAGCTGGGCAAGTTAATCTGACTCAGCAGAGTTCTCGCCTGGAGCGCATTTCGAACCTTACTTCCGGAGCAGCTTGCGACGCAGGGCGCCGCCGATGGCCAGAAGTCCGGAGCCAAACAGTGCCAGTGAGGCCGGTTCCGGGGTGGGCGTGATAAGTATATCCCCGCTCGCTGCCTTCCCAGCCTCCCCAACCTTGACCACCGATGACGTGATCACAGAACCGGAGTCGATTCCAGTCTTGCTGCCGAGGAATGTTTGCACGAGGGGCGGCAACGTAGACCACGTAGCGGTGAACGATAGGTCGGTGGTCGATAGGCCATTGATTACGCTGAAGCTGTTGATGTTGCCTAGAAGGTTCTGTCCGGCATAAATGCCCGTTCCGTCGATGCTGATGCTTCCAGTTGCAGTATTGAAAGCCAGCGTAAACGGAACTGTGGAACTGTACGGCCCGCTGTCGTTGTAGACGTTGATGCCGGTTGAAGCGTAGTTTGAGCCCGACTTCGTGATGGTCCCTGTGCAGGCGTCGGCTGGGTTCAGTGAGCAATCGAAGTCGACGTCACTCGCCCAAGCCGCAGTTACTGCCAGGAGCATCGCCGCAGCGCAGGTTAAAGCAAGTCTCTTCAGACGCATTGTTATCTTAACTCCCGTGGGTGCTTTTTTGCTCGTGCGGTGGTCACCAGTCGGACATCCCACACTGAGGTAACGAACCCCCAAAGTTCGCCCACACTCACGAAAGCAGTTGGGATTCCAAACAAGCGTGTCCGGCGATGTCCTGAAACAGCACGTACTTAGCCTATGTCTGATAGTAACTCGTTAGCCGATTATAGCGCCGTGGGAAGGAAAATGTTGGTCACTTAATGGAAAAGTCTTTTCACTTTGGCAGGCGGCCATCACACAGTTTTGCCGAACGCATCAAGGAGCTTCGAACCGCCTTTTCTGCCAATGCGGTATAATCGCTACAAACAGAAGGAGGCATTATGTCTAAAGAATTGGAAGTCAGCCGCCGCGAATTCTTGAGGGCGGGCGCCAGGACCAGCGCGGGTCTGGCCGTCTGGAGTGGCATCAGTTTCATCACTCATCCTGAGCGCGTCTTCGGCGCCAACGACCGGGTGCACGTGGCGATCATCGGGTTACACGGGCAGGGTTTCTCGCACGTCGAGGAGTATTCGAAGATAAACACGGCAGCTATCGTCGCCTTGTGCGATGTGGATGAGAAGGTTTTGAGCCAGCGTCTCGGGCAGATGGAAAAGATGGGCCTGCCGAAGCCCACCGCCTGCGTTGACATCCGCGAGCTCCTGGACGACAAGTCCATCGACGCCATCTCCATTGCCACCCCCAATCACTGGCACTCGCTGATGGCGATCTGGGGATGCCAGGCGGGCAAGGACGTCTACGTGGAGAAGCCGTGCTCGCACAACTGGTGGGAGGGGCGCCAACTGGTGCGAGCTGCCAACAAATACAATCGCATCGTGCAGCATGGCACCAATAGCCGCTCCAGCAAGGCCATTCAGGAAGGCATCCAGCAGTTGCAGAATGGACTGATCGGCGAGGTCTACCTCTCGCGTGGTCTCTGCTACAAGTGGCGGAACACCATCGGCCGCGCGACGGTAGAGCCGGTGCCGGCGGGAGTGAACTACGACTTGTGGACGGGCCCGGCCCCCCTAAAAGCTTTCACCCCCAACCGCTTCCACTATAACTGGCACTGGATCTGGGACACGGGCAACGGCGACATCGGCAACCAAGGCATCCATGAGGTAGA
>Ga0306926_10008613_pt1 | contig 11161 bp, 8 predicted proteins | sample flu12Cox44000178_FD_203759 | JGI IMG/M metagenome (GOLD analysis project Ga0306926, IMG submission 203759) | Lab enrichment of tropical soil microbial communities from Luquillo Experimental Forest, Puerto Rico - flux8day.12C.oxic.44.000.178 (v2)... | ecosystem: Environmental > Terrestrial > Soil...
CCAGCAATCCTCCACGCCAGCGCATCTTGTACGCGAGTTGGCGACGAAGTTCAAACGGCGAGGCATCCAGGATCGAGCGGTTCAATCCCGACTTCGCCTTGACGTTCTTGCGAGCAGACTTGCTCAGGTTCTTTACTTGCAAGCCCTCCACTACGACAACCGCTTGGTTTTTGCTGAGGCTGTCGGAGGTCTTGTGTACGAAATCCTTTCTGATATTGGCGACGTGTTGATGCAACTTGCTGATCCGGGCCTTTGCTTTCTTCCAGTTATTCGAGAATTTCTTCTTGCGAGCCAGCCGCCGCTGCAACTTCGCCAGCTTCCTGGCGTGCTGTGGGCAGCGAGATACGCCCGTTGCTGCTGTCGACTTCGAATCCTTGCGGGATACGAAAGGAATCCTTGCGGCCCTTCTTGTGGAAGTCCGGAAAGTCGGCTCGCTTGTTGAAGAAGTTTGTATAGGCTCGCTCCAAGTCTTTCAAAGATTGCTGCAACGCTTGCGACGGCGCATCGGAAAGCCACGGGTGCGCGGTCTTCCAGCTTGGCAGCAAAGCGCACATGCCCGCATAACCGAGCCGCTTTTCTTTGTTTTCGTAGCGTTGCTTGTTCAACGCCAAGGCTTTGTTATAGACGAAACGGCACGAGCCGGCAAAGCGTCGCAGGTTGCGAAGTTGTTCGCCATTCGGCAGGGCTTCGAATTTGTAGCCTTGCACCCTGAGCACGGAAGTATCGTAGTTGGTCTATGGCGAGACATCAAGACACTTCACAAAGTATGGCATCGAGTATTCGATGGAGATGCTATCAAGAGACTTCGAGGGTTGTTCTCCGAACTCGCTCAAAGGCGTGTGCAGCAGAATACTCCGACAGGAGAGACCTGACTTGGCGGCTCGCTATTGGAAAGGCGTGCTCTGGTCGCGGTCTTACTTCGCTGCTAGTTGCGGGGGTGCACCAACATTCTGCAGGACTATATCCGACAACAGAAAACACCACTCTGAACGGGCTTATATCCCCGCCCTAAAGGAGCGGGGCTTTACGCCCGACCGGGTAAGCCCGTGAACTTAGATGTTTGATTTTCGAAAACGGCTATTAACGTCCTCCGCCACGCGCGACGCAAGTTCCGCGCAGTCACCGATCGAGCGGCCTGTTAGGTAGTTACCGACAAGGCCAAGGCTCGGGAACCTGCGCAGGAGACGCTGGATCTCCGTCACTCGCTTCGCGTGACCCACATTATATTGCGGCAACGCCCTCGGGTATCTCCAAACCATTTGGTCTACCGGGGCCCCGCGGATTCCCAGAATCCTGGTGTTTTCCGCATGAATCGTCTGTGCACACTCTTCGTCGGGTAAGACAGCAAGCGCCCCGTTCGAATCCCTGCCGGCAAAGCTCGTCATCAACACTTTTCCGTCGGGTGCGCGTCCTTTGAACAAGCTTGAATTCCAGAAGGTGCAGATCGTATGCAGTCCTTCCCGACGAGGCACCATAAATCCAGAACCATCGAGCGGGTGAGAAACCTGATCGCGTTCATACGCTGTCGACACAGCACACATCGACGCATACTCAATCTCCCCGAGCAGTGCGCCCAGTTGCGGTGCGCTTCTCTCGAGCACACGAGCTGCCACGTACGCGGGCAGCGCAAGCACCAAGAGTTCCGCTGTGATTTCTTCTCCACCCTGCACTCGTATACGCCATCCGGCCATCGGTGTGCCGTTTTCGCTCCGCACAGGCTCGACCGATTCCGCCCTCGCGCCATATTTCATACTTTCACCGAGTGCCTCCGACAGTTTCTCGGGAAGTATTCCCATCCCCGAGCGGAATGATCCGAGCGATGGCAGCGCGTCGGTAAGGTGGAGCCTTCTCCGATTTGTCTCGTGCCGGTTAGGCGTTCGCGATCCATCAGGGTCGGCACGGCGTCGTTTGGCCATGCTTCCGCCAATCGCACCGCGCACAAGACTGCCCCGACTTCGCTCCCACTCCACAAGCGCCGGAAACGCGCTCTCCATGCCCATCTTGCGAGAATCGCCGAGGAAAACCGTAGATATTACCGGGTCCACCAAATACTCCAACACCTCGCTACCGAATTTTCGGTGAACGAATTCGGCCAAGCTTTCTTCATGGTCTGGTGGTCGCGTATTGCCGAAGGGCTCGCCAAGAAATCTGAGCTTCGATCGCAAATCGACCAATCGTGTAGTCATAATCTCAACGGCCGAGAATGGCGCCGGATGCAGCAGTCCCTGTTTCCATATGTAACGCTTCGCCTTCGGATCTCCGTACAGAAATTCCTTCTCGAGGTTTAGCTCCATCACGAGCGCCCAGACCGATGCCGGAAATCGCGGGCATTGCGGCCCAGCCTCGAAAAGGAAACCGTTTCTGCGCACCGTTGCGATCATGCCGCCAGGCTGCTCCGCCCCTTCCAACACGATAGGATGGATGCCCAACTGTTTCAGACGATAGGCGCAGACCAAACCCGAGAGCCCAGCCCCGACGACCGCTGCTTGGTGTGCGTATCCCACTGCAGGTAAAGTCTATCAAAGGGTATAGAGCCCTCGTTTCGCTAAAAAGGCTCTCGCTCGGGCCACCTGTTTTTGTTCCGGGTACCCAATTTCGAGGATCACATTGCAGTCGCTGGTCGAATTTGTTTCCCAATATGCCGCGCACGGCGATGAGACCGCTCTCAAGCAGCGGCGCGGCTATCGCATGGAGAGCTACAGCTACGGGCGGATCGCTCGAGAGGCAAACCGCCTGGCGCGCGAACTCGAAAATCGCAACATCAGAAAAGGTGACGCCGTTCTCCTGTGGGGCGGAAATTCCGTTGAATGGCTCATCGTGTTTCTCGGGTGCGTGCTGTGCGGAGTTGTAGTTGTCCCCATCGACCATGCCTCAACGCCCGAGTTTGCATCACGAGTGGCTCAGGAAGTTAACGCGAAGCTCGTGTTTCGCTCGCTTTCTCGCGAGGAATGCAGGCTTCCGGTCCCATGCATCGTGTTGGAATCACTCTTCGAGCTCATCGCCGAACGGGACGCTTCGCCCTACCCCTCCCCCGTCCTCGCCCGCCAGGATACGCTCGAGATTATCTTCACCTCCGGAACGACTGCCGCGCCTCGCGGCGTCGTGATTTCGCATGGAAATGTGCTCGCGAACATCAAACCCCTCGAACCCGAAATTCATAAGTATCTTCGCTACGAGAGATTATTTCATCCGATACGTTTTCTGAATCTGCTTCCCCTGAGCCACGTTTTTGGCCAGATGCTCGGCTTATTCATTCCTCCGCTGCTGGCGGGCACCGTTGTTTTCGTCGACTCGCTCAAGCCCTATGAACTGATGGACACGATCCGGCGGGAACGCGTGTCGGTCCTCGTGGCTGTGCCCCGTTTCATCGAATCGCTACAACGGGAGATCGAACGCCAACTGGAACGCGACGGCCAGTCCGGCCAATTCCACGAAAACTTCACCGTTTCGGAAAAGGAGCACTTCCTCTGGCGCTGGTGGCGGTTCCGTCGCGTCCACGCCCGTCTCGGTTGGAAATTCTGGGCCTTCATTTCCGGTGGAGCGACGCTTCCCCAGCAAGTAGAGACTTTCTGGAACCGTCTCGGTTACGCCGTGATTCAGGGATACGGTATGACCGAAACAACCTCCCTCATTACCCTGAACCACCCTTTCCGAACCGGCCAGGGTTCAATTGGTCGCGTCTTTCCTGGCATGGAGGTCCGCGTCGACGACAAAGGCGAGATTCTCGTGCGCGGCGAGAGCGTGGCAAACGCCTATCGCGCGAGCGGCCAAAGCCAACCCGTCGCGCAGTCTGACGGATGGTTCCATACAGGTGATATCGCAGAAGCCGACGAGACCGGCCGACTGTACTTCAAAGGTCGCAGCAAAAACGTGATCGTCACGCCGGCGGGAATGAACGTCTATCCCGAAGATCTCGAAAAAGCGCTGCGCGCTCAACCGGGTGTCCGCGACTGCGTCGTGATTGGACTCGAACGAGACGGCAACGCCGAGCCTTACGCCGTGCTCCTGATGAACGGACCCGCCTCGAAGCCTGCCGCTGCCATCGAAAATGCCAATCGTTCGTTAGCTGACTATCAGAAGATCCGGCACTGGTTTCTTTGGCCGGAGCCGGATTTCCCTAGGACTCCGACGCAAAAGCCCGTTCTCCCGCGTATTCGCGAAGTCATAAGCAGCGCAAAACCGGACTGCGGTGTTCAGGCTCATGACGACGCGTCTCTCGCTACCCTCGTAACAAAAATTACCGGCCGTCCCGTTCAACTCAACTCCAAGTCCGCCAACCTCGAGGCTGATTTGCAGCTTAGTTCCCTCGATCGCGTCGAACTCATGAGCGCTCTCGAAGAGAGGTATCAGGTTCAGTTGAACGAAGTCCAGTTCGAAGAAGCCGCCACCATCGGCCAGCTCGAGAAACTTCTCTCGGCCGCCCCGGCGTCGGCCATTCACCACCTGTATCCCAACTGGCCACAGAATTGGGTTATCACCGCCCTGCGACTGGCTGTTTATTATCTCCTTTCGTGGCCCGCCACTTATCTTCTTGCTGCTCCCAGCATTCGCGGGCGCGAGCATTTGCGCGGTCTCCGGGGCCCGGTGCTCGTCATCTCCAATCACGTCACCTACCTGGATATCGCCTGGATTCTGCCGGCGCTTCCCGCTCGCCTTCGAAACCGTCTCGCAACCGCCATGGGTGGCGAGAGACTCGCAAGGATGCGCTGTCCCGCGCAGAGCTTGAGCCTCTTCGAGCGGCTCCGCGAGCGCCTGGACTACTTTCTTGCCTTAAGCCTCTTCAATGTTTTCCCCTTGCCAAAGCAGTCCGGTTTTCTTGAGAGCTTTCGCTTCGCGGGCGATCTTGCCGACCGTGGCTGGAACATGCTGGTTTTTCCGGAAGGTCAAACCACTGAAGACGGGCGTATGGTTCCGTTTCGCTCCGGAATCGGCCTGCTGGCCAAGCACCTGAATATTCCGGTCGTGCCCATTCGTTTGGATGGACTCTTTGCCCTGAAACAGGCCCGGCGCATCCTGGCGCGCCCGGGACATGTGCGCGTGACAATCGGATCGCCGGTGCGTTTTTCTCCTGACCAGGATGCCGGCGAAATCGCCCGCGAACTCGAGCGCCGTGTCACAGCGCTTCAGTCTTCTGAGAGTTGCGCTTCCCGCTGAGAACGAGCGCGCGTCGGGCTAACACGACGAGCGTGATCAGCACAAAAAGCAATACCGCAACAGGTTCCAATTTCAGATTCATCAGGGCCTGCTTTGCCGCCGCTCCATAGCGCATTCCCAAAAACCCCTCCAGGAAGAAACGGCATGCGCGCCCAACCAGGGTGCCAACGACAAAGGTCACAAACGGCACCTGAAAAACTCCTTGTGCGACCACGAAGGGTTTGAACGGCATGGGAAACGGTGCCACCGCGGGAAAGAACACGCACGCCATCGGATACTTTTGCACAAGTCCTCGAATTCTGCCGGACAGACCTCCTAGGGTCTTGTGGTAGTAAGCCTCGCCGCCCTTTCGGGCCAGGTAGTATATCCAGATGCAGCCGGCCAGAGAGCCGATCGACGCCATTGCAGCGTAATACGGCATGCGCATCGGGTGACGGATGGACAATGCCATCAAGGCCAGGTCCGTCACCAGGGGAAGGGGAACGGAGGACGAATCGATGAACGCCGACAACAGGAGACCCGGTCCGCCAAATGCAGGTAGCGTCGCCTTCAGCCATACCTTGAGCTGCACCCAATCCACCGCAACCCTCATTCTCCCTGCGATCCACTAATTGGCGGCTGAAGTCGCTGAGCTCTGCTTGTTCCTCTTTGCCCAGTTTCGAAGATCAGGCCAGAATTCCTTGATCATGTAGGTGACCGCATCCCACCCCATTTGTGTTCCCCACACGCTGACCACGTTTCCGAATCCACGCTCGCTCTCGGGGTGATAGCTATACGTCGAAATTGCCGCTGCCGCCGCGGCCCCGACGAGTTCAGAGTAGTTGGCCTGCTGCTGCCCGGAATCGGAGCGCGTGATTACCACACGGCCCACGGCGTGAGCGCTCCGTTTCCAGAAACCACCGTGGCCCATCTGGTAGTAGCGAGGGTCCTGGTGCAGGATCGACGGCAGGACCGCGCTCGACATGAAGTTTTCGATCAAGTTGTCGCCATACGCCGTCGCATAGCGCTTCGCGTATCCCTCCATGCCTTGTCCGTACGATGGGTTGCTGTTGGCCGCCTGGCCGAAACCTGCAACCACGCCTATCAGCACAAACTCAAAGGGATCAAACAGTCCCCGCGCAGTGACTTTGAACTTTTGCCCGGGAGTGAGCGGCGGAACATTGCCGGCGTTCTCCATGGTCAGAAAGTTGGGAAGAGTCCAAAGAATTCGATCATTGGACGTGCCTTTTTGCACTTCCTTGCCAGAATTCCTCGGCTGCCAATCCTTCTTCTCTGTTTCAGGCGTCGATTCCGGAAAGGCGATTGAAGGCGCCGCAAGATACTCACTCTGCGGTAATGGCAGCGGGCGCAGGTCCAGTTCTTGCGCCACCCCCGGCCGTACCAACACGGACAAGCCCGCCAGAACGACCCAGCAGACGCGCCACGGTACGGGTTGCAGCAAAAGCAAATACATGAAAACCCTTATGACCCTTCACTGCCTGCCGGGTTTAGATGCCTTGAAGCACGCTTACGACACGCACACACCCCGATTGTGCGGGCGTGGGCTTCTTTTCTCAAGACGCATGTATCCCTATGGCCCGTTTGTGTATCCAATCCTTCGAACTACCAGGGGATCATCACTGCTGCTTCAGGAGAGGACGTAATACGGGTATACTCGACAGGGCAGAGCTTTACCGAAAAGTTGTGATGACTGTACCGGCGACCTGCGCCGCCCCGGATCGCCAGCCCCAATCTTATCCATAAACTGAGGTTTGATTCATGGCCAATGCGGAACAATCGCTCCCCACAGTGCCTGCTCAGCCTTTTCGACTCGATGTTCCTTTGCACAGCCTGCTTCAACAAGGTTCTCACCGTTCTCCGGCCAGTTCTCCCGCGGAACCCGCCGTTCTGCCGGCTGCCGTCTTTCCTCAACACCCGGAGCTTATGCATGAACTTGATGCCGCGGATATCGCCGCACACGACCACGTGCTTCAGACCGGCAAGCGGCAGTGGCCTGCCTCTTTCATCTTCCAAAACATGAAGGGGTGGATGTTTCCCTATTTCAAATCGATTGTTCTGCCTGGAGACTTCCAGCCCATCATCGCCTACCTTTTCACGGAGTGGAAATGCAATCTCGATTGCCACTACTGCTGGTCCTACGACAATCGCGTAAAGGGAATGACCGAGGACACGGCTAAGCGCGCAATCGACTGGCTTGAGACTACCCCCTGTCGGGTCCTCGCTCCTACCGGCGGCGAACCTCTCCTGCGGCCGGACTTTGTACACAAAGTCGTTTACTACGCCGCGAAGAAGGACTTCTGGGTGTATCTGGCGACCAACGCCCGGCTGCTCCGTCCTGAGGTGATCGACCGGCTTGCTGACGCTGGAATCGCGACCATCAACTTTGCGGTCGATGCGATTGAGGAAAAACCGGGCTTGCCCAAAGCGCTCGAGCACGTGCGCTCTTATTTCGACTACCTTGTGAGGCGGCAGTATCGCTACGGTTACACCGTTTTCTTCAACGTCAACATCTGCCGCACGAACGTCGACGATGTCAAACAGCTTGTCGAGATCGCCCACGACAACGGCATTTCGCTCACCTTCCACATCAATGAGGCTCCCATGATGGAGCAGCCTCATTTCAAGCATCTTCATGAAAACGACACTTATATCCGCCCCGACGACTTTCCGATGGTCGACGATCTGCTCGATTGGCTAATCGACAAGCAGCGCCAGGGCTACAAGATGGTCGATTCCATCCCGCGCTTGCAGAACATGAAAGGCTTCATGCGCGGTGTCGGAGAACATTGGGGATGCCGCGCCGGCCAGAACTGGCTCATCATCCGCACCGACGGCACTCTTGCGCCGTGCTTCCCGATGTACAACGCCAACTACGATTGGGGCACGGTCGAACACCACAAATTCGATCTCAAGCAGCTTGCCGCAATGAAGCAAGGATGTGAGCCCCATTGCTTCTCTACCCTCGGCTACAACGTCGCTTACTGCTATGACGTGACCCGCGTGATGAAGTGGCTCTTTAAGCAGGCACGCCACGGTTTCCAGGGTGTCACTGGCAGTTTCGAATAGGCGCGGCTCGATGTCGTCCTGTTTGCGCCTTCCCGCCCGGCGCGGTGCGGCACGCGCAAGGAATCGAGCGTGGGTAGCGGTGGAATTCGAGTCGGTTTGCGAACATCGTGGCGGCCTAATCCTTTGTCCAAGCAATGCCTTCCTGATTCCTAAAGCGAATGACCCGGTCTTTCTTGGCCCTCTCTTAATAGAAGGAGACTTGGTAAACAGTTCCGTCCGTCGTATAGCGGATGGTATACAGAGTCCTGGCACCTTGTTGGACCGCGCTGACCTTCTTGATGAATCCAGTTGTGACCGTGCTTTCGCCCGTTCCGAAGCTGATGGAAACTGGATCGATCTCGAAAGAGCGATCCGCGTAGTTGGCATTAGGGGTGTGCCATTCGCCGATTAGATCCTCGGGGACATGCAACTTGGAAGGGCGCCAGACAATCCAAACTGCAACGATGATCAGCAAGACGACCCCAGTCGAAACCAACATCATCTTGCCTCGAGAGAGGGGTTTAGTCTCCATGATCGTGATTCCTTTCAAGAATCAAAATCTCGTCTTCGCTCGGCTTTGCGTAACTGGCAGGTTTTATCCGACTGGCATTCTCACTGCCTACAATCCCCTCAAATACTTCGATCACCACCGGATCGAACTGTTTGCCTGACCCTTCCCGGATGATTTGGAGGGCGCGTTCCAACTCTAAGCCCTTGCGGTAGGGTCGGTCAGAAACCAGAGCATCGAAGCAATCCGCGACCGCAGCGATCCGCGAGTGCAAGTGGATCTGCTCCCCTGCCAAACCGAAGGGGTAGCCTCCGCCGTTAAGCCACTCGTGGTGCTGCAGGACAATCGGCATCGATTCAGCGAGCCCAGGGATTGGTTCCAGGATGCGGGCGCCGATGGTTACGTGTTCTTGCATGATTTTTGTTTCTTCCGCGTTCAGTTTGCCGACCTTATCGAGTATCGAGACGGGTGTGCCGATTTTTCCGACGTCGTGAAGTAGGCAGCCACGGCGAATAATATCCAGTTCCTTGGCAGAAAGCCCCATGGCCTTGGCGATGTCAACGGCATGCTTCGTGACTCGTTCAGAATGGCCGAGAGTCCAGGGCGATTTGGCGTCGATTGCCCGGGCAAGGGCCGTTAGTGTACCCCACTGCAGTTGGTGAAGCTGGTTGACCAAGCGGGAGTTGGCCAGAGCTACCGCAAATTGATCGCCTAACTTCCTGGCGTGCTCCTTGTCCCCCGGAGTCCAAGGGGATGAGGTAGCATGGCCAAGCACGAGAAGTGCGGAGAGTCGTTCCTCCACCGAAACCGGAACGACAAGGAAATAGCGCATACCGCCGGCGTGAAGTGGTTTCAGGTAGTTCGGAAGGTCGGCGCCTCCGGCTTGAACGAGGTGATGAGGTTCTCGCACCAGGGAACGAGCTTCATCGCCGCTGACCTCGACGAATTCTTCCGTCTTGCGCGGCCTTACGGCGCCGTCGTAGATGTAGGCCAGCCCCTGCAAAGACTCGCGACCATCGAAAATAGCCACGGCCACCTGATCGAGTGGAACTAGCTCGCCAAGCCGCGACGAGAGCGTGTCGACAATCTTTCCGATATCCCAGGCCGAAAGGATGGCGCGATCAATTTCGTTGAAGACCTTCAGCGAGTTGAGCTGTTTCTCAATTCGATCGGCCATGAAGTTGAAAGACGAAGCCAGTTCCTCAAATTCGTCCCCGCTGTTTACCGTCACGCGCGTGTGGAAGTCGCCGCGAGAGAGCTGTCCGGTACCTTCCTTAAGCTTCCCCAAGGGCACCAGGTTTCTCCGTATCTGGACGAGGCTGAGGAGCACAACGACCCAAATCGCCAACAAATACACGAATATAAAACTGGTCTTGAACTGCACCAGGGGTGCCAGAACCTGCGACTTCGCGCGGCTGGTGACAATCGTCCAATGCGGCAGGAAGAAAGGCGCCTGGAGAGGTAGATTCCAGTAGTCGGCCACGAATTCCCGTTGGTCTTTTCCCCACTCAAACTCGCCCGAAAAGGAATGTGCGGCCTGCGGCGGGAACCAGCTGGGAGATTGCGCCGAGCAGAACAACGTCTGCCCGGTCTGGTCGAAGATGCAGGTGCCCGACTCCGAGGAAAGATTTTCGACGTCCCAAAGGTAGGTAGGGTTGATTTCGGCGATCAGAATTCCTTTTTCGGGATGGTCCGCGTCCAGTTGGCGGCTGAGATAAATGCAGACGCCCTTCGGTTCGCATGGGAACGTCGTGAGCACGTTCTTCTCGTTGCGGAGAAACGCTAGTTCGTCGGCGGACAAATCGAATCGAGAGCGCACCTCGCCAAACAGGCGCTGTCGACTTCGGTCGGGCTTCACAAGGTCCAGGCCTTTTATTCGGTTTCCGAGATCAGTCGAAAGTGCTAGGGTGCCATTCACAGAAGACGGCAGAGACCCGGCTGAGTGACCTCGCTCGGCGAGTGCGACCAATTTCAGGTCTCCCTCGAGCGAAACGAGCCGCGCCAAAACGATCATGGCTTCTTCGCGCGCGGCTTGGTGTAAACGGCGGTGACTCTCTTCCTTAAGCTGTCCCGATACGTTGTACAGCGACACCAACGCGAGAACTGTGATGGGAATCAGCGCGCACAATACGAACAGCCAGAAGATGCGGCGGGCAATCTTGCTGTGCAGGAATGTCGTCTGGAGTTTCATACCCTCAGGTAAAGCTCAGAAATTCGCGGCCAGACCAACAAAGCTTCCGTTGCTAGCCCGGATTATGTCGTCCAGACTGGGCTTGGCAATGATAGACGGCGAACTCTTGCCATCTTTCCCCATGCTGTAGAGGTCATAGTCTGAGTTCAAGGGAACCAGGAAGCGGTCTTTGCGAGCCTGCCCGTTGCCCTTCATCGTCGCGTGGTTCAGATATTGGTACGGATTTCCCCAGGGATCGAGTAAATTTCCATCGCCGATTTGCG
>Ga0306926_10008615_pt1 | contig 11160 bp, 20 predicted proteins | sample flu12Cox44000178_FD_203759 | JGI IMG/M metagenome (GOLD analysis project Ga0306926, IMG submission 203759) | Lab enrichment of tropical soil microbial communities from Luquillo Experimental Forest, Puerto Rico - flux8day.12C.oxic.44.000.178 (v2)... | ecosystem: Environmental > Terrestrial >...
GCCTTCGTCACCTTTTTTAAATATCCTAGCGGGGGTGTGGGGGCCGGCAATGAGGCCCCCACCCTAATAGATGGTTGTGCCGCCCAATAGGGCGGCACTCATTTGCCTTGGCAGAGGGGGCAAGGGGGAGATGACCATATCATCTCCCCCTTTCATAACAATGTCTGTGAGCGCAGCGAACTCAGTGTCTATTTCTGAGCCTACCGCTCCCCTAGGCGGGGAGGTTGAGGGTAAGTGTTTAGGTAGCCATAGCAAAGTTATCCACAGGTCCGGTGTGTTAAATATATGTGTTAAGTGTAGTGTTAAGTGGTTCGGTTCGATGTGCAACAAGATGATTTTTCTAGGAATTTTAGACAGGCCGGTTTCTGATCCCCCGATAAAAGGTTTCTAATTCCCACAGTTTGGTTTCTGATCCCCCGAAACTCGCTCCCGGTTTCTAATACCCCGATCCCCGGCTTTGGTTTCTAATACCCCGATACTTTTCGACGGTTTCTGTTCCCCCGATACTTGACATTGGTTTCTAATACCCCGATAAGGGATGCATGGATTCTGATACTCTGAAAGACAACACCAACCTGCTGCCTCACCGCCACCAACAGCACGATCTGTTCGTCTGCGACGTGGCCGACGCGGTGCTGAAAGACGACATGGCGTCGATGGAGCACCCCTTCTTCTCGCTCTCCAAAAAGCCGGACACCAACGTCAGGCGCTATGAGAACGGCGACCGCTGGCTGGAAGTAGTGCCCAGCGTCAAGGGCCTGGCGACGATCTACGACAAGGACATCCTCATCTACTGCATCAGCCAGCTGATCGCCAAGATGAACGAGGGGGAGACCCCCTCCCCTGAAGCTGTCCGATTGGGTGTTCCGCTCGATTGCGGCCAAGGAAGTGCTGACCCTGCACAGAGACTATTTTCGGCTCGGAAAACCTATCGAGCGGCGGGTTTACGAGATCGCCCGGAAGCACTGCGGCAAGCAGGACAGCTGGAAGATTTCCCTGGAGATGCTCAAGCTCAAATGCGGGTCACAATCGCCGGTCAAAGGCTTCCGGCACGACATCAGGCAGCTGGCGAAGGGCGACCACCTTCCCGACTACCGCGTAAGCCTTGACGACGAGGACTTCGTGACCTTCGTCAACCGGGGCGCGTCCCAGCCCGCCCCCTCCCTGCCCGCGACCGACTTCCCGCGGCTGGACGCGGAGACGTACCACGACGCCAGGACCGTTGCGCCGGGCTACGATGTGTACCACCTGGAACGCGAGTGGCAGCGCTGGTGGTGCGAGAGCGGCAAGCCCGCCCTGCACGACCCGGACAAGGCTTTCATCTCCTTCTGCAAGAGCCGCCACGAGCGGAAGCCTAACCCGTAGCTGTGGCGAGAGCTCGCCGCGGCCCCTACTTGCAGCTTGCCGTCCGGAGGCAAGTGTGCTGAAGTAGCGGCCACGTAAAGAGGACTTCATGAGTGGTTGTAATTGCGGGCTGGGTTGCTGTCCTCCGCCTCGGTGCGTCCAGCCCGCCGCCCCCTTATCGCCTTTAGAGACATTTCTAATGGGACTCGTGGTTGCCGCCCTGGCCTACGTCTTGCCCTTTTACCTCATCCTTATTTTATCGCCTAGGCGTAGTGCGTTAACTCCATTGTCGCAAAATTTCGCTCCATATCAACTACCTCCCCGAAAGAGACGCGAAACTTCGTCACAGCAGTTAACATGAGCTCTGAGATTTCTCTATTTCCTTTGGTCACCGCATTCATCGGGCAAGATACTGCCAGCCGGTTTGCTATGGACAATTCGATGGACCGGCCCGGCACCGCCCCGGCGCTCGGTCTGCGCGCCGGGGAGTTACCGGCACGGTGATCGTCAAGAACAATCGGCCTGAAATCGAAGTGGATGATCCCAGGCAGATCGAGGTCGTCTGAAATCCTCGCCTCTGACAAGTGTTACTTCACCAACAAGAGCAACATCACCACTGGCGTCTTCGCCTACCGAGTTCCTCGGGCGAACGCATGAAGAACGCGGCGAACTTGCGGCCATACAGCAGGTAGTTGCGGATGGTGGCCGGACTAAGCCCTTTGAGTTTGAGGTCCTGTTCCATCCGATCGCGAAGCTGACCCATGATGGATCTCCTTGGTGAAAGGGAAAAGGGAAACGCAAGGAATCCAGCATAGAGCCAATAACAATACGGCGATAGACACGGAAGAAACAATCAGGCCGTGCGCGACTGCTCCAGTCAACAAGCTGCCGCTTCGGCTTCGTTCAACACAGGCTCTGAGATTTCCCTATTTCTATTGGCACCTATTATCGAAGACTTGCCCCGGATTGGGCTCCCGTTTCGCCAACGTTCGCCCGTGGGGGGCCTTTCCGGTTGGTTGGCGCGGTGGCCCGGTCAGCAGGGCTTGATCTTCCGCCAGGCCACTGACCGCCGCCCCGGCCAGTAGCGGCTGGCCAAGTCCTTGGCCATCATGCGCTCCGGCCCTTCCGCCACCGGCGCGGCGCAGAAGGCCTTCTCTGGACATGGGTCGAATCATTGAACTTTTCTCGGTTCAAGCGCACCCTAATGGTTGTAGGCTGAAGACAGACCATCAGGCAGTCGCTGAATGGCCGATATCGCCGAACGGGTTTACAGGAGCGTCCTGGTCGTACGGTGCCAGGCAGGGGACCGTGCCGCCTTCGATGAACTGGTCGAATTGTACCACCAACGGCTGCACTACTTCCTAGCCAAGATGGTCTCTCTCAACATCTCTTTGGGCAGAGATCTGTAACTGGCAAACTGTGTCCGAAAATGTCAGGTTCTTAAAGACGTTTTCCGTTCCTGGACCGATAAGCGGCCCGTCAGGGTTTCCAGAATAACCTGGGCCCGTTTTTTGGCCTCGGCTGTTCCTTCTACGTGATGGACCAATTCCGGTCCAAAGGGTTTCCGTCCCCGCATGGTTTTATCCTCCGTGATCAACCATCGCCCCCGGGATCCTCCCGAGGAATGCTGTCGGGCGCTATTTCCGCAGTTGTGGCCGGTTCCACTTGTAACCGGGCCCCCGCCGTCAAGGCGCGGACCAAACGAAACGGCGACGGCGGCCACTCGGGCGGCCCGCCGTCTTTGAGCTGGCCGTGGTAGCGGGCGTCTATTTCCCATTGCGTGTACTCTCCACCGATCTTCCAAAACGGACGACCCCATTGAGTTATTCGACTACGAAAAGATGCGCAAAGAATGACCTTTCTTCTCATTGGCGTGCTTGCAGCCGACTCGACAGCACCGACACTGGTTGTGTCGCGTGGCAGCTTTTTTTTGTGCAGTCGGGGCGAATTGTCTACGAGTCAAGCCGCCCGGCTGGCCGGGATGACTTACGGTGATTTCTTCGGAGCAGCCGCTCGCGCTAGGGTCGTGCTTTTCCCCGTAAATTTGGAGGAACTCAAGGAGGAGCCGACGCGCGGTTTCACTCTGGGTCGTCAACGCTTCGCCCATCGTTCTACTGGCGAAGGTGGGGTTCGTTGAACTACTCCAGCGTCCTTATGGCAATTCGAACGTTTCCCCGCCGCTTCGGGTCGCGAGGGGAATTATCAGTGAGGCGGCGGAATACGGAAGGAACCGAGCTGAGCCATCTGCAAACAGAAAGTTTGCCCCACCTTGGTGCAAGCTCCAGACGTGGTAACGGTCACAAGGGTTGTCAGTTCGGCCTGGTCCAAAAGCTACCCCCACGTTACACGGATCCTTTAGAAAGAACCGCCCGGCACCAAAAACGATGAAATTATTCGGTCCGCGAACGTCTTGGAGTTCCCACCATCCTGGATACCACCAACCCGCCTGATGAGAGTCCGGAGGCGGCCGCTCGCCAACCATAATGGTTTGACCGGTGCCGTCCGTGATTTGGCTAAGCCTACATCCTCGAATCTCCCCAAAAATTCCGGGCAAACTTCTATTTGCGCCGAGCCGCACCGCCCCGCCATTACCGATGTACGAGGTAAACGCGGCGTTCACTGGATGACGGTCGCTCTTGTCATCTAGCGGAGTCAGCAATCTGCTGTCCGCGGGACACACATAAAGGCGAAGCACGGTCGCTAGCCCAACATGGGGCGGGTTGTGAAGGGGATTAGGGTCCCTTTGGCAAGCCTGGACGCTAACTCGGTAAAGATCGTCTTGTTCCACGTACGGAAGGATCAAGGCCATCCAACCGAGGTTGGGATTCGGATCCGCGCCATTGACCATAGGCCAACCTGGAAAATGACCGTTGGCGTCATGAAAGTGGTGAAGGCCCACTCCGATCTGTTTTAGGTTGTTCAAACAACTTAGGCGTGCCGCCGCGCCGCGTACCTCTTGCACGGCCGGCAATAGTAAGCCCACCAGGACTCCGACGAGCCCGATGACCACGGTCAGTTCGATCAAGCTGAAAGCGGGGCGAGACTGGCATCGCATGATCGATCCCTCTATTTGTCAACAATTACCACTAATTCGAGAACTTGCTCATCCTTACCGGCCTTGGCTCGAAGACGGATCCGCTGCCGGTCTGCGCCAGCAGATGTCGTAGCTTTTCGTGGGTCGCACGTAATGCGGACGACTCGTACCGCGGGCTCTCCATCCCCGAGCACTTCCGCGGTAAGGCCAAGAGGAGCGGATTCTACCGTTAGCGTCAGCGGCTCCCCGCGGGTACTCCGGCAAATAGAATTGGCGCTGTATACGGGACCGGCAGTAGATTTTCTGGGTAGAACGAGCAAGGCAGGCATTATCTCAATGGGCGCTACCACTTTTCCAACGACGTGTACCAAGTCCGGATTCCGCTGTTCTCCCGCCAGATGAACTTCCAGCGCACCTCTAATCTCGCCAGCCATTGCCGTATCCACGAGCATTTCGATTCCACCTACCAGACTTCCTTTGGGGTTTGGTTTATTGTCCACCGGCATTTCCTCGATTGGTAGCAGTCGCACGGTAAGCCGATCCGGCATTGTACTTGTTACTCGCTCGATGGTTCTTGGAATTGCGGCAGTGTCGCGCACTTCCAGGAGGTGCCGAACCTGAGCGCCAATCGGAACAATGCCTAGAAAAATGGACGGGGGGAAGATGGAAAATCCTGCCGTAACATGGCTAACGACAACCTCAATTCGCCCCCTGGGATGGGCCGGGTCGTTCGTTTGAAACTCAATTAAGTTCAGCATTTCTGCTCCTGCAGGCACCCCCCGTACGGTAACTCGCATCGCTAGGTCGGCTGACTCGCCAGCCTTGAGCCGGACTGACTCGAGCCGCTGATATTGACCGTCATGCTCCCGCTCCATGCCGGAGCACGAGCAGTTGGTTTGGATTTCATCCACTATCAATTCGTTACCTCCGCGGTTGGTGATAGTGAATCGGCCCACCGCTTGATCACCCAATTCATGCTCGCCCAAGTCTAACTTGGCAGGGTAGTCGATTACAGGGTCAGAACTAAGCGGGAAGACCGACCGCAAACGCAAATAATAAGTCGCTACGAAATAGGCCGCGACTCCGATTAATACTGGCACGCCCAACCAGCAGAAAATTCGAAACTTCATGGGAAACTCAGCGAAATACCGACGGTGGTTTTTCACCACGACGCGTCTAACTCTCCGTGCGCATCTTTCTCAAGCGCCGCACAAAGACGGCAACGACCCCGATAACTAGGATCGCTGCGGAAATAGGTAAGATCCAGCGGGTTGAGGACCTTGGCTCTTCCTGTGTTGCCATCACATGGCTTGAAGGGGCCTCTTGCCCTAGCGGGGGCGGGGCAAATCTCGTGTTCGAATCTAAATTTATCTCAGGAGAAATCGGGCTCCCTTCGGAGTTCGCTTGATAACGGACGCCGCGGATCGTGTCCCTAATAAACACGCCATCCGGATAGCGGAGTGTGAATGTGTCATCGGGTAGTGTCTGGTTCACCTGGATTTCCGAAATCACGGTCGTGTGAGTGAAATCGAAATTTGGATCCAGCCCTGATCGGCCGACGTGCTCTTCAGGGAAAAATACCCCGGACCCGCACTCTTTAAATTTCGTGATTTCGTCCTCACGGGAATATGTTCCTTCTTTAGTAGCGGTCGTATAAATCGTCTTTCGCACCAAATAATTCACCGAAGGGTCAAAGTGGACTTCAAGGTCCCACGCCTTCTGGAGATTTCCCATTGCTTCAAAAAAGAGATTGACCACGATCATTTCCTTGCCATTGATGGAGCGCTTTTTCGCATTCTTGACTCGAGTCGCCTTCGATTGCAGATCCTCGAAGGGAATACATTCGGTGCCGTTTGGACGGTTTAGCACGAGCAGTCCTCTCGTCCAAGCGTCACATCGGCCAATGTATCTGTTCGGTTGACTATCCCTGAGCCCCGACGACACCGGCTTGCCGTCCGCTGACCAACGTACTACTCCTTTGCGAACAGAATCCTGCCATACATAATCCGTCAGCTTGCCAAATTCCGTTACTCGGCCCCGGACGGCATCGCGAGAATACCAAAAGCGGCCAGAACAGGACTCGATTTTCGGCGGACCGTTAGGGGAAGTGACGGTACCATTAAATTCAACACGACAAGAACACGTCTGGATTAATTGACGCGACGCCCGGTGCGCCTCCCGAACGAAATCCAGTAACTCCTCCCCGACCGCCGGTTGGGCAATTAAAAGAAGCGTAACACTGAAAGGTACCCGGAGCAACACAAAAACTCTAAGAGTTGCACACATCAAGCAAAGCTCCGTAAAAGCCGGTTTTGAACCGGGAGAAGTCATCCGCAAACGCAATTCAATACAGTCGTCTTTCTCACAAATTGGAAACAGCAGCTTTTTTCAGTTAGTCGATCTTCACGTGCTATTGCCCACCTGGCTGCGGGCAATCTGTTGGAGACGGACTACACCTGTTCCAGGAACAAGTGCAGCTAACGTTAAAATCATCGACACAACCGCCGTGGCATCGTTGGATCTGGACAGGGATAATAGTCGCGCATTGGTTTTGCGTAGTCTGGTAACAAATACAGAATACGTCAGTGCTGTGAGAAGTGTTACATAAGTGTAGCCCCGGCACCCCGCGACAGTCACCACAATCCGGGGCAAACAACAGAGTTTGGCCATCCGCGGCAAATTGGGTTAGAGAGGAGCAGTTATCGGTTATACAGGTTCGAGGTGTGTCTGCTGTTGCCGCGCGAAAGCCGGCGAAAACAGCCAATGTGCAGATCGCAGTGAAAAGACTGGCTCGTAATAGCCTTTTTGTGCGCATTTTCACATCTCCTTTTTTACTTGAGAATTGTTGTTTGATATTGGAAACGATATTCAAAAAAAAAAAAGAATTTGGCAACTGATCAGATATGCACTATGCGCTCGTTGCTGACTTAAAGACTCGCTAAACCAGCATTTATCACGAAGACGCGAATTTCAGTTTAGAAAAAAACAACTGCTGTCAGAACGTCTGGCCGCAACCGGTCAGCCTGACCCTTTCGATGATATTCCGGTCCATTGTCTTTGTGCACGTATTCACACCGGACACGGCGCATCAATTTGCCGGTTCGCCCAGGCGCCTTTCGAGATCAGGCATCGGTTGCCCAGTTACCTGTGCGTACAATACGTGCGGATCAAGGTCGGCTCCACAGGGCCAGGATACCGTGCCCAATTCCGGATGCACTTGCACCGCGGCGAATTCCGTCCGCTCCTTTAGCGGCGCAAAGACGCCGGTGGCATTGCCCCAAGCGCAGACCTCGCCCAGCGCAAATCCGTGCCTCTTTGAGTCAAACGGGTTAACACCATTGTCGTAAAATTTCGCTCCATATCAACCAGGAGCTTACCCTAACAATCCTCTCCCATGCCCTGCCTTTGGGGGAAAGGAATCAGTGTTGCTGATTTCCTCTTTCCAAAGGAGCTCCCTATGACCGCTGGTCGTGCCAAAGGCAAACGCAAGCCCTATCTTCTGCAAAAACCGCATGGCGTGCTTATCCCACGCGTGGCAACCGGCACCGCGGACATCGCGGTGCTTCGGCCAGTCAGGACAGTTACCTCGCCGGCCAACCCAGTTCAAGCGCCTTTGCGCTGGAATTCGGGAACTTTTCCTGGAATCTGCTGGTGGGAAACCAGCGCGGACCGGGATCTCGAAATCTCTCGAACTGCGCTGTCAATGGCCTTGCCTTCTCTTGTCAAGCCTGGCTCAGTGGCACTGGCGTTAACGATTCCCGAGATCCCCCAGAAAGGAGCTTCTTCATGAGTATCGACAAGGACGTGGCCATCCTCGAGCAGATGGCCACCCGAGACTTGCAGATCCGCTATGCCGAGCTATTCGGCGAAGGCACCCGCGTCCACAACCGGACCTGGCTGATCAAACGCATCGCCTGGCGCATCCAGGCTTTGGCCGAGGGCGACCTGTCCGAAAGGGCCCGGCAACGGGCCGCGGAACTGGCCAACGACGCCGATCTGCGGCTGGCAGCACCCAAACTCAAAACCGGCGGTCCGATGCCAGTACGCACCATTCAGCAGCCCCGCTGGCGCGACAGCCGACTGCCGGAACCGGGAACCATCATCACCCGCGCCTACAAGGGCCAAGACTTGCAGATCAAAGTCCTGCAAGCCGGTTTCGAGTTCGCCGGCAATGTGTACGCATCGCTCAGCGCGGTGGCCAAGACGATCACCGGTTCCCATTGCAACGGTTATCTCTTCTTTCGCCTCATGCAGAAAGGCCAAGACCAATGACGAAAACCAAACCCAAACATCCGGTTCCGACACGTACCACGATTCGCTGTGCCATCTACACCCGGAAATCGACCGAGGAAGGCCTGGAGCAGGAATTCAACTCCCTAGACGCCCAGCGCGAATCCGGCGAAGCCTTCATTAAGAGCCAGCGTAACTCCCGAACGGTATGACCCGAGCCCGAAGTACGGAACGGCTGAAATGAGGTCCCAGATCCCTCGTGCAGAGCCAACTCATCATGAGCCGGAATGGCAACCGGGACGCCCCTGGGGAACGGACTAACAAAAGAAAATGCCCCGTCACGGGTCAATCGAGACCAGAACGCCATCATTCCAGCCCCACAGGGCGCATAGCGTCTTCCCAGGGAAGCCGTACCGCAAAGTCCGGACCGAACCGTCGCCCCACAAACAGGGAGAGGCCCCCGGATGCGGCCCTCCGTGAAGTCCTTCATGCCCCGTTGTTTCATTCGTGGCCAGGTCGCGCCGCCCGGGAAAGGCATTGGCCGAAGAACCGGGGCTGAGAGTGAAATCAAGAGAGTGGTTCGCGTCCTGGATCATGCCACTCGTCATGCGGTGGCTTTCCCAGTTCGAACGAGTGGTGCTCGCCCCGGGGGGTTGGAATTGCGGACCCCCTTCCGTGGCCGACCACCCTGCGTCAAGAGTACTATGGTGGTCGTAGGGAGAGAACGGAGGCTCATTGATCCTCGGGTAGTTCTGGGGCTGGACGAACTTATGGGCGTACAGCAGAGTATTCGCGGTCCCATCCGCGTTGGAAATCTGGGCAAGGCTCAGATTCCTACCCCCATTATCCAGGATCGAGTAGGCGGTCAACAGCGCCCGCAACTGAAGGTCGTCTGGGGGAGGGCTATTGGGTATCTGCTGTTGGGGGCTGAACCCGGAAGCGTAGTCCGACCACTGCTGCGTCGTGCCCCGGCGGGAAGGGCAGATAAATGTCTTGATGGCCGAGGCATTGGCATAAGTTGTATTGGCATTGGCATCTTGCTCGATCCAGGGCAGGATGACACGATAGATGCTCCGGCCGCCGCTGACGCTGGAACTGGCAAAATACCCGTTGGCGTCGTGGAAACCGTGGTGAGCCAGGCCGAGCTGTTTGAGGTTGTTCGTGCAACTGGCACGGTTGGCTGCTTCGCGCACCTTCTGCACGGCAGGGAGCAGCAGCGCGATCAACACTCCAATGATCGCGATCACGACCAGGAGCTCGATCAAGGTGAACGCAGATCGATGGTGCTCAGAGGCTTTCTTCACAGAAACAGATCTATCAGCCCGGGCGGTGAAAAACAAGGAGAAGTAAAGGAAGTAAACCATGCATGTGACCTCACGCGGAACAACCGTCACGCGGCACAATTTGTGTTCTGATCTCCGCAAGTATAGCAATCAGCTTTTCGTTAACTCTATTGTCGCGAAATTTCGCTCCATATCAACTAGCAGATTACCCTGTTTCGATTGGTCCCTGTTATCGAGGACGTGCCCCGGATTGCGCTCCCGTTTCGCCAACGTTCGCCCGTGGCGCGACTTTTCCGGTTGGTTGGCGTGGTCCCCGCCAATTGGGAACGTCATGGCTTGATCTTCCGCCAGGCCGCCGACCGCCGCCCCGGCCGGTAGCGGCTGGCCAGGTGCTTGGCGATCATGCCCTCCTGTCCCTGGGCCACGAGCGCCGCGAAGAAGGCCTTCCCCGGTCCTACCACTCCCTCCGAAAAGAGCAGCACCGGCTCCTGCAGGCGTTCTATCAGGTCCTGCAAAGCCGCACGCCGTTCCCGCAAGGGCCGGCCCAGCATCGACCGGCCCCTCAGATACAGCAGATCGAAAACCACGTAGCAAATTGGCTGACTGTGACTGGCTCGTTGGATGCGCGCCGGGCTGGACAATTGATGGCGGCTCAAGATAGCTCCCAACTCGGACCGGCCCGATGGCCCCGGGCGCAGCAGTTCACCATCCAGGATCGTACCCGCGGGGAGACGGCGAAGCACCTCCAATTCCGGATAGCGGCCGGTATAGTTGGCCCTCTCCCGGCCCCACACCGACCATTCCCGAGGCCCACAGGCAGCCAAGGCCCGCACACCGTCCCACTTCACCTCGAATAGGTACTCCGGGGAATCAAACGGCGCGCTTGCCACGGCCAGCATCGCCTGTCGGGACTACTTCCTCCACGGCAACGCAAGAGCAGGGTTGCGTGAACCGCCGAATCACTCGCGAGCCCGGGGGAGGCTCGCTGACAAAACCAATGCGCTTGACCAGGATGGTTTCCTCCGGCCCGCCGGCGACGGCCGAGCATGCCGGTAATGGATCGCGCGCCCGATGGCCCGGTTCGTACGGAAGTTGGACGACAGCTTGCAGAAGAAGGACGAGGATGGTTTGGTTGTGGCCGTGTGGCTGACCGACAACCCGGACCAGACCAAAGCGTATTTGCCACTCGCCCAGCAATCGTTGCGATTCCAGAAGACTGCTCTCACTTGTTTCACCGGAGAAAAAGCCGGGCCAAAGGATTGGAACATC
>Ga0306926_10008617_pt1 | contig 11159 bp, 9 predicted proteins | sample flu12Cox44000178_FD_203759 | JGI IMG/M metagenome (GOLD analysis project Ga0306926, IMG submission 203759) | Lab enrichment of tropical soil microbial communities from Luquillo Experimental Forest, Puerto Rico - flux8day.12C.oxic.44.000.178 (v2)... | ecosystem: Environmental > Terrestrial > Soil...
ATGTCGGCGCACGGATTCGCATGCGCCGACTGTTGCTCGGAATGAATCAGGAAACCCTTGCCAACGCGCTCGGTCTCACGTTCCAGCAGGTGCAGAAATATGAGGGCGGCGCTAATCGCGTCAGTGCTTCGAGGCTCTCCGCAATGGCTGAGATTCTCGGTGTGCCCATCTCCTATTTTTTTGGCGATCTGCAGCAGGAAGATGCCGAGCTCAGTCCGGAGGACAGGCAGTGGCGCGAGCAGCTGCAGCGGCCGGAAACCATAGAATTTATCCGGCTTTTCTATGCCATCTCCGACCAGAAGGTGAGACACCAGTTCCTCGAGATGGCGAAGACTGTCGCCGCGACCTTCGAGGCCAAGGCCGGATAAACCCAGCTGGCGCCCACTACCACCCGATGGCGTAGGCGGCGCGCCGCGGGTCGGCGCCGGCCTCGAGCACGCCGCGGCGCCGGTCGGCGAGGATCGCGCAGACGGCACCGGCGGTCCAGATCCAGTCGGGCCAACGCTGGATTTGGTGCCCGCGCTGCGCCAGCTCTGCCGTAACCGCTTCAGGAATCCGACCTTCGACCGCGAGCCGGCCGGGGTAATACTCGAACGGGGCAAAGGATGACGGAAAGCTGTAGGTGGCAAAACGGGGCGACTCGATCGCCGACTGCACGTCCTGGCCGAAGACGAACAGGTTGAGCAGCACCTGCAGCATCGCCTGGGTCTGGACGTCGCCTCCCGGTGTGCCAAACGGCAGGAATTGATCGCGGCCCTTAATCGCCAGCGCCGGGTTTGGGGTCAGCCGCGGCCGCTTGCCCGGCGCAACTCCTGCAGGATGGCGCGGGTCGGGACGCGATTGCGACCCGCGATTGGAAGGGACAAGCCCGGTTCCGGGCACCACGGGTGAGCCGTAGGAGCCGTCGCTCGGGGTTGCCGAAAACAGATTGCCGTGACGGTCGGCGACGCAGACATAGGAAGTGTCGGGCTCGGGGTTCGGATCGCCGATGCTTGCGCGGAAACGCGCCCCCGCGTGGCCGAGATCGCCGGGCGGCGGCATTTCGGGGAAGGCGCGGTCCGACCGGATCAGCTTCTTGCGCTCGCTGGCGTATTCCGAAGAAATCAAAGTCGCGAGCGGCACTTCGATTTTTGCCGGGTCGCCGTAATAGGCTTCCCGATCGGCGAAGGCGAGCTTCAACGCCTCGGCCACATAGTGGATATAGTCTGGGCTGTTCTGCCCAAGGCGCGAGAGGTCGGTTCCTTCGAGCAATGCCAGGGTCTGCAGCAACACGGGTCCTTGACACCACGCGCCGCAAGTAAAGACTTCAAGATCGCCAAAACGTCGCCGCTCGGGGGGACCGACAGGCGAGCGGTACTCGGCGAGATCCTCCGCCGAGAGGAGTCCGCCTTCCTGCTTCATGAAGGCGACAATCTTGCGGGCGATGTCGCCGCGATAAAAAGCATCGCGCGCGGCTTCGAGACCCGCCTCGCGGCCCGGCCGGGCCGCAGCGCGCTCCTCGTCGGCCATGTATTGCAGCGACGCCGCGAGATCGATTTGTCGAAAGATTTCGCCGGTCTCGGGAAGGCGGCCTTCGGGCAGAAAGATCGCCGCGGTCGACGGCCAGGCGCGATGATCGCTCTCGTGCCGCTTCAGGCTCTCGGCCATTAGCGGATACATCGGAAAACCCCCGCGCGCCAAGCGAATCGCCGCCGCCGCGACATCGCCAAAACTCATCGTGCCATACCGCCTGAGTGCGGTGATCCACGCGTCGGGCGCGGCGGGCACAACGGTTCGCAATACGCCTTTGGGGATCTTGCCGCCGTGCTCGCGTATGAAAAGCTCGGGATCGAGCGCTCTCGGCCAGGGGCCGAGACCGGCGATGGTCGCCACCTCCTGCTTGTCGGCGAGGTAGATCATGATCGGTGCCACCCCGGCGACATCGACGAGGTCGCTCTGCAAGACACCGAGGGCGATCCCGGCGGCACAACCGGCATCGATGGCGTTGCCGCCGGCCTGCAAGATGTCAAACCCGGCGGTGGCAGCAAGATAATGGCCCGCCGAGATCGCGTGCTGCGTCACGGCGATGGTCGGCCGATGAGATGTTGCCTGGGTCATTGCGGTCCCTTTCCGCATCCTCTTGTCCTCTCTAAAGTAGCGTCTGAACCGCCGTCGTTAGAAGACCAAAAGGAGGAGACCGGGATGAGCGAGTTCGACCTGGTGATCCGCAACGGCACAGTAGCGACCGCGGCCGACACCACCGCCTGCGACATCGGCATCAGAGACGGTGTCGTGGCGACCCTCGGCAAGAATCTGGCTCCAGGCGCCCGTGAGATCGATGCGAGTGGGTGTCTGGTCTTGCCAGGCGGTATCGACAGCCACTGCCACATCGAGCAGCGCTCTTCCGCCGGCATCGTCTGCGCCGACGATTTCTACAGCGCGACAGTGTCGGCGGCGTTTGGCGGGACCACGACGGTGATCCCGTTCGCCGCGCAGCATCGCGGCCAGTCATTGCGCCAGGTCGTCGAGGAGTATCACGCGGCGGCGGGCCCGAAGGCGGTGATCGACTACGCCTTTCACCTGATCATCTCCGACCCGACCGAACAGGTCATGGGCCAGGAACTACCGGCGCTGATTCGCGACGGCTACACGTCGTTCAAGGTCTACATGACCTATGACCTGCTACGCCTCGACGACCGGCAGATGCTCGACATATTGGCGGTGGCGCGGCGCGAGGGGGCGCTCGTCATGATCCATGCCGAAAACCACGAGATGATCAAATGGCTGACCGGGCGCCTCCTCGAGCGCGGTCTCGGCGCCCCGCGCTACCACGCGGTCAGCCACGCCCGACTGGCCGAGGGCGAGGCGACGAACCGGGCGGTGGCCTTGTCGCGATTGCTCGACGTACCGATCCTGCTGGTCCACGTCTCCGCCGGCGAGGCGATCGAGGTCATCCGCAATGCCCAGACCAAGGGCCTCAGGATTTATGGCGAGACCTGTCCGCAATATCTGTTCCTGACCGCCGACGATATCGCCAAGCCCGGGATGGAAGGCGCCAAATTCTGCTGCAGCCCGCCGCCGCGCGACCATGCCGCTCAGCAGGCGGTGTGGACCGGACTCCGAAACGGAACTTTCCAGGTCTTCTCGTCCGACCACGCCCCTTACCGCTTCGATGCGTCGGGCAAGCTACCCCATGGCGACAAGACCACCTTTAAAGAAATTGCCAACGGCGTGCCGGGGATCGAGCTGCGCCTGCCGCTGCTGTTCTCCGAAGGGGTGGGGCAGGGTCGGCTCGACCTCAACGCCTTCGTCGCCTTGACCTCGACCAACCACGCGAAACTCTACGGGCTTTATCCGAGGAAGGGCACGATCGCAGTCGGCAGCGATGCCGACATCGCGGTCTGGGACCCCGCGCGCGAGACCGAGATCACCGCCGGTATTTTGCACGACAATGTCGGCTACACCCCCTATGAAGGCCGCCGGCTGCGCGGCTGGCCAGTGGCAGTGTTGAGCCGCGGCCGAATCGTTGTCGAGGACGGAAAGCTCGTTGCCCAGCTGGGCAGCGGCAAATTCCTGCCCTGCGCGTTACCCGAGGCGGCAAAGCCTTCCGGCGTGCCGGTTCCCGAGCTCGCCTCAGTTGCCGATGCCGGGGCCGCCCTCGTCTGAAGGAGAACCTCATGTCTGAAGGAGATCCTCATGTCCCGTAAACTGAAGGCAGCCGTCGCCCAGCTCGGGCCGATCCATCTCGCCGATGCGCGTCCCGCCGTCGTCAAGCGGTTGATGGCGCTGATGCGCGAAGCGCATGCCAGCGGCGCCGAGTTCGTCGTCTTCCCCGAGCTCGCGCTGACGACCTTCTTCCCGCGTTATTGGATGACCGACCAGGAGGAGATCGATCGCTTCTTCGAACGCGAGATGCCGGGCTCGGAGACCCGGCCGCTCTTCGATCTCGCCGCCGAGCTCGGTGTTGGCTTCTATCTGGGTTATGCCGAGCTGACCCAGGAGAAGGGCACGCTCCACCGCTACAACACCTCTATCCTCGTCAAGCGCGACGGTCGGATCATCGGTCGCTACCGTAAAATCCACTTGCCCGGTCATTCCGAACATCTGCCTAGCGCTCCCTTTCAGCATCTCGAAAAGCGGTATTTCGAAGTCGGCAGCGAAGGCTTCAGGGTGTGGCGCGCCTTTGATGCGGTCGTCGGCATGTGCATCTGCAACGACCGGCGCTGGCCCGAGACATTCCGGGTCATGGGGCTGCAAGGGGTCGAGATCGTGGCGCTCGGCTACAATACGCCAGCCGAGAACATCCACTATCCCGAGCCCGCGCATCTGCGAATGTTTCACCACCTGATCTCGATGCAGGCGAACGCCTATCAAAACGCGGCCTGGGTGCTCGCCGCCGCGAAGGCCGGCAAGGAAGACGGGTATGGTCTGATCGGCGGCTCGGTGATCATCGCGCCGACCGGCGAGATCGCCGCCCGCGCCACTAGCGAGGACGACGAGGTGATCAGCGCCTCTCTCGACCTCGACTTTGGCGACTATCTCCGCCGGACGATCTTCAATTTCGAAAAGCACCGGCGCATCGAGCACTATCGTCTGATCACCGAGCGCACTGGGGCGAGGACGGAGGTATAGCTCCGTCCGTTTTCCGTCGGAAAGCTAATTCCGGCCGTAGCTGTCTTCGAGGCGGACGATGTCGTCCTCGCCGAGATAGCTTCCCGACTGTACCTCGATCAGATGTAGCGGGATCTTGCCGGGGTTTTCGAGCCGATGCGCGGTCCCGAGCGGGATGTAGGTCGATTGGTCCTCGGACAGCATCATCTCCTCTTCGCCCCGGCGGATCTTGGCCGTGCCCTGGACGACGACCCAATGCTCGGCGCGATGATGATGCATCTGCAACGACAGCTTGCCGCCAGGCTTTACGACGATGTGCTTGACCTGCACGCGATGGCCGTTGTGCAGCGAGGTGAAACTACCCCATGGCCGATGGACAGTCGGCAGCGCGTCGGCCTCTTCGCGCTGTTCCTTGACCAGCCGAGCCACCAGCGTCTTGACCTCCTGGGTGCGGTTGCGCGGCGCGACCATAACCGCGTCGGCAGTCCCGACGACGACGAGGTCCTCCACGCCGATTGCCGCGACGAGCCCCGCCTCGGATCGCAGATAGCAGTTGCGGGTGTCTTCGGCGAGGACGTTGCCCTCGATCGAATTGCCGTGGCGATCCTTGGCGCTCATCTCCCATAGCGCATCCCAAGACCCGATATCACTCCATCCCATCGCGACCGGCACGACCGCGGCGCGGCGGGTCTTTTCCATCACCGCGTAGTCGATCGAATCGCTGTCGCAGGCGGAGAACGCATCCTTGTCCAGGCGGATGAAATCACTGTCCCGCCGTCCGTCGGCAAGCGCGCGCCGGCAGGCGGCGACCATGTCGGGCCGCAGCCGCTCAAGCTCGTCGATATAGAGCCGCGCGGGGAACAGAAAGATCCCGCTGTTCCAGGAGTATTCGCCCGAAGCGAGATACTCGCTCGCCTCCTCGGGACCGGGCTTTTCGACAAACCGGACGACGGTGAAAACACCTTCCGTCTCCAATGTTATGCCGCGCCGGATATAGCCATAGCCGGTCTCTGCGCTCTCGGGGGTGATGCCAAAGGTGACCAAGGCGCCATTGCGTGCTGCTGTCGCGGCCCGATCGACAGCGGCGAGGAAGGCCGATGCATCGCCGATAGTGTGATCGGAGGGCAGCACCAGCATCAGCGGATCCGGATCGGTCTCGCTCAACGCCAGCGCGGCGACGCATGCAGCGGGCGCGGTGTTGCGGCCGACCGGCTCGAGCAGCAGTGCATACGGCACTGCCTCAATCTCGCGCAATTGCTCGGCTATGATAAAGCGATGCTCCTCGTTGGCGACGAGAAGGGGAGTGGTAAACCGCCCGTCTCCTGTCACTCTACGCACGGTTTGCTGCAACAAGCTGTCGCGGCCGAGTAAGGTCAGCAGCTGCTTCGGATAAAGGGTGCGGGACATCGGCCATAGCCGGGTGCCCGAACCGCCGGACAGAACGACCGGGTAAATCATCCCTCCTCCTTGAAATCTCGTCCGGCTGCTCGGCCGAATGGAACCCTGCCGAACCGCACAGCTTCGGCGATGGCGTAATCTCTCCGCCGGCTTGGCATGGCTTGGATCAACAAAGCGTCAACCTCGCCACTGCGAACACCCGAGGTGTACCAAGCTTCTCATGCAGGCACTTCCGACGGGGCTGTCACGGCCCGGTGCTCCAGTTGCGACCGGGCTGCCCCAAGCTCGCGCTCGAGCGCCTCAACACGGCGGCGACGCCGCCGCAGCTCGCGCCTCACGTGCCGACCGGCGATCCAGGTGGCCACGGCCCCGATGATAAAACCCGCGAGCAACAGCAACAGTACGAGAAGGTAGAGCGGCAGGTCGACCAAAAACGGTAGCGGCCAAAGCCCGAGCGATACGTGTTCGCGATTGGATAGCGCAAATGGGATCAGCAATACGGCGGCGAGCAGCATCGCCGCCCAGCAGACAGCTTTCATCCGATCGCCGCGGCCCGTGACCGCCCTTGGTTACGCCTAGAGCGCACTCTGATTCAAGCGGTCACGGAGCTGCTTGCCGGTCTTGAAAAACGGGATGTGTTTCTCGGCGACGCGCACGGTGTCCCCGGTCCGCGGATTGCGGCCTATGCGGGCATCCCGGCGCTTGACCGAAAATGCGCCGAACCCGCGTAGTTCGACGCGGTCGCCGCGAGCCAGCGCCGCTGCGATCTCGTCGAAGATTGCGGTCACGATGACCTCGACGTCGCGCTGGTACAAATGCGGATTGGCTTCGGCAAGCCTTTGTACGAGCTCCGATTTCGTCATCGCCCCGCCCGTGTCCTGTGCCAAGAACATTAGCGTGCCAAAGCCTCCGGCAAGCGTCAAGGGACGGACGCCGGTACCCTTACCCATGTGGGTGAGGATGCCGGCTGCGCCCTCAACTCTTCTCTTCGGTCTTGTCCTCGGCCTCGCCCTGTCGGCGGGCGCGGTTGATTGCAGCACCGAGGATATCGCCGAGACTGGCGCCGGAATCGGACGAACCAAATTCGGCCATCGCCCGTTTTTCCTCATCCATCTCACGGGCCTTGATCGACAGAGTTACTCGGCGGGTCGAGCGGTCGATCGCTGTCACCTTGGCGTCGACTTTCTCACCGACGGCGAAACGGTCCGGGCGCTGTTCGCTGCGATCGCGGGATAGCTCCGACTTGCGGATAAAGCCCGGCACACCGTCGCCGATCGTGACTTCGACGCCGCCTTCGGTCAGCGCGGCGATTGTCCCGGTGACTACTTCTCCTTTCTTCAGCTTGGCCATACCCGCCTCGAAAGGATCGGCTGCTAGCTGCTTGATGCCGAGACTTATCCGCTCCTTGTCGACATCGACGTCGAGTACCCTGACCCGCACCACCTCGCCCTTGTGGTAATTATTGATGGCCTCCTCACCGGGACGGTTCCAGTCGATGTCCGAGAGGTGGACCATGCCGTCGATATCGCCCGGCAGGCCGATGAACAGGCCGAACTCGGTAATGTTGCGGACCTCGCCTTCGAGCTCGCTGTCGACCGGGTGTTCTTCGACGAAAGCTTCCCAAGGATTGGCGAGTGTCTGCTTCAGGCCGAGGCTGATCCGGCGCTTTTGGGGGTCGACGTCGAGCACCATCACCTCGACCTCTTGACTGGTCGAGACGATCTTGCCGGGATGCACATTCTTCTTGGTCCAGCTCATCTCGGAGACGTGGACTAGGCCTTCGACTCCCGGCTCCAGCTCAACAAAGGCGCCGTAATCGGTGATGTTGGTGACGCGGCCGCGGAACCGGGCTCCGGCAGGATATTTGAGCTCGACACCCTCCCAAGGATCGGCTTCAAGCTGTTTCATACCGAGCGAGATGCGCTGCGTCTCGGGGTTGAAGCGAATGACCTGGACTTTGACGGTCTGGCCGATATTGAGCGCCTCTGAGGGGTGATTGATGCGGCGCCAAGCGATGTCGGTAACGTGCAACAGCCCGTCTACCCCGCCGAGATCAACAAAAGCGCCGTAATCGGTGATGTTCTTGACAACGCCGTTGAGGATCTGGCCCTCCTTAAGGCTGGCGACGAGTTCCGAGCGCTGCTCTGCGCGGCTTTCCTCGAGCACGGCGCGGCGCGACACCACAATATTGCCGCGCGAGCGATCCATCTTGAGGATTTGGAACGGTTGCGGCGACCCTAGGAGTGGAGTGATGTCACGCACCGGCCGGATATCGACTTGGCTGCCGGGCAAGAAGGCGATGGCGCCGCTAAGGTCGACGGTAAATCCGCCCTTGACCCGCCCGAAGATCACTCCGGTGACACGCTCGTTCGCCTGAAAGCTCTTATCCAGCTGGCTCCAGGCCTCCTCGCGCCGCGCCTTCTCGCGCGACAGTTGGGCCTCGCCGTTCTTGTCTTCCATCCGCTCAAGAAAGACCTCGACGGTATCACCGACACGGAGATCGAGCTGAGCGCCTCCTGCCGCGAATTCTTTCAACGGCACGCGCCCCTCGGATTTCAGGCCGACATCGATCAGCACGGCATCATTCTCGACGGCGATGACCCGGCCTTTGACGACGGTGCCTTCGAGACTGCTCGCCACACCCAGAGATTCATCGAGAAGCGCGGCAAAACTCTCCTTCGCAGGCGCCTCCCTGGTTTGCACGTCTAGAGCCATTCCTTCTCCTCGATCCCGGCCAACCGGAAAGCCACCCCGTCGGGATCGAAACGGAGCGCACGGCCGCTGTACGATCGGGCGCAGCCGCGTGAGCCCGGGCCTGCGCCCGAAGGGGATGAGCGCACCATCAGCGCCGGACGGCCAGCGCGCGTGCGACAGCGTTGGAGGCGCGCTCGAAGACGGTGTCGGGGTCGAGCGTCGTCGTGTCGATAACCGTAGCATCGGGTGCCGCAACTAGCGGGGCGGTCCGGCGCTCGATATCGCGCGCGTCGCGTTCCTTCAGATCCTGCAGGACATCTTCCAATATAGCCGTGGCGCCCTGTTGTCGCAACTCCGCGAGCCGGCGCCGAGCACGCTCCTCGACGCTGGCAGTGACGAACAGCTTTACCTTGGCAGCTGGGCAGACGACCGACCCGATGTCGCGGCCGTCGAGGATCACGCCTTTGGCCGGCTTTGGAGGATGGGCCGCGAAATCCCGCTGCAGGTCGAGCAAAGCTCGACGGACGCCGGGAAGCGCGGCAACTATCGAGGCCCCCGCCGAGACCGCTTCGCTCCGCAGGCGTGGATCCGAGAGCAGCCTAGCATGAACAAGACGGGCAGCACTTGCCGCAGTAGCCGGATCGGCCGGGTCGCCCGCCTGCTCGAGGACGAGAAAAGCCGTCGCGCGATACAGCGCTCCTGTGTCGAGATGAGCGAAGCCAAAGCGCTCGGCGAGGCGGCGCGCGAGCGTGCCCTTTCCGGACGCCGCGGGTCCGTCGATCGCAACAACGAAAGGGCGAGCCGTCACGCCTCCTCTCTGATCTCGCCGCCAAGCCCGTTCATCAGGGAGAGGAAGCCGGGAAAACTGGTCGCAATCGGCGCTGCGTCATCGATGCGCACGGGTTCGTTGGCGGCGAGCCCCAAGATCAGGAAGGCCATCGCCATGCGGTGGTCGAGCTGGGACTCGATGGTGGCTCCGCCAGCCGGGAAATTACCGGCACCCTCGACCAGCAAATCGTCCCCCTCGACTGCGACGCGCACGCCGCATTTCGCCAGGCCCGCGGCGATCCCGGCGAGTCGATCGCTTTCCTTGAAGCGTAGCTCGGCAAGACCGCGCATCACCGTGCGGCCGCTTGCGCAGGCCGCCGCGACAGCCAGTATCGGGAATTCGTCGATCATTCGCGGTGCCCGCTCTGCCGGGATGTCCGCGCCTTTCAACGGGCCGGCGCGGGCGCGCAAGTCGGCGACCGGCTCACCCCCCTCGTCACGCTCGTTCAGCAAGGTGATGTTCGCCCCCATCTCGCGCAGACACTCGAGGAGGCCGGTGCGTAGCGGGTTGATGCCGACGCCTTCGATCGTGACTTCCGAGCCGGGAACGATCAGCGCAGCGATCAACGGAAAGGCAGCCGAGGAGGGATCGCCCGGCACGGCGATCGACGCCGCGGCAAGCTCCGGGTAGCCTTCGAGGGTGATGCGTTTCCCGCCACCTCCGACCGGCTCAGTCGTGACCGTCGCACCAAAATGGCGGAGCATGCGCTCAGTGTGATCTCGGGTCGGCTGAGGCTCGATAACCGTGGTCGCCCCCGGGGTATTGAGCCCGGCGAGGAGCACCGCGGATTTGACCTGCGCCGAAGGCACCGGAAGGAGATAGCTGATCGGGACCGGCTCGACTGCGCCACTGATTCCAAGCGGCAAGCGGGCGCCTTTGCGCGTCACAAAGCGGGCGCCGATGCGGCTCAATGGCTCAACAATGCGGCCCATCGGCCGCCGCCGCAGCGAGGCGTCACCGGTGACAAAGGCGGTGAGCGGGTGGGTGGCGAGGATACCGAGGAGGAGCCGCGCCGCGGTCCCGGAATTGCCGAGATCGAGCAAATCCTCCGGCTCTATGAGCCCGCCTACCCCGACGCCGTCCACCGCCCACAGGCCGTCGCCCGCAGGTGAAGTATGTGCGCCGAGCGCATTGACGGCCGCCGCGGTTGCAAGCACGTCCTCGCCTTCGAGAAGGCCCGAGATCTCGGTCCGACCAACCGCGAGCGCCCCCAGCATCAGCGCGCGATGCGAAATCGACTTGTCGCCGGGGACGCGGATTTTGCCGGTGAGAGGCATGCGGGGCCGTGCTGCGGTCAGGGGCTTGGGCATTTCGAGCGAGATGTTGTGGGCCATGGTGCAGCTCGGTTAGCTGGTGAATCGATTGTCGCCGCCTCCCCGCCGGCCTATATGCCGGTGCTCGGCGGGCCGACCGCTCGATGATCAGTCTGTGATTTGCTTTTGACAGGATGGCGCCGCTGTGGCAATGGCGCGCCGAGCCGACCTGGCGAAACCTCGATGGAGCGAATGGTGGCCAAACCCGAATGGGGCACCAAGCGAATTTGTCCGAGCTGCGGAACCCGTTATTACGATTTGCTGCGCGAACCCGTGATCTGCCCGAAATGCAGCACGCCCTATGACCCGGAGGCGTTTCTGAAATCGCGCCGCGC
>Ga0306926_10008618_pt1 | contig 11159 bp, 12 predicted proteins | sample flu12Cox44000178_FD_203759 | JGI IMG/M metagenome (GOLD analysis project Ga0306926, IMG submission 203759) | Lab enrichment of tropical soil microbial communities from Luquillo Experimental Forest, Puerto Rico - flux8day.12C.oxic.44.000.178 (v2)... | ecosystem: Environmental > Terrestrial >...
CCGGAGCGAAGTCCCTGGCGGGATCGTATCCGAGATTTTTGTAGATCGCCGGCGCGGTCACGAGCGGGGCGAACGGCGTGAGCAGAAGGGTGTGACCGTCGGGTTTGGCGTTAGCCACCGCCTTCGTGCCGACCGTGCCGCCGGCGCCGCCCGGGCGGTTCTCGATGATGACGGGTTGCCCCAGCGCCGCCGACAGTCGCTCTGCAAGCGGCCGCGCGACGATCTCGACGTTACCGCCAGCAGGGAAAGGAATGACGATCGTGATTTGCCGCGTCGGATAAGACTGGGCCGCGCCTTCATCAATTGGGATGCCGACAAAGCCAAACGCTACAAGGGCGCACAACATCCCCAATCGGATGCACATGACTCACCTCGCGCTCGGACGATACGCCCCGGCAGGTCCCAAGCCTTGAAACGATCGACCCAACCGTATCATGCCTTAGGGCCGGCTTGTATGAAGCCACACACCCGCTTGTGCAGGCAGACCGCCGCTTCGGGTCAAAAGCGGCGGAGATAATCGGGGCAAAGCGGTCGGCCATGTCCGCTTCGCTCCAAAACGGACAATCGGCAGACAGCGTCCGTATGTCCGCTTTGTGCCAAAAAGCGGACATTCGCAGTGCAGCAAAAAGCAATGCTATTCATTGTGGGGACCGCGTAGCGGGCAGCTGACGTGACAATTTGATCCCGACGACTAATCAGAAAACCATCAGCGGTAACGACCAGAGCTCCGATCTGACGCTCGGCTATTGTTGCAAAACTGCTATCAATCTCTCGCTCGTTGCTACCGGCAAGGACAACGAGCTTCGGACCGAGGATTCGTACCGCTGCTTCTAGGTCTTTTACTTGATGCTCTGCATTAGGATTGCTCAGATTGGTAAGTGCCCCAATTTCAGTGGCCTTGGGTGCGAGCTCATACAAAAATTCCAGATTCTTTGTACCCAACAGGGTGAACATGGGAGCAATACCCGTGACGTTGCTTGTCGGTCGATTAATGCTCGATACCAGTCCCGCTCCAATCGGATCGCTTCCGCTTAGGAAAATGATTGGAATAGTCTGAGTTGCAGCCTTCGCTGCAAGTGCTGCAGGAAGAAAGTTAGCGGCGATAACTGCTACCCGATGTTCTACCAACTCCGCCGCCAAAACCGGTAATCGATCGTAATGGCCATCCGCCGCGCGGTCTTCGATCCTCACATTTTGGCCCTCGATGATACCGACCTCGCCTAAGCCCTTTCTGAAGGCATTCATGAGCGATAACGGCTCGGCAGAGCCTTGATGAAGGAATCCTATCACCGGCATCGCCCCTTGCTGCGCGCGTGCCGCGAGCGGCCATGAAGCTGCCGCGCCGCCGAGCAGCGTGATGAACTCGCGGCGCTTCATTCGATCACCTCGTCGGCGATGGCGAGAAGGCTCGGCGGGATGGCGAGGCCCAGCGCCTTGGCAGTTTTGGTATTAACCACAAGCTCGTACTTCGTCGGTGCCTGCACCGGCAGGTCAGCCGGTTTCTCGCCCTTCAGGATCCGATCGACATAGGCCGCCGCGCGCCGGTAAGAATCCGCTCGATCAGGCCCGTAGGAGATTAAGGCGCCGCGGGTCACGTAAAGGCGGTCGGAGTAGATGGCGGGTAGTTTGTATTGCGCAGCGAGCTTTGCGATCAGCTCATGATGAATGCCCGCTGCCGCGCTCCCCGTTACGATCAGACCGCCATTCGCAAGCCGCGTGAACGTCGCAATGCCGCTCTCAATGTCATTGGCATCGCGCACATTGATCGGGGTTACCTGAACTCCGAGCGCAGGCGCCAGGGCTTGTATGGCGCCAAACTGGGCGATCCCCGCCGGATTGGTCTGATCGCGCAAAACAGCCGCCCTCGTCATGCTCGGCGCAATCTGCTTGAGCAGTTCGAGCCACTTCCCGCTCAAACTGTACTCGTACAGCATGAAGCCAGTGACGTTGCCCCCCGGCTGGGCCAAGCTGCTGACGAAGCCGGCACCTACTGGATCCGATACCAGCGTGAACACCAGGGGTATGGACCGGGTGACTTGTTGGACTGCCGTTACCCCCAACGTACCGGAGGCAACAATGAGGTCGGGCATAGGCGCGACTATTTCTGCCGCGCATTTGCGAGCTGTATCGGCGTTGCCGGCGTACCAACAATAGCCGAGGCGCACGTTACGGCCGATAGTCCAACCTAACTCGGCGAGCCCCTGGGACAATGCCCCTATTCGCCCCGGCGCTCCCGGATCGTCGGCCGCGGTATTCATCAAGACACCGATGCGCCGCATCCGCTCGCCCTGCTGCGCATGCGCCGCGAGCGGCCACGCAGCCGCGCCGCCGATGAGCGTGATGAATTCGCGCCGCTTCACTCGATCACCTCGTCGGCGAGCGCGAGCAGGGTGGCCGGGACTTGGAGGCCGAGCGCCTTGGCGGTCTTAAGGTTCAGCACCAGCTCGTATTTGGTCGGCGCCTGCACCGGCAGGTCGGCTGGTTTTTCGCCCTTGAGGATGCGATCGACGTATTGCGCCGCCTGCCGAAAGAGTTCGACCCGATCGGCGCCGTAACACATCAGGCCGCCCTCGACGACAAAGAGGCGGCGTGCGTAGACCGCCGGTAGCTTGTGACGGGCCGCTAGCGTGATAATCAGATCGCGATGGATCGCCGCCAGCCCGCTCGCGGTTACGATCAGTCCGCCGTGTGGCGAGCGCGCAAATGCCGTGACGGCCTGCTCGATCTCCTGGGCCATGCGAACGTTGACGGGACTCACGTCCATCCCGACCGATGGCGCGGCGGACTGAATGACGGCGAATTGGCCAATCCCGGCAGTGAGGGTCGGATCTCGCAACACTGCAGCGCGCGTGACGCTCGGAGCGATCTGCTTCAACAGCTCAGGCCATTTCGCGCTGAGACTGTACTCGAACTGCATAAAGCCGGTTGCGTTGCCGCCTGGCCGGGCCAAGCTCGCGACCAGGCCGGCGCCGACCGGATCGGCGGTACCCGCAAACACGATCGGCACGGTTCGGGTCGCTTGCAGCAGCGGCGCCACCGTCGATGTGCCGCCAGCCACGATGACGTCGGGCGCGAGCGCCGCCAATTCCGCCGCACGCTTGCGAAGATCGTCCGGCTCGCTGGCAGTCCAGTGGGCCTCGATCCGCAGGTTGCGACCTTCACTCCATCCCAATTGCTGCAGGCGCTGCACCAATGCGGCGTAGCGCTCCTTGACGTCCGGATCGTCCGGGCCCCCGCTGCCCGTGAGCACGCCGATGCGCCGCATCCGCTCATCCTGCTGCGCCCGCGCCGCGAGCGGCCACGCGGACGCGCCGCCGAGCAGCGTGATGAACTCGCGCCGTCTCACTCGATCACCTCGTCGGCGAGCGCGAGCAGCTTGTCGGGCACAGTGAGGCCGAGCGACTTGGCGGTCGTCAGATTGATGATGAGATCGAATTTGGTGGGCTGCATGACCGGGAGGTCGGCGGGGTTTTCGCCTTTGAGAACGCGGCCTACGTAGATGCCGGCCCGGCGATAGGAGTCCGGCAGGCTTGCTCCATAGCTCATCAGCGCGCCCGCCACGACGTATTCGCGCAGGTTGCACATCATGGGCACTGCGTAGCGCGCGGCCAGCGCCGCGATGCGATCGCGCTGGCTGTCGAAGAACGGCTCGGCCGGGACGACGAGCCCATCGGCGCCAAGTTTTCCCAAAGACGCGAAAGCCTTATCCAAGTCCTGCTCCGTGCTGGCGTCCAGCATGGAGACGCGAACTCCCAGGGCACGCGCGACCGCCGGCGCTTCCTTGGCGTAAATCTCGGCAGTCTGACCGGACGGATTGACGAGAAATGCAATTGCCGTCGCCGCCGGCACCATTTCCTTCAGGAGCTGCGCGCTTTTGCCTATGATTTCAGCGTTCAGAAAACTCATCCCGGTGACGTTGCCACCCGGCCGGTTGAGACTGGGAACGAGACCGACGCGGACTGGTTCGCTCACCGCCGAGAACACGACGGGAATGGTCGAGGTCGCAGCTTTAGCAGCGAGTGCCGAGGGCGGCCCGCCAGCCGCAAACAGCGCGGCCACACGCAACTGAACGAGTTCGGCAGCCAAAACCGGCAACCGGTCGTAGTGGCCTTCCGCCCAACGAAAGGCAATGACGAGATTCTGCCCCTCGACGAATCCCGCTTCAGCGAGACCTCCCCGGAAGGCTGCGAGGACGCCCGCGGATTCTCCGGGCGAGCGGCTGCTGAGAAATCCTATCATCGGCATCGCCGCCTGCTGCGCGCGTGCCATGAGCGGCCACGCAGCCGCCGCGCCGCCGAGAAGGCCGATGAACTCGCGGCGCCTCATTCGATCACCTCGTCGGCGATTGAGAGCACTGCGGGCGGCACCTCGATACCGATCGCTCGCGCCATTTGCAGGTTGATGACGAACTCGAATTTGGTCAACTGCAGCACGGGCAGGTCAGCAGGCTTCGCACCCTTGAGAATGTTGCCAGTGTAGACACCAACTTGACGAAACATATCCGCAACGTCGGTTCCGTAGCTCATCAACCCGCCGGCTGCCACAAGTTCACGGACGCCATAAGATGCCGGAATCCGTTCGCGCGCGGTCAGGATGGCAAATTGCACGCGGCGGGTAGTGAAGAATGTATCGGGAGCGACGAAGAGGGCATCGTGGTGCTCCCGCGCAAGGGTGGCAAAAACTGCATCGATCTCGCCGACCGTCGTGGCGTTGAGCATCTGGACTTGCAGCCCAAGGACGGGAGCGATTTCCTGCACCCCGCGTAACGTGGCCTCGGCGCTCGAAGCATTGGCCGGATTCATAAGCACTGCAAACCCGAACGGCCCTGGGCACCATGTCATGCAGAAGCCGCAGTCGCTTGGCTATCACCTCCTGGACGAAAATATTGATGCCTGTCGCGTTGCTGCCTGGCCGGGCGAGGCTGGCGACAAGACCATGCCTGACAGGGTCTTCACCCGTGCCGAAGACGATCGGGATGGTCGCTGTTGCAGCTTTGGCCGCGAGCGCGATCGAGGTGACAGGCGTGACGATCACGGCCACCTGTCGGCGGACCAGATCGGCCATCAGTGCCGACGCTCTGTCATATTGACCCTCGAGCCAGTGGTATTCGACGGTCACGTTTTGGCCTTCGACGTAGCCGCTTTCCATGAGGCCTTTGCGGAACGCGGCCGCACGGCCCGCGGAGGCATCGAGCGACCCGCCATCGACAAGTCCAACGACCGGCATCGCCGCCTGCTGTGCGCGCGCCGCGAGTGGGCACGCGGCCGCCGCGCCGCCGAGCAGCGTGATGAAGTCGCGCCGCTTCATTCGATCACCTCGTCGGCGCGGGCGAGCAACATTGGCGGCACCTCAAGCGGGAGCGCCCTCGCGGTTTTGAGATTGATCACCAGCTCGAACGTCGTCGGCTGGAGAACCGGCAGGTCCGCCGGCCGAGCCCCTTTGAGAATTTGCGCGGCATATGCGCCGTATTGACGGTACGCGCCGATGAGGCTTGTTCCATAGCTCATCAACCCGCCGGCGGCGGCGAACTCACGAAATTCGTAGACTGCAGGAAGGCGATCGCGCGCCGCCAGTGCCACAAGCAAATTGCGGCGCCCATTAAAGAACGGGTCGGCCGCCACTACGAGCGCGTCGGCCCTTTGCTGCTCGAATCTCGCGAAAGCGGGTTCGAACTCAGCCTCGGTGGTCGCGTGGACGAGGACGATTTGTCTGCCGATAGCGCGCGCTGCCTCCCGTACTTCGGCCTCCTGTGCCTGTGCCTGCGCATAATTCGGATTGATTAGCGCCGCGATCACTGCAGCTTTTGGCACCAATTCACCGAGGAGCCCGACCCGCTTGGCCTCCAAGGAGGAGGTCAATAGCGACACCCCTGTGATATTGCCGCCGGGCCTGTTGAGACTCGCAACCAGCCCGAGCTTCACCGGGTCGCCGCCGATACCGAATACAATCGGTGTGCGGCTCGTCGCCGCTTTTGCGGCCATGACAGAGGGCTCGCCGCCGCTCGCGACGATGACGGCAACCTGCTGCTGGACGAGCTCCGCTGCCAATTGCGGCAGGCGATCGTATTGTCCGTATGCCCAGCGGTATTCGACCTTGACGTTCTGCCCATCCACATAACCGGCGTCCCTGAGACCTTGTAGGAAGCCGCCCACATATGGCGCGAAGGCATCGGGTGAAGCGCTGTTGAGAAACCCGATCACCGGCATCGCCGCCTGCTGCGCGCGCGCCGCAATCGGCAACGTGGCCGCGCCACCGACCAGTGTGATGAACTGGCGGCGCCTCATTCGATCACCTCGTCGGCGAGCGAGAGGAGATTGTCGGAGATTTTGACGCCAAGCGCCTTGGCGGTCTTGAGATTGATCAGGAGCTCGAATTTGGTCACCTGCACGACTGGCAGGTCAGCTGGCTTCTCGCCTTTGAGAACGCGGCCGACATAGACACCGACCTGCCGGTACATGTCGGTGATGCTGGCGCCGTAGCTCATCAGGCCCCCTGCCAATGCATATTCCCGAAACTGATAGATTGCCGGCACTTGATGTTGCGCTGCCAATGCAATCAGCCGGTCCCGTCTTGTATCGAAAAATGGATCAGCCCCGACCATAAGCGCAGCGACGTGCTGCTGGGTAAGCGCAGCGAAGCTAGCATCGATACTCTCATCGCTTCCGCCATCGAGAACAACGAGGCTTTGTCCAAGCGCCCGCGCCGCTTCCTGCACGTCTTTCGTCTGCACCCGCCCGACCTGCGTGTTCGGGTTTACAAGCAGAGCTATCACGTCCGCACCTGGAACGAGGTCGCGCAACAGTCCGAGGCGCTTTGCTCCAAGCGCACCCGTTAGAAAGGTGGCGCCGCTAACGTTGCCGCCTGGCCGGTTCAGACTCGTGACCAGGCCTTCCTCGACGGGATCCAGCCCTGTGCCGAAGAGGATCGGAATGGTGGTCGTTGCTGCCTTCGCGACGCGTGCCGATTCGCCAAAAGCGGCGAGTATGGCCACCGGACGCCGAACCAATTCCGCTGCTATTGCGGGCAAGCGGTCGAATTGGCCCTGCGCCCAGCGAAACTCGATCGCCACATTGCGGCCCTCCTCAAAACCCGTCTCGGCGAGGCCCTGGCGAAAGGCGACGACCACGCGGCTGGAATCGCCAGCCGATCGTGAACTCATGAATCCTATCACTGGCATTGCCGGCTGTTGCGCGCGCGCACCGAGCGGCCACGCAGCCGCGGCGCCGCCGAGAGCCACGATGAACTCGCGCCGCCTCATTCGATCACCTCGTCGGCGCGCGCGATGAGCGTCGGCGGAATGGTAAGGCCGATCGTGGATGCAGTCCTTAGATTGATGATCAGCTCGAACTCAGTCGCTAATTGCACTGGGAGATTGGCTGGCTTGGCACCCTTGAAAATCCTATCGACGTATTCCGCCGCCCGCTCGAACAAAATGCCGAGGTTGGCACCGTGGATTATAAGTCCTCCGACACCGGCATATTCTCGGAACGGGTAGATAGCTGGAAGCTCGCTGTTTGCCAGAGCCGTCGCGATCTCGCTTCTGTTGCTAAGCAGGAGAAGATCGGGGGCGACCAAAACTCCGTCCGGGTGTGCCCGCTCCAGCCGCATCAAAGCGCCCTCGATTTCATCACTGCGGCGAACCTCGAAAACATCAATTGCTATGTGCAATTGTTGCGCGACAGGCCGTATCTTTTGCAGCGAGGCATCGAGCACTGGATTACTCGCGTTCGCGAGGATGCCGACGCGAGACAGATGCGGAAGCAGATCCTTAAGGAGTTCCAGCCTCTTTCCTTCTAGGTCGACATTCTGGGTAGCAAAGCCAGTGATATTTCCGTCCGGCCGCGCCAGGTTCGAAACGAGGCCGACGCTCACCGGATCGGCGATGGCGCCCAGCACAATAGGAATCGTTCTGGTCGCCTGTTTAGCTGCAAGCGCCGCGGGGGTCCCCCAGGTAACAATCAAGTCAACCGGGAGTGCAGCCAATTCTGCTGCCATGGCGGGATAGCGGTCGTCATTGCCTTCTACAAAGCGCGAGACGAGGCGTAGATTCTGCCCTTCGATGTAGCCATACGCACTTAACTTTCGTGCAAACCTCTGGAGCGGCGGCAATGGTTGAGACGCGAGTATCCCGATGCGCCACACATGTGCGCTTTGCTGCCCGCGCACCACGACCGGCCACGCGGCCGCCACGGCGCCCACGAGTGTGATGAACTCGCGCCGCTTCATTCGATCACCTCGTCGGCGCGCGCGAGCAATGTGGGCGGCACGTTCTTTCCTTCGTGATAGTCTTGATCACTAAGACCGCTCCGGAGGGCCGCCAACGTCTGCTCTGGCGGTGCAGCGGCGCGGAGAAAGCCGATGCGCGCCGGTTGTCGTTGCTGCGCGTGCGCCACAAGCGGCCACGCAACAGCCGCGCCGCCGAGAGCCACGATGAACTCGCGCCGCCTCATTCGATCACCTCGTCGGCGCGCGCGAGCACCGTCGGCGGCACGGTGAGACCGAGCGCCTTTGCGGTCTTGAGATTGATCGCCAGCTCGTACTTGGTTGACGCCTGCACGGGAAGATCGGCCGCCTTCTCTCCCTTGAGGATGCGAGCGACATAGCCGGCCGCTTGTCGGAACTGGTCGACGAGATCAGGCCCATAAGACACCAGGCCGCCGGCGGTGACGAAGAAGCGCTCCCAGTACACCGCCGGCAGCTTGTGCCGCGCCGCCAGAGCAATGATCAAATCGCGGTGACGCACCGCCGCGGCGCTCGATACTGGTATGAGACCTCCATTCGGAGCGCGCGCAAAACTTTCGACAGACCGTTCGATCTCGGCGGCATTGCGCAGGTTGACCGGAATCACCTCCACGCCCAGCGACGGGGCCACCGCCTGCATGGCAGCAAACAGGCTGGTCGCAAAGGCCTGGCTGGCATCGCGAAGGACTGCAACGCGAGTCACGCCCGGCGCAATCTCCTTGAGCAGCTCCAACCATTTTCCAGCGATGCTGAATTCGTATGACATGAAACCAGTGATATTCCCGCCGGGCCGGGCCAAGCTGTCGACGTAGCCGGAACCGACCGGGTCGTTCCCGAGCGTGAACACGATCGGCACGGTGCGGACTGCCTCGATCAATGGCCCCATCGTCGACGCGCCACCAGCGAGGATAACGTCGGGCGCGAGCGCGGCCATTTCTCCCACCTGTCTGCGAAGCTCGGAGATATTGGGTGTGCCCCAGCGGATGTCGATGTGCGCGTTACGACCGATCGTCCAACCCAGCAGCGCCAGCCCCTGCAGGAACGCACCGAGGCGTGCCTGCCATACCGGATCGTCCGCGGCGGCGGGCATGATTATGGCAATACGCCGCGTGCGCTCACCCTGCTGCGCGTGCGCGGCGAGCGGCCACGCCGCCGCGCCGCCAAGAAGCGTGATGAACTCGCGCCGTTTCACTCAATCACCTCGTCGGCCCGCGCGAGCACGGTGGCGGGAAGGTCAAGGCCCAGCGCCTTCGCCGTCTTGAGGTTCGCGACCAGCTCGTACTTGGTCGGCGTCTGCACCGGCAGGTCCGCCGGCTTCTCGCCCTTGAGGACGCGGTCGACGTAGCCGGCGGCGCGGCGATAGAGGCTGGCGATGTCCGCCCCATATGTGATCAGTCCGCCTCGGGTGACGAAGACGCGATAGGCGTAGACCGCGGGCAATCGGTGCTGCGCGGCAAGCCTGATGATTAAATCGCGATGGGTCAGCGATGCCGCGCTCACGACCACGATCAGCCCGCCGTTCGCAGAGCGCGCGAACGCCGAGACGGTGCGCTCGATCTCGCCGGCATCGCGCACGTCGATCGGCCTCAACTCCGCGCCCACCGACTGCGCTACCGCCTGGATCATGGCCCATTGTCCGATCGCGGCATTGCCGGGTTCGCGCAGGACGCCCACGCGCGTCACTCCCGGCGCGATTTCTTTCAGCAGCTCCATCCACTTTCCGGCCACGCTGTATTCGAACTGAATGAAGCCGGTAATGTTGCCGCCCGGCCGCGCCAGACTTTCGACGTAGCCGTTACCGACCGGGTCGATGCCTTGGGCCATGACGACGGGCACGGTGCGGCTGGCCTGTTGCAGTGCCGCCGCAGTCGCGCCGACGCCGCCCAGGATAACCTCCGGAGCAAGCCCGACCAATTCCGCCGCATGACGCCCCAACCCAATTCCTGCAGCCCTTGCATGAAGGCGGCGAGGCGGGCCTGCGACTCCGGCTCGTTCGCAGCGGTGTGCATGAGCACGCCGATGCGGCGCATCCGCTCGCTTTGCTGCGCGCGCGCGGCGAGCGGCCACGCCGCCGCGCCGGCAAGAAGCGTGATGAACTCGCGCCGTCTCATTCGATCACCTCGTCGGCGCGCGCGAGCAATGAGGCGGGCACTTCGAGGCCGAGCGCTTTCGCGGTCTTGAGGTTGATCACTAGCTCGTACTTAGTCGGCGCCTGCACCGGAAGGTCGGCAGGCTTATCGCCCTTGAGGATACGATCAATGTAGCCGGCCCCCCGCCTGAACTGGTCCACCAGATCAGGTCCGAAGGAGATCAGGCCGCCGTCGCTGATATCGGAGCGAAAAGCGTAGACTGCGGGAAGCCTGTGGCGTGCCGCCAGCGCGATGATCAGCGCACGATGAACCGATACGGCGGCGCTCGGTGTCACGACTAGGCCGCCATTTGGAGAGCGGGCGAAGGTGGCGATCGAGCGCTCGATCTCGCTGGCGTCTTGCACATTGATCGGGGTCACATCCAGTCCGAGCGACGACGCCGTGGCCCGGATGGCGCCGAACTGAGCGATCCCGGCGGGATTACCGGCATCGCGAAGGACACCCGCTCGCATCAGCTGGGGCACGACCTCCTTGAGGAGTTCCAGCCATTTCCCGCTAAAACTGTATTCGAACTCCATAAAGCCGGTGGTGTTGCCGCCCGGCCGGGCCAGGCTGTCGACAAACCCTGCGCCGACCGGATCAGCGACACCCACGAACACGATCGGCAGGGTGCGGGTGACCTTCTGCAACGCCGCCACGCTCACGGTGCCACTGGCCAGAAGGACATCCGGGGCGAGCGTGACCAATTCCGCCGCGTATTGGCGCTCGCGATCGACATCGTTCTCGCCCCAGCGGGTGTCGATCCGCACATTGCGGTCGCTCCGGCCC
>Ga0306926_10008620_pt1 | contig 11159 bp, 7 predicted proteins | sample flu12Cox44000178_FD_203759 | JGI IMG/M metagenome (GOLD analysis project Ga0306926, IMG submission 203759) | Lab enrichment of tropical soil microbial communities from Luquillo Experimental Forest, Puerto Rico - flux8day.12C.oxic.44.000.178 (v2)... | ecosystem: Environmental > Terrestrial > Soil...
TAACGGCCTACGCTTTTCGCGGGCTGCGCCGCGCAAAAGTGGTCTCCTTTCGGAGCAGCAGAAGCCAACTTTGAGCGGCAGGGCTAGCTCCCTAAAGACTCACAAAGTTTTTAATGATAGTGAGGGGCGAGGGTTGCCGATTTGAATCATAGCGAGCTTTGCGTCCTTCTGTGCGGTCCCTCTTTCCTCCGGTAGTCAGAGATTTTTTGCACAAGATCCCGAAGATCGCGGACTGGCCAGGCCGTTACTAGGCCGGCGTTTCCTTGCCAGTCCAAGCAAGCGGCGGCCGAAAAGAGACGGGAACCATTCTCCCAGCCAGCTCAGAGAATTCAATAGTCTGCGGAGCGTTGGCTCAGCGCGGGAGCCGGCGCAGGCAACAGGCAGCCAGGTCAGAAGAAAATCCAAAGTGAATGGAGATCCCGAAATTTTGACCTCTGTAAATCCTTCACTGCTAAGAAAACGTCGGAGCGTTCCAGCGCTGAAAAAGCGGATATGCGGATCTCTCCAGGGCGCGGATCGTTCGATTGTCGGATCTCCTTTGGGATTCAAAAAACCGGTGAAAAGAAACTCGATCCGGCGCGCAAAGTAGGCGGCGTTCGGTACGCTGCAGATGAGGTAACCGCCCGGCTTCAGTACCCGGCGAATTTCGGACAGCGCGCGATGCGGTTCCAGAAGGTGTTCAAACACTTCGAAACAGATCGCCAAATCGCAGCTGTTCTCCGCCAGGCTGGTGGTCCCATCCGGATTTAACAGCGATACTTTTACCCCAAGCGCAACCGCTTGGCGAACCGCGGTTTGCGAGATATCGAATCCTCTATAATCAAAACCCATCGTCTGCAGAATTTGCCCGTAACGCCTTGCGTCGCCGCACCCATAATCGAGACAGGTGTCCCCAGACGCGCCTATTCTTTCGACCAGTTTTCTTTCAAAAGGATAGAACGGAAAATTGCTCGGAGACCAGGCTTGATTCGGTTCCCAATATTTCTCGTATATTTCGCGGTCCATACCTTTTTGGATTGGCTTTAGCCAATGCTTGCGAGCGAAGAGCATAACGAGCTGCGGGTGCCACTTCATTGCCCTCTGAGGCATGACGAAATCCTCGATCCCCATTCGCACGTTGGCGAGAAAATATACGAGCAGGCGAAGCCATCTTAGAACCGGAACGCGCTGCAGTATCCTGCCAACGACGTGAGAGCGCAGGTGCGTGGCGCAGGCTAAGATGCCCACGGCGGTTATAACTTTCTCGACCTTGAATCCGGCCACCTCACACTCGTAAGGCAACCCATCGACGGTCCAGCGGCGCATGTCGGTGGGAAAGGGATGATAATGCCATGCGCCATGCGTGGTGAGCAAAAAGACCCCGCCGGGCCGCAGCATTCGCAGCGCTTCGCGCAGGTAGGCCTGAACGTCTGGGACGTGCTCGAGAACTTGTATGCTGAGTACGGCCGCCATCGAACCGTCCTCAACCGGGACGCGTCCGTCACGTCCGATGCGCAGAACCTCCCGGTTGACAGGCGCAAGATCCGCGTGCAATAGCTCACAATTGATTGCGTTAAAGTGGGCGACGTAAGGTGAGTTGCCGGCGCCAAAATCCAGAGCGCGTTGTCCCTTCAACTCGGTTCTGTACTGCAGGGTGAAATCGACAACCGTCTGGCGCACCGCGCGTAGCGCCCAGTAGTCCTGGTGGAATATATGTGGATTATCGCGATCGACGTACCCGTCCATCTTCAGTCGTTTTTCAAGACTTTTCATATGGTGATTTCCACTGCCCTTTTATTGTTATCGGCAGGCGACGAGCGCGGCAGTCGTTCGCGCACGAGGTGAGTTCGCACCTGGCATTGTTGGCGCCCAGAATCGAAACCTGCATGGGCATGAGAACAAGATCGGCGTCGCTGACGGCATAGGTGACAGGGATGTTATTGCCTCCCTCAAGATCAATCAGAATGGGCGGAATCCCGGATTGCTATTTTGTGAAATAGGTGTTGATAACCTGTTGCCGATAATAACCAAGTATGCAAATACCGCAGCGATTAGTCATATTGATGATAGACATCTGCAATTGCGCAAGCATGAGATAATCCGGTTTCGCAGCTTGTAGCATCGCTGTCTGCCTGAGTGAAGTCTATGAGAACTTTTTTGTGGCGGCTAAACCCGCTCTTCTCCTCATCGGCTCGAGAAATGATAGCCGGAGTTCTGTTTGCGCTCGCATTTCCGGGCTTCCTCTTCGCAGAGAGCGACGTCATGGAAAAGAGCGCCCGAAACGTAAAAGACTTTGGGGCCAAAGGAGACGGTGTTGCCGATGATACCAAAGCGTTTATTGAAGCATTGCAAAGCCGAAGATCTCTGCCGTATGGCGCAAAACGGGCCGTCAGCGTTTACGTTCCGCCGGGACGCTATTTGCTGAGCGATACGCTCATCCTCTGGGGCGCGACCGAACTCTTCGGCGACTGGCAAGACCCTCCCACGCTTATTTTGGCGCCTGATTCACCCGCTTTCCAGGACGTTGCTCATCCTGCACCCTTTATCGTCACTGCTGGCGGGTACCTGATACCTGAAAATACTCGCGATTGGATGACAAGGACGAACGAGGTTAACGGATCGACAAACAACACCTTCGAAATCATCGTCAGGGACCTCAACATTGAAATCGGGGAAAACAATCCGGGCGCTTGGGGCCTGTATTGGTGGTGCGCTCAACAAACCGCTTTGCGCAATGTAAGCGTCAACGCCGGAACTTCGCTGGGTTGCCTGAATACAAACGCCTGGGGAGGCGGAAGTACGATTGCTAACTGCAGATTCAACGGCGGGCAGATCGGCTATTTTTCGGATGCAACCTCGATGGAATTTTTTCGAAACTGCACATTTACCGGGCAAACTCGCTTTGCCGTAAACATAAACGGCGTGACGATGTATACGTTCCATCGCATCGAGTTCTCCGATACAGCGCCAGTGCTGTTAGGACCAGGATTTTGTGGCGTAATTAACTTTTTGCAGTGCGAATTCCACCAACCCAACACAATTCCGTTCATCGACCAATTTCATCGATCGACTGTGCATTTCGAGGATGTCAGTTTCGCAAATGGATCGCTGCTTCCCTCGGAATTGAGAGAGTGTGCAGTGGACGGAAAAATCAGTTGCTGGTCGAGCAACGAGGTCATGCTGGACGGGTCACCGGTCTCCGGCTCAGCTGAGATAGTGAGAGAAAGCGCGGGTCCACGCAAACTCCCGGACCCGGCATATCCACGCCCCTCTGCCCGTTGCGTCATTGTCCAGTCGATCGGTGCAAGGGGCGATGGCTCTCACGACGACACTGTTCCGCTGAGCAGAGCCCTGACGAGGTATTCGGAGCTGTTTTTTCCTGCCGGCACCTATCTCGTTAAGGTGCCGCTGGCGGTTCGCCCCGGGCAAAAGTTGTTCGGCGCTACCGGCGCGGTCATCCGTCTGGATAAAGGCGCATTGCGTTTGGGGGCAAAATTGAATCGCGGGTTTTTGGAGGTATTGGGGAATGGCAGAGCCGGCGTAACTCTGTGCAACCTCAGCTTCCAAAACAACACGCCTGAGGGGAGTTGCCTCGAGTGGCGCGGCGATCCGTCATCCATGGTCATCGACTGCAATTTCCTCAACGTTGGAGGCTCCCCGGATCCCACAATAAGAATCGAAGAGGGGGGCGGCTATTTTGAAGAAAGCTGGAACCCAGGCGGAAATGGGCCGAGTGCGGTCGGAGTCACTGTACATTCACAAGAACCGCTTTGGCTCTGCAGCTTCCAAGCTGAACATTATAAAACTACCTCGATCCAACTCAGCGGATCCCGAAGAGTGGGACTGGTAAACATTGAACTGGAGAGCTCGCCCCCGAGCGAAAACACCTTTGGTACAGAGATTCGCATCCAGGATTCGCAGGAAGTGTGCGGCTACGGATTAACTGCAGGGAACTGGCAAAAAAGCCGGGGCCCGGATCTGATTCGTTTGGAAGGAGATAACCGTGTCCGTTTCTGGGGGATCATAGCGGTCAATGTTTCCCATCTGGTCACGGATCTGGGTACGGGTTCGAGCAAAGCATACGGGAGGGAAAGCACCGGTTATCAAGACATTGACGCGTCGGTCCTGGCAGGATTCATCAAGACCGGCAAATTTTCTAGATGATATGAGCCAACCAGGCAACGACACCCGCTGCTAGGCTGTCGGCCGTACGGGTGAATTACGTCGAAACCGCGGTGACAAGGCGAAGGGTCAAATAGAATCGGCGAATGTTGGCAGAGTCTCTGTAGCAACCCGCAATGTGCGCATCCACTTTCACAGCGCGTCAGTCTTGAGGGTTAGCTCCGAGTCGATCTTGAGGCTTGACGCAGCAGACGACCAAAATCCCGACAAGAAACGCGAAAAAGAAATCGACGGGAAAAAGGTCAAGGTGAGCGCCAAACATCATGCCGCTATAGATAACCGCGGTAACAACGCTCAAGAGAGCGATTGCGATTTCCCGGGTCGTATAATCTGTTAGGCGTAGAACGGCCCGATGCGCGATCGCAAGACCAGTCGCGGCAATCAGGATCGAAGCACCGAGGCCGACTAATCCGTATCGAACGAGGGTTTGCGTAATCTGGTCGTGGGCAACAGTCTCTCCATAAGAATGTTCATCATCTGCTTTGGCAGCGTCCGGATCTCCGAAGAGTGTGTGAAAGCGCGGATTGGTCAAGCCGTTGTGGAAGCTCATTAAGCGATCGCTGAAGGTTCCCAGGCGGAACGCTTCAGTTGAAACGGCGTCATTGTCATTGATCGGCAACAGTTTCTCCAGTGATCCCAACCGGTCTAAAATCGGTTCCGCGTTCACCATAAGCAGAATCAAGGCGCCAAGGATCGCTCCGTAGAAAACGCAGGTCGTCCACTTCCGCCGGAAGCACAACCAGCCGATGAGGGTGAGCGGCATGATAAATATCCCGGACCGACCAATTGTCGCGAGGCAGCCTAAAATGTAAACGAGGCTGACCGGATATTGCCACAGGAGACGCTTACCCCCTTTGAACGGCACGAAAAGCGCCACGCCCGCAAAGATCGCAGTACAAACGGAAAGTGTATGAGGCGAGTTCAAAGTCGAAAACGGGCGCGGATGCGCATCATCGAGATCTCCAACCGTCTTGGTGAATCCAGTCTCGAGAAAGCGAACCTCGAAGTTGTTGAAGCCGAAAATCTGCTGCCAGATGCCGTAAAGCGCGACGGGGAGGAAAACCCAGAGGGCAAACCGAAGCACCTTCAGCGAATCTTCCGGCTCCGGGAGGATCAGCGAGGTGATCAGAGTCATCGGAAGATAGCCGCCGGAATTAACAAAACTCTGAACCCCCTCGAGGAAACCCGCGCCACTGCGAAATGACTGCAGAGCGATGGCGCCGATGCACACAATAAGGAGGCCTAAAATGACCCATTGCCAGCTCTCCATGCTTTTCTTTTCCAGGATGTTCCGGATTACGACCCCCAGGCAGATCGACAGCATCAGGAGAGGCGCGACTGCCAGCGTGACGGTGATGTCAAGCCCGGATAGGGAATCCGTTATTACGCCGAGCCGTTTGACCAGATCCAGGTAGCCTGTGGTGACGATCAGAAAATAGACGCCGGCTCGCGGATGGACAATAGCCACTGCGCTCATTGCGATCGCCGCAATCAAAATCGTGGTCGTAAACGGGTTGGCATTACTGACGACGAATACTCCCACAAAAACCGCAAGCAGCGCTGCGACGAACATTCCGATGAATTTCAGGACGAACGCTGAATCTAGTGTACCGTCTCGCATATAGTGATGACGTCGTTGCGTTCAAAATTTCATGAGTCACGCAGTTCCGACCTCCGTTGTCTCCATTTCGAACGAATAGCAATGTTAGTGAATCATTCGGATTAGTCGCGGCTGCTCGCTACTTGTGCACCGTACCCTTTACTTTGGCGCCGAAGTATGCAAACAAAATCGCGAAAGTTTGCAGAGTTTCTGTAGTTTTGGAGGAACACCAAAATTTCTGTTACGCGACACGATTGTAGCGTTTGACTTCGGACCTCGCGCAAAGGTACGCTGAAGCACGCAAAGGAAAGCCTTGAAGAAAATAAGTACATTTTAATAGAATGTTATACCATTTGCAGAATGCCGGGTCGAAAGTGATTTTGGATTCCGCCTTTGCGCTCACGCCGTGTCTCGTACCGGACTATTTGAGCATGTCTATGAAGTGATCCTGGCCTACGAACTTGGTACACTAGTGCGATGTTGAGATCCTTGCATCTCGCTGTCTAAGGCCCCGCCTCGCTGGCAACGCGAAGAGATGCAAAATGTTCAATCTTTAGCGTACCATGCCGCTCTTGCACCTAAAACTACGATAGGTCATAATGCGCATAGTGAACCGGATCCCAAGCTCACCAAGATTAGGGAGTTGGGTTCTGCCTTTCGTTGTTTGCATCGCGGGATGCTACGTGCTCTTTGCGCAAATCCCTTATGCGGTAGGTTATGGCCGGTATCCAGTTCCCCTGCTTGAAGTGACCCGCTCGATGTGGTTCGGCTTCAGTGAGTGGACTCATGGAATCCTGGTATTGCCATTGATCGCTTTGATGCTTTTTCTTAAGCGAAAAGAACTTGGCCAGGTACCGATGAAGGGTTCGTGGCTCGGTCTGCCGGTTCTATCGCTGGCCGTGCTGCTCTACTGGATCGGCTTCCTGACCGATCTGCAATATGTCGGTTACCTGGCGATCCAGGCTTTCCTAGCCGGCCTAATCCTCTGGCACCTGGGAACACTTTTTTTTAAGCGGATTTTTTTTATCTGGGCCTTTCTCCTGTTCGCGTGGCCGTTCGTGTTCCTCGACCAATATGTAAGTTTTCCGCTCCGCTTGTTCATGAGCGGCGTCAGCGCGCATTTTTTGAATTTCGTGGGTGTACCGACGATACGCGAGGGCACAGCCGTTTTGTCCGCGGCGGATCCTGCTACCGGGACGACCATCGGCCAGCGCTTTAGCGTTGATATTGCGGATCCGTGCAGCGGGATGCATTCTTTGTTCGCACTAACGATGGTGTCGGCTCTGTACGCGATCGTGGCCTACCGGCGGTGGTGGCAAATCGTTTTAATCGTGGCCAGCGCGTTTCCTCTGGCCATGTTTGGAAACTATTGCCGCATATTAATGCTAACCTTTGGTAGTATTGCTTTTGGATCGGACTTTGCGATTGGTTCCGAGCAAAATCCCACTTGGTTTCATACCGGCGCCGGGTTTCTGGTTTACATCGCCGCACTTGGCGGGGTTCTGCTGGTCGGCAAATTGTCGCCCGCCGGTTCAGGAAACGCAATGGTGCCGAATCAGGATCGAGTTTCGCCGCCCGTTTTTTCCCCGGGTCGTTCGGTGGTGGTCCTGGCCGCAACGGGACTGGCCGCAGGTCTGATCTATCTCGGACGGGATATGAATCAGGACCGGGAAGGGGGGGTAAAGATGGTGTTGCCAGATTCGGTGCCTGGCTATCTCGGATTTGATGAAACCGCTTCTCCAGCTGAAGTCCTAATATTACCGAAAGACACGACAATCGTTAAGAAGCGCTACATCGGCGTCGCGCCCGTCGATCTCGGCTGCGAGATTGTCCTCAGTGGAGCGACGAAGAGCAGCATTCATCGTCCACAAGTATGTCTCATCGCACAAGGGTGGACGATCCGGCAGGAGCAAACCATTCCGATTACTCTGCCGGATGGTCGCAGCCAGAAGGTTAGGGTCCTGACCATCGGTCGAGGCGAAGGGAAGCAACGCTACACTGGGTACTACATCTATTGGTATGTCGGTAAGGACAGGACCACTGAGGATAACTTTGAACGGATTTTTCTGACCAGTTGGGACCGGGTCGTGCGCAGGGTCAATCATCGCTGGGCGTACGTAACGATCAGCGGTATTCTTCCCGGCGATGGCAGGGATTCGGAATCTTCGAAGCGGGTCCTGGTTGACTTGGTTAACTTTGCCCGGGATATCATCCCTCTGATTCAGCAACCGGGGGTCAACGCCGTACTAGCCAATCGCTGAGCCCGGAGAATCGGGGTTTCGGCTTGGCCACGATTGTAGCCCTCAGCGCGTGAGCAATATGCTAAATGATCAAACGTCTGTCGAGTTGCAGTTACCGCGTGTTGCTCCGGTGCTTCGATTGCCAGTGGCAATCACGGACTACGCAGCGGCGGTGGGACTGCTGCTTGCGTGGACCGGGGTGCGCGCTCAACCGCGCCTGGTTGCAGCCGCCAACACTCATCTGGTAGCGACCGCTCGCTGCGATCCCAAATTCGATGCGGCTATTCGGCAATTTGATTTAATCGTGCCCGATGGTATGCCGCTGGTCTGGTACTTGAATGTCTTGGAAGGTGCGGCGCTTGCCGACCGCGTCTACGGCCCAACACTTATGCTTCGTTGCCTCGAAGCCGCGCCTGGCCCTTATCAGCACTTCTTCCTTGGCGGTTCACCTGAGCTGCGGCAAAGACTCGAACACGAGGTTCAAAGTAGATTTCCTCGCCTGCAAATTGTCCAGGGGTATTCGCCGCCTTTCGGCGCCTGGGAGGAATCAGAAGATGCCCACATCCTGGACGCTATCTCGGCCGGGAAGCCACACTTTGTCTGGGTCGGGTTGGGTTGTCCTAAACAAGAGTTGTTTCTGGCCCGCCTCAGGAATCGCCTGCCGCCGGCTGTCTATCTGGCCGTCGGCGCAGCGTTTTCGTTGATCTCGGGCGCGGTCAGGCAGGCGCCCCCGCAATTGCAGAGGTTAGGCCTGGAATGGGCGTTTCGCCTAGCCATAGAGCCGCGCCGGCTTTGGAAACGGTATCTGCTGAATAACTCGCTCTTTCTATGGTTTAGCGCCGTTGAAGCAGGCCGGCGCTTACTCACTCGTTTTGGAAATCCTAGATAGTTATTCGTCAGACAAAGTAGCGACAGAAAAACCAAAAATTACCATGGAATCTCAATCTCCCGACCGTTTGGGAAATTGCCATATTGACGTTTCTGTCACAAAGCCTGCTCTACTCGTCATCGGGCCGACTTACAGCATATCGTTTAATCGCAAAAAATTGCTGGCTTTGGCCGATTATTTCGATATTACCTGCGCGACCTCGCAACTCTCTGATCGATCCTTTTACGGTCTGCCAGTTCGGCAATTAGAGGAGGATAATGTCCGAGAACCGTTTGCCTTGCGGCGGTTGCCTGAATTCCCAAAGGAGAAAGAATTCACCAAGTTTTTTTACAGGGGATTGGATAGGGTCTTTCGCGAAAAGCAATTCGACTTTGTTCTGGTCGACAGCGAGGCCTGGGGCTTAGTGAAGTGGCAGGCCTGGCTGCTGGCGAAACTCTGGCAGCGAAAAGCATTCTTTGGTGAGTTCAATTGGGAAAACGTCAAGCGGACCGGACTTAAAGGCCAGATCCTTTCTGTGGTCTACCGTCTGTCGGCGCTTGCCGACGATTTTACGATAGCCGGAAATCAAGCGTGTCGCGCCTTGCATTTGGCTCACGGAGTTGACCCTGCGCACAACCTGGTGGCTGCACAATTGGGCGTTGATGTCGAGTTGTTCCACCCGGTCGATCAGCGTGAGAAATCCGCGTTCCGCAAGAGTCTGGACTTGCCTGCCAAGGGATTCCTGGCCGGATTCTGCGGTCGTCTGGTGCCGGAAAAAGGATTAATCGAATTGCGCGACGCGCTGCAGCGTCTGCGGGCCGAGCGGCCGGATGTTCATCTTGCTCTGCTTGGTCACGGACCGTTAGGGGAAGACCCGCGATTTTACCGGGAGGCATGGATCACGATCCTGAATGCGCGTCCCCACTTTGAAATCCCGATGTTCATGCAGTCCCTGGATATATTTATTCTCCCCAGCAAACCGGTTCGTGATCCGGATCGCCTGTGGGAGGAGCAATTTGGTCATGTGCTCATTGAGGCTATGGCTTGCGGTGTGCCGGTTATCGGGTCAGACTCCGGGGCGATACCCGAAGTTATCGGGGATAGATCGGGAATTTTTCAGCATGGGTCGGCTGAGTCGCTCTACGACAAGCTCATCTTCCTCCTCCAGGAACCCGAAGCGCTGACCGCGATGGCAGCCAGGCAACATGAGCAAGTGGCGCAGTACTACAGCCACCAGGCTCTAGCTCGCATTTATGCTAATTTTCTCCGAGCGATTCGGAAATCCGCTAATGCCAGGCACAAATCCGGTACGCGATGACGATCCAATTAGACTAGAATCCTTGAAAAGCAAACATCGTTTCAGATGAGTCAAGTTTTTCCGTTTCCATGTATCGGTGATCAGTTGGGCCTAGCTTTTCAAGGATTCGATAGCGAGGCCGCTTCACTCAACCGATGCTGCTCCCACAGGGCCTTGTTACCCCTCCATCTCGCCGGTCTGACGCGCGGCCTCGCTGGATAATGAATTTTTACATCAAAACGCCGTCTCACTATTCCTCTCTGGCGCCTTTGCAACCGTTATGAAAAGGCCGCTTGATGTGATGTGGTTACCGAGTCCGCCCGAGTCGGGGTCTTACAGCATGGACCGGTATTGGCGTGAATTGGATCGGATGAAAAACTTAGTGGCACCTGGTGAGTTTGCCTTTTCGTCTTTGCTCAAAGGTCCTCCGGAAAGCACCCGCAAAGCAGGTCGCTGGGTGCGCGCCGCCGCGAGATATGCAGCCTATCCGCTGCGCGCGGCTATGGCCAACCCGGTGTCAGTGTTTCACTTGCTGGATCATAGCCATGCGCACATGCTCCGTTTCCTTGGCCGAAAAGGAAAAAAAATTGTCACTGTCCATGATCTGTTTCCTTTACGGGATTCGACAGGAATCACTGCAAGCCAGGTCAGGCGTTTTCGGGACAGAATAAACGAGTTGCGCCGCGCCGATTTGATTTTGGTGGATTCAAATTCAACCGGAGCAGACGTAAAGGACTTTCTTGGTGTGAACTGCCCGCCTTGCGAGCGGCTGGTGATAGGTGTTAACAATCAGGCATTCTCTGAGCAACGGCGCATCCCGATGAGAGCGCTCGAGAACTTGGCACCCGGACCTATCGTCTTGTGTGTAGGCTCGAATCTGCCGCGGAAAAATCTCGCAATTCTACCGGATGTCTTCGAACTGGTGTTGGTCCGTCTTGACCGGCTGACTTTTATTCGCGTCGGCCCACAGCTGGAGGCATCGATCCGGTCCCG
>Ga0306926_10008622_pt1 | contig 11159 bp, 10 predicted proteins | sample flu12Cox44000178_FD_203759 | JGI IMG/M metagenome (GOLD analysis project Ga0306926, IMG submission 203759) | Lab enrichment of tropical soil microbial communities from Luquillo Experimental Forest, Puerto Rico - flux8day.12C.oxic.44.000.178 (v2)... | ecosystem: Environmental > Terrestrial >...
GCGGGTCGGGGCGTGTGGGCTTCGTCATGGCGGCTGGCGGCAAGAGGGGCCGATCGTATCAGGACAGCCGACCAGATCGCAAAAACCGCGGAAATCACCGGGCGGAAATCGCCGGGACGCGGCCGGTGTGTGCTACCGTGGCGTCATGGCTCAGGCGCTCGAGCTGAGCAAGTTCCCGGTGCTGGTCGTCGACGACGAGTCGGACAACCTCGACGCCTTCCGGTTCAACTTCGGCCGCGCCTTCCAGCTCTACTACGCCGGCAGCGGCGAGGAGGCGCTGGCGCTCGCCCGCGCGCACGACGTGGCGGTGATCGTCACCGACCAGCGGATGCCGAAGATGAACGGCCTCGACCTGCTCAAGGCCGCGCGCGAGCTCCGCCCCGACGCGGTCGGCATCATCGTCACCGCCTTCACCGACGTCGACGTGCTGATCGAGGCCATCAACCTCGGGCGGATCTACCGCTACATCACCAAGCCCTGGGACTCGAAGGAGCTGCGCGGCGTCTTGACCCACGCCGTGGAGCGGTTCGCGCTGGTGCGCGAGAATCGGCGCCTCGAGGAGCAGCTCGCCGCCTACGTCGGCATGCTGTCGAAGGAGGCGCACGGCGCGTTCAACTTCGGCGCCATCGTGGGCGAGGCCCCCGCGCTCAGGGACGTGCTCGCGCGCGTCGAACAGGTCGCGCAGACGTCGTCGACGGTCCTCTTGCGCGGGGAGACCGGCACCGGCAAGGAGATGGTCGCGCGCGCGATCCACATCAACAGCGCGCGCGAGGCCAAGCCGTTCGTGCGCGTCAACTGCGCGGCGCTGGCGCCGGGCGTGCTCGAGTCGGAGCTGTTCGGTCACGAGAAGGGATCGTTCACGGGCGCCGTCGCGCGGCGGCTGGGGCGGTTCGAGCTGGCGGACGGCGGCACGCTGTTCCTCGACGAGGTCGGCGACCTGCCGGCCGACGTCCAGGTCAAGCTGCTGCGCGTGCTGCAAGAGCGCGAGTTCGAGCGGGTCGGCGGCTCCGAGACGGTGAAGGTCGACGTGCGCGTCGTCTCGGCCACGCACCGCGACCTCGAGAAGCAGATCGCCGACGGCACCTTCCGCGAGGACCTCTACTACCGCCTCAACGTCTTCCCGATCACGCTGCCGCCGCTGCGCGAGCGGCCGAGCGACATCCCGCTGCTCGCCGAGCACTTCGTGCAGAAGTACGCGCCGGGCGCCGGGAAGAACGTGCGCGGCATCGACGCCAGCGCGGCGGTGGCGCTCGCCGCCTACCCCTGGCCCGGCAACGTGCGCGAGCTCGAGAACGTGATCGAGCGAGCGCTCATCCTGACCCGCGGCCCGGAGGTCACCGCCGCCGACCTCGAGTTCACCCGCCGCACGCCGGCCGCTGCGGCGGCCCCCGCGGCGGCGGCGCCGGCGGCCAGCGCCCGGCCGACCGACGGTGCGCGGCCGCTCTCCGAACGCCTGCACGAGCAGGAGCGGGCGGCCATAGTCGCCGCCATCGACGGCGCGCAGGGGAACATCGCCCACGCCGCCCGGGCCCTCGGCATCAACCGCTCGACGCTCTACTACCGGATGCGCAAGCACGGGCTCGAGCACCTGCTGCCCATGAAGGAAACGACGGGGACGGTGACGACGCCCGGCCCGAGCTCGACCTCCTCCGATCCGGCGGGCGCCCCGCGCCCGCCGCAGTCAGAATGAAGACATGAAGTTCCTGTTCGTGATGGACCCGCTGGCGCGGCTGCAGATCGCCGGCGACACGACCTTCGCCATCATGCTGGCGGCTCAGGCCCGCGGCCACGACATCTGGTTCTGCGAGCCGCGCCACCTGTCGCTCGAGCACGCCGACGCCGTGGCGCGCGCCTGGCCCACCACCGTACGCCGCGTCCCCGGCGACCACTACCTCCTCGGCCCGCAGAGCGCGGTGGCTCTGAAGAGCTGCGATGCGGTGTTCATGCGCAAGGACCCGCCGTTCGACCTCGATTACTACTTCGCGACGCTGCTGCTCGAGCGCGCGCGCGGCCAGACGCTGATCATCAACGACCCGCGCGGCCTGCGCGAGCAGAACGAGAAGCTCTCCGTGCTCGAGTACCCCGACCTCACGCCCCCAGCGGTCGTGACCCGCGAGGCCAACCGCCTCCGGTCTTTCCTTGCCGAGCAGGGGGGCGAGATGGTCGTCAAGCCGCTCGACGCCTCGGGCGGCTTCGGGGTCTTCCACGTCCGCCGCGGCGACCCCAACACCGGCGCCATCCTCGAGCAGGCGACCAACCTCGGCCGCCGCTGGACCATGGCCCAGAAGTACCTCCCCGAGGTCCGCCGCGGCGACAAGCGGATCCTCCTCGTCGACGGCGAGTTCCTGTGCGCGGTGCTGCGCGTGCCGGCTCCCGACGACGCGCGCGGCAACCTCCACGTCGGCGCCAAGCCGATGGCCACCAAGCTCGACGAGCGCGACGAGGCCATCATCCGCGCCCTCGGCCCGCGCCTGCGCGAGCGCGGCCACTTCTTCGTCGGCCTCGATGTCATCGGCGGCTGGCTGACGGAGGTCAACGTCACCAGCCCCACCGGCATCCTCGAGGCCAACGCGCTTTACAGCGCGAGTTACGAGGTGGCGGTCGTCGAGCGCCTCGAGCAGAAGATCGCGAGCGCCCGCGCCGGCGGATGAGGGGGGGGCCCGCGCGTACGACGACGCGTGGGACGATCGCGCTCGCGATCCTGCTCGGCACCCACGCGGCCGCGGCGGAGGAGACAGCGCCGAAGCTGCGGGAGACGGCGCCGCTCGTCCTGCTCGTCCAGGGCGACGCCGTCCTCGCCTCGACGCCCGGCGCCCCCGACGATCCGCCGCCCGGTCGCGAGCTCCGCCTGCGCCGCGCCCGGGTGGGCGAGGATGTCACGCTCGGCGCCTTCCGCCTGCGCGCCCTCGTCGAGGGGCAGTCCAAGAACGCCGACGGCGAGAACTTCACCCCGATGGAGGGCGGCCGCCTCGCCGGCGCCATGCGCGTCACCGACGCCTTCGTCTCCTTCGCCCCCTTCGCGCTCCTCCGCGCCACCGTCGGCTCGATGCGCGTGCCGTTCTCGCTCTCCCGCCGGGTCGACGCCGCCGACCTCCGCCTCCCGGAGCGCGCGCCCATCATCGACGCCGTGGCCCCCGACTACCGCGTCGGCGCCAGCCTGACCAGCGACGCGGGCGCGCTCGCTGGCGCGGTCGCCTTCATGGCCGCCGACCCGAGCCTCGACGGCCAGCTCTTCTCGCGGGGCGGGTTCGTCGCCGCCCGCCTCCTCGCCGAGCCGATCGGCCCCGTCGGCATCGCGCCCTGGCGCCGCCGACCGAAAGACCCCTGGTACGACTGGTTCCGCTTCTCCGTCGGCGCCTCGATCCTGTACGGCTCCCTGGTCGAGCCCCACACCACCAAGGCCGGCGCCGATCTTCAAGCCCAGTGGCGCTCCCTCGTCGTGAGCGGCGAGTACGTCTACTCCCACGCCCCCTCCGGCATCGAGCAGGGAGCCGTGATCGAGCCCGGCCTCGATCTGCCGCGCCGCCGCCTCATCGACTTTGGAAACGGCAAGGGGCTTTTCCGGCGCCACCTCGACTTCGTCGCCCGCGGGGATTGGCGCCGCGTCGGGGGCGTCGACCAGTGGGGCGCCGGCGCCGCGGCGACGTCCTACCTGTGGGATCCGAACATCCGCCTGCAGATCGGCTTCGAGCGTCGCACCGCCGCCGGCGTCATCTCCGACTGGGCGATCGCCCGTCTGATGATCGTGATTCAGTGATGGACGCTTCCGAGAGCTAGAAGCGACGGCCCATGCTCACGCGCTCCTCGATCTCGAAGCCAAGCCGGCGATAGAAGGCGATGACCTCGCTGTTCCCCGCGCGGATCTGGATGTTCACCTTCGGGCACGCGAGCGCGCGCAGGCCGGACTCGGCAGCGCGCACCAACTGCGTTGCGAAGCCGCGCCGCCGCCACGCGGGCGCGACGGCCAGGTGGTAGATCCAGCCCCGAACGCCGTCGTAGCCCGCCATCACCGCTCCCACCATGGCGCCGGCGACCTCGCCGACCAGCAGGAGCTCGGGCTGCACCTTGAGCTTGCTCTCGATCATCACCTCGGGCGCGTTCCACGGCGGATCGTCGGGGAAGACGCCGGCCCACAGCGCGCGGAGCGCGTCGCGATCTCGCGCCTCGAACGGTCGAACGGTGAGCGTTGCGGTCATGGCGCGAGAACGCTGCCGCGTTCAGGAACGGCGCGCAAGCGCATGAGCGGCGGTTCGCGTCTCTTCCTATTCAGGTGCGGCGCCCCTCACCGCCAAGGCTCGCGCCCGAAGGCTGATGCTCCCGTCGCCGGCGGATTTCAAACGCGCGCGCAGCCGCTCTCGCAGTGAGTCGCGCCGCGCCTCGGTCAACGATGCGACATAGGTTGGTGCTGGTCCGGCGCCGCCCAGGAACGGGCCCCAGTAGTCATCGAAGCCCGCGAACCCGGTAGGAACGGTGAGCGCGGCGCTCTCGACGCCGGCGAACTCCGCCTCGGCGAACAGCGAGGTCAAGTGGGACAGCGTCCACGCTTCGAACCGGCGCGCCTCGTCGAGCGTGGCGGCGCCCGGTTCGGAGGCCACGGCCTCCGCCCAGAAATGGGCGAGAAATTCGACGCCGCCGAGGTAGTCCCACACGAAGGCCGCGACGACACCGCCCGGACGTACCCGCTCGCGCATGGCCCTCAGCGCCGCCGCTGGCTCCGCGATGAAGTTGAGGACCAGCCCCGAGACGATGACGTCGAACCCGCCGGCCCGGGTCGGCAGCGCCTCCGCGGGTGCGGCGACGTAAGAGACGCGGGGGTCCTCGACCACGGTCCTGGCGTACTCGACGAACGACGCCGACCGATCGGTGGCGAGGACCGTCGCCGGTTCCGCGAGCGAGCAGACGCTCGACGTGAGCGCGCCCGCGCCGCAACCGACCTCCAGCCAATGCCCCGCAGGCTCGGGTGCGAGCCAGGCGAGAAACTCTCGCGCCACGACCCGGCTCCAGCGGCCCATGTACGCTTCGTACGCGTCGCCCTGCGCCCATCGGTCACCGATCGTCTCGCTCACCTCGCGCACCTCCGTCTTCGCAGCTTCCTCTCGCCGGCGATCAGCGTCCAACCGTGAACCAGGTGCAGCGGCCCTCCACGCAGCCGCACAGCGCCGGCCTGAGAGAGTTGTAGTAGGGGCAGATCCCCGGACCGCTCGGCTCGCGCGTCGTCACGCACTCGTTCCCGCAGCCGGCGGGCATGCATTCCCCGTCGTGGCTGCACGCGCCGCCGTTCACGGCGCCGCCCGGGAGGTGCGGGCCGATGGGGTTCCGCGCCACACCCGGGCGATAGCCGAGCTGCTCGGCGCACCCGGCGTCGTAGGGCAGGGGACCACACGCCGGGTCGCCCGCCGCGCAGCGCGGCCCGGGCGGGACAATCTGACCGACCTGGACGCGCAACCTGGCGTCGGAGGCGCCGACGGCCTCCGCCTCGGCGACCATCGTCCTCGCCAGCACATCGGGGCCCACCAGCCCGTCGCGGACCTGGAGCCCGATGCAGAGGTCGTGCGGCTCCCCCGGACGTTCGCCGCTGCACGTGCAGCCGGTCAGCCCCGCAGAGTTCGCCCAATGCTCCGGAAGCGCGCGGTACAGCGCGTTCTGCACGCTGTGGAGCTCGGCATCGACCATCTCGCGCTTCCCGTCGCGGCTCAGAAGATATTGCCCCGCGGTTGGACAGGCCCGCAGCGTCGCGCCCGTCTTCTCGATGGCCGCGAGGGTCGCGGCGTCGTCGGGAAAGCGGGCCGCCGGGGGCCGTGGAAGCGCGGCCGGGCGCGCCGTCGGGCAGGGGATCGGACGATGAGCGCAGTGCCCGCAGAGCACGAGCACGATCGCGGCCGACGAAACCAGCCATGCCCGGGTCATCGAATCGCAGTTTACGAGGTGTGCCGACGAAAGTGATCCGGGCTAGACTTCTCCGCGCGAGATGAAGCAGAAGGACTTCGAGGCGCGCGTCCTGGAGATCTGGCTGCTCTCGCGCGTCCCCCTGACGCTCGCCCACGTCCAGCACCTCACGGGCGCCTCGCGCGCCAACACCAAGAAGGCGCTCGACGCCATGACCGTCGAGGGGGTGCTCGGCGCCGACATCGCCGACGACGGCGAGATGATCTGGTCCGTCGTCGGCGCCGAGCGCCCGAAGTCCGGCCCCGCGACCGTCGCCGAGCTCGAGAAGATGCGCACGCTCACCTCCGAGGTCGCAGGCTCGCGGGCGCTGGCGCGCGCCGCGGGCGCTGTCACCGGCAAGGCGCTCGCCGGGCGCGGTGGCGATGAGAAGTCCGTCGTCGCCTCGGGCGGCCTGTCGCTGGTGCTGGGCCCGCTCGGCTGGCTCTACGCGGCCCCGCTGCGCGAGGCGATCCCGGGCGTGGCCATCTACGTCGGCGTCTGCTCGTTCCTACCGCACGTCCTGCTCATGCCCCTCCTCGGCATCCTCGCCCCGATCTCGGGCCTCGCCGGCGTCTACTACGCCATCCGCCACAACCAGACCGGTGAACGCACGGGCCTGTTCAGCGACCGGAAGAAGAGCAAGTAGAGCGTCCCGCTGGACACCGCAGTCGGGCGGCGATCACCTCGCCGACACGCGTTTATCTGCTCGCTCCCGCGGAACGCCACAGCGGCCCGAGCGCACGCCTGCTGCAAACGCGGTAGCATCGAGGCGTGGAGGGAGCGCCCGCCAGCCACGACGGCGATCGGCTGCGGCTGGTCGCGCTCGGCGGGTGCCTGGGCGCGGCGCTCGCGCTCTACGCGGCGTTCGCGATCGTGGTCGGGAGCGTGCCGGCGGGGTGGGAAGGGTACGTGGGGTTTTCGCGCGCGTCGGGGTCGATGTTCCGCGCGTTCAGCCGCCTGCCGGCGATCGGGCTGGGCAAAGCCGGGTTCGAGCGGGCGATGGCGTTGCTGCTCGGCGGGCTCTGGGCGGCGTGGGGTGGGGGGCTGATCGCGCTTCGGGGGGTCGCGCCGGGCGGCGGGCGGCGGCGGGCGCGGGCGATCGTCCTCGCGGGCGGCGCAGCCATACTCGTGATGGTGATCGTCACGGTGCCGCCGGTGCTGTCGGGGGATCTGTACCGGCAGGCGATCTACGGGCACATGGTGGCGTTGCATGGTCTCAATCCGTATTCCACGCCGGTGGCGGCGCTGGCCGGCGATCCACTATTCTCGTTCGCGAACGAGCCGACAGCGACTTCCTTCTATGGGCCGGTGTATACCGCGCTGTCGGCCGTCGCCGCGTTCGTCGCGCCGACGAGCCCCGTCGGGTCGGTGATCGCCTGGAAGACGACGGCGGCGGCGGCGGCGTTCGGGGTGGTATGGCTCGCCGCGCCCGTGGCGCGCGCGCTGGCCGCGCCGGACGCCTCGGACGGGCTCGAGGCGCAGCTTTTTCTCGCCTGGAATCCCGTCGTGGTCATCGAGTCGGCGGCCTCGGCGCACATCGAGCCGATCATGACGCTGCCGGCGCTCGCGGGCCTCTTGCTCTTGGTGCGCGCGCCGCCTCTGCGCGGGTTCGCCTTGCTCGTGGTCTCGACGCTGACGAAGTGGCTCACAGGGCTGATCGCGCTCTACGCGTTCGTCCGCGAGGTCCGGGGCGCGCCACCCGAGCGGCAGCTGCCGACTGCGCTCCGCCTCGCGGGCGTCGGCGCGCTCGTGGTCGTGGTCTGCTACGCGCCGTTCGCCTCGGGGCTCTTCCACGGCGGCGGCCTGTTCGAGCTGGCGACGCACGGCACGGGGTACCTCGGCGACAAGACCGCGCACGCCGTCCCGCAGTGGGTCTGGTCGGCGCTGTTCGCGGCGCTGGTGGTGGCCGTCGCGCCGTTTGCGACGAGGGGGGACTGGGCGCGCCTGGTCGCGGCGGTGGCCGCGCTGCTGCTCGTCTTCATCCTGCTGGTTCCCCCCTGGCTGTTCGCCTGGTACTTCGTGACCCCCATCGCGCTCGCGGCTGTGCTTCCCCGCGGACGGCTCGGCTTGGCGTTGCGGGCCGCTTCGGTGATCCTGGGGGCGGACGTGATGCTCTACTACGCTAGGCTGGTTCCGCCGAGATAGAGGTAGAGGCAGAGGCAGCGATAGGGACGATGGCCGAGACGACCAAGAAGAAGAAGCAGCTCAAGACCTTCCCCGGGCTCGACGCGCTGTCGTTCCAGCACCCGCACGACGCCGCGGCGACGGACGCGCTGCGCGCCGTGCCCGGCCTCGACGTCGTCATCGTGAAGGTGCTGGAGTACGGGCTCGAGAAGCTCTACTACCTCGAGAACATCGCCGACAACGTGCGGGTCACGAACCGGATGCTGCCGCGCCTGCACAGGTACCTCGGGTGGGGCTGCAAGATCCTCGACGTCGAGGAGCCGGAGCTGTACGTGACGCTCGACCCTGTGCCGAACGCCTACACCTTCGGGCACAAGAAGCCGTTCATCGTGCTGACGTCGGCGCTCGTCGACCTCCTCGGCGACGAGGAGCTGCTGTTCGTGATCGGGCACGAGCTTGGCCACATCAAGGCGGGGCACGTGCTCTACACCATCCTGGCTCGCAACATCGCCACCATCATCGCCGCCATCGGCCAGGCGACGCTGGGCATCGGCGCGCTGCTCGGGCAGGGGCTGGTGGTGGCGCTCCACGACTGGTACCGCAAGGCGGAGCTGACCGCTGACCGCGCCGGCCTGCTCTGCGTGCAGGACCTCGACCCGTGCGTGAACGTGTTCATGAAGCTCGCCGGCGGGGGCGGGCGGCTGTGGGCGGAGATGGACCGCCACGAGTTCTTGCACCAGATCGACGCCTACGAAGAGGAGGATCGCTCGACGCTCGGGCGCGCCTACAAGACCTGGATCACCGCCTGGCGCACGCACCCGTTCCCGATCCTGCGCGCGAAGGAGCTGCGCGACTGGTTCGACGAAGGCTACGCGGATCTCGTCACGCCGCGCGCGCTCCCCCCCGCGTGAAGACCGCCGGGCGCCCGCTGGTCGCGCTCTACGCGGCCACGCTGTTCGTGACCTCCGGGCTGCTGTTCGTGCTCGAGCCGCTGGTCGCCAAGGGGCTCTTGCCCGTGCTGGGCGGCGGGGCCGCGGTCTGGACCACCGCCGTGGCGTTCTTCCAGCTCGCGCTGCTCGCCGGCTATCTCTACGCCCACGTCGGCCCGGTGTGGCTCGGGGTGCGCCGTCACGCGTACCTCCACGTCGCGCTTCTCGCTGCCGTGGCGGTGGCGCTGCCGCTGCGCCCGCCCGCCGACTGGGTCGCGCCCGACCCGTACTTCCTCTACGCGGCGAGCAACGCGGGCAGCCTGATCGCGCTCGTCGCCTATCCGATCCTGCTCGAACCGCTCGCGGGCCTCGCCCTGCAGCGCCGGCTCTGGATGGAGGGGCTCGGCGCGGCGGTGGCGCTGCTCGGCGCCTCGGCGCTGGCCATCGGGCGGCGGGGGGCGATCGACGCTCCACCGGCGCGAGACGGCACGGCGAGGGTCGTGGAGGTCGTGCCGGTCACCGCCCGCACGCGCCTCCGCTGGCTCGCCCTCGCCGCGGTCCCGTCGAGCCTGCTCTTGTCCGTCACGACGTACGCGACCACGGACATCGTCGCGCTGCCGCTGCTCTGGGTCTTCCCGCTCGCGCTCTACCTCTTGACCTTCATCCTCGCCTTCAGCCGCCGACGGCGCGTGCAGCACCACATCATCGCCCGGGTCCAGGCGGTGCTGTTTCTCCCCATAGCCGCGGAGATGTTCCTGCGCACCGACGCAGCCGCCTGGACGCTGGTGCCGCTGCACGCGCTGATGTTCTTCGTCACCGCGCTGCTCTGCCACCAGACGCTGGCCGACAGCCGCCCCACCGGCGCCAGGGTGACGGAGTTCTATCTCGTCGTGGCGGCGGGAGGCGCGCTGGGCGGCCTCTTCAACGTGCTCGTCGCGCCGTTCCTGTTCAGGACGCTTCTCGAGTACCCGATCGGGCTCGTCGCCGCGGCCCTGCTCCCGGCCATCCCCCGCGAGGCGTCGCCCGACCGCGCCGCACCAGCCCCCGATCGCCCGGCCCGGCTCAAGGACGTCGCCTACCCACTGGCGCTGGCGGCGGCGCTGCTCGCCGCCGTCCCCGTCGCGCGGGCGATCGAAGCCCGGGGCGGGTCGCGCGGCGCCCTCGCCACGCTGGTCCTGTTGCTCGCGTCAGCCGGCGTCGTCGGCTATTCGTTCCGCACGCGCCCGCTTCGCTTCGCCCTCGGCGTCGCCGCCATCATGGCCGCGGGCGCGGCCTACGGTCGCGGATCGACGCGCCTCCTGTACGCGTCGCGCAGCTTCTATGGGCCACACCGCGTGGCGCTCGAGCCGCCGTCGATCATCACGCTCGCCAGTGGAAACACGATCCACGGCGCACAAGACCTGGCCCCGGCGCACCGTCACGAGCCGCTCACCTACTACCACCGCCGGAGCCCCATCGGCGACATCATGGCCGCGTGGAAGGAGCTCCCCCAGCGCCGCCGCGTCGGCGTGGTGGGCCTCGGTGCCGGATCGCTCGCCGCCTACGCCGCGCCTGGTGAGCGCTGGACCTTCTTCGAGATCGATCCGGACGTCATCGACATCGCCCGCGATCGCGGCCTGTTCACGTTCATCGCCGACGCGCCGGTGGGAGCCATCGACGTCGTCCCCGGGGACGCGCGGCTCTCGCTCGCGCGCGTCCCCGACGGCAGCTTCGGCATCCTCGCCCTCGATGCCTTCACCTCCGACGCCGTCCCCGCCCACCTGCTGACGCGCGAGGCGATCGCCCTCTACCTCACCAAGCTGGCGCCTGGCGGCGTGCTCGCCTTCCACCTGTCGAACCGCTACCTCGATCTCGAGCCGGTCGTGGCCGGCGCCGCGGCCGACCTCGGGCTCTCGGCTCTCTCCCGCTTCGCCAACGCGACCCCCGAGGAGGCGCGGCACCGCAAGACAGCGTCGGGCTGGATGGTCGTCGCGCGCGCGCCCGCCGACCTCGCGCCCTTCGCCGGCGATCCGCGTTGGGCCCCGCCCCGCCAGGCCGCGCCCGCCTGGACAGACGACAAGTCGAACCTCTGGCGCGCCCTTCACCTCCTCGGCCGCTGAGGGCTGATCGCGTCGTGCGGGACCCTCTCAGGGTCCCGCGCTCAATGCATGCTGCGCTTCTTGACCGACTTCGGGGCGGGGT
>Ga0306926_10008623_pt1 | contig 11159 bp, 10 predicted proteins | sample flu12Cox44000178_FD_203759 | JGI IMG/M metagenome (GOLD analysis project Ga0306926, IMG submission 203759) | Lab enrichment of tropical soil microbial communities from Luquillo Experimental Forest, Puerto Rico - flux8day.12C.oxic.44.000.178 (v2)... | ecosystem: Environmental > Terrestrial >...
GATTGCAGCAATTCGATCCCGCGCGGACGCCTGTGATCTTTGTTCACGGCTTGCAAGAAACAGGAGGCAGCTGGGCGCCAATGTTTGACTCCCTCCGTGATGACCCAGCGATAAGGAAGCATTATCAGTTCTGGTATTTCAGTTACCCGAGCGGCTATCCCTACCCCTATGCCGCCGCGCTCTTCCGCCACGATCTCGACGGGATCGAGCGCGCGTTCCCAAACCATAAGCGCATCGTCCTGATCGGCCACAGCATGGGAGGGTTGATTTGTCGATTAATGATCACAGATGCAGGCGACAAAATCTGGCGCGATTTTTTTGCCACGCCTCCGGCCAAAACTCCGCTGGCGAGCGACACACGCAAACTGTTGGAACAGGCGCTCGTGTTTAATCATCGGCCGGACGTTCAACGGGTGATATTCATTTCGACTCCGCATCGAGGCAGCAAATTAGCTACGGGCTGGATCGGCCGGATCGGTGCCGCTCTCGTCAGAACTCCACGACTTCTTGCATCGACATACGCTGCAGCCAAACCGCTCTTAATAGCCGATCCGGCGGCCAGACCGCTGAACCGGATGCCGAACAGCGTCGATACGCTTGAGCCTAACGACCGGTTCGTGGAAGCGGTGAACAAGCTGCCGATCGCGCGTGGTATTCCTTATCATTCGATCATCGGCGACCGCGGCCGAGGCGATACACCGAACAGTTCTGATGGCGTAGTTCCCTATTGGAGCTCTCATCTGTCAGGCGCGCAGTCGGAACGGATCGTCAATTCAGATCACGGCGCACAATACAATCCGCAAGCGATTCGAGAAGTTGAACGGATCCTAAAACTGAATCTTTCTCATTCGACTGCGTCATCAAACCGTTGAGGCTCCGATGCGGGCCGGGTTGGAGATCCGTTTTGGAATGATCCGCGTTTCAGCAAGCTCGTTGATTCATTCGAACCGAATACTGCGAAAATAATGTACGCGGCGTTGACTGATGTGACGTGACTTGCCTGGAAACGGATGTAATCGGAAGATCAAACAAACTAAGAAAGAAATATTATGGCCAAACAAGATAAATCTACAGGTTCAGTCTACAGAGTAACGGAAGTAATCGGCACGAGTGCGCAATCGTGGGACGATGCCGCAAAGACTGCGGTACAGACCGCGGCGGGCACGCTGCGCGATCTGCGCATTGCCGAGGTTGTGAAGATGGACGTGAAAATTGAGGATGGCAAAATCATCGAGTACCGAACTCGATTACAGCTGTCCTTTAAGTACGAAAGTTAGTCTGAAGGAAAACGGACGCGGTCATCTCTCAATTGGTTTTCGTTTTTCCGAGCCGCACGGTAACTATGTCAGGCTGGATCAATCGGCCAGTGCCATGAAACTTCTCAGCGAAACCAACACTCTCTTCGATGCTTTGCGACAGTCGGCGAAGCCGAAACCGGTGAGTGTGATCGAAAAGCTCATCCAGAATGGGCCGGACCGCGATCTTTGCCGTATCAACGCTCTCGCCTTTGCCGCCAGGCACAACCTTGATGAAGAAGATGTGATTGCGGCTTTTCTGCATGGTGGCCGACTCGGCATTTTCGATATGTCGTGGAACATCCTTTGTCCCGCTTGCGGCGGCGTTCTCGATTCAGGCGCGACGCTTAAGACCGTAAGGCAAGCTGAATACAGATGCGTCCTTTGCGCCAAGGAATGGGAACCGACGCTTGACGAGATTGTCGAGGTCACATTCACCATCAGCCCACGGGTGCGGAAAATCGCGGCCCACGATTCCGAGACACTGCCCTGGATTGAATACTACAGACAGATCTTTTGGAGTTCCGGCGTCGATTTGCCCGATGACGAGACATTCGCAAAATGGGTTAAGGAAAACACTCTCGATAGCCGCGAGCTTTCACCTGGCGAAAAGGTGCTGCTCTCGCTCCAGTTGTCTGAAGGAGAGGTGGACCTGTTCGATCCGGTTCTTCACATGTCGCAACATCTCGAAGTGAATGGCGAGCCGACGCGTGAGAGCCAATCGCTCTCCTTCGTTATGACCAGGGATCACGCACCGGAAGAAACCGTTCAGGTGCGCCCCGGCCCTCTGACCCTGACTATGGAAAACCGCTCAAATAAACGCACGTTGCCGGCCGTTTGGGTCGTTAGCGACAAGATTCACGAACTTATTAACAAGCGTCGCCCCTTCCTGACTGCGAAACGTCTTCTGACGAACCAAACATTCCGCGATATTCATCGCACCGATGCACTCGATGTGGATCAAAGGCTTAAGATTACGAGCCTCACCTTTCTGTTTACCGACCTCAAAGGTTCAACAGAACTATACGAACGAGTTGGAGATCTGGCTGCCTACGATTTGGTGCGCGCTCACTTCCGGCTGTTGAATGAAATCGTGGCGGCGGAAAGAGGCGCCGTGGTTAAGACAATCGGCGACGCCGTGATGGCGACATTCCCGACGCCAGACCGAGCGATGGCGGCTGCACTGAGAATGCGAGAAGCATTGAAAGATTTGAAGGGTGATTTGCTTCTTAAGATCGGCATCCACGAGGGTCCGTGTTTGGCGGTTTCGCTAAACGACAGGCAGGATTATTTCGGACGTACCGTCAACATCGCCGCTCGCGTCCAGGGCCTCGCGACGTCGCGCTCCATTTTCGCGACCACACCGGTCGTTACTGACAGCCAAGCCTCGAAGCTGTTGCAATCAAACGGAATCGCCCTTACCCCGGAGAAGCGCTCACTCCGCGGCATTGCTAAACAGGTCGAGATTTTCGAAATAGCTTGAGTCGACGGATAAGCGGTTTGTGAACGGTTTGCCGAGAAACGTTGGCGGCATGGGATATCCTTTGTGATGGAAAACAAGATTCCCGGACTTCATCACGTCACTGCGATCGCGAGTGATCCGCAGCGGAACCTAGATTTTTATGTCGCGCTGCTCGGCCTGCGTTTCGTGAAGCGCACCGTCAATTTCGACGATCCAGGATCGTACCATTTTTATTTCGGCGATCGGCGTGGCACGCCCGGAACAATCCTGACATTTTTTCCGTGGCCGGGGGCGCGGCGCGGAATTCGCGGGACAGGTCAGGTCGAAGCGACAGCGTTTGCGATACCACCGGATTCAACCGGGTTTTGGCTGGAGCGTTTGAAACAACACCACGTGACGGCTGAGAAAACGTCTACGCGTTTCGGAGAAGAAGTAATTCGATTGCTTGATTCTGATGGACTTATGATTGAGCTAATCGCTGTAGCGGCAGGCGTGTCGGCGGCAAACATCGAGCCGTGGCCGGACAGCCCGGTTTCATCAAAGCATGCAGTTCACGGTTTCCACAGTGTGTCCGCCGCGTTGGAAGGCTACGAAAGGACGGCGCGGCTACTCACCGAAACCTTCGGCTATCGTTTGGTTGATGAATCCGGAAATCGGTTCCGCTTTGTCTCGGCGGATGAGTCGGCGTTAGGCAGAATTATTGACCTATTGTGCCAGCCCGACACCGCAATGGGCCGCGTCGCGGCCGGTTCAGTGCATCACATTGCGTTTAGAGCGAAGGACCAGGCCGAACAGCTCCAGTGGCGCGAGCGTCTCGTCGATCTTGGTTACAACGTCACGCCTGTGATCGATCGCACTTACTTTCATTCTATTTATTTCCGCGAGCCCGGCGGCGTGCTGTTTGAAATCGCGACTGACCCGCCCGGTTTTACGTTAGACGAGAAAGTGGAAGAACTCGGTACGCATTTACGCCTCCCTCCGTGGATGGAATCGGCACGATCACAGATCGAGGAAATTTTGCCGCAAATTCAAGTGCCAACGAAATCATGAAGCCGCAGCCGGACTTCATTCATGAGCTCGTTCCCGGCAGCTCATCACGCACACTTTTACTTCTGCACGGCACAGGTGGAAACGAACGGGATCTCATCCCGCTTGGACGCGAACTCGATCCGAATGCGTCATTGCTTAGTCCGCGCGGAAAAGTCTTGGAAAACGGAATGCCGCGGTTCTTTCGGCGATTGGCCGAAGGCGTGTTCGATTTGGAAGATTTAAAAAGCCGAACGCATGAGCTTGCGGACTTTGTCTCGGCAGCAGCTCAACACTATGGATTTGCCTCTGATAAACTCGTTGCCGTTGGCTACTCTAACGGCGCAAACATCGCCGCGAGCATGCTACTACTGCGGCCAGAGGTGTTGTCCGCCGCAATCCTGTTTCGCGCAATGGTGCCACTGATTCCCGAGACCAAACCAAATCTGTCCTCGGTGAATGTGTGGATTGGTGCCGGCTCATACGATCCGATTATTCCTGTATCCGAAACGAAGAAACTGGCGGAAATTTTGCGCAACGCTGGTGCAGAAGTCACGATGCGGTATTTCCCGGCGGGCCATGAGCTGACGCCGGCCGATGTTGAAGCAGCGCGAGAATGGGTGATCACATTGGATGATTAAAGGCAGCGAAGTTCGAAAAGCAGACCATAAGATCGAGAGATTCCTGATCGATCGCTGGTCGCCGCGGGCAATGTCAGGCGAAGAAATTTCGGAAGAAGAATTGATGCGACTCTTTGAGGCCGCGCGCTGGGCGCCCTCATCGTTCAACGCCCAGCAGTGGCGCGCACTTTACGCGCGCCGCGGCACCAAACACTGGCAGGCGTTCTTCGATCTGCTCGTCGACGCGAACAAGATGTGGGCAAAGAACGCAGCCGTCCTTGTCGTGTTCATTTCGCGAAAGAATTTCGATCATAACGACGAGCCGTCAGTCACGCATTCGTACGATTGCGGAGCGGCATGGGAAAATTTTGCATTGCAAGGCTTCCATCAAGATTTGGTGGTGCATGGGATGCAAGGATTCGATTACGATCGCGCGCGCACAGAGCTCAAAATTCCAGAGGAATTTCAAGTTGAAGCAATGGCGGCAGTCGGGAGACCTGGTCCCAAAGAATTACTTCCTGAGAAATTACAGGCGCGTGAAACACCGAACGATCGACGAAAACTTTCCGAGAGCGTCTTTGAGGGACCATTCAACGCCTAAATAGAATCCAGCCTAACGAGCAACCGCGGTAAGCGGCGAGCGCGCGGTGGGCGTTCTTCCAATCCAAAACAGCGCAGCCACTGCGCTTGCTGCGGCGAGCGTAGCGCCGATCAGCATCACCCAGCGAAATCCGGACACGAAAGATTCGCCGATTGCGCGATGGATGAGCTGTTGCGTTCCGGAGTTTAGTTTTTCGGGGATGTCGATGGCTGCAAGCTTGATCGATTGGGTTTGCAGCTTTTGCACGACTGACGGTGGCAAATTCGCGCTGCTCAATCTGTGATCCAGACCGGTTTTGAACACGTGAAGCATGACCACTCCAAATACTGCGATTGCGATCAGGCTGGCCGTGCGCGCGACGGCGTTGTTCACTCCTGATGCAATCCCGGCGCGTTCCTGCTCGATCGAGCTCATCACGGTCGTGGTGAGCGGTGCCACGGTGATAGCCATGCCTATTCCGAGCACGGCCACCGGCGGAAAGAAATTTGTCCAGTAATTGCCGCCAATTCCCGGCAGCAAGAAGAGCAAATAACCAACGGCTGTGATAACCGGGCCAACAACAAGTGGAAGTCTTGGACCGTAACGCGCAACAAGTCCGCCGGCCCAACGCGAAAGGAAAGACATGATCAGTATGAACGGCAATAGCACCGCGCCAGCAGCAGTCGGCGAATAATGCTGAACCTGAATCAAATTCAACGGCAGGAAAAAAAGTGTTCCGCCGAGCGCAGCATAGAGCAGAAATGTTAAGAGGTTCGTTCCTGCAAATGTTCGCGAACGAAACAAAGTGAGCGGCAACATTGGTCGCGAAAGGCGCGATTCGACGACCAAAAACAAAATCAAAACGACTACGCCTGCTGCCAACGCCATGATTACTGAGCGATCATTAAAACCGACCTGGGAGGATTCGATCAGTCCGTAAACCAGCGCACCCAAACCGAGCGCCGCTAAAATTGCGCCTAACCAGTCTACGCGAGCGCTCTCTCGGTCCGAGTTTTCCGCGACGTGCCGGAGCGAAATTAATATCACAACAAGCGCGAGAGGAAGATTGATAAAAAACACGGCGCGCCACGAGACATGCTCGATCAACCATCCGCCGAGAACCGGCCCGATTCCGGTAGTAATGGCACTGAAACCCGACCACACACCGATTGCGCGTCCGCGTTCCTTCTCGGAGAAAGAATTGCTAATGATCGCAAGGCTGCCGGGGACAAGAAGTGCCGCACCAAATCCCTGAAGCGCGCGCGCCGCGATCAATTGACGAATGTTCCCGGCAAAACCGCAAAGCCCTGATGCGACGGCGAAAATTACAACACCGAGCAGAAACACACGACGCCGGCCGTAATGATCGCCTAAGGAGCCACCGACGAGTAACAGTGCCGAAAGAAGAAGAGCATAAGACTCGATTACCCATTGCACCTCCGCCGCGGTGGCATTGAGATTTGTTTGCAGCGCGGGCAATGCCACGTTCACGACCGTGCCATCTATGAACGCCATGCTCGATGCGAGAATGGTTGCGGCGAGAATCCAACGACCGCGAGTTTTCGAGCACGGCGCCGCCGCGCGGCCAGCTCGAATTACGTTCTCATCACAGGCCTCCTGAAGAACCACGGCCATGTTTGTGGATACGACAAAACCACAGGCTCCGGCAAGTTCCTCTCTCGCCGTCGACTATTTAGCACTCGTCTTGTGTGGCCACTACAGCGATTACTCAGAGGATCAGTGTTCCGCGCAATATTTCCACGGCGTAGCCCCCAACGCGGACATCGGTAACGCGGTCCCCTTCCCGCGTTGCCCGGACATGCATTTCGCTTGGACGACGGCACTCGACGCCTTGCTGAATCGCCACCTGCTCGTCACTATTTGCGACGCCGTGCTGCACCATCCAACCGGCAGCACAGCCTGCCGCCGATCCGGTGGCTGGATCTTCGCCACCGTAAAAAAACATTCGAGCTCGAGCTTCCAGCCGGCCGTCGTGCCGTTCAGGGCAAAGGAAGTAGAAAAAGTTTGCACCACTACTTTTCAGAAAATCCGCTGCCTGGATGTAACTAAATTTTAGATCCGACAGTGTCTGCCGCTTGCGGAACGGCACGATCGTGAAGATTAATCCTGTTGAGACTGGTTGGATCGGCCATTCAGAAGGAATCTCGTCGACCGCGATTCCGATGACGCGCGCGACGTCCTCTCGCGAAAGTGGAATTCCGAATTCAGGATCGCGCTGGCGCATTTCACCGAACACCTGACCGTCCGCTCGTTCACACCCGGCGTTCTCGGATTTCGCAGTGAAACGCACCGGAATTTTCCCAGCTTTCAAGTCGAGAGTGATTTCGGCGGGCTTCTTTTGATTGGATTCCGACGCATACAAATACAGCGCTGTGCCGAGTGTCGGATGTCCCGCAAACGGTAATTCTGTTTCAACAGTAAAGATCCGGACTTTCTTTCCTTCCCGAGCTTCAGTAGCGGCATCGCGCGGGAAAACGAAAGTCGTTTCCGAAAGATTCATCTCGCGCGCCAAAGACTGCATCTCGGCATCATTCAATCCACGAGCGTCAGGGAAGATGGCCAGCGGATTACCTGCGAGCGGCGTCTGCGTGAATACATCGAGCTGAATGAATTCGTAAGTGCGCCTCGGCATGACGAAATTTATCGATTTGTGACTCGGACTGTGCAACTCCAAGATTGCTTGAACTCTGACAACGGGTAAAGAAAACCTACAATGCGACATCCAGAACGGCACCGCAGTGAAAGGATCGGCTGGTTACGCGCAGCGGTTCTAGGCGCCGACGATGGCATCGTGTCCACCGCAAGTCTCGTGGTAGGCGTTGCGGCTGCAGGTTCGCCGCGCCACACGATACTGCTGGCAGGCGTCGCGGGTCTTGTCGCTGGTGCGCTTTCGATGGCTGCCGGTGAATACGTATCAGTGAGTTCTCAGTCAGACACAGAAAAGGCTGATCTGGATACTGAAAGAGGTGAGTTGGCTACGCAGCGGCCAGCGGAAGAAAAAGAACTCGCTGACATTTACGTGCGGCGTGGGCTCGATCCAGAGCTTGCACGAACGGTCGCAGTGCAATTGATGGCGCACGACGCGCTTGCTGCTCACGCGCGCGACGAACTTGGCATAACAGAACAAATGACCGCTCGTCCGTTCCAGGCAGCAGCAGCATCCGCCGCGACATTCGCGGTTGGAGCCGCTTTACCCTTGCTGGTGGTGATCTTCGCTCCGCTGACCTATCTTTCACTTTTGGTTTCTGGAGCTTCCCTTGTCTGTTTGGCTGCGCTCGGCGCGCTTGCCGCTCGCACCGGCGGCGCATCGCCATGGATCGGGGGCGCCAGGGTCGCTTTTTGGGGCGCACTCGCGATGGCGGCTACGGCAATGATTGGGAAGCTTTTCGGGACTACGATTTCTTAAAATTCAAAGGATTTCGCCTGGCTTGGATTTGGATTGTGCAGAGTCGGGCGTAAAGTTTGCACGTGACTAATGAGCCAAAAGACGACGAGCAATTTTATCGCGACACGGAAAGCGTGGCGTTCGTCAAATTAGATGATCATCAGCTTTCGCTGCTTGAACCGCTCGGACAACGCAGGGCTATGAAGCGCGGGGACCTGGTGTACAAGGCCGGGCAGCGTGACATCGGCCTGACTGTTGTTTTGCGCGGCGAAATACAGGTCTTCGAGCGACGGGACGACACCGAACAGGAACTCGCGGTCGCGCACGACCGCGATTTCATCGGAGACGTGGCGATGTTGCAAGGGACATCGACGCTCGCGACTGCGCGAGTGACATCGGAAGAGGCCGAAATTCTGTACGTGCCCGCGGCTGAACTTCGGCGTGTTCTGGCCGAGGTGCCAAGGGTTAGCAAGCCAATCGTGGACGCATTGATCATGCGACGACGCCGGTTACGTCGCGATCGGGAGTTTGCAGGATTACGTGTGCTCGCCGCGCGCGATGGGCGTGAAGGACACCAGCTCGATGATTTTTTGGACAAGAACCACATTCTGCATCGTCTGATCGAATTCGACAGCGAACAGGGTCAGGCATTGAGCAACCGTCTTCACCTTTCAACTCGCGATTTGCCGGTGTTGGTGACTCCTGCTGGCGCTCCGTTGCGTCGGCCGTCGTTGCGCGAAGTCGCTCAAGTGGCGGGGCTGCTTCGGCCACTCGCGCTGCAGGACGAAACGGAAATCTTGTCGGATGTGACGATCGTCGGCGCTGGACCCGCCGGGCTCGGCGCAGCGGTGTATGCCGCGTCTGAAGGATTGAAGACAGTTGTTCTGGAAAGTTATGCGCCCGGTGGACAGGCCGGTTCATCATCGTTGATCGAAAACTTTTTCGGTTATCCAACAGGCGTCAGCGGCGGAGAGTTAACATGGCTTGCTCAGCTTCAGGCTTACCGTTTCGGCGCGAAATTCTCCACTCCATCACAAGCGCTTTCCCTTCACTACAATGCTGACGGTGAATACCGCGCGTGCATTGACATCGAAGGTTGTCCCGCAATTCTCCGCGCAAAAGCTGTCCTGATCGCTACCGGCGCAGATTATCGCCGGCTGGACGCCGAGAATCGTGAACGTTTTGAGGGCGTCGGCGTTTATTACGCAGCCACGGCGCTCGAAGGCCAGATTTGTCGAAACGAAACAGTGATTGTTGTCGGAAGTGGTAACTCGGCCGGACAAGCGGCGATGTTTCTTTCCGACGGAGCAAAGAAAGTATTGCTTGTCATCCGTGGCGATGACATCACCAAAAAAATGTCCGACTACCTGTCGGTTCGTGTGCAGGCGCAGGAAAACATTGAAATTCTTTATCGCACAGAGATTCGAAAAATGTTCGGCGACCAAAAGCTTGAAGAAGTAGAGCTGGAAAACACACGAACAGGAGAGCGTCGCACGGTTAAAACGCCGGCGGTTTTTTCAATGATCGGCGCTCGCCCGTGCACAGAATGGTTGCCGCCTGAAATCGAGAGAGACGAAAAAGGATTCATTAAAACCGGTGCCGACGTCACTGAAGCACCGGCATGGCGCGAGAACAAACGGCGCCCTGCGCCGCTCGAAACAAGTCTGCCGGGAATTTTTGCAGCCGGCGACGTCCGCTCCGGATCCGTAAAACGCTGCGCGGCCGCCGTGGGCGAAGGCGGAATGGCCGTCGCTGGCATCCACATGAGCCTTGCATCCCGACGCAATTCATCAGCGAAAGCAACATCATCACAGTAATCGATCATGAGTACCGGAGGCTGTTCTCATCTGGAGGCGATTGCGACTGAATCAATCAAGCAGCCGCAGCGCCGCGAATGCGAAGAATGCATAAAGATCGGTAGCTATTGGGTTCATCTGCGGACCTGCCAGACGTGTGGAGTGACCCTGTGTTGCGACAGTTCACCGAATCAGCACGCCAGCAAACACGCGCACGCCAGCGGACATCCGGTAATTGCCTCCGCCCAATCAGGCGAGCGCTGGCTCTACTGTTATCCAGATGAGGCCTTTGCCGAATATTAACCGGACATTGGTGCCAATCGCATCAGCGGAATGGTGGTGAAGGTCGATGTTCGCCCTTCTAAATAAGCATTGACACCTGAGACGCCGCCCCTCATACCTGCACGCCAACAACCACAAGCAGACGCGGCTCTAATACACCTCGCCTCAGCTGCTTGCGCGGACCCTAAACAAGCTGGCGTTCAACCCAAAACGAAAAGGAAAATCATCGCATGAAATCAATCATCACCCTCCTCGCCATTACACTCTGTGGCTTACTACCAACGACGTTCGTTCACGGACAGACATCGCCGAAATCTGCCGCAGGCGGAAAGCAGGCAGGGACTGCCGGGGCCGGCAAACGGACCGACGTTTACCATGTGCATTTCGCAAAAGCAGCCCTCGGCAAAGCAACGCAATTGGGCGATTGGCTGAAAATTCCGGATCCCCACAACCCGATGCCCGATCATTTTATAGTCCTTCGCCATCAGGACGGCGACGCCTGGGATTATGTCGTGATTACGCATCTCGGACCAAAAGCATCCGTGGAAGCTGCAGGAACGGCTGTGCCTCCCGACAAACGTGACTTGGGCGCCTGGCACACTGATACGTTCGTAAACGGTCCTTCTTGGGAGGAGTTCACGCGCGCCATGGGCATTGACGCGGACTCGAAATCGAAGACAACCGGCTCGGTT
>Ga0306926_10008624_pt1 | contig 11158 bp, 10 predicted proteins | sample flu12Cox44000178_FD_203759 | JGI IMG/M metagenome (GOLD analysis project Ga0306926, IMG submission 203759) | Lab enrichment of tropical soil microbial communities from Luquillo Experimental Forest, Puerto Rico - flux8day.12C.oxic.44.000.178 (v2)... | ecosystem: Environmental > Terrestrial >...
TGTCCGTCCAAAAGCTTTGGCCGCGTCCGGTTTTGCCCCCGGCGCGGCCTTCGGCTTTCAGGCCGCGCTTCCCCAGCACTTTGTGCCGTCCCAGCACCGGGTATCCCCGGTTTAGGCGGGTTTTGTTCTCTGGCGCGAACGAGCGGGTGATGTACGAGAAACCCTTGTGTGGTGCGGGTTTCTTTAATTTTCAGATGGTCGGAAAAACAGGATGCGCCGACCTCTGAAAGCTCGGATGCACCATGGCCTCCGGCGACAGCGCCAGTACCACCATCGCCGCTAGCGCAAGAGTGCGGAACGTCAACGCACGGCGATCGACCAGCACGGCGATCAGCACCACGGCTGTCATGTAAAATGACCTTTGCGTCGCGACCTCCGCGCCGGAGAGCAGCAGGTAAAAGGCCGCAGCTGCAAGCGCTGCGGCGGCCGCCCACTTCTTGATCGGGAAACACACCGTCAGCACGGGGATCAACGCCAAAAGCGCACGTATCGCGAAGAAGACGACGCCGGCGACCACCGCCATGTGATATCCCGAAATCGACAGCACGTGTCCAAGGCCGGAGATGAACATCGCGTCGTTCACGGGCGTGGTGATCGCGTCCCGGCGGCCGGTCAAAAGAGCGGTCGCAATTGCCCGCTTGTCGCCATCGAGCGTGGTGCGGATACGCGCATCGATCGCATCGCGCAGATTCTGCATGAAAGCCGCGTAGCGCAGCGACAGGCCGCCTTCGACCGGAGGCTCGACAGACTTGATGGCGCCCGTGACAAAGCCGGATGCTCCGATACCCTGAAAGAACACGTCGCGCCCGAAGTCGTAGCTGCCTGGCCGCAACGGGGCGAGCGGCGGCTGCAGGCGCGCTTTCAATTCGACAAAACTGCCAACCGCGGGCGCGGTGCCCTTGCGCACCGATAACCGGACGCGTTCCAGTTTCATATGGAGACGCGGAGCATCCATCTTGGTGACACGCAGCACGAAGCGGTCGGTACGCTCGCGGATGTCCCGGGTTTCGACAAAACCGGCGAGCGACACGGAATAAGCGGGCCTCGCAAGTACCCCGTGACCGATCAGTGCGGTCCTCCCCGTCGACGTTGCAAAACCGGCAGCAATACCGGCAATCATCACGGCCAACGGAAATATCCGCCGTCGCCGAAGCAAAAACGCCGCCGCGCAAAGAGCTATCGCGGTTGCGACGGCAACCGACAGGACCGGTTCGCGTTCGGCCGCGAAATAGAGCGCAATGCCGGTGCCATAGGCGACCGGCACCCAGGGCAGCAATCGGCCGGCACCAGCCTCGGCCTTAACCCACTCGCGCAGCTTTTCGAGGGAATTCGACCAGATGTCGAAGCTGGCCGGCGCAAAGCCTCCCGCCGCCACGCCGCGCGGCGGCCAGGTTCCTGCAATTCCCTGCGCCCGGCCCGGAGCCCTGCCCCGCTCTGCCATCCGCCACCCAACGCTACACTCCGAGGTCACAACGCTACCTTAAGCTGTACCGGCGGCGAAAGCCGGAACGGATGCAGAATTCCGGGAAAAACGATTTCAATTGCTGTGGAAGTCTCACGGAATTGACCAGCGGCCATACTTTGGCGAGGCGCATCCGCTACACGTTTCACTCTGCCAGGAAGCACCATTCGGCCCAAATTCCGATCGGGCAGCTTGCGGCCTCTCTCAAACCAGGAATAGCCCGTGACAGGTCCAGAACTGAAACAACTCCGTCAGGATCTCGCCGACGCGATCGGTCGGCCGCTGTCAGCTGCCGACATGGCAAAGCTTTGCGGCCTTGAGCCTGACGATGGCCCCGATACCGTTCGAAGGTGGGAAGTGAGCGGTCCTAGCGGACCCGCAGCCAAACTCCTCCGCATTCTAGCGATGGCCAGCGATCGCCATCCGATCCTGGAAAATTTCAATGTCTTCGACAGGTGGGACGTCAACGAGAAGGACCGGCCGGCCCGACGCGAAGCGTTTCGTGCCAAGATGCGCGACGAAATTCGTCAGCGGCTCGCCTGATCGGATTTGCCTCAAGGCTCGTTGCGCCGGGACCGCAATCACGGTCCCGCAATCGCGACGCGGCAGAAGATCAGTTGCCCGTTCTTCCGTTATCCACAGCGTTCAGCGCAAAACGGCGGTGGACTGTCCCTAGGTCGCTTGCGCGTTTGGGACAGTTTGAGGAAAACTCCCAAGCACGGCTTGGGGGTGGGCCATGGACAGTTCGGACGCCGGATTTAATTTCGATCGCTATCGCAGATTGCTGGCGGAGGCGACCGACGAGCCAAAGCGGCTGGCCCTGATCGATTTGCTGATCGAAGAAAAAGCCAGGGACCGGCTCGCCGAACAAGCGCTGCGTGCCCGACTTTCGGGCTTGGGATTGAAGGCACAGGCGCCTGCCTTTCCCAAGGTGCTTTCGATGGAGATAACTCTCCATCGCAAGCCGGGCTAGAGCATGATCGGTTCTGATTGAATCAGAACCGAAGCTCCAGGTTTTTGTTTTGACGCGCTTTCGACATTCTCAAAGGTCCCGCCCGCAATGGGCGGCGAATGTTGGAACCGGACCACTAGCCCTTGGCAACTTCCTTTGCAAACGTGTCGCGCAGGCCGATGGTTCGATTGAACACCGGAAGGGCTGGCGTCGAGTCGGCGTCGCGTACGAAGTAGCCCTGGCGTTCGAACTGCACGGCTTCGCTAGACAGGCCATCCGCGATATCCGGTTCGACCCTGGCGTCCTTGAGGACCTCCAGCGATTGCGGATTGAGGTCAGATGCGAAATCAGCCGTGTCCGGGCCGGGTTTGGCAAACAGCGGATGGTAGAGACGGATTTCCGCGCGTCTGGACTGCGCCGCCGATAACCAGTGCAGGGTCGCCTTGACCTTGCGGCCATCGGGTGCGTTGCCGCCGCGGGTGGCGGGATCATAGGTGCAGCGCAGTTCCCTGACCTCGCCAGCGGCGTTTTTAACGGCCTCGCGGCAGGTAAGAAAATAGGCGTAGCGCAAGCGCACTTCGCTTCCCGGCGAGAGGCGGAAGAACTTCTTCGGCGGGTTTTCCATGAAGTCGTCCTGCTCGACGTAGAGTTCGCGGCCAAAAGCGATGCGACGGGTCCCGGCTGCGGGATCATCCGGATGGTTGACCGCTTCGATCTCCTCCACCCGGTCTTCCGGATAATTCTCGATTACGACCTTGAGCGGCCGCAGCACTGCCATCCGCCGCTGCGCTGTCTTATTGAGCACCTCGCGGATGCAGAATTCCAGCATGCCGACATCGACGACGCTGTTGGCCTTGGCAACGCCGATACGCTTGACGAATTCCCGGATCGCGGCCGGCGGCACGCCGCGTCGCTTGAGCCCGGCGATGGAGGGCATCCGCGGATCGTCCCAGCCGGCGACGTGGCCGCCGCGCACGAGTTCAGTCAACACGCGTTTCGAGAGCAGCGTGTAAGTCAGGTTGAGCCGCGCGAATTCGTACTGATGCGGTCTTGATGGCACCGGAAGCTTGTCCAGAAGCCAATCGTAGAGCGGGCGGTGGTCCTCAAATTCGAGCGTGCAGATCGAATGCGTAATGCCCTCAATCGCATCGGATTGCCCGTGGGCGTAATCGTAGCTCGGATAGATCGACCATTTGTCGCCGGTGCGCGGATGGGTGGCGTGCAGGATCCGGTAGAGCACGGGGTCGCGGAGGTTGATATTGCCTGAAGCCATGTCGATCCTGGCGCGCAGCACGCGCGCGCCATTGGGAAACTCGCCAGCCTTCATGCGGCGAAACAGGTCGAGATTTTCTTCCACCGAACGATCACGATAGGGGCTGTTTTTGCCCGGCTCGGTAAGCGTGCCGCGCGTGGCCCTGATCTCCTCCTGCGACTGATCGTCGACATAGGCAAGACCGTCAACAACGAGCCCTTCCGCCCAGTCGTAGAGCTGCTGGAAGTAATCGGAGGCAAAAAACAGATATTTGCCCCAGTCGTAACCCAACCACTTCACGTCGGCCTGTATTGAGTCGATATACTCCTGCTCCTCCTTGGTCGGATTGGTATCGTCGAACCGCAGATGGCAACGCCCGGAGAACTCCTGCGCGATGCCAAAGTTGAGAGCGATGGATTTGGCGTGGCCAATATGCAGGTAGCCGTTGGGTTCCGGCGGAAACCGGGTCACAATCAGCTTGTGTTTTTTGGCGTCGAGATCGGCCTGGACGATGTCGCGAATGAAGTCGCGCCCTGCCTCCGCCACCATTGCTTCTTTGGTCATTCTCGTTTCCTGTTTCGGAATCAGCGGTCTATCTGCCAAATCCGCTGGCGCCAAGGAAGGCTTTAGTTATACCCGGTTCCTGCTATACACCCATCGCGCCGATAGTGGTCCCATTCTAGCATTCGTTTTGCACTTGCAGCGCCCACCTTCGCGAATGCTAGATTGAAGGACCACTACCAACTACGGAGTGCTAGTGGAGTTTGGGATTTGACATTCGCTTTGCGAATATGCGGCTAGGGATGTAGCGAATGTCAAATCCACTCCACTAGTGCTGCTTTCCCCACCATCGCATCAATGACCGATCCAATCGTCACGCGCTTTGCTCCCTCGCCGACCGGCTTCCTCCATATCGGAGGGGCCCGTACGGCGCTATTCAACTGGCTCTACGCGCGCGGCCGCGGCGGCAAGATGCTGTTGCGCATCGAGGACACCGACCGCGAACGATCTACAGACGCCGCGATCGCCGCGATTCTCGATGGGCTTAAATGGCTCGAACTCGATTGGGATGGCGATGTCATCTACCAATATGGTCGCGCCACGCGGCACCGCGAGGTTGCGCAGGCGCTGCTTGCCAGCGGCAAGGCGTATCGCTGCTACGCGACGGCCGAGGAACTTGCGGCGATGCGTGAAAAGGCCCGCGCCGAAGGCCGCACGCGGCTTTACGACGGCATGTGGCGCGACCGCGACCCCTCCGAAGCCCCGCCCGGCATGAAGCCCACGATCCGGCTGCGCGCCCCGCAGACCGGCGAGACCGTAATCGAGGATCAGGTCCAGGGCCGCGTCGTCTGGCAAAACGAAAACCTCGACGATCTGGTGCTGCTGCGAGGCGACGGCAACCCGACCTATATGCTGGCCGTTGTGGTCGATGACCATGACATGGGCGTCACCCATATCATTCGCGGCGACGATCACCTGATCAACGCGGCGCGCCAGAAGCAGATTTATGATGCGCTCGGGTGGAACATCCCGAGCATGTCTCATATTCCGCTGATTCACGGGCCTGATGGCTCGAAACTCTCCAAGCGCCATGGCGCGTTGGGCGTGGATGCCTATCGGGCGATGGGCTACCTGCCGGCGGCACTGCGCAATTACCTGGTCCGGCTCGGCTGGAGTCATGGCGACCAGGAGATATTCTCAACCGACGAAATGATCGCCGCGTTCGACCTGTCGGGTGTGGGACGCTCCGCCGCGCGCTTCGATTTCGCCAAACTGGAGAACCTCAACGGGCATTATATCCGGCACACCGACGATCAATCCCTCGTGAAGATGTTCGAGGGCGTGTTGGATCATGTGCCCAACGGGTCGGAACTCAAGGCAAAGCTCAATCCGAAAACCCGCGCGCAACTGCTCCAGGCGATGCCAAACCTCAAGGAGCGCGCCAAAACCCTGCTCGATTTGATCGATGGCGCCTACTTCATCTTCGCCGACAGACCGCTGCAGATCGAGCCGAAGGCGGCCGCCTTGTTGACGGCGGAAAACCGCGAACTCATCGGCAGGCTCCGTGGCGTTCTCGAGGCGGTCAAGGATTGGTCGGCGGAAGGCACGGAAGCGGCCTTACGGGCTTTCGCCGAACAGAACGGTCTCAAGCTTGGCGCGGTCGCCCAACCGCTGCGCGCTGCGCTCACCGGACACTCCACTTCGCCGGGTATTTTCGACGTTCTGGCGGTGCTGGGACGACAGGAGTGCCTGGACCGGCTTGGCGATCAGGCCCCTACTTGAGGCCTAGGCGGGGCCATCTTGCAGCGCACACAGGAATAAGCTACGCATTTGTTCGGTCTTTGGAAGACTTGGCTTCCTTCGCCGTTCTGTTCGGGAATAGCGGGTCGCCTGGCTTCGCAACGCCCTCATCGGGGACCTCACGATGGACGCAACATCCCACAACAAACCCGCAACGCTGACGGTCGGCAACAAGACCTACGATTTCCCGATTTCGAGCGGCACTATTGGGCCTGATGTCATCGACATCGGAAAGCTCTACGCGCAAACCGGCATGTTCACGTATGACCCCGGTTTCACTTCCACCGCGAGTTGCCAGTCGAAGATCACCTATATCGACGGCGACGCGGGCGTCCTGGAATACCGCGGTTATCCGATCGAGCAGCTTGCCGAGCACGGCGACTTTCTCGAGACCTGTTATCTGCTGCTCTACGGGGAACTGCCGACCGCCGCGCAGAAAAAGGACTTCGATTATCGCGTGATCCACCACACCATGGTTCACGAGCAGATGGCACGGTTCTTTCAAGGATTCCGGCGCGACGCTCATCCGATGGCGGTGATGGTCGCCTCCGTCGGCGCGCTGGCCGCGTTCTATCACGACTCTACCGACATCAGCGATCCGCAACAGCGCATGATCGCCTCCATGCGCATGATCGCGAAAATCCCAACGCTCGCGGCGATGGCCTACAAATACAATTTGGGCCAGCCATTCATGTATCCGAAGAACTCGCTGAGGTTCGCCGAAAACTTCCTCTACATGTGCTTTGCGGTTCCTTGCGAGGAATACAAGGTCAATCCGGTGCTGGCGGATGCACTCGAGAAAATCTTCATCCTGCACGCCGATCACGAGCAGAACGCCTCGACCTCGACGGTGCGCATCGCCGGCTCCTCGGGCGCCAATCCGTTCGCGTGTATTGCCGCGGGCATCGCCTGCCTGTGGGGCCCGGCGCATGGCGGCGCCAATGAGGCCGCGCTGAACATGCTCTATGGCATCGGCGCGGTCGACAAGATTCCCGATTTCATCAGAAGGGTGAAAGACAAGAACAGCGAAATTCGCCTGATGGGCTTCGGCCACCGCGTGTACAAGAACTACGATCCTCGCGCCAAGATCATGCAGAAGATGTGTCACGCGGTGCTAGCGGAAACCGGCCACGGCGACGATCCGATGCTGAAGGTCGCGCTGGAACTGGAAAAGATCGCGCTCAACGATCAATATTTCATCGACCGCAAGCTCTATCCCAATGTCGATTTCTATTCGGGCATCACGCTCAAGGCGATGGGTTTCCCGACCTCGATGTTCACCGTCCTGTTTGCGGTCGCCCGCACCGTGGGCTGGATCAGCCAATGGAGCGAAATGATCGAGGATCCGCAGCAGAAGATCGGCCGTCCGCGACAGCTCTACACCGGTTTGCCGCATCGGGATTACGTGCCGATCGGAAACCGCAAATAAAACGCGACTTCGAAAGCCGGATGCGGCTACGCTGCACCTGGCTCGAACCCGTTTTCCTGTTAGTTCGATCTCCGGGATTTTCGCAACGTCGCCAGCACGATATCAGCTGCGCGCACGCTCGGCGGCAGATTGCCCGTCGACATGATGTCGCCGATTCCGGCAAAAACCTCTACCTGACGCCGCCGCATGGGAGAGTCGGAGAGGATTTCGCGCAAGGCTCCCGCGAGCTTTTCCGGCGTACAATCCTGCTGCAGGAATTCCGGGATCACGTTTTCGCCGATCACCAGGTTCGCCAGTATCACGGAATTCCCCCTGATGGCGCGCCTTAAAATCCAGGCTTCGACGGCCCCGACCCGGTAGGCTGTGATCATCGGCACTCCCGCAAGCGCGAGCTCAAGCGTGACGGTGCCGGACTTGGCAAGAGCTGCGTGTGCCATCCGAAAGGCTGCGCGCTTGTCCTGCTCGCCGGCCACGATCCGCGGAGGGACGCTCCAATCCTTCACGCTCCCCCGAACCACTTCCATCAGGTGCGGCATGGTCGGCAGGATCAACTCGAACGCCACGCCTTCACCTTGCAGCCGACCCAATGCCTCGCCGAAAATCTTCGCGTGATGTCTGATCTCGCTGCGACGACTTCCGGGCAGCACCAGAAGCACCGGTGGCGCCTGGTCCCGGCGCTTTTGTTCCTCAAGATCGGGCGTAAGCGTGCCGATCTGCTCGGTCAGGGGATGGCCGACGTAGCTGCAAGGCGGTCCGTGCAACCTGCTATATTCCTTCGGTTCGAACGGCAGCAACGCCAGGACGTGATCGATGTAGCCGCGCATGGCGCGCGCCCTGCCCGACCTCCAGGCCCAGACCGACGGCGAGACGTAGTCGACGATCGGGATCGAGGGATCGCGGGCCCGCACGCGCCTCGCCACCCGATGGGTGAAGTCGGGACTGTCGATGATCACGAGGATATCGGGCCTCGCAAGCATCACCGCGCTGACGGTTTCCCGGATCAGACGCAGCACCTTCGGCAACTGCCTCACCACGCCGACGAAACCGATGATTGAAAGTTCTTCAATCGAAAACAGCGAGGCGAGCCCCTCGCGCGCCATCGACTGGCCGCCCACGCCTTCAAAACGCACGGCATCGCCGAGGCGTTGGCGCAAGACCTTCATCAGGGCGGCACCGAGCCGGTCGCCCGATTCTTCCGTGGCGATCAGGAAGATCCGCCGCCCGACATTGCTACTCGCCCTCATCGACATCACGCCGGCAAACCGCGTATGAAAAGACCTGCCGCGTCGGCAGCCTCCACCATGGTCTGCGGTTCGACCACAACGGTGTTGCCGGCGACAGCGGCAATTCCCGCAAGCGAAGCCGCGGCCGCGCCTTCGACCGTGCGTGGCCCCACGGTCGGCAAATCGAAACGCAGATCCTGTCCGCTTTTTGGCGCCTTCACCAGCACGCCGCAGGCGGCGCGCGCGCGAATACGGCGTTCGGCGCGAAGGCGTGCAACGCGCGCCAGCAAGCCGTCGGTACCTTCAATATCCTCCACGCCGACCACGTGCCCTTCGATCACCACGACCGCCTGACCGATGTCGAAGGGACTAAGCGCGCGCAACACGTCTCGTCCCTTGACGATATCGGCCGACGCGCTCTCATCCGGCATCTTCCGTGTGAGGCATCCCTGCGGCATCAGCAATTCCGGCGCGACATCCTTGATTCCGAGCATTCGGAAACCGTCCTGCTCGAGGAGCCGGCCAATGCCCGACAACAGATGATCATCGCCGCCCCGGAAAGCCGCCCATATTCGTCCGAGCGCGCGAAGCGTGGTCCAGTCGAGACGGATTTCCGATAGCCCCGGCCGGACCAGCGATCCAATGAAGATCAGATTCCGACAGTTCTCGGCGCGAAACAATTTCTCTGCCCGGCCGAGCTGTCCGACCGAAATCCAGTGGTGACGAAAGCGCTGGGCGCCTTTAGGATCGCAGGCGCCTCTCAGCGCGAACAGGACGCAATCAAGACCTCGCGCGTTGAGCGAATCCGCCACCGCGAACGGCATCACTCCGCCACCCGCGATCAGCCCAACCGGCGACGAGATCTCCAAAGCCGCTGATGTCATGGCTCCGGCAGCTCCGTGGTCAATGTTTCTCCGCCTGATCGGCCGGAAGGCAGAGAGGGCGATGCTTGCCGTCGCCGATGAAGCTGAGGATTTCGGCGATCGCCGGATCCGTAGCCGCCAACGGTTGCATCGCACTGAGCCTTTCGGCGAACACACCAGGTCCGTGAAACAGCTTTTGATAGAATGAACGAAGTGCGGCCAGCCGCTCGCGGGTGAATTTGCGGCGCTTCATGCCGACGATATTGAGCCCTTCAAGGCGAGCATACTGGCCGTTGACGAGACCGAACGGAATCACGTCATTGCGGACGCCACAGACGCCGCCGACCATCACCTGCGAGCCGACGCGCGTGAACTGATGAACGGCGGACAAGCCGCCGATGAAGACAAAATCGCCGATCTCGCAGTGGCCGCCAAGCGTGGCGGAGGTCGCAAAAATCACATCATTGCCGACCTGGCAGTCGTGACCGACATGGCTGCAGTTCATGAAGTAACCACGATCTCCAACGCGGGTGATACCGCCGCCGGCGACCGTTCCGATATTCATGGTGACCGATTCCCTGATCGTGCAGCCTTCGCCGATCTGAAGCCTAGTAGCCTCGCCACGATAGCTCAGCGATTGCGGCGGGGTCCCCAGGGAGGCGAAGGGATAGATGGTGCACCCGGCGCCGATCGTCGTTTCACCTGTGACGTGAACATGCGCGATAAGCTTGCAGTTCGGTCCAATCGTGACGTGGCGGCCGATGCTGCAATAAGGGCCGATCGAGGTGCCATCACCGATCACGGCGCCATCTTCAACTCGCGCGGTGGGATCGATCGTGCTCATCGAGAGGTCTCGTGTCGCTGTGAAGGTGTGAAACGTAAATCGTTTGATTTTTCAGTGGTTAGCGCGGGCCAGCGAAGCTGTCCAGTAATCTCCGATGGCCTCCATCGCCGTATTGGATGAGACCAGGCCGACGCAAGGCGGCAACTGAGCCGCGCAAAGATGGAGCGGGGTTCGAGCCGGCGATGCCTGGAAAGCGAGAGCGAAAGCCGATTAATGCATCGTGCGTTGAACGAATGCCGAGCCCTGCGTCACGACACACATGTAGGAATAGGTTTGGGCCTCACCGGCAGCCTCGAAATCGACATCGATGATGACCGGCTTCGACTGGCCTTTCCATGTCGATAAAATCGTCGGGGATACGGGGCGCGTCCGCGATTTCTTGACAACCAGCCCCGAGATGCGCGGCAACGCCTCGGTGGCCTTGGATATGCACGAGTCGGCGGCTTCGGCGCGGCCGTTTCCGGTCGCCAACAGAGCCGAAACGGCGAACATGACCACGATACGCATCCGATGTGTTTCCAGCCCCGTCGCGAAAAAATTAGAACACAGAATTTCCGTCGTGTCGATCACACCAGGAACGCGATCGTCGTGGTTGCACGGGGATTCGCCCGTCAGTCCGCCAGCATCGCGCCAACCTCGGCTTCCGCGACCGTTATTCCGTTCACTCTGGCGTCGCCGTGAAACCACCACATCGCCTTTCGCCTGTTGAGCCGGCGCATGTGATATTCCACCGTATCGCCGGGCAAAACGGGCTTGCGGAATTTGCACTTATCGATGGTCAGAAAATAAACCGCAGCAGGCTTCTCGGTGCCTTCGATCAACTTGATTCCGA
>Ga0306926_10008625_pt1 | contig 11158 bp, 8 predicted proteins | sample flu12Cox44000178_FD_203759 | JGI IMG/M metagenome (GOLD analysis project Ga0306926, IMG submission 203759) | Lab enrichment of tropical soil microbial communities from Luquillo Experimental Forest, Puerto Rico - flux8day.12C.oxic.44.000.178 (v2)... | ecosystem: Environmental > Terrestrial > Soil...
GAGAATTCTCTCGGCCAAGCGTCGGGGGTTACGCGGCGGCACGAGAAAGCCATTCCAGCCGTCGCAAATGACATCGGTGCAGCCCGGCATCTTCGTCGTGACAATCGGACGACCGGCCACTGCGGCCTCAAGGAGCGCGCGGGGTACCCCTTCCAGATATTCGGTCGGAAACGCGAACACATCGGCGATGCCAAGCAACGCCGGCACATCGGCTCGCGGGCCGATGGCCAGCACATAGGGCGCATGGCGGTCGATCTCAGCTTGGGTCACTGCCGATGGTCCCTCGCTCTCGCGCGGCCCTACCAGCAAGAAGCGCGCGCTTGGTCGATGCTGGTGGACGCGCGCGGCCGCATCGAGCAGCGTCGGAATCCCTTTCTGCCGAGTCATGCGCGTCACCGTGATCACGACCTCGGAAGCGCCGAGACCAAGGGCGTCGCGAAGCTCCGCGGGTGATGATCCCGCGTCTCCAGCCCGCTCGAACCGCTTAATATCAATGCCGGAACCGGGTATCACCACGTGGTCTCCTCTACCGACCATTCGGTGACGCTTGAAGAAGGCGAGATCGTCGCGGTTCTGGAACACGGTCACTGCCGTCCAGCGATCCGCCAAGCGCTGGAGCGCGCGGTAGACCGGCCGTAGCCCCAACGCCATCGGAGAGGACGATGAATAGAGCCAGCCAAGCCCATTGATTGTGCTGACGACCTTCACATCACAGAGACCTCTCGCTGCGAGGGGAACCAGCACGTTCAGCTTGGTGTCGAAACATTGAACAAGAGCAGGTCGCAAATCCGCGATCAGCTTCGAAATCACTCTGAACGCTGTCCAATCAGTCAGCGGGTCGACCAACCGCGAAAAATAAAAGGGATGATAATCAAGGCCGGCCTGCGCAAATGGCGCCGGATCACCGGTTCCCGCGGCGCTTATCCGAAAGCCTTTGTCACGCAGCGCAAGCAAAAACGGAATGCGAAAAGAATGATCTTCTCCTCCGATACAGAGCACGTGCGGTCTCAATTGAGTGTCCCCATTCGCCGCTCGTCCCGATCTTCCGAGATCAGAAGCTTATTCACCATGCTCATCAACTCGCCCATCGCTGCAACTCCGGACCGGCACGCACGGCGCCCCACCGGTCGATCAGATCGCAAATCGGAAGCCATTCAAATGCGCCAACAAGTGCTGCGAAGCGGTTTTCACATCGTTCGAGATTGACGCGCTGGCGAAACCCGTGCGTAGCCTTGATGCCAGCAGCGCGGGGCTGGCCTGGATCAATCTCCCATGGGTGGATGTAGAAGATATAAGGCATCCCCGATCGCAGGATCCTGCGCACGCCCCAGAGCCACAGCGGGAAGGGAACGAGACGAAAATAGCCGCCACCGCCCCAAGGGATACCGCGCTTCCCGAGCCGGATGCACGAGATACAGACCTCATAGAAACCATCGCGGAGCAAAACGACCGGCTTGGCCGCATCCATTCCATCCAATCGGCCGTAGCGATCATGCGCGACGGTGGGCACGACGGAAGAATCGTAGTCAAAGCCCAAATCCTGCAGGATCGGGATTGCCCATTCGGTGATGGAGAAGCTGGGGGCGCGATAGCCGCGTACCGGCTTCCCAGTGAGATCTTCCAGGTATTTCTTCGAACGCAATACGTCTGACCTGAACTCGTTGGGCCTGAGCGAATAGACATATTGGTGAGCATACCCGTGAGACGCGACCTCGTGACCCGCCGCGGAGATCGCGCGCACGAGCTGCGGACATCTCTCGGCTACCCAACCAAGCACGAAGAAGGTTGCACGGGCATTGCACGCGTCGAGAATCTGGATCATTCGCATCGTGTTGCGCTCGACGCGAAGCTCGCACTGCTCCCATGCGTCGCGTGCGATCACGCCTTCCATATTTGCGGTATGAAACCAGTCCTCGACATCGATGGACAGCGCGGCCTTTCCGGCACCTGGACGATCCACGACGATGTCTGCGTCTGCCATCACTCCCTCCCTAAAGAGCCGGCAACTCACGACGGCCGCAAGTCGTCTATTGATCCGATCAATAATCGGTTCAGATGCTTCATGATAGGACGACGAGCACGATCTCAACGCGCGCAACAAATAGTACCACGGCATCCCGGCAGACTTGCGTGTATGAAGGAGTACTCCCGTTGGGGTAAGCAGCCTGAGCGCTTTGATGCCTCCGCGCGCACGTTAGCAGCGGCCTCACGTTGCTTCGCCTCGCGATCGATCGGGAAGCCGCGGCATGGTGGTAACCCGCCTTGGCGATGCATGAAGAACGCGCCCGAGAGTAAGCTGGGATCGACCAAGCGCCGTTGCGCAGGGACAACGACCCGCGAGGGTCATCAGGACGCCCCCATGGGGCCGGGACCGCGTAGGCCAAAGGGTCCGAACGATTCGGATGACAGCACAAGATGAAGCCGTTCGAGATCGTCGAATTGGGGTGCGCGGGATGCGAGGCAGAGTGGCAGATTTACGTAAAGAACACGCCAGCCGCTTCCATGTATCACGCGCTTGAATGGCGGGATGTCTTGCAACGTGCTTTCGGCCACCGAAGCTGGTATCTAATGGCGCTGGACGACGGCAAGGCGCGCGGGGTTCTGCCGTTGGTTGAGATGAAAAGCCTACTGTTCGGGCACTTCTTCGTATCGCTGCCGTTTCTCGACTATGGCGGCATTCTGGCTGATGCGCCCGCGTACGAGGTGGCACTTGCAGCCGCCGCCGCAGAACTCGCCGCGAAGAGAGGAGCGCATCACATCGAGTTACGGCAGTCGTTCGCCGCTGCGAGATGTGCGGAGGCGGGATGGAAGCTGCGGCAACATAAAGCCGCGCTCGTCATCCCACTGAATGCCGATCCCAACACACACTGGTCTGGTTTGAGTTCTCGTCTCCGTGGCAAGGTGCGAAAGGCCGAGAAATCCGGAGCCACGTTTTCGGTGGGAACGGCCGAAGAACTTGACGACTTCTATCGTGTGTTTGGCTTGAATATGCGGGACCTCGGGACGCCTGTTTATAGCCCGGCACTTTTTCAGAATGTCCTGCAGTTTACAAAGGATGCAACGGTGCTACTCGTGCGCCGTGAAGGACGGCCTGCGGCTGGAGCGATCGCACTGCGCCGCGGTGAACGGGTGGTACTGCCCTGGATCTGTTCCGACTATTCACAATCGTCCTTCAGCGTGAACGAATATCTGTACTGGAAGGCGATTGAGTGGACCTGCGGTTCGGGCGCCCACGAACTGGACCTGGGACGATGTTCAATCGATGGAGGGACGTTTCGGTTCAAAATGCAGTGGAATCCCGAGGTTCGACCGCTATTCTGGTACTATTGGTTGGCATCCGGTATCGAACTGCCAGAGTTCGGCGCGAACAATCCGAAATATGCGCTCGCGGTCCGTTGCTGGAAAAAGATGCCGCTTGCGCTCGCGAACCGGGTGGGACCGTGGATCGTCCGGAATATTCCTTAAGCGATAACGGCCGCTCCTAGCTTGGGTTCTGCTTGGCCTGCGAGACCCTTCATTCCTTGGACGATGATTGAGGCCACGACAGCCGAGAGACGTAATCCGCGACGGGTCCACCGGCCTCGCCCCAATTGCTGGACCAGATGACCTGCGAAGCATCGGGCGACGGCGAGGCGTGAGTCTCGCTGTAGTAATCGCTCTTAGCATTACGGGTCTGCGCGATACGCCGCATCTCCCCGCTCCCATCGATCCGCAGCGCAACAACCTCTTGGTAAAATGGCGCATAGCCGGGGTTTCCAGCCACCTTGGAATAGCTCCCTTCGTAGCTCACGAATGCCCAGTCCGGCCGGTTAATGTTGCGCGTCGAGACGTGAGTGCCGTAGCCGGCGGGCGCTAGGTCAGTGACCCTGCCATCCTCGAGCCGGCGCTTGATGACATGCCACTTGTCAGGATCGGCCTTGCTGATGCCCACATAGACATCGCTGCCGTCCTCATCGATCGTCATGTCACCATGGCCAGGACGGTGATGCTCGGTCCAGTGCTGGACCTTCACGCCATCCACGGTGAAGATATATGTGACCTCCGTGCCATCATTCATTGTGTGGAAGCAGTATATGTACCGTCCGGAGGGCGAGATCCCGCAATATGCGCTGGTACCTGGGAGATCGCCGAGATTGATGTCTGGATGCTTCTTCCGTGCTGAAAGATCATAAGCGAAGGCGACGGGCGCGCCCGCGCTGTTGGTCGCACGCACCACCAGCCGATTGCCGTCGCGAGATGGATTTCCCTTGTTTGGCCCGAACCGGAGGTTTGCGTAGTCGGCGGGAGCGTAGACGATCGTGATGACGTTGCTCCGCGGCGCCCAGAAATAGATTGCGTGGTACGATAGGCAAATCATTAGCGCAGGATCGGTCGGGTGCCAGTTGCAGTCATCGCTCACGTCGCGATAAAAAGCCGGCTTGTACGTTTTGCCATCCAGAAAGCAGATACCGTTGCAGCCATTGGTAATGGCCAGCAAGCTCTGATCGGCGTTCCATGCCTGGGTGCTTGAGTACCGGTGCCGGCAATAGGCCGGCCTGCAGGACATGCCCACGACAAGCGCCTGCCCCGGGTCCGTGATGCGGGTGAAACCCGTCCCGAACAGTGGGTCCGCCACCGTCTGAAGATAGCCGGGGCGCGGCATCGGCGGCGCGATGACAATCTGAGTTCGCGTCAATTCGTCATATGCCAGTGCCCCAAAGCCCGATGCCGCTAGCACCGATGCGGCGCAAAGCGCTCTCCTCATATTGCATGCCGTAAGGCCCGACACGAGGTCCTCCTTTGCCGATCTGCCCTGCGGCACAGCGCCATGGGCTTGAGATCAATGAGGCCGGCCGCCCCCTCCAGGCAGACGCGCAGTCAACGGAAGACGCAGCGTCGAATTCCCAAAGTCGTACACATACTTCAGCAATCTCGAGAGTGACGTCATCATCGGGATGTTGCTGCTATTGACGCACGCAGCAAAAAAATACTGATGATGGGCTCGAAAGCATCGGTCCATTTCGGGGTACCCGAAACGAGTTAGTGCATCCCGGCCGAACTGCGCTGTTTCTGAGCGCGTTGGTAGGCTGGGGCTTGGGAATTGCCGGCACCAATTCGCGGCGCTCACTCGGGTGCGCGACACGGATGACGCGGCGCGGTGCGAGGTTTCCAGGCAAAGCTGCATCGTGATCAGAGCTCACTAACAATACAAATCGCGATGCTCCTTGATTGCGATCCTGGTCGCCGCTGAGCGCAATTACCCACTTCGAGCTAGCATGACCCGCGCAGCTAGTAATGCGGTTTAGTCACCGCGCGCCAAGCACAAGCGGGCTAATATCAGCTTTCTGGCGAACTCTGCCGTTTTGAAACGGAAAAGAAGCGCACACGAAGGGCGTTCATCTCCACCGCGGCTGCGAGCGGAATTGACACGGGAGGAACAGATGAAAGCGGTTGTTCAGTGCGGCGGAAAAGGTACGCGTTTGCGCCCGCACACATCGATTTTGCCAAAGCCACTTATGCCGATCGGAGCGCGGCCGGTGCTCGAACTCGTGCTCAAATGGCTCCGACGAAACGGGATCGGAGAGGTCTTCGTTACAACTGGATATCTAGGTCACCTCATTCGCAGTGTTTGCGGCGACGGAAATCAGTGGAACATGCGGATCACCTACACGCAGGAGCTCGAGCCACTCGGAACGATCGGACCGTTGTCACTCCTACGCCAGGACCTCAACGAGCCGTTCCTGGTGCTAAATGGCGATGTGCTCACCGATCTCAATCTCAACCGCTTCGTGAGCTTTCATAGGAAGCATCACGCGGCACTCACAATCGCCACTGCCACCCGTCTCACCAAAATGGACTTTGGCGTGATCGACGAGAGTGATGGGCAGGTGACTGGATTTCGTGAGAAACCTGAGCTGCCTCATCTCGTCAGCATGGGCATCTACTGCATGAATCCCGTTCTCCTCGAACGTATTCCGTCAGGTGTTCCGTTCGGCTTCGATGACTTGATGTTCCAGATGCTGGAAGAGGAGGCCGCCGTTCACGTGTTCAAGCACAACGGCCTGTGGCTCGATATCGGACGAGTCGAGGACTTCCTTAAGGCTCAGGACGTTCCGTGGGACGAGCAGTCGCCCGCATTTGCCACACACGTTGCGGCTTGAGGCGCTGCCACAGCTGGCCGTGCTTGTACTCGCCAATCAACGTTTTGCCGGAACCTGATTGGAGACTAACCCATGCTTTTGGTATCAGAGCCGATATTGGGAACAGAGGAGAAGACGGCTCTGGCCGCCGTGATCGACAGCGGCTGGATCACCATGGGAGACCGGGTCCGCGAATTCGAGCAGGCATTCGCCCGCCTGCACGAAGCCGAGGATTCCATCGCCGTCAGCTCCTGCACCGCAGCCCTCCACCTGATTCTGCACGCGCTCGGCATCGGACCGGGCGATGAAGTTCTTGTACCATCACTGACATTCGTCGCCACCGCGAACAGCGTGCTCTATGTGGGGGCGCGGCCGATCTTCGTCGACATCGAATCGATGGAGATCCCCTTGATGTCGCTGGACGAGGCTCAAGCCAAGTGCACAGCGAGAACAAAGGCGGTCATTCTCGTACATTTTGGCGGCTATGTCGCGGATCGCGACGCTTGGCAAACATTCGCTCAGCGCAATGGTTTGCTCTTGATCGAAGATGCAGCGCATGCGCCGGGACTGCCGGTCGCCGGGACGTTTGGCGAGGCCGCGGCATTCAGCTTTTATGGCAACAAGAACATGACCACGGCCGAGGGCGGCGCAATCATTGCTCGTGACCCCTCGTTGACAGAGGCCATTAGGCGCGCACGGTCGCATGGGATGACCAGCAGCACCCGGCAACGCCTCAACAGTCGCAGCCCGGACTACGACGTGACACTTCTCGGCTTCAATTATCGGATGGATGAATTGCGAGCTGCCGTTGGTCTCGCCCAATTGAGAAGACTAAGAGAATGGAATGACATCAGGCGGCGTCTCTCGTTGCACTATCGCCAGCGCATCGCGGTGGCCTGCCCTTCCGTGACGGTGCCGTTTGCGGAAGCTTGGCTATCGGCGCATCATCTGATGCCGGTCTTGCTTCCGGCCCAAGTCAGCCGCCAGAAGATCATTGATGGGCTGCGCAGGGCCGGTATTCAGACCACGGTCCATTATCCTCCGGTACACTGCCTAACGTTCTACAACGGCATCTATCCGGATTGCAGTTTACCGAGAACCGAGGAATTTGCCCAGCGCGAACTCACGCTGCCGCTTCATCCGCGAATCACGGATCCCATTGTTGAACTCGTCGTAAATTCCCTTGTAGCTGCCCTAAGGCAGAAGCTGCCGATGGAGGCAATCGCGTGACCCTGCACGAGCTCTCCGGGCCTTCTCTGCGCTCGCGTGTAGAGCTGCGTTCTGCCATCGAAACTGGCTTGCGGCATGGCGCCGATATTGTCTTTGCGTGCGCGGCATTGTTTCTTCTCGCGCCAGTCATTCTGGCCGTGACCCTTGCAATATGGATCGAAAGCGGCAGGCCCATCCTGTTCTCGCAGCTTCGTCTGGGACAAAAGGGGCGGCCGTTCCGGATGTACAAATTCCGGAAGTTCAGGCCAGATTGCGACGACAGCGGATGTCCGCTCACCCTGCAAGCCGACGGACGGCTAACCAGGATCGGTCGCCTGCTTGCCGCAATCAAGCTCGACGAGTTGCCGCAACTCTGGAACGTTCTGCGAGGTGACATGTCGTTGGTCGGGCCACGTCCCGAGTCACTTGCTTTTGCCGATTGCTTCCGGAATGGGTTCGAGAAGATTCACGAACACAAGCCGGGACTTTTTGGTCCCTGTCAGGTTCTCTTTCGACATGAAAGCAAGCTCTATCCGGCTGATGCCGGGGCTGTCGAGTTCTATCGACAGGTTATCTTCCCAGCCAAGGCGAACATCGACCTCGCATACTTCTCGCGCCGGACGCTTGTTTCCGATCTCGGCTGGATCTTTCGCGCAGCCTGGATGATCGTGGCGGGGTCGAAGGACGAAGCGGCTATTTGGGAGCAATCTAACCCGTCCGGAAAGTGAGGGGGGATAGAGATGGCCACGAGTTACAATGGTGCAAAGGTGCTGGTGACGGGAGCGGACGGTTTCATTGGCTCGCACCTGACAGAAGCGTTTGTGGCCGCGGATGCCGAGGTGACGGCGCTTGCTCAATACAATTCTTTCGACAATCATGGCTGGCTGGACGATTTGACGGATCCGGTCCGGCAGAAAATCCATCTCGTTCGCGGCGACATCCGCGATGCGGCTTTCATCGGTCGCCTCGTGCACGGCCACGACTTCGTTTTTCATCTCGCCGCGCTGATCGCGATACCGCATTCGTACGTCGCTCCACAATCTTATGTGGAAACCAACGTCCTCGGCACCTTGAACGTCCTCGAGGCGGCGCGGCAGCACGGTACCGAGCGGATCGTACACACATCCACGAGCGAGGTTTACGGTACCGCGCTGGCAATGCCCATCAATGAGTCCCATCCGTTGCAGGGGCAATCGCCATACTCGGCTTCCAAAATAGCCGCGGATATGATGGCCGAAGCATTTGCCAGATCGTTCGGCGTCCCGGTCGTCATTCTCAGACCGTTCAATACTTTCGGGCCCCGACAAAGTGAAAGAGCGATCATCGGCAGCATCATTCGTCAGGTACTCGACCCTTGCTGCTCGGCGGTCATGGTGGGCGACGCGACCACCATGCGCGATCTCACTTACGTGAAAGATACGGCGGCGGCGTTCATGGCCGCCGGGCTGTCCGAAAACCTGGAATATGGCCACCCATATAACGCTGGGAGTCAGCGCGCGATCAAGGTCGGCGATCTGATCGAACTGATCCTCGACCTGACATCCAGCCGCAAGCCCGTTGTGCAGGACAACAAGCGGCTAAGACCAGCCAATTCGGAAGTCCGAGCGTTGCTCGCCGACTGTACCCGCTTCACGCAGGCCACTGGATGGTCCCCAAGTATCAAGCTGCGGGAGGGATTGGAGAGAACCGTCGCATGGTGGCATTGCCGCCTTTCGGACAAGCAGGTCCGCCGGCAGAAAGATTTCATAACATGAACACTGTTCGCGGTCTGATGAGAATTGCCAGGAGCCGCTGTCGACGGCCAGACCAACTCATCCCGCTGTCGGTTGCGGCGTTCTTGGCCGGCATTGGCATGGGCTATTCTTCGCAAATCGAGACACTGTTCGCTGGCCCTTCGGTCACAAGCACCTACCCGCCCCATAATGGCCTCGCAGTCGGGCCGAACTACATCGTGATGGTCGAGGGGTCCCGGATCGAATGGACAGACCACGCCGGCGGATCGCCAACGCTCCAATCGACTTACGATTTCTTTTCGTCGCTGTCGCCAACAGGCGGCCTGTATGATCCGCGCTGCATATATGACAGCGTCAATCAACGCTTCATCGTGATTATGCAGTCTGGAGCGTCGGGCGCCACCAGAAGCGACATCGATATTGCGGTTTCCAAGGACTCCAACCCGAACAACGGCTGGTACTTCTCACAGCTCAACACGTCGCTCACAATAAACGGACAGTTGACTGCCTCCGATCGCCCGATGCTGTCGACCGGTGGCAGGAACATCTACATCACGGCACCACAATTCGACGTCAAGCACTCGGGTTATGCCGGAATGGGATGGTGGGTCATCGGCGATACGGCTGGTCCGGGCGGCGGCATCTATAATGGCGGCACGCTGACCATCACCGCCAACCAGCTCACCCCGGCGAGTCAGGGCATCTTCGCAGTCGCCGCCGGCAACAATGGCAAGGCCTACTACGCAAGCGACTATTCCAACGGCAGCCAAATCGTCGTCACCTTGCAGACCTATGACGCGGCCACCAACACGTTCGGGCCCGCCAGCACCATCGGTCTCGGCAATATCGATCAGGGTGGTACCTACACGGCCCAGCAGTTGGGGACGGGCCTCCTGCTCGATGCCGGCGACAAGCGAATTGCCAGCATGCTCTACGCCAATGGCTTTCTCTACGCTGTGGCGGAGATGAAGCCGATCGGCTCGGCGGTACCTCTGGTCCACTGGTTCAAGATCGACGCTCGCAATCCAAGTGCGCCAACTGTCGTGGCGCAAGGCGACATATCGGGCGCCGCGATCGGCACCAATGTGGCGACCTTCAACCCCTCCATCGCCGTGGACGCTCTGGGCGATGTCATCATCAATTTCACAGCCAGCGGCCCGAACATGTATCCGGCGGACTACTACGTCTTCCAGGGTGGCCGCGATCCAACTGGTTCTTTCAGCGCGCCGATCCTGTATCAGGCGAGTACCGGCTTCTTCGATTCGGGCAATGGCTCCAGCGTGCAGCGTTGGGGCGTTAATTCCTCGGCGACCGTGGACCCCAACAAGCCGAACTCGTTCTGGATATCAAACGAATATGTTGCCAACGGCTGGTGGCAGACGTCGGTCGCTCACGTTGCGATCCACAATTCGGCCATTGTGACGGTTTCCCAAATCGTGGCCTCCGGCACCGCCATCACCAGCGGCGACCTCAACGCCGGTCAGATGGTCACGCCGACGGTCAATTTCAGTGCGGCGATGACGGTCAACACGGCCGACAGCAACCCGAAGGACGGAGCCGGCAACACAGCCAACCTGTCGGGCGCGATCAACTATAATCCGTCCGGCACGCTGCAAATCGACACCGTTGCGCCGACCGTTTCCTCGATCCTGGCGTCGGGGCCGGGGATCACCGATGGCAGCGGCAACCCGGGCGCCGGCCAAGTGGTCACGCTCACAGTTAATTGCAGCCAGCCGGTTACGGTCAATACCACCGGCGGCCGCCCGACGCTCATGTTCAACGACGGCGGCAGCGCCACCCATCAAGGCGGCTCGGGCTCGACCGCCCTGACCTTAAGCTGCACCGTCGCCGCCGGGCGGAACACGCCCGACCTCGTCCTGTCCTCGTTCAATCTCAACGGCGCAAGCGTTCAGGATGGCGCGGGCAACGCCGACCTCTCAGGCGCCACGGTTGCGCGCAACGTGGGATGCTTATCATGACCGAAAACATCAGCGGCCGCTATTGCGCCAGCAACGAGGTCTTTCGAATTCGGTTGGCCTACGCAGAGCGGCAGCGCAGGCACAAGTCCAATGAGGACCACCCTGGGCAACGACAGTT